>Ga0335077_10010516_pt1 | contig 11525 bp, 6 predicted proteins | sample Lox_Sample_31_FD_207151 | JGI IMG/M metagenome (GOLD analysis project Ga0335077, IMG submission 207151) | Soil microbial communities from Loxahatchee National Wildlife Refuge, Florida, United States - Lox_Sample_3.1 | ecosystem: Environmental > Terrestrial > Soil > Wetlands | place: USA: Florida...
CTCGGCGCCCTGGAATAGGCGTGTCTATTAGATTTCGACTGGCTTCTACACGCGGCTCAGACTTAGGATTTGGCTCCCGCAAGGGCATGTCAGAGCGCCGCTTCCGGTTCGCACCAATCACTTCAAGCGATTTCCTCGAGCCACTCCAACCGTCGTTACCGTCCCCCGCCCATTCCGCAGCGCGGTCTACGATCACCCTGGGGGGTGATCTCAATTCGTGTCGCCCGACTAGAGTCCACGTGCTGAGGCGAGGGCTCGCGCCATGCAGAACGACCGCCGATGCCGTGCCGTGGTGTCCATCCGTGCTATGGCGGGCAGCCGCCAGCCATATGCGGATCGGCACGGGGTCAGGGGGCCAGTACAAGTGACCTTCACAAACGCCTCTTCGCCAAAACAATTTCGGCCCATGCTGTCTAGCCGTGTACCCGCCGTGTACCTCCAATCGGCGTAAGGAACGATTTTGGCGTTTCTGTAGGTTATTAGAATCAATAAGTTGCGTGCAGTCAAAACATACTCCGGGTTCGAGTCCCACCCCGGGCACCAAATGAGCGCGCGCATACACCTCTAACCAATAACCTATATCCAACAAACCGATTGAACTGGACCCGCCGGCTCCCGAGAACAGCGTGTAAGACTCACCGATCATCTTTCGCCTCAATTCCAGCGGGCGAAAAACTGCGCTGCACGACGAAATCCGGCACAATAAAACCTAGAAGCCTCGATGCCTGATTGGCTAAGCATTCACGAACCCGTTTTGGTCAACACGATCGGCCATTGCGCCGGAGCGGCGATTTTCGGAATGCTGCTGTATTTTCTGCTGGTGAACTGGAGGCAGGGGCGGGAGCAACGGCGCAGCCTGCCCGTAGTGGCCGCAACACTGGCCTTGCTTTGGAACGTAGGGTCGCTGGTGGCGTTGGCCCTGGGACCAGCGCGCAGCGCGGCGGGCAATCTGATTGTCACGGCGAGCTTCGCGGTGCTCAGCCTGCTGCCCGCGGTGCTGTTGCACATCTCGCTGGGATCGCGGCATGGCGTCTTGCGGGGTTGCGGCTACGCATTGGGCGGCGCCGCCATCCTGCTGCATTTCGGCGATCTCGCGACCGAGTCGCAACGGCTGCACTTCGCGGGTGTAATCGTGGTGATTGTTGGGTTCTCGGTGCTGACCCTGCTTTCCATTTATCTGGAATTACTGGAAGCCAAGCGAGCGGCGGTTTCGCGGCTGGCCGGCGCCATGGGCCTGCTTTTGTTCGCCATCTCGTTTGCGCACTTCGGCAGCGGCCACGCGCGCCAGGTGTGGTCCAGCGAAGCGGCTTTGCACCACGCGGGTCTGCCCCTGGCCTTATTTGTGCTGCTCCATGATTACAGGTTCCTGCTGATGGATGCCTTCCTGCGATTCGTGGTGAACGCCTCGCTGGCCGCGGCGGCGCTGCTGATTGCCATCCGGGTGGTGGAGATGCCGCAACTGCTCGAGCGGCTGAGAGATCCTTTCACAGCGGGCATTCTGTTCGTCGGGGCGGGTCTGCTGCTCGCGTTGTTCGTCTACTTGCACAACCGCATGCAAGGTCTGCTGACGCGCGTGCTCTTTCTGCGCCCGAACGTGGACCGCGTGCTGCAGGAGTTGAACCAGGCCGCGCGATCGGCGCGCGGCGAGACCGAGTACCTCCGCTGTGCCGCCGAAGCCATATCGCGGTTCCTGCGCGCGGCGCCTTTTGATTTGACGGACCAGAATCCACTCCCGCAGAGCCGGTTGACGGCCCCTGCCGCGGTGACAGATCCGTCAAACTGGAACGTGCCCGGCTGGGTGCAGGCGGTGGTTCCCTTGCGATTCGCGCGCGGCGACACGCAATACCTGCTGTTCGGGCGGCGGGATGGCGGGCGGCGCTTCTTAAGTGAGGATTTTGCGTTGCTGATGCGCTTGGCCGCCGCGGTGAGCGAGCACGTAGAGCAGTTTCGCGCCATTGAGATGCAGCACCTTGTCTCGCGAGCGGAACTCTCGGCGTTGCAGGCTCAGATAAATCCGCACTTTCTGTTCAACGCGCTCAACACGCTGTATGGAACGATCGATCGCAAGAACGCTCACGCGCGCCAGTTGGTATTGAATCTGTCGGATGTCTTTCGCTATCTCCTCCGGTCGGACCGGACTTTCATCGAGATCGAGGAAGAGCTGCGGATTATCCGCGCGTACCTGGAGATCGAGGAACTGCGGCTCGGGCCGAAGCTGCACACGGAAATTGTGATCGACGACTCGGCGCGGCGGGCGACGATTCCGCTGCTTGCGATCCAGCCCCTGGTGGAGAACGCGGTGAAGCATGGAGTGGCGGTGCGGGCCGTCAACGGGTTCGTGCGGCTGAGCGTCACCAGCCGGGATGACGCGGTTTGCGTGCGCGTTTCGAACTCCGGGGAGTGCGATGCGCGGGCCTTGGGCAGTCCCGGCAGCGGCATCGGTTTGGCGAATGTGCGCCGGCGTTTGGAACTGTGCTACGGCCCGGAGGCACGGCTGGAAGCGGCGTCGGAGGGTGGCGTTACGACGGTGGGGTTCACGCTGCCCATGAAGCCCGCCGAGCGCATGCCGGCGGCGGTGTAGAGCGCTGATGACTGGCCGCAGGCTGCCCACCATGCGCGTCCTGATTGTCGACGACGAACCGGTGGCGCGCACGGTCCTCCGCGAGGAGTTGGCAGCCATCGCAGGCGTGCAGATCGCGGGCGAAGCGGACACGGGCTTGGAGGCGGTGCGGCTGATCGCCGAGCAAAAACCGGACCTCGTGCTGTTGGACTTGCAGATGCCAGGAATGAGCGGGCTGGAAGTGCTCGGTCAGTTGCGCCGCCTGGAGCAGATGCCGGTGGTGGTCATTGTAACCGCATACCACCAGCATGCGCTCGAGGCGTTGGACGCGGGGGCGATCGACTATCTGCTGAAGCCGGTGCGCCAGGAGCGCCTAGTAGAAGCGATCGAGCGCGCCCGGCGCCTCAGCGGGCGGGAGGCGGCGGAGAGGTTCGCGCGGCTGCAGGAACTGGCCGCCGCAGGCGACACGGCTCGCGCGCGGAGAATCGTGGGAAAGTTGGGCGAGGAATATTTCCTGCTGCCCGCCGACGAGATTTGCGCCTTCCAAGCCGACGGCGACCTGGTGTGGATCATCGCCGGGAAGCGGAAGTACCTGGCGACGCAGACGCTGCGCGAACTCGAGGAACGCCTGCGGCACACCAGTTTCCGGCGGATACACCGCAGCGTCGTGGTGAACGTGGACCACGTGCGGAAGATGAGTGCGCTCAGCAGCCAGCGCTGGCTCATCACCATGAGCAACGACCAGGAGTTCATCGCCAGTAAGCGGCAGGCCCGCAGCGTACGGGAATTGCTCAGCTTCTGAGTCCGCTGACCGTCAAAACCAGGCCGGTTACCGGCATTCGCCGCCCGCTCATCAGATTTTCCTGAAGGCCTTGGCGGGGTGCCCCGGACAATTAAATGTAGGCGCGGATGATGAAGACGAGTGTGCTTATTTGTTGCGGCCTGATGCTGGCCGCGAGCGTGCCACTGAAAGCGCAATCGCTGGGCAATGCCGGAACGATCGAAGGCGCGGTGTTGGATCCTTCCGGCGCGGCGATAGCTGGAGCCGAGGTGACGGTTGTGAATCCGGTATCTGGATACAAGCAGTCCGTGCTCGCGGGGGCCGACGGCTCGTTTCGCCTCATGAACATCCCTCCGAACCAATACCACCTGGAGGTGACCGCGCCAGGCTTCGGCGTCTTCCAGCAGGATATGACGATTCGGAACTCGATACCGGTGCGGGTGAAGGCAACTCTTGAGGTAGCCGGTTCCAAGACGGAAGTGACGGTGGAGGCGAGCGGCGCGGACATGCTGGAGACCGATCCTTCGGCGCACGTGGACGTGGATCGCAGTCTCATTCTGAAACTCCCGACCTCCGATCCCGGCGCCAGTTTGAGCCAAGCGATCATCAACTCCACGGGAGGCGTAGCGGCGGACGGTAACGGCTTTTTCCATCCGTTAGGGGACCACGCGCAAGCTAGCTTCATCATTGATGGGCAGCCCATCAGCGACCAGCAGAGCAAGGTCTTCTCGACGCAGCTTCCGACCTCGGCGGTGCAGAGCATGGAGGTGGTCACGGGAACACCGGACGCGCAGTTTGGAGACAAGACCAGCCTGGTGGCGCAGATTACGACGCGATCCGGTTTGGGCGCCGGGCGGGTATTCGGCAACGTGGATGCCTCATATGGCTCCTTTGGCACGGCGGGCGGCAGCATCGGACTGGGCTACGGCAACGAAAAGGTGGGCAATTTTCTGGCGCTGGACGGTGTGCGCAGCGGAAGATTCCTGGACAGTCCCGAGTTTAGCCCGTTCCACGATATCGGAAATAATCAGACAATTTTCGACCGCCTGGATTTCCAACCGGGCGCGCACGATGTCTTCCATCTGAACCTGTTCGGGGCCCGGAACTGGATCCAAATTCCCGACAATTACGACCAGCTAACGCCGTTGCAGGATCAGCGGCAGCGGGTGTTGACTTGGAGCTTCGCCCCGGGTTATCAACACACCGTGAGCGCCAGCACGCTGATTACGATCAACCCTTATATCCGCAAAGACGAGTTCAGCTATTATCCGAGCGGCGACCGATTCTACGACTTGCCGGCCACGCAGAGCCAACAGCGCCAACTTCTGAATTGGGGCGTGCGGTCGGATGTTTCGCACACCCACGGGAAGCACAACGTCAAGTTCGGGGTGGATCTGAAACAGACACGACTGCTGGAGAATTTTCAATTTGGCATCACCGACCCCACATTCAACTCGCCATGTGTGGACGCGAGCGGAAATCCGATCGGCGACACCTCGCTCACTATACCGGCACAGTGCGCCGGCACCGGCTACCAGCCGAATGCCGGCTTTTCGCCCGGCATCAGCCCCTTCGATTTAACGCGCGGAGGAAACCTGTTCGCCTACCACGCGGCTTCGAACATTAATCAATATGCGTTCTATGTGACGGATGCGATCACAGTGGGCAGGTTCCTGTTCAACGTGGGCTTCCGGTTCGACCGCTACGACGGGCTGGTGTCCGCCAGCAGCCCCCAGCCGCGCCTGGGTATCGCTTATAACATCAAGCAGACGGGCACCGTGCTTCGCGTGTCTTATGCGCGGACCTTCGAGACACCGTTCAACGAGAACCTGTTGCTGTCGAGCGCTACTGGACTGGGGGGCCTGGCGGAGAACTTGTTCGGCTCGTTGGGTGTGGCGCTGCGTCCGGGCAACCGGAACCAGTTCAACACGGGTTTCCAGCAGGCAGTGGGCAGATACTTACTGATCGATGTGGATTACTTCTGGAAATTTACCCACAACGCCTACGATTTCAATACACTGCTGAATACCACCATCACCTTTCCCATTGCCTGGCATAACTCCAAGCTGGACGGAGTTACGGGGCGGCTCAGCACAACCAATCTACATGGGTTCCAGGCTTATGGGACCTTCGGGCACACGCGCGCGCGCTATTTTCCGCCGGAGAGCGGCGGGCTGATCTTCCAGGGAGCGCCGTTGGCCTCGGGCGTGTTTCGCATCGACCACGACCAGGCGTTTCAGTCGACGGTGAACCTTCACTACCAGCGACCGCACAACGCCGAGTGGATCGCGTTCACCTACCGCTATGACAGCGGACTGGTCGTGAGCGGCGTGCCGGACGCGGGCGCAGCATTCATCGGCGGCTCGGCGGGTTTGACGCCGAATCAGCAGGTGACCATCGGCTTGGCTTGCAACGGGGTGTTAGCCACGGTGACCAATCCGATCACGAACTGCGTCAACCCCGACGGCACCCAAGGCCGCGTCACGTCGAAACTACTGACCCTGCCGCAGGGCGGTTACGGTCCGTTCCCCAGCCAGGAGAACGACGACCACAGTCCGGACCGGGTGAAGCCGCGCAACCTATTTAATATTGGGGTCGGAACCGACAACCTGCTGCACAGCGAGGGCAAGCGGCGTTGGACGGCATCGCTCGAGGTGGTGAACCTGACCAACCAGGCTGCGCTGTTCAATTTCCTGTCGACATTTAGCGGGACGCACTTCCTTCAGCCGCGCACGCTAATGGGGCGCGTCGGATTCGTGTTTTAAATCCGGCGCTACGGTGCGCCAGAGCATAGTCAGCCCAGGCGCGATGCGGAAGTGTTTGCCCTGTATATAGAAGATACCTACGCCGTCGCCTTCCGTCCGGATAAGGACTCTCTTGCGCCCTTCGTCGGAGTAAGTCAACATTTGCTGCATGGTGGCGATGTTGTTGTTGATTTCGATGAGTTCGCCACGGAACTCCGCGCTGTTGCCCTCCCATTCGGCTTCGTGAAATCCGATTCCTATTGCAAAAGGTGAAGACGCAGCGCGCCGGTCCAATCGCAGAATGCGCCCGGAGAGCATGGCGCCTTTCGGCAGAGCTATTTCTCCCTGGTGGCGGACATCGCGGATCACCCGCGCACGGATGGGATCACCTACTGAACTCGTCTTCGATTCGATTGCAGTTTCGAGGACTACGGTGATGATTAGCCCGGCGGGCAGTTCGACTGTGCGGGATATCGGGGTGGGCTGGGCGGTCGTCTCCGGGATGGGTCCGAAGCTGATTATGGATTCGGTTTGATATTCGCGGCAGTTCGAGAATTCGACAGCATTGCGGTTGGCGTCGCCGCCGGACCTGGCCAGAAGGACCTCGGCGCTCTTCGGCAGCAAAGCCTCCGAATCGCCGATGCGGGCGCGCATGTAGTAGATCCGGTTGAGCGATTCGGCGACACCCAGTTCCGGGGGCATTTCGTCACCGTAGACATCCAGGCGCAGCAGATCGAGGGACGCGGTGTCAAACCAAAACGAACCCTTTTGGGCGACGGTGGCCGCGACACCACCCACTCGTATATTGAAGCCGCTGCGGAATTGCGGGACGCGAAAATCGAAACGCGTGGCACGGTGGCCGTCCAGATCCTCTTCACCGTGGTACTGGAAGGTGCCGGTGTCGCTGACAAACAAGTTGCCGGCGAAACTGCGGAACGTGCCGTTGCCGATCAGGCCGCCGGTAACAAATGAAACCACGTCGCGGTCCTCGAACCGGCGCGCACCGGGATAGGTGAACAGCTCCTTGCCGCGCACCTGGGACACTTCCAGGCGCACCGTGTCGAGTTGCTCGAAAGAGTTGCTGTGCGGCGACCGGCGAAAGCGCTGCATGGTTTCAAGGCAGGTGTAGTTGGGGATGCGAGCGAGGTCCTGGCGGATCCTTTGCTTGAAGCGCGAGAGCAGGAGCACTTCGGGTGGCAGGTCGTCGCCGGAACGCGCCGTCGCCGCGGCCAGGAAGAGCAGCAGCCCGGCCGTGCTCCTGCAATCCATTACTAAAGATAATACCGCCGTTGGTACCAGGTCACCGATCACGGCCGGCACTTAACGTCAACCCACTAATATGAAAAGCGTATTGTGAAATTCGGCCGGAAGGGTTACATTCTAAATTCCTGATCAGGATAACAGGGCCTTTAATACTTGTCTCGACAAAGAAGGGGATGCGGAAAGGTGTGGTGGGTGACCCTGGCGGGAGCCTTGCTAGCGCCGGCGTCGGGCGAAGTGGCGCGCCAGGAAACCTACGTTTATACTGCCGCGCCCCACGCCGATCTGGAAGCCTGGATGCGGGGCTTTGAGCGATTTCCGCAAGGCGCAACAATTCGGGTCGTATCGGGGGGTGGATCGCGGGCTCTCGCGCCGGGTTTGTTTGCCTCGGCCGATCCCGAGGTCTCGTTCGACGGCGAGCGCGTGCTGTTCGCGGGCCGCCAGCACCATGAAGACCCCTGGCAGATCTGGGAAGTGGCGCCTTCCGGCGGCGAACCGCGGCGCGTGGCGGCGTGGTCGGAAGATGCCATCCGCCCGCTGTACCTGCCCGACAACAAGATCGTCTACGCGCGCAAGACCGCGCAGGGCTTCAGGCTGGAGGTGCTGGCGCTGAGCGGAGGACAGCCCCTGCGCATCACCTACGCGCCGGGCAATCAACTCACCTGCGACGTGCTGCACGACGGGCGCGTGCTTTACGAAGCCGATGGCGAATTGTACACCGTGTATCCGGATGGCAGCGGCGTGGAGTCCTACCGCTGCGATCACGGAGTGAGCCGGCACGGGGCGCGGCAGGTGGCTTCGCGGGATATCGTGTTCGCGGCGGCAGGCGGCTTGGCCAGGTTCACTTCGGCGCTGGCAGTGCAGGTGAACATCGTCCCAGACCGCGGCGGGGAGTTCGTCGGCCCGGTAGCCGAGGTCGCGCCAGATGAATGGCTGGCGGCCTTCCGGCCAGGCAGCCGCACGCCCTACAGCATTTATTCCTTCGATCCCGAAAATGGCGCGCCGCGCAAGCTGTCCGCGGGACCCGGCGTGCAGCCTGAAGTGCTGGCTCCCCGCGAAACACCACTGCGCTTCCCCTCCGGCCTGCACGACTGGCCGGGCGCCAATGTTCTGTGCCTCAACGCCTATACCGCCAAAGTTTCCATCACCGAAAGCGCCATCGGCAGCGTGCGGTTGTACGCACAGGACGCGATGGGCAAGCCCGCGATTCTCGGCGAGACCGCGGTGGAGAATGACGGCTCTTTTTTTCTGCACGTGCCCAGCGAGCGGCCGTTGCGCATGGAACTGCGTGACCGCAGCGGCCGCATGATCCAGGCGGAGAAGGGCTGGTTCTGGATGCGCAGTGGCGAGCAGCGCGTGTGCGTCGGCTGCCATGCCGGGCCCGGGCGAGCGCCGGATAACGCCGTGCCTAAGGTCCTGCTGCGCGGGGATGTACCGGTCAAGATGACCGGGGGGGGGGACTAGTGAGATTCGTTCTGATATCCATGGTGGTGTTCGCTGCGGTGGGCGCGGATAACAAGCCCGCGCCCATCCGCTTCGAAGACGCGACGCCCGCCTCCGGCATTCAATTCACGCACAGCTTCGGCGCGCGCAAGTTGGGATCGTTGCTCGAAAGCACGGGCGCGGGCTGCGTCTGGTTCGATTACAACAACGACGGTCTCCCGGATCTGTACGTGGTTTCCGGCAAACCGCTGGGCGGCAATATGCACCCTTATCCGCTGCGCCAGCCGCCGGATTTCGCGCCTCACAATCATCTCTATCGCAATGACGGCCACGGCAAGTTCACCGATGTCACGGAGGAAGCGGGTGTCGGCGCGGATTTGTTCAGCATGGCGGCCATCGCTGCGGACTTCGATAACGACGGCTTGGTGGACTTGCTGGTCACCGGCTACGGCCATGTCACGCTATATCGCAACCTGGGCAACGGGAAATTCGAAGACGTGACCACCAAGGCTGGCTTGAACGCGCCCGGCTGGTCAATCAGTTCCGCCTTTCTGGATTACGACCGCGACGGCTGCGTGGATTTGTTCGTCGGCCGGTATGTGAAGTTCGACCCGAGTTACCGCAGTTACTACGCCGCGGACAACTATCCCGGGCCGCTCGACTACGCCGGCACCACCAACATGCTGTTTCACAATAACTGCAACGGCACGTTCACCGATGTCAGCCAGAAGTCAGGTATTGCTGCCCACGTCGGCCGCACCATGGGAGTCACAGCGGGCGATTACGATGGCGACGGATATCCGGATATCTACGTAGCCAACGATAAGACCGAGAACTTCCTGTTCCACAACAACCGCAACGGCACCTTCAGCGAGATCGCCGTGCAGTCCGGGGTGGCTTACGGCCAGAACGGCGAATCAACCTCGGCCATGGGCCCGGTGTTTGTGGATTTCGAGAATAACGGTCATATGGGGCTGTGGGTCACCGACTCCCGCTACAACCGATTGCTGCGCAACACTGGCGGGAAATTCACCGACATCACCGAAGCCGCCGGGATCTCACAGTTGACCGCGCAATATGTGAGTTGGGGCACGGGCGTCTACGACTTCGATAACGACGGAATGCGCGACATCTTCATCGCCCACGGCGGGCTGATCCACATGGTGCCGCAGGAACACTCAATCTTTCACAATCTTGGCGGCGGACATTTCGAGGACGTGTCGAGCGGCGCTGGGCCGTTCTTCGAAATAAAGACGGTGGCGCGCGGCGCGTGCTTTGCCGACTACGACAACGACGGCAAGGTGGATGCGTACTTGGTCAACCTCGGCTTTCAGGGCTATCTGCTGCACAATGTATCGCCCGGAGCCAACCACTGGCTGGCGTTCAAGCTGGTGGGCACCAAGAGCAACCACGACGGAATCGGCGCGAAGATCGAGGCCACCGCCGGCGGGCGCAAGCAGCAGGCCGAGCGGATCAGCAGTTCGGGCTACCTGTCGCAGGACGATGCGCGCGTGCATTTCGGCTTAGGTGCGGCGGCGCAGGCCGAGACTGTCACCATTACGTGGCCTAGCGGCAAGGTGCAGACGCTGCGCAATGTCGCGGCGGATCGCGTCGTGACGGTGGAGGAAAAATGACCCGACGCGCCTGTCTGTCGGCCATTGCCTTCGCAGGAAGCCTGTGGGCCGCGGCCGTGCGCTATCCGACGCCGGTTGAGCTGGCGCTCTCGGCGGATGGCGCGCGCCTGTTTGTGGTCTGCGAAGGCACCGGCGAGCTGGCCGCCGTCGACACGCAGTCGGGCAAAGTCGTGGGGCGGGTAACGGTGGGCAAAGTGCCCAAGGGCCTGTACCTTCGCAGGCGGTATGCCTACGTGGCCAACTCCTGGAGCGACACCATATCGGTTGTTGATACCGGCTCCCTCGCCGTTACCCGCACGCTCGGTGCCGGCTTCGAACCGAACGCGGTTTTCGTGGATGCTGCAGGAGCCACGCTCTTCACCGCCAATCGCATCGGCAACGACATTTCCGTGATAGACCTCGCCAGCGGCGCCGAAACTCGGCGCCTAGCGGGAGGACGAGGCGCAAGTTACCTGACTCCCTCGCCGGACGGCCGCTCCATTTACTGCACCCACATCTATCCGAACATCGGCCGTCATCGCGCGCCGCCTGACTCGGAGATCACGGTAATCGACGCCGAGCGCCAGATCGTCTGCGGCCGGCAACCCCTGCACAACGTCGCAGGGGTGTTTCACACCGCGCTTTCGAATGATGGCAAACTGGGCATCGTCTGCCAGTTGCGTCCTAAGAACCTGGTCCCGCTCGCGCACGTGGAGCACGGCTGGGTATTCGGCGATTCGCTCTTGCTCTTCGGCGCCGATGTGGGCGAACCCGTCGAGGTGCTGCTCGATGAACTCGAGCGCTACTACACGATGCCGTTCGCCGTTGCGATCGCGCCGGACAAGAGCGCGGCGTATGTCTCGACCAGTGGGGCCAACAGCGTCACGGTCGTCGACATTCCGCGGCTGCTCCAGTTCGTGCGCTCGCTGCCGCCCCGTGAACGGCGTGCTTTGGGCAACGATCTCTCGGCTTCGGCGCACTTCGTCATAGCCCGCATTCCGGTTGGCCGTTGCCCGAAAGGGATGGTGCTCTCACCGGACGGCACCCGGCTCTACGTCGCGAACCGCCTGGACGACACGGTGTCCGTGATCGATACGGTGGCGCGCAAAGTGGCCGGAACCATC
>Ga0335077_10010517_pt1 | contig 11523 bp, 14 predicted proteins | sample Lox_Sample_31_FD_207151 | JGI IMG/M metagenome (GOLD analysis project Ga0335077, IMG submission 207151) | Soil microbial communities from Loxahatchee National Wildlife Refuge, Florida, United States - Lox_Sample_3.1 | ecosystem: Environmental > Terrestrial > Soil > Wetlands | place: USA...
GGCGCACAAGCAGATCGCCGTCGACCTGGTCACCGAGATTCACAACCAGTTCATCGCGGCGGTGCGCGAAGGCCGCGGCAAGCGCCTGAAAGAGACGCCGGACATGTTCTCGGGCCTCATCTGGACGGGCTCCAAGAGCATCGAGCTGGGACTCGCCGACGGCCTGGGCGGACTGGACTACGTCGCGCGCGACGTCATCAAGGCCGAGGACGTGGTCGACTACACGCAGAAGGAGAACCTCGCCGAGAAGGTCGCGCGCAAGTTCGGCGCGGGCGCGATGAGCTCGCTGCTCGACTACTCGGTGCGCAGCGGCCTGGCTATCCGCTGAGCAGCAGGAACACCGTAGGCCGCTTGCCGATCGCCGGCTTCGACCTGCGCCAGGCCGAAACCGGCTTGGTGCGGATGCTCTCGGTGGGCAGCGTCAGGTCGGTCGCCGCGCAAAGCAGCGTCTTTTCCGAAAGGCGATCCAGGAGCGCCGCCAGGAGCACGTCGTTGCGGTAGGGCGTCTCGATGAAGATCTCGGTCTCGCGCTCGCGCCGCGAGCGCGCCTCGAGCTCCCGGATGCGCCGGTCGCGCGCCGCCGCCTCGCGCGGCAGGTAGCCGCAGAACGCGAAGCGCTGGCCTTCGAGCCCCGAGGCCATCAGCGCGAGAATGATCGAGGAAGGACCTACCAGCGGCACCACGCGGATGCCGGCCGCGTGCGCGGCCTCGACGAGCCCCGCGCCGGGATCGGCGATCGCCGGGCAGCCGGCTTCCGAGAGCAGGCCGACGGACTGGTTCGATCGCAGTGTTTCTATAGGCCTCGCGACGTCGGCTTCAAGAACCGATATGTCAAGCTCCTGAATGGCGCATGGCATCGCAATTTCCTTCAGGAATGCGCGGGCCGTCTTCGCGTTCTCTACCACGAAATGCCGCAGCGTCCTGACCGTCTCGAGGGCGGAGGCCGGCAACGCGTCGGCGGCGGCGGCGCCGAGCGGCGCCGGAATCGCGTAGAGGACGCCGGGCCTCAGCCCAGCACGGCGAAGCCGGATTCGCGCAGCAGCTCGCCGAGCGCGATCAGCGGCAGGCCGATCAGCGAAGTCGGATCCTCGGTGTCGATGCGCTCGATGAGCGCGATGCCGAGTCCCTCCGCCTTCGCGCTGCCCGCGCAATCGTAGGGCTGCTCCAGGCGCAGGTAGCGCTCGATGCGCGCCGCGTCGAGCTCGCGGAACGTCACGCGGCAGGGCACGACGCGCGAGCGCAGCGAGCCCGAGCGCGTGTCGAGCACGGCCACGGCCGTGTCGAACCGCGCGGTCCGGCCGCTCACCAGTGCGAGCTGGCGCGCGGCGTTCTCGTGGTTGCCGGGCTTCTCGAGCCGCGCGCCGTCGCAGGAGGCCACCTGGTCCGAGCCGATCACCAGCGCGTCCGGAAAGCGGATCGCCACCGCGCGCGCCTTCGCTTCGGCCAGGCGCGCGGCGGTGGCCGCGGGCGCCTCGCCGGCGGCCGCGGCCTCGTCCGACTGCGGATCGGCGCACTCGAAGGGCATGCCGAGGCGCTCGAGGAGCCCGCGCCGGTATCTCGAGGTCGAGGCGAGAACGAGCCGCCGGGAAGATGGCATGGCTTTGTTTTGACAGAGATTTTCGTGGATGATACCATTCGCCCCCGTATGTCGCACCAGCCGGTCATCGACGGCCTCGAATTCGCGAAGGCCGCATCGAGGCTGCGGGGGACATGGCCGGTCGACGAATTCCTGCGTTTGCGAGATGTGCTGCGCTCGACGGCAGGGGTTCTGCATTACGAGTTGCAGGGAGTCGCGGAGGAGCGGGGGCGCCCGGCGCTGCACCTGAAGGTGCGCGGCGAGCTGCACCTGACTTGCCAGCGGTGCCTCGGCGCGCTCGAGCTGCCGCTGCGCATCGAGACTTCGCTGCGGCTGGCGCCGACGCAGGCCGACGTCGACGCCGAGCCTCTGGAGGCCGAAGGGCCCGAGAGCATCGTCGCGGGCAAGGAAATGGCGGTGCAGGCGCTGGTCGAGGACGAGGTGCTGCTCGCGATCCCGATCGCGCCGCGGCACGAGGCCTGCGAGCGCCGCGCGGCCGCTGCCGACGTGGCGGGCGCGCGGCAGCGTCCGTTCGCCGGCCTGCGAGGCCTGATGGGCGGGACGAAACACTGATTCAGTCTTCAACTAGGAGCAACACATGGCAGTCCAGCAGAACAAGAAGTCGCCGTCCAAGCGCGGCATGCACCGTTCCCACGATTTCCTCACGGCGCCCGCGCTCGCGGTCGAGCCGACCACGGGCGAAGCGCACCTGCGCCATCACATCAGCCCGAGCGGCTACTACCGCGGAAAGAAGGTCGCCAAGGGTAAGGGCGACTGACGATCACCGTCGCCGTTGATTGCATGGGGGGCGATCACGGCCCCCATGTGACGGTGCCGGCCGCCCTCGATCTCCGGCGCGCGAACGCGGACGTGGAGTTCGTCCTCGTCGGGCCGCGCGACGCCATCGAGGCCGAGCTCGCGAAGCTGGGCGCCGGACCCGGGCCGGGGCTGCGCGTCGAGCATGCGGCGCAGGTCGTGGCGATGGACGAGCCGCCGGCGCAGGCGCTGCGCTACAAGAAGGATTCCTCGATGCGCGTCGCGATCGACCTCGTCAAGAGCGGCGAGGCGCACGCCTGCGTGAGCGCCGGCAACACCGGCGCGCTGATGGCGATCTCGCGCTTCGTGCTGAAGACGCTGCCTGCGATCGACCGGCCGGCGATCGCGACGGGGGTGCCGAATTCCAAGGGCGGCTATACCTACATCCTGGACCTCGGCGCAAACGTGGACTGCACGCCCGAGCAGCTCATGCAGTTCGGCGTCATGGGCGCGATGCTGGTCTCGGCGGTCGAGCACCGCGAGCGCCCGAGCGTGGGCCTGCTCAACATCGGCATCGAGGACATCAAGGGCAACGAGACCGTGAAGCAGGCCGGCGAACTGCTGCGCGCGAGCGGGCTCAATTTCCAAGGCAACGTCGAGGCCGACGAAATCTACAAGGGCACGGTGGACGTCGTGGTCTGCGACGGCTTCGTCGGCAACTCCGTGCTGAAGGCCTCCGAGGGCGTCGCCAAGATGATTGTCGGCTTCCTGCGCCAGGAGTTCTCGCGCAGCCCGCTGCGCAGGCTCTCGGCGCTGCTCGCGATGCCGGTGCTCAAGGCCATGCGCGCGCGCATGGACCCCGGCAACTACAACGGCGCGAGCCTGCTCGGCCTGAAGGGCATCGTCGTCAAGAGCCACGGCTCCGCGGACCGCTACGCGTTCGGCCAGGCGCTGCGGCGCGCGGCCGAGGAGGTGCGCCACGACGTGGTCCGCCGGATCACCGACAGCATGGCCAAGGCGCACGCATGACCTGGTCGCGCATCGCCGGCACCGGCAGCTACCTGCCGCCGACGGTCCTCACCAACGACGAGCTCTCCAGGCGGCTGGAGACGAGCGATGCCTGGATCCAGGAACGCACCGGCATCCGGCAGAGGCACATCGCCGACAAGTCGCAGGCATCCAGCGATCTCGCGCTGGAGGCGAGCCGGCGCGCGCTCGCGGCCGCGGGCGTGAAACCCGAGGAGCTTGATCTCATCGTCGTGGCGACCTCGACGCCCGACTACGTGTTTCCGAGCACCGCCTGCCTGCTCCAGTCGAAGCTCGGCGCGAAAGGCGGCGCGGCCTTCGACGTGCAGGCCGTATGCAGCGGATTCGTCTACGGCCTCGCCGCGGTGGACAACTTCATCCGGGCGGGAACGCACAAGCGCGCGCTCGTGGTCGGCGCCGAGGTGTTCTCGCGGATCCTCGACTGGAACGACCGTGCCACCTGCGTGCTGTTCGGCGACGGCGCGGGCGCGGTCGTGCTCGCCGCGGCCGACCGGCCCGGCGTGCATGCCTCGGTGCTGCATGCCGACGGCAGCTACGCGGGCATCCTCTCGGTGCCCGGCAACGTCTGCGGCGGCAGCATCATCGGCTCGCCTTTCCTGCAGATGCAGGGCAACCAGGTGTTCAAGATCGCGGTGAAGGTGCTCGACGAATGCGCGCGCGAGGTCGTCGCCGCGGCGGGCATGACGCTCGCGGACGTCGACTGGCTGATTCCGCACCAGGCCAACGTGCGCATCCTGGAAGCGACGGCCAAGCGCCTCGGGCTGCCGCGCGAGCGCCTCGTGGTCACGGTCGATCACCACGCGAACACTTCCGCGGCCTCGGTGCCGCTCGCTCTCGACGAATACGTGCGCGCGGGCAGGATCAAGCCGGGACAGCGCGTGATGCTGCAGGGCGTGGGCGGCGGCTTCACCTGGGGCGCGAGCCTCGTGACGATGTGAGGACGGACAGATGAAGCTTGCGATGGTCTTCCCGGGACAGGGTTCGCAGTCGGTCGGCATGCTGAAAGCCTACGACGGCCTGCCGGGCGTCGACGCGGTGCGGGCGCAGGCGAGCGCGGCGCTCGGCGCGGAATTCCTCCGGCTGCTCGACGAAGGTCCCGCCGAGCAGCTCAATCTCACGGTGAATACGCAGCCGGCGATGGTGACGGCGGGAATCGCCGCCTACCGCGCCTGGGTCGCGGCGGGCGGCCCGGCGCCGGCGATGCTTGCGGGCCACAGTCTCGGCGAATACTCGGCGCTGGTTGCGGCGGGCGCCCTGACGCTCGAGGTTGCGCTGCCGCTCGTGCGCTTCCGCGCGCGGTCGATGCAGGAGGCGGTGCCCGAGGGCCAGGGCGCGATGGCGGCGATCCTCGGCCTGGACGACGACGCCACGCGCGCAGCCTGCGCGCAGGCCGCGCAGGGCGAAGTGGTGCAGGCGGTGAACTTTAATGGGCCCGGGCAGGTGGTGATCGCGGGCCACAAGCCAGCGGTCGCACGCGCGATCGAGGCATGCAAGGCGCGCGGCGCCAAGCGCGCGATGCCGCTGCCGGTGAGCGCGCCCTTTCACAGCAGCCTGATGCAGCCTGCCGCGAGCAAGCTGGCGGAATTCCTGAAGGATGTCGTTGTTCTCGCTCCTTCCATTCCCGTCATCAACAACGTCGACGCAAGAGCGGAACCCGATCCCGCCAAGATCAAGGACGCACTCGTCCGGCAGGCGGCCTCGCCCGTGCGCTGGGTGGAGATCGTCAGGAGCATGGCCGCGCAGGGCGTGACGCACGTCGTGGAATGCGGCCCCGGCAAGGTGCTGGCGGGACTCGTGAAGCGCATCGAGCCGAAGCTGCAGGGCTTCGCGGCGGCCGACCGCGGCTCGCTCGAGGCTGCGCTCGCCGCGATTCGGGGATAGCGAGGGGAGGCTGAGATGCTGGAAGGCAAGGTCGCACTCGTCACGGGCGCGTCGCGCGGCATCGGGCGCGCGATCGCGGTCGAGCTCGCGAAGCGCGGCGCGAAGGTCTTCGGCACCGCGACCGGCGAAGCCGGCGTCAAGGCGATCGCCGAGGCCGGCCTCGCGGGCAAGGTGATGAACGTGCGCGACACGGCGCAGACCGACGCCGCGCTCGCGGAGATCGAGCGGGAGGCGGGCGCGATCGCGATCCTCGTGAACAACGCCGGCGTCACGCGCGACAACCTCGCGCTGCGCATGAAGGACGCGGACTGGGACGAGGTCATCGAGACCAACCTGAAGTCGGTGTTCCGCCTGTCGCGCGCCGTGATGCGCGGCATGATGAAGGCGCGCTGGGGGCGCATCGTCAACATCACCTCTGTGGTCGGCGCCTCCGGGAACCCGGGCCAGGCGAACTACGCGGCCGCGAAGGCGGGCATCGTCGGCATGTCGAAGTCGCTCGCGCAGGAGCTCGGCAGCCGCGGCATCACGGTCAATTGCGTCGCGCCGGGTTTCATCGACACCGACATGACGCGCGCGCTGCCCGAGGAACAGAGGCGCGCGCTGCTCGCGCGCATTCCGCTCGGCCGCCTCGGGCAGCCCGAGGACGTCGCCGCCGCGGTCGCGTACCTCGCGTCGCCCGCCGCGGGCTACGTCACCGGCGCGGTGCTGCACGTCAACGGCGGAATGTATCTCGCCTGATTCCGGTAAAATATCGATTGCGAACTGGGAAGGAGCAAGGCATGGACAACATCGAACAGCGGGTCAAGAAGATCATTGCCGAGCAGCTCGGCGTGAACGAAGCCGAGATCAAGACCGAGTCGTCGTTCGTCGACGACCTGGGCGCCGATTCGCTCGATACGGTGGAGCTGGTGATGGCCCTCGAAGAGGAGTTCGAGACCGAGATCCCGGACGAGGACGCCGAGAAGATCACCACCGTGCAGCAGGCCATCGATTACGTGAAGGCGCACGCCAAGGGCTGACGGCGCCGCGCAGCCCCGCCAGACAGTGCAACGCCGCAGAGTAGTCGTCACCGGGCTCGGCATCATCAGCCCGGTGGGGAACACGATCCCGGAAGCCTGGGACGCGGTTCTCGCCGGCAAGTCCGGCATCGCGCGCATCACCCGCTTCGATCCTTCGCGGCTCGCCAGCCAGATCGCCGGCGAGGTGAAGGGCTTCGACGCCTCGAAGTACCTCTCGCCGAAGGAAGCGCGCCGCATGGACCGCTTCATTCACCTCGGCATGGCCGCGGGCCTGCAAGCCTGGAAGGATTCGGGCAACGCCGTGATTCCGGAGACTGCGGAGCGCTTCGGCATCAACTTCGGCTCGGGCATCGGTGGCCTGCCGCTCATCGAGGAAATGCACAACGAGCTGCTGAAGAGCGGGCCGAGGCGCATCTCGCCGTTCTTCATCCCGGGCACGATCATCAACATGATTGCCGGCAATCTGTCGATCATGCTCGGCACCAAGGGCCCGAACCTCGCCATCGTCACGGCTTGCACGACGTCCACGCACTGCATCGGCGAGGCGGCGAAGTCGATCCGCTACGGCGACGCCGACGTGATGATCGCCGGCGGCGCGGAAGCTACCGTCACCGAGCTCGCGATGGGCGGTTTCGCCTCGGCGCGCGCGCTCTCCACGCGCAACGACGATCCGGCGGGCGCGAGCCGACCCTGGGACAAGGACCGCGACGGCTTCGTGCTCGGCGAAGGCGCGGGCGCCGTGGTGCTGGAGGATTACGAGCACGCCATGAAACGGGGCGCACGCGTCTACTGCGAGCTCGCCGGCTACGGCGTGTCCGCCGACGCGTACCACATGACGGCGCCGGCCGAGGACGGCGACGGCGCGTTCCGTTGCATGCGCAACGCGATGCGCGACGCGCAGCTCGGCGCCGAGGACATCGATTACGTGAACGCGCACGGCACCTCGACGCCGCTCGGGGATATCGCCGAGACCGTCGCGGTCAAGCGCGCGTTCGGCGAGCGCGCGAAGCGGATCGCCGTGAACTCGACCAAGTCGATGACCGGGCACCTGCTCGGGGCGGCCGGCGGCGTCGAGGCCGTGTTCAGCGTCCTCGCGCTCGAGCACCAGGTCTCGCCGCCCACCATCAATCTGCAGACGCCGGATCCGTCCTGCGACCTGGACTACGTGCCCAACGCGGCGCGTCAGATGCGCATCCGGGCGGCGCTGTCCAACTCGTTCGGCTTCGGCGGCACCAACGGCACGCTGGTCTTCCGCCGGCTCTGAGGCCGTGCCGTGAACAGCGCCCGGTCCGTCCGGCTCGCGCTTTCGCCCTCGCCGCGACTGGCGGCGGTCATCATGCTCTTGCACGGGAGTGCGGGAATTTGCTTCCTGACGGTTCTGACAGGTTGGTCGGGGATCGGGTCCGCGCTGCTGCTCTGCCTGCTCGGAGCGGCAGCCGCCTGGGATCGCGCGCTGCTGCGGGGGCGCCGCTCGCCGCGCGCGGTCGAGATTCATCCTTCGGGAGAGGCAATTTGTCACTTTGCCGACGGCGAATTCTGCGAGATCGCGCCTCGGCCGGGCGGAGTGACCCGTCTGTGGGTGCCGCTGCGCCTGCGCTCGGCGCGGCGCCGCACGCTGCTGGTCGCCGACGGCATGTTGACCGCCGGCAACTTTCGCCTGCTGCGCCTCTGGGCGCTCTGGGGAAAGCTGCCCGCCGTGGCGCGGCGGCAACTTCCTGCTTCGTCTTAAGGCGGCGCATGCAACGAACTATTTGCAAAGGCCATTGTCTGTGGCACATAGGCATGGCGGGCGAGGGGCCGCCCCGGCGTGTCTGAGCGCGAAATCGACCGGCTGCTGGTCGAGCGCGCGCAGCGCGGCGACAAGCGGGCCTTCGAGTTGCTGGTGGAGAAGTACCAGCGCAAGCTCGCACGGCTGCTGTCGCGCCTGATCCGCGACCCGGGCGAAGTCGAGGACGTGACCCAGGAAGCGTTCATCAAGGCGTACCGTGCGCTGCCCTCGTTCCGCGGCGACAGCGCGTTTTACACGTGGCTGTACCGGATCGGCATCAACACCGCCAAGAACTACCTGGTGGCGATGGGCAGGAGGGCGCCGACCTCGACCGACGTGGAGGCCGAGGAGGCGGAGGGGCAGGAAAGCGGCGCGTTGTTGCGCGACATCAATACGCCGGACAGCCTGCTGCTGTCTAAGGAGATAGGCGATACGGTCAACGCGGCGATCGAGTCGCTGCCCGAGGAACTGCGCAGCGCGATTCAGCTGCGCGAGCTCGAGGGCATGAGCTACGAGGAGATCGCGAAGCTGATGGATTGCCCGATCGGCACGGTGCGCTCCCGGATCTTCCGGGCGCGCGAGGCGATCGCAGAGCGCCTGAGGCCGCTGCTGGACGGGGCGAAGGACAAGAGGTGGTAGCAAGATGAAGTCGAAGATTTCGGCATTGATGGATGGCGAGCTCGACGGCCGCGAGGCGGCCGGCGCGCTGGAGTCGCTGCGGTCCGAAGGCGAAGCGCGCGAGACCTGGCGCACCTACCACCTGATCGGCGATGCGATGCACGACGCGCACCGGCTCTCCGGGGGATTCGCAATCCGCCTCGCAGCGCGCCTGGCGGCGGAGCCGACCGTGCTCGCGCCGCGGCGCAGCGTCGGACGGGTGCTCGAACAGCATCGATGGCAGGTCCTCTCGGCGGCGGCGAGCCTGGCGGCGGTCGCCTTCGTCTCGGTGACGTTCTTCTCGCAAGAGCCGGCGGCGCCCGAGCCGCCGGTCGCGGCGGCCGGCGGCGGCGCCCAGCAGGTGGAGCTAGTCCAGGTCGCGCCGCCGGAAGCGGCCAACGACTACCTGCTCGCGCACCAGACCTACTCCCCGCGCATGCCGCTGCAGGGGATCGCGCCCTACGTGCGCACGGTGTCCAGCGACAGCAGCGGGCCGCAGCGCTGATGCTGCGCGCGCTTGGAGTCGCGCTGGCGTTCTGCGGCGCCTGCCAGGCGCAGACGGGCGCTCCCGCGCAGGCGCCCGCCGACGCGATGGCGCTGCTGCGCAGGATCTACCAGGCGACCGAGAAGCTGTCGTATTCGGGCACTTTCGTCTACCAGCAGGGCGAGCGCACCGAGACGTCGCACATCGACCGCATCGCGGCGCCCGGCGGCGACGTCGAACGCGTGGAGGTGCTCGACGGCCTGCCGCGCGAGATCGTGCGCACGCGCGACACGGTGCGCTGCTATCTTCCCGAGAGCCGCACCGTGAAGGTCGAGCGCCGCATCGATCCGCGCGCGTTCCCGGGCATGCTGCCCGAGCAGATTTCCGATCTCGCGCGAAACTACAGCATCTCGCGAGGCGAGCGGCTGCGCGTCGCGGGCTACGAATGCGAGGCGGTGGTGCTCACGCCGAAGGACGACCTGCGCTACGGCTACAAGCTCTGGGCCGACGTCAACACCGGCATGCTGCTCAAGGCCCGCACTTTCAACGGCAAGGGCGAGACCGTCGAGCAATTCACGTTCGCGCAGCTCGCCATCGGCAACGTGCCGCGCGAGCGCGTGCGCGCGCGCAATTCCGCGCAGAAATGGCGCATCGAGGACGCGGCGGTGGCGCCGGCGGACCTGGCGCGCGCCGGCTGGACGGTCGGCGGCGAGCTGCCTGGCTTCCGCAAGGTGACAGAGGTCACGCGCAAGCTCGGCGAGTCGCGGCCCGCGGGGCAGATGGTGTACTCCGACGGCATGGTGGCGGTGTCGGTGTTCATCGAGTCGATGGCCGGCCGCACGGACCCGGTGCGGCCGGGCCTGTCGAGCATGGGAGCCTTCCACATCTACACGCGGGAAGTGGCGAACCACGTGGTGACCGTGGTCGGCGAGGCGCCGGCGGCGAGCGTGCAGCGCATGGCGAACCAGGTCGAGTACCGCCGCCCGCAGTAGGGGCGGATTTACGAGGGGGAGGACGCATGGGCTGGACCCGCATGTGGATCGCCGCGCTGGCTCTGGCGTGGCTCGCGCCGGCGGCCGCGCAGACGCGAGAGCTGCCGGATTTCACGCGGCTCGTCGAGGATTACGGCGCGGCCGTGGTCAACATCAGCACCACCCTGGCGCGCCGCGCCCAGGCCGTGCCGCAGTTCCCGGGCATCGAGAGCGAGGAGGGACAGGAGTTCTTCCGCCGCTTCGTGCCGCAGCTGCCGCAGCCCGGACCGCGCCAGGAGAGCCGCTCGCTCGGCTCGGGCTTCGTCATCAGCAAGGACGGCTACATCCTCACCAACGAGCACGTGGTCGAGGGCGGCGACGAGATCACCGTCAAGCTCACCGACAAGCGCGAGTTCAAGGCCAAGCTGATCGGCACCGACAAGCGCACCGACATCGCGCTGCTGAAGATCGAGCCGGCGGGCGCGCTGCCGGCGGTCAAGTTCGGCGACCCCGACAAGCTCAAGGTCGGCGAATGGGTGGTCGCGATCGGCTCGCCGTTCGGCTTCGAGAACACGGTCACCGCCGGCATCGTCTCGGGCAAGGGGCGGATCATGCAGGACGCGAACCTCGTGCCCTTCATCCAGACCGACGTGGCGATCAACGTCGGCAACTCGGGCGGCCCGCTGTTCAATATGCGCGGCGAGGTCGTCGGCATCAATTCGCGGCTGTTCAGCCCGACCGGCACCTACCTCGGCATCGCGTTCGCGATCCCGATCGACGTCGCGCTCGACGTGCAGAAGCAGCTGCAGGAGAAGGGCCGCGTGTCGCGCGGCAAGATCGGCGTGGCGATCCAGGAGGTGTCGAAGGACCTCGCGACCTCGTTCGGCCTGGACCGGCCGCGCGGCGCGCTGGTGGTCTCGGTGGAGAAGGGCAGCCCGGCCGAGCACGCCGGCATCGAGTCGAGCGACATCATCACGCGCTTCGACGGCAAGGCGATCGACGCGCAGAGCGACCTGCCTCGCTTCGTCGCCGCGCTGCGCCCCGGCACCAAGGCCGACCTCGAGGTCTGGCGCAAGGGCGCGGCGCGCAAGCTCGGCATCACGGTCGGCGAGTGGGAGGAGGACCGCCAGGCGAGCCGCGAGGCGGCGCGCCCGCCGCGCCCGGCGGCGGCGGCGGCCAACCGGCTCGGCGTGATGGTGAGCGACCTGACGCCGAAGCAGAAGGAGGAGCTCAAGGTCTCCGCCGGCGTGCTGGTGACCGAGGTGCGCGCAGACGTGCGCGCCGACGTGCGGCGCGGCGACATCGTGCTCAGCGTGGTTCACAAGGGCCAGCATACCGAGATCAAGTCGGTCGAACAGCTCAAC
>Ga0335077_10010519_pt1 | contig 11522 bp, 10 predicted proteins | sample Lox_Sample_31_FD_207151 | JGI IMG/M metagenome (GOLD analysis project Ga0335077, IMG submission 207151) | Soil microbial communities from Loxahatchee National Wildlife Refuge, Florida, United States - Lox_Sample_3.1 | ecosystem: Environmental > Terrestrial > Soil > Wetlands | place: USA...
GGCCGTCGGCGCATGCCGCGCGGCGGCGTGGCTCGCTCGACGAATGCCCGCAGGCGCCCGATCGCCTCGTCCCACTGCGCGGAGACGAGGTCGAGGAAGCGCCGCGCCTCCGCGAGCCTTCCGGGCTCGAGCTCCCAGATGCGCTCCCGCCCGCGGCGCGCGTGCCGTACCAGGCCCGCGTTCGCGAGCACGTGCAGGTGCTTGGTCACCGCCTGCCGCGTGACCGGCGACCCCTGGCAGAGCCGGACGATGGAGAGCGGCCCGGCCGTGCAGAGGCGCCCGACGAGGGCGAGGCGCGTGGCGTCGCCGAGCGCCGCGAAAACCGGCGCGGCGTCCGCCGCGGAGCGCCTACGGGCGCTGGAGCTCGACATGGCTGCGGATGCTCTCCGCCTGCTGCGCCCAGCCGCTGTCGTTCATGCGATACGCCTCCGCGCGGCGCGCGGCCGGGATCGCGTCGAAGCCCGACTCGCTGATGGAGGAACCGGTCGCCCGGGTCGCCTTGACCAATCGGTCCGCGGCGCGCGAAGCCTGGCGCCAGAGGTGGCGATGGCCAGATCCTGGACGAGAGCAACCTGTTGCGCCGCGCTGGCGTCGTTCGCGCGCGGAGTCGCTGCTTGCGGCGACTCCAGCACCAAGGGACAGGCGAGTCAGCCCGAGGACTTCGTCGCGCAGGCGAGCGATTTCGCGTGCCTGCAGAACTGGGTGCGGGTGCGCAACATGCGCGTGACGAACAAGCTCGGGCACCTGGACGCGGCGGTGAAGTTCGCCCAGGATCTGCCCGAGGGCCAGCAGTTCCCGATCGGCACGATCGTCCAGCTCTTTCCCGGCGAGGCCATGGTCAAGCGTGGCCCTGCCTTCGACCCCGACAACCACAACTGGGAGTACTTCGAGCTCGACGTCAGCCAGAGCGGGACGACGATCCGCAAGCGCGGCCGCGACGAGATCGTCAACATGTTCGGCGGCCAGTGCTTCGGCTGTCACGTCGCCGCCAAGCCCTTCGACTTCATCTGCGAGGAGGACCACGGTTGCGTCAAGCTACCGGTGAGTGGTGCGCAGATCGCGGCCCTGCAGGACGTCGACCCGCGCTGCAAGAAGTAGAGCTCCTGGTTCGAGAGCCTCGTTCCGGCCTGCGGGCGGCGCACGGACGACGCCACCGGGCGCGATCCGGCTCCGTTTACGGCATGCTCGCCGGCGTTGTAAGAGCGAGCCGGGAGCAAGCAGGACGCCGCCGGGTTGGTCCCTTGCTCGGGCTGGAGAGCATGAGCACAGACGAGCTGCCGACGAGCGGCAACGAGGCCACGCGCTACCACCTGCTGTACGACCTCGGCTGCGCCTTCTCGGCGCGCCTCGATCTCGACCAGCTCTTCGCGATCGTCACCGGGAAGTGCCGCGAGATCATGAACGCCGAGGGCGTGGCGATCCTGCTGCACGATCCCGAGCGCGACGAGCTCTACTTCCCCTGGGTCGCGGAGCGCGACCCGGAGGTCGCCGAGCGCCTCCTCGGGCTGCGCTTCGCCGCCGACCAGGGGTTTGCCGGCCACGTGATGCGCACCGGGCAGGCCGTGCGCGTCGACGACGTGAGCCGCGATCCCCGCTTCTATGGGCAGATCGACCGCCAGAGCGGCGTGACGACGCGCAACCTGATCGCCGCGCCGCTGCGCTCGCACCAGGGGCCGCTCGGGGTGCTCGAGGTCGTCAATCGCGCAGATGGAGCGGCCTTCACCGACGATCAGCTGGCCTTCCTCGAGGCGCTCGCCGGCAGCGTCGGAGTGGCGATCGAGAACGCCCGCCTCTACGCGCAGGTCAAGGCATCCGAGGAGCGCCTGCGCGCCCAGGTCGGGGCGCTCCGGCGCGAGATCGCAGCGCGCGATCGCTTCGCGGAGATGGTCGGCACCAGCGCGGCGATGGAGGACGTGTTCCGCCTGATGGACAGCGCCGCGAACGCGCCGATCACGGTGCTGATCTCCGGCGAGACGGGGACCGGCAAGGAGCTGGTCGCGCGTGGCATCCACCGCGCGAGCGAGCGCGCCGAGGGGCCGTTCATCGCCGTCAACTGCGCGGCGCTGCCCGAAACGCTACTCGAGAGCGAGCTGTTCGGCCATCGCCGCGGCGCCTTCACCGGAGCGCTCGCCGACCGGCGCGGCCTCTTCGAGGCTGCCACCGGCGGCACGATCTTCCTCGACGAGGTCGGCGAGATGCCGGCCGCGATGCAATCGAAGCTCCTGCGGGTAGTGCAGGAAGGCGAGATTCTGCCGATCGGCGAAACCCGCCCGCGCAAGGTCGACGTTCGGGTGATCTCGGCGACCAACCGGCAGCTCGAGGCGGAGGTGAGCGCGCGCCGTTTTCGCGAGGACCTCTACTACCGCCTGACGGTGTTCCCGATTCACATGCCCGCGCTGCGCGAGCGGCGCGACGACATCCCTCTGCTGGCCGATCACTTCCTCGCCGACGCCGTTCGGCGACACGGCAAGGCGATTCCGGGAATCGAGCCGGAGGCGCTCGAGCGCCTGCGCGCCTTCGACTGGCCGGGCAACGTCCGCGAGCTGCAGAACGAGATCGAGCGTGCGGTCGCCTTGACGCGCGCGGGAGAACCGATCGATCCCTCACGCCTTTCGGACAAGCTGCGCGCCGGCGCCGCGACCGCGCCGGGCACGCCCGCTGCGGGCACGCCGCCTGCCGAGGTTCCCCGGCCCGCCACGAGCGCGGCGGAACCGGCTGGCGCCGAGTCGAGACCCCGCGGGCTCCGCGACGCGCGCGCCGAGTTCGAGGCCCGCTTCATCACCGAGGTGCTGCGGGCGCACAACGGCAACGTCTCCCACGCGGCGCAGGCGCTCGGGCTGTCGCGCGTCATGCTGCAGCGCAAGATGAAGGAGTACAAGCTGCGCTAGTCGGCCGGCGGCGAGCCGGCGCGGCGGGCGGAGAACGAAGAGCACGAAAAGAGTTGGAAGAATCCTCCGCGGGGAGCGTCTTTCCAGGGGAGAGGCGATGCAGAACTCGAAGGTCGTTCCGCTCCGTCCGTCGCCCGGCCGGCTTTCCGGTTCGGGTGTTTCGACCGCTCCCGACTCGCTCGCCGGCGCCGCCGCGCCGTCGGCGGATCTCTCCCAGCTCGCTCTCCGCGCCCGCGCCCACGCCCTCGACCTCGCCGAGCTCACGCGACGACTCGAAAACCACCCGCAGGTACGGCTTCTCGCGCGGCGACTCGCCCGCTCGCTCACCTGGCACGGGCCCGACGACCTGCTGCAGGGTGCTCTCGAACGGGTGGTCAAGGGAATTCGCTCGTACCGGGGCAGCGGCGACGTGCTCGGCTGGATGGCGCGCATCATGCGCAACGCGCAGGTGGAATGGCTGCGACGCGAGGCGCACGAGACGGCGAAGCTCGCCGGCTATGCCCGCGAGAGCGAGCCGGCATACTCTCCCGACCCGGCGCAGGCCCTGAGCGATCAGGAGGTCAAACAGGCCATCCGGGCCGTGTGGCACAAGGACTGCGACGACGGCGACGTGCGGGTCTTCTGGGATCGGGCCTACGTGGGCCTGTCGGTCGAGCAGATCATGCGCCGGACGGGTCATCCGCGCAGCACGGTTTATTCCATGCTCAAGCGCGGCGAGATGAAGTTTCTCCGCGACTACCGCCGCCTGCTGGGCGAGCGATGCCGGGAGGGGGCGGGCACCTCGCCGGGGTGGAACGGCCGATGAGCAACCGCGAGCTCGAGTGCGTCGAGCCCGAGGTGGGAGAGCTGCTGGCGGACTTCGTCGAGGAGCTGCTTCCGCTCGCGGATGCGCGCGTCGTCGAGGACCATCTCGCGGCCTGCGCCCGCTGCGAGGAGGACGCGCGTGACCTGCGCGACCTGCGCCGCGTGATCGGCGAGCTCCCGCCTGGCCTGGGAGAGCTCGCCGCAAGCCCGATCGCGGCTCCGGGTCGCCGAAGCCTGCTCATCGCGGCGACCGTCGCGAGCGTGCTGGTTGCCGTCCTGGCCCTCGGCGGGTGGTGGCAGGCGGAACGCAAGAAGGTCGTCGACGGGCGGGTGTACGAGCTCGAGCGCCGGCTCGCCCGACTCGAGGCGGCGCAGGCGAGCACGCACGCGACGGCGGGCGCGGCCGCCTCCGCCGACGGCACGCGCCCCGTCGGGGCGCAGGCCTTCCCCGCGGTCGGTATCGATTTTGCGGTTCCCTTGAGCTTCTGAGAGGGCCGAACCGGGCATGGAAGAGCACCGCGCGCGAGACCGCTGCCGCACCGGGCTCGTTGCGGCCGTGCTGTCGCTCGCCGTGACCCTGCAGCCCGCGCACGCGGCTCCGGCGCCGAGCGGCGAGACACTCCTCGGACGATCGACCTCGGTCACGCGAAACACACCCGACTGGAAGAGCTTCTTCAACGGCGAGATGCGCGAGGTCGTGACCCGGGCGCAGACCGTCACCGAGTACGACGCCGACACGAGCCCGGTGAGCATCGAAGGCGTAACGATCGACGTCCGCGGGCAGAGCCCGATCCACACCGACGCGACCGTCCGCACCATCGCACGCAAGGGCGACCCCGAGTTCGGGACGGTCCGTCTCGAGAGCGTCTCGACCACGGCGGCGGGCGAGGTGGTGAAGACCGCGTACTCCTTCAAGCAGGGCTCGCCCGACGCTGCGATCGCCGTCGGCCCGCTCGCGGGCGGCGAGATGAGCCTGCCGCCCCGCGAGCAGGTGATTGGCGGGCGGACGTTCGTGGTTCGTTCGGTCTCTCGCATCACCAAGATCACCGCGCTGCTGGTTGCTCCGAGCTTCGAGGACCTGCTTGCCGGGCGCGAGGTCCACGAGGTGCGAGAGCGCGGTGCGCACGTCGAGAGCGGCTCGATGCGCGTGCTGAGTGCGGACGGGACGCTGCTCGGCTACTACGCGGGCGACCTCCGCGTCTCGCGTGGCGAGGACCATGTATCGCCGAAGTAGTCGGCGCGCCGCCGGCGCGGCGCTCGCGATGGCGCTGGTCGTCGGCTGCGCCGCCACCGAGCGCGCCGATCGCGGCGGCAAGAGCGAGGTTGCGCTCGCCGACCTGGGGCGGAGCCCCGAGGCCTTCACCGGGCGCACGGTCGTGGTTCAGGGCTGGCTGGTGGCGAGCGGGGGCGCGGAGTCGAGCGCCTGGGTGGACATGGCGGTCTCGGATGAGGCCTGGGCGCGCGCCGAGAAGGAGGAAGCTGTCGCGGGCGATACGGTTCGCCTGGTCTTGACCGGTGGCCCGTCGCCCGAGGCCCTGCAGGCGCTGCACGGCAACGAGCTCCGGCTGGTGGCCCGCGTCGAAGGGCCGGAGGCGGCGGACGGCCGCCCGGCGCTGCGCGCGACACCGATCTACCTCATGGCGAGGAGCGAGCGACCCGAGGCGCCCGCCGTGCGGCCGAGAACGATCTTCTTTCGCGATCCGCAGATCGGCTCGAGCACGTCGCAACCGCGAGTGCGCTTCAGCTTCCTCGATCCCGCCGCGCCGCGCCCGACGTGGTACCGGCAGGGCCCGGTCGCGATCGATCGATCGGGCGCGAGCGACTCACCGCTGTATACCTTTCGCACGCAGCTCGTGACCGAGGAGGGCGCGCGGCGCGATTCGCTGTGCGCCTTCTCGACCGACGCCGGGAACCTGCGCAGCGTGTCCTACGACGAGTCGGTGTACGACCCTGCCGGCAAGCTGCTCGAGGCGCCGACACACCTCGATTTCCAGTCCGGCAAGTTCATGGACAAGGTCTCGGGCAGCTACTACCCCTGGCCGAAGAACATCTACGCCGCGCCCTGTCTCGGCCTCGCGCTGCTCGGAGTTCCGTTCGTCGACCAGCAGGTGGTGAGCTTCTACCTGTGGAGCGAATTCGACCCCGCCACCCCCATGGACGCGGTGGTCGACGGCACCGAGCAGGTCAGCGTCCCGGCGGGCGATTTCGAGTGCTACCGGGTGCGGATGAACGTCAACCAGGAGCGGATCCTGCGCAGCCTCGCCCTGCCGGAGGCGGGATACGACGTCGCGCGCACGGTCATGGCCCAGTCGCGGCAGCCGGACACGCTCTTGTGGTTCACGACGGCGTGGCCGCACGTGGTGGTCAAATCGCTGGGCCGGATGGGACCACCCTCGACGAGCCCGGTGCTCACGGAAGCGGTGGATCTCGACTCGCCGACGCGCGCGGTGCTGGAACGAAAGCTCACCGCGCCGCCCTCCTGACCGATCCACGCGCGGCTCGACCCTGCGCGCAGCGGCTGATAACGCCTGGACGGGACAGGAGGCGAGAATGCTGAAGCTCCACTACCATCCGTTTTCGACCTTTGCGCGGCGGGTGCGGATCGCGCTGATCGAGAAGGGCATCCCGGCCGAGCTCGTCGAGATCGACATGGCCAGGGGAGCGCACCGCGGCCCGGAGTACCGCCAGCTGAACCCCTACGGTCGGGTTCCGACCCTCGAGGAGGACGGGTTCATTCTTTACGAATCGACCGCGATTCTCGAGTACCTCGAGGCGACCCATCCCGAGCCAGCGCTCGTGCCCGCCGACGCGCGCGGCCGGGCGCTGGTCTCGATGCACGTCAAGCTCTGCGACCTGCAGCTCTCGCGCCAGACCGGCACGATCATCTTTCCGCGACGCTTTCTTCCCAGAGAGCGCTGGGACGAGAAGGCGATGGCGCAAGCCAAGCAGGAGATCGAGAAGCACCTCGCCGTCCTCGAGAGCGAGCTCGGTGGCAAGCAGTACATGGTCGGCGATCGCTACAGTCTGGTCGAGGTGTGCTACACGCCGTTCGTCGAATTCCTGCCGCTGATGGAGGTGACGCCACCGCCGAAGGTCGCGGCGTGGGTGGCACGCATGCTGGAGCGTCCGAGCGCGAAGGAGACCAAGCCGGCTGCCTGAGCACGCCGGCTGGGGTTCCTGGAGCTTCCCTGAGGGATACGTCGCGCGCGAAGGCGGCGGCACTGCTCGCTGCGCTGCTGGTCGCCGGGGCTGCCTCCTTGTGGATCCTCTGCCGTCCCGCGAGCTTCGCCCTCGAGGGCGACAACCAGACGCTCACTCATCCCCTGCTTGCCGATGCCTTTCGCCAGCTGCGTGCGGGAAGCTTGCCAGTGTGGACGGCGGGACGCTGGGGGGGGTCGCCCCTGGCCGGTGATCCCGTCGTGGGTGCGCTCTACCCACCCTATTACCTCGGCTATGCCTTGACGCGGTTCCCGCACTCGCGAGCGCTCGACGTGGCCGTCTGCCTGCATCTCTTCGTCCTGCTCACCGGCACCGTCTGGCTCCTTGGCATCCTCGGGACGCGACCGAGCGTGGCACTGACCACCGCTCTCGTGCTGGCCCTCAACCCGACGATGGTGGTCATCGCGCGCGACTGGATCCAGTACTGGGCCGCGCTCTCGTACTGGCCCTGGCTCTTCGGCGCGGCGGCCAGGCTTGCCCCGGGAGCGCCTGCGCCGCGCCCTCTCACGCCTGGCCGGGCGCGCATCGGCGCCGCAATGGCGGCCCTGGCCATGGCTGCTCAGACGTACGCGGGCTACGCTCAGTTCGCCCTCTATTCCGGGGTCGCGGCCCTGCTCTGGATCGTTCTCGCCCCAGGCCCCGACCGCTTTCGCCGGGCGAGGCTCGCGATCCTACTCGGCGCCGCCGCGATCGGCCTGAGCGCACCTCAGGTGTTGCCCGCGGTACAGATGGCGCGCGACTCGATCCGATCCGGCGCGGGCGGGACCGCACGTCTCGCCGTGGTCGAGGCGTTCTCGTTGAGCTTCACCACTTGGCCCGCGGTCCTGCGCGGTACGCCGATCTCGGCGCTGCTCCCCGCAAAGCTGCCTCTCCTCACGGTCCTTCTGGCGCTGGTCGGAGTAGCTCGACGGAGCTTCGCCGCGGGCTTTCTCGGAGCGACGTTCTGTGTGGCGACCCTGCTCGCCACACAACCCAATCCGCTGTACCGCCTCGTTCAGGCGATCCCACCATTCGGCTTCTTCGGCGGACCGATCAAGTACTTCTACCTTGCGGTGTTCGTTGCAGTCGTACTCTCGGGGCTCGGTCTCGAGAGTGCTCTCGCGACGTTCGAGGGCACCCGTCGGTCCGCTGTGCGCGGTCTGCTCGCGCGTTCGCTGCTTGTCGTGGTCGTCGCCGCAAGCGCGTTCTTCCTCCGTCAGACGCGCGCCCTCGACGTGGTACAGCCCTGGGGAGCGCGGGTGTACGGACCCTTCCAGTCACTGCTGCACGAACCGCCGCTCGAGGGAGTGAGCGCGGTGCGCGCCTCTCGCGCCGCGCACGAAGGGAGCGTGCAGCCGCAGCCCGAGCCGCGGATCCTCGCGCTCATCGCTCGCGGGGATCAGCTCCGGCAGGTGGGGCTGAACTTCGGAGCGCTATGGGGCGTCGAGGCCCTGAACGGCGTCGGACCGCTCGCCCAGTGGCGACAGCTCGAGGTCATGGAGGCGGCGCAAGTCGAGCACGCCGCCGAGCTCGCACGTGAGCTCGCCGCCGACCCGCTGGTGGTCGCCAGGGGGAGTCCGCTCCAGGCGAAGCTCGTCGGCGCAGGCTTCGAGCCGCTCGGAGCCGAGCGGCGAGACGGGCTGCAGATGCTCTTCGCGGCGGAGCCCGCGCCGCGGTACGTGCTCGTCGCGCACGCGCGCGCGGCGAGCGCGGACGAAGCGATCGCGGCCGCGCAGCTCGGGCGAGCGCTCGATGACGAGGCCGTCCTGATCGAGGGCGAAGCGAACGATCTGGGCGACGCCGCCTCGCCGGGCGATGCCGACGGCGTGCTCGAGCTGACCGCGTGGCGCCCGGGCGCGCTACGGGCGCGCGTCAGCGTCTCCCGGCCGACGTGGCTCGTCGCCCGCGAGCCCTTCTACCGCAACTGGCGTGCTACCATCGACGGCCGATCGGCGACGGTTCGCCCCGCTGGCGGCTTTTTCCTCGCGCTCCTGGTTCCGTCCGGCGCGCACGAGATCGAGCTGGCGTATCACGAGCCCGGGCTTGCAGTCGGTGCCTGCATCGCGCTGGTTGCAGTTCTCGCTCTGTGGTACCTTCCGTGGCGGCTCGCTGGCTTACCCTGACGGGCGGCTGTGGGTGCAGCCGCCCCCCGGGTGCTGGCTCAGAACTTCCCCGCGGTGATGTTCCAGGTGATGTCGCCGTCCTTGAGCGGCGCGATTACCTGCTTCTCGAACTTGCCGTCCTTCCAGCGGTACTGCCGGAGCTCGTGCTGGTCCTCGGAGCCGACGTAGATCTGCGGCACGCCGCCGCCTTCGAGGTCGGCGAGGAAGACCGGATGCTCGAACCCCGAGGAGTCCTTGTCGATCAAAGATTTTTTCCAGCCGTCGCCGGCTTGCTCGAAGAGCCAGATGCCCGACGAGAGGCCGGTGCCGACCAGATCGATCTTGCCGTCGCCGTTGACGTCACCCGCCTGGAGGGAGCGCATCTGCCGGTCGGGTACGGTGGCCACGACGCTCGACACCCACTTGCCGTCCTTCCAGCGGTACTGCTTGATGGTCACCGGCTTGACGACGGCGCCGCCCTGGCCGATCGCGCCCTCCCAGACCACGTAGAGCTCGTCGATGCCGTCCTTGTCGACGTCGGCGGTCAGGATCTCCTTGGCGTGCGTGTCCCCGGGTGCGTCGACGATCGTCTTCTGCCAGCCGGTCTTGGTGTGCTTGTACATCCGCACCTCGCCCGGTTGCTCCGAGTCGAGCTTGTTGGGCTTGCTCGGCGTGGCGAAGAACTCCTTGACGTGGTCGCCGTCGACGTCGCCGATCTCGATCTCGTGCACGAAGGTGTCCGGCTGGCGATCGACCTCCTCGACTCGCCAGCCCTGATCCGGGTGAACGACCGCGATCACGCCCTGGTCGTGGGTCGCGATCACCAGCTCGTCCTTGCCGTCGCCGTCGACGTCACCGATCTCGATGTCGCGCAGGCGGTCGAACTTGCCGCCGAACTTGGGATTCCAGCGCGTTTGCGCGTGCCATTCGCCGCCGGTGAAGCTCCAGGTCTTGAGCATCGCCTGGTTGCCCCCGATGGTCAGGATGCCGCCGGCGTAAGGCAGCGCCTTGTGGAAGACGTTGCTGTCCGGATCCTCGATCGTGATCGTTTGCCAGCCCTTGTCGGTCTTGCGCACGATCATCAGCTTGGCGTAGCCCGGCACCGGCTGCTGCTTGCCGTCCGGACCGGCGACCTCGTCGAACTGGGCCTGCGTCACCAGGAGGGCCGGGTACGGGCCGCCGGCGAGGGGCTCGCGCCGCGGCGGCCTGGGCGTCGCGGCGCCGAGCAGAACGAGCCCGGCGACCGCGATGGAGAACGGAACGACCAACGATCGTGTACGCAAGATCGAACCTCCGTGGAATGGGCGAGCTGACATCAAAAGCAGAGCCGCTCGTGGCGGACAACCCGCGCCGAGGCGCGACGTGCGGCCCGCAGGCGCCACGGGCTGCGCAGTTTTCGCGCGATTGCCGGGTCCCCGGCCCGGAGCATAAGCTCGGCCCGATGAGTCAGGCGAGGAACTGCTCCGCGGCTTCCGTGCGCGGGCTTGCCGCGTCGAGCGAGGCCGTCCTGATGGGCGGCCTGTACGACGGTGTCTCGGCGCGTCTCGCCCGGCGGGCCGGATTCCCGCTCTGCTTCATCGGCGGCTACGCGGTCGCCGCGTCGCTCCTCGGTGAACCCGACGTCGGCCTGCTGACGCAGACGGAGATGGCAGACGCCGCGCGCCGCCTCTGCCGCCTGGTCGACGTCCCCGTCCTGGTCGACGCCGACACCGGGTACGGCGGCGAGCGGAACGTCGTGCGCACGGCAGAGCTCTACGCCTGGGCGGGGGCGGCGGGGCTCTTTCTCGAGGACCAGGTGTTCCCGAAACGCTGCGGTCACATGGCGGGCAAGGAGGTGGTCGAGCGCGGCGAGTGGCTCGCCCGCTTGCGGTCCGTCGTGCGCCTGCGCCCGGGCCTCGATCTCTTCGTCGTCGCGCGCACCGACGCACGGGCGCCGCTCGGGCTCGACGAGGCGATCGCCCGCGGGCTGGCCGCGCTCGACCTCGGCGTCGACGCGATCTTCGTCGAGGCGCCGCAGTCGCTCGCCGAGCTCGATCGGATCGCGCGAGAGATTCCGGGCACGAAGGTCGCCAACATGGTCGAGCGGGGCCGCACGCCCGTCGTGCCGGCGAGTGAGCTCGCCGCGCGCGGCTTCCGGCTGATCGTGTTCCCGGTCGCGGCCATCCTGGCGCAGGCGAGAGCGGTCGAGGACGTCTTCACGACCCTGCGGCGCGACGGGACCAGCGCCGCGATGCTCGATCGCCTCTATGGCTTCGATGCGTTCAATGACCTGATGGGGCTCGACGAGCGCGGTGGCCCGACCAACGGTCGCTGAGCGCGGACCCGAGGCGCGGTCCGCCGCGCGCCGCACGCTTCTGCCGTCTCTCCTGGGCTACGCGGTGGTCTTCGGGCTGCTCGGGATACCGCTCCTGCGCCACGCGGGTGCGGCGGTTCCGCGGACCTCCGACCCGAACGACGCGCAGCTGATCATCTGGATCCTCGCATCGGTCGCGCGTTCCCTCTTGACCGCGCCGCGAGTCCTGTTCGAGGC
>Ga0335077_10010520_pt1 | contig 11522 bp, 12 predicted proteins | sample Lox_Sample_31_FD_207151 | JGI IMG/M metagenome (GOLD analysis project Ga0335077, IMG submission 207151) | Soil microbial communities from Loxahatchee National Wildlife Refuge, Florida, United States - Lox_Sample_3.1 | ecosystem: Environmental > Terrestrial > Soil > Wetlands | place: USA...
AAAGCGCACGAACGCGGGGTGCGCGTTCACGCAGGGGATCAGCTCGAGCGCCTCGCCGCCGGCGTCGCGCCACTGCTCGCGGCCGCGAATGCCGATCTCCTCGAGCGTCTCCAGGCAGTCCGCCGCGAACGACGGGCACAGCACGGCGAGGCGCTTCGCGCCGGCGCGCGCCAGCTCGGGCAGGCGCACGTCGGTCCACGGCCGGATCCACGGCTCGCGGCCGAGCCGCGACTGGAACGACGTGGAGAACGCGCTGTCGGCCAGGCCGAGCGCGCGCGCCAGTGCGCGCGTGGTGGCGAAGCACTGCGCGCGGTAGCAATACCCGCTCGCCGCGCCAAGCGAAGCGCAGCAGCCATCCGACACCAGGCAGTGTCGGCCCGTAGGATCGCTCGCTCGCACGTGGCGCTCGGGCAGGCCGTGGTACGAGAACAGCACGTGGTCGGGCTGGAACGACGCCAGCCGCGGCCGCGCGACCTCGGCCGCCGCGGCGACGAAGCCCGGCGCGTCGTAGAACGCCCCGCGCGCCTCGAGCGCGGGGACGTTCGTGCGCGTGGCGGCCAGCGCATACAGCTTCGCGAGCGCCGAGCCGAGCGACGACGACGCGTACTGCGGGAAGAGCGGCAGCGCGACGATCCGCGCCGCGCCCGCCGCGCACAGCTGCTCGAGCGCTGCGCCGATCGACGGCTCGCCGTAGCGCATGCCGAGCGCCACCTCGAACGCGGGCCCGAGCTCGTGCGCGAGCGCCGAGCGCAGCGAGAGACCGTGCGCCAGCAGCGGCGAGCCGTTCGCGTCCCAGATCTTCCGGTAGGCGGCCGCCGAGCGCGGCGCGCGGAAGGGCGCGATCCAGAGGTTCACGAGCGCCCAGCGCACGGGCCGAGCCACGTCGAGCACGCGCGGGTCGGAGAGGAACTCGCGGAGGTAGCGGCGCACGTCGCCGGTCGAGGGCGAGCGCGGCGTGCCCAGGTTGAGCAGCAAGACGCCCGTCTTCGCGCGGGTTTCGGCCACGCGCGAAGTAAAGCCGCAAAGGCCGTGCGTTGTCGACCCTCGGACTTGACGGGCCCCGCCGTTCCTGGCCTGCTCTAGGCTCGGGAGGCGACGATGGCGGAGCTCGATCTCGCGATTCGCGGCGGAACCCTCGTGGACGGCACCGGCGCCCCGGCGCGCCGCGGCGATCTGGGCATCCGGGACGGCAAGATCGCCGAGCTCGGCCAGGTGCGCGGCCGCGCTGCACGCGAGCTCGACGCCACGGGCTGCGTCGTGGCGCCCGGCTTCGTCGACATCCACACGCACTACGACGCGCAGGTGTTCTGGGACCGCATGCTCACGATCTCGCCGTGGCACGGCGTGACGTCGGTCGTCATGGGCAACTGCGGCTTCGGCGTCGCGCCCACGCGCGCCCTGCACCGCGACCTGATCATGCGCACGCTCGAGAACGTCGAGGGCATGGCGCTCGACGCGCTGCGCGCGGGGCTCGGCGCCGACTGGCCGTTCGAGACCTTCCCGCAGTATCTCGGCGCGCTCGAGCGGCGCGGCACGGCGATCAACGTCGGCGCGCTGGTCGGCCACACGCCCGTGCGGCTCTACGTGATGGGCGAGGAGGCGACCGAGCGCGAGGCGACCGAGGCCGAGCTGGCGCAGATGGAGTCGATCGTCGCCGAGGCGATCCACGCCGGCGCGATCGGCTTCGCGACCAGCAAGTCGGCCACGCACGTCGGCTACGCGGGCCGGCCGGTGCCGAGCCGCGCGGCGTCGCTGGCCGAGATCGAGCGGCTGGCGGCGACGCTCGGCGCGGCGGGGCGCGGCGTCGTGCAGGCGACGATCGGCCGCGGCTTCTTCACGAACGAGCTCGCCGACCTGGCGCGCAAGACGGGTCGCCCGGTGTCGTGGACGGCGCTGCTCGCCGGCGCACTCGGTCCCGACGGACACCGGAAAGTGTTGGAGGACCACCAGGCGCTGCAGCGCCAGGGCGTGCCCGTCTACCCCCAGGTCGCCTGCCGGCCGCTCAACTTCGAGTTCCAGTGGAGCGCGCCGTTCCCGTACGAGAGCATGGAGATCTTCAAGCCCGTGTCGGCCGCCGACCGCGCGGGGAAGAAGAAGCTCTACGCCGACCCCGAGTTCCGCGCCGCGTTCCGCGCGCGCGGCGACCGCGGCGGCATCGCGGGAAGGTGGGCGGACACCGTGGTGTCGTGGTACCCGGCCGACCCGAGCCTCGAAGAGCACTCCGTCTCCGAGCTCGCGGCGAAAGCCGGCGTGCACCCCGTCGACTTCGCGCTCGACCTCGGCCTGGCGAGCGACCTGGAGGCGCGCTTCCGCATCGCGGTCATGAACCAGGACGAGGCCGCGGTCGCCGAGCTGCTCGCGCACCCGTCGGTCGTGCTCGGCCTGTCCGACGCGGGCGCGCACGCCAGCCAGCTGTGCGACGGCTGCTTCTCGACCCACCTGCTCGGCCACTGGGTGCGGGAGAAGGAGGCCTTGTCGATGGAGCAGGCCGTGCGGCTGCTCACCTCGCGCTCGGCCGAGGTCTTCGGCATCGCCGGGCGCGGCCGCCTCGCGGCGGGCCTGGCCGGCGACGTGGCGGTCTTCGATCCCGACACCGTCGGGTGTAGCCCGCTGCGCCGCGTGCGCGACCTGCCCGCCGGCCAGGACCGCCTCGTCGCCGACGCCTACGGCATGCGCGCCGTCGTCGTGAACGGCGTCGTGCTGCGCGAGGACGGCAAGGACGCGGTCGATCCCGAAGGCCCGCTGCCGGGTCAGCTGCTGCGCAGCGGCGCGGCCGCCTAGCGCTTCACCAGGTCGCGGCAGAACGCGCGGATCGCGGAGTTCAGCACGCCGGCGGCTTCCCATTGCAGGAAGTGGCCCGCGTCGCGCACGAGGAACGGGCCGACGTGGTCGGGGAAGACGGCTGCGGCCATGCGGTCGAACTCCGGGTAGATCACGTGGTCCGACGCGCCGAACAGGACGAGCGCGTGCGCGGGGTTCTCGCGGAGCAGCGGCGGCTCGCTGCGCTTCTTCGCGTCGAACACCGACTCGTAGCCCGCGAAGCCTGCGCGCAGCTTGGCAGCGTCGGCGAACGGCGCGGTCATGAACTCGACGGCCTCGCGCGTGAACGCGCCCGGGTGCGCCCAGAAGCGCGGGCCGTAGAAGCTCGCGATGTAGCGGCGCCGCGCTTCGGGCGTGGCGAGCTCGCGGGCGAGCGCGTCGGCGTCGGTGCCCTGGCGCAGGAAGTAGTCGCCCGCCTCGGCCGCGGGCCGCGTGCGCAGACCCGCCATCCTGTCCTTGAGGTAGGGCAGCGGCGAGTTGAAGATCACGAGCCGCTCGACGCGCTCGGGGAAGCGCAGCGCGAAGTCCTGGATCACGGCGCCGCCGAGGTCGCCGCCCACGAGCACCACGCGGCCCAGGCCGAGCGCGTCGCACAGCGCCGCCAGGTCGCGGCTGTGCGAAGGCACGTCGCCGAAGCCGTCGGGCGCCAGGTCGCTCTCGCCGAAGCCGCGCAGGTCGGGCGCGACCACGCGGAAGCCCGCGGCCGCGAGCGGCTCGACGTTGCGCCACCAGATCCGCTTCGTCTCCGGCCAGCCGTGCACGAGCAGGAGCGGGAAGCCGCTGCCTTCGTCGACGAACGCCTGGGCGAAGCCGCGCGGCGAGAGGGCGCGCGTGCGGAAGCGCGCGGGGTCGAGCTCGGCGCTCACGGCAGCGGCCTCAGGGCTCGCGCGTCTCGAGCACGTCGATCGCGTGCACCGGCGCGCCGTCGCCCTTCATCAGGTGCGAGATCGCGCCGAGCACGAGCCGCTGGCGCGCGAGCGTGTTCTTGCCCGCGAACTCGGTCGACACCACGCGGATCTCGAAGTGGCCGCCGCTGCCGCGCACGTCGAGCGACTTGCAGTCGAGCGCCTCGCGGACGGCGCTCTCGAGCTGCGCGATCACCTCGGACGGCGGCGGGTGGATCTGCAGGGCCAAGTCAGTAGCGCGGGATCGACGGGTCGATCTCGCGGGACCACGCGTCGATGCCGCCCGCGAGATTGCAGACGTTCGTGAAGCCGAGCGCCGCGAAGTGCTCCGCCGCGGCCTGGCTGCGCCCGCCGTGGTGGCAGTGGAACACGAGACGCGCGTCGCGCGGCAAGCTCTCGATCTCCTTCGCCACGCGCGCGTCGACGAGCGTCGCGCCCGTGATGCGCGCCTTGCGGTTCTCTTCCGGCGTGCGCACGTCGAAGAGATGCAGCTCCTCGCCCGCGTCCATGAGCGCGCGCAGCTCCTGTACGCTGAGCTGGCGCACGGGCTCGGACTTCGGCGCGTTCGGGTTGTCGACCGTCAGCGCCTTGCGCCCACCGGAGTCGGCCGCGTCGATCACGAGCCCAGCGGCGCGCGACGCCGAGTCGCGGTCGAACAACAGCGTGATGCCGTTGCTCGAGGCGGCGATCTCGTGCCCCGCGCGCGGTCCGAGCGACAGCGAGTGCTTGAACGCGGCGTCGATCGCCACGTGCAGGTCGCCGCCCTGCCGCGACTGCGCCTCGCGCAAGAGCTGCGCGCCGGCGTCGGTCACCGTGACACTCGGCGGTGTCACGGCCGCCAGCTCGAGGCCGAGCGCCTTGTGCAGCTCGCCCGTCGCGTACATCTCCTTCACGATGTCGCAGCCGCCCTGGAACTCGCCGCCGATGTACAGCTGCGGGATCGTCGGCCAGTTCGAGAACTCCTTGATGCCCTCGCGCACCTCGCGGTCCTCGAGCACGTCGAAGCTGCCGTAGCCCGGGAGCAGCCGGTTCAGGATCGACACCACCTGCGCGGAGAAGCCGCACTGCGGCGAGTCGGGCGTGCCCTTCATGAAGAGCACCACCCGGTCGGAAGCGACGATCGACGCGATGCGCTCGCGCAACTGGCTGTCCAAGCTCATGAACCTCTCCTTCGGTCGGCCGGCCCGCACAGTAGGATTCCGGCGGCGGGGGTCAAGATTCCACCCGGCCCGCCTCGATGTGCAAGGTGCGCGTGGCCAGGGCCTTGGCGTCGTCCGCGTCGTGGCTGACCAGCACGGTCGCGCCGGCGAAGCCTGCGAGCTGGCGGCGGAGCTCGTCCCGCAGCGCCTCGCGCGCGAGCGTGTCGAGCGCCGCGAGCGGCTCGTCCAGGAGCAGGAGCCGCGGGGCGAGGACGAGCGCGCGGGCGAGCGCGACGCGCTGCGCCTGCCCGCCCGACAGCGCCGCGGGCCGCCGCCCGGCCAGCCCGCCCGCGCCGACGCGCGCCAGGGCTTCGCGCGCCCGCGCCTGCGCTGCAAGACGGCCGAGCCCGCGCGCCTCGAGCCCGAACGCCACGTTGTCGAGCGCCGTCAGGTGCGGGAACAGCAGCCGGTCCTGGAAGGCCATGCCGACGGCGCGCGCCTCGGGCGCTACGAACGTGCCGCGCGCGGGCTCGTCGAGCACGCGCCCGTCGAGCGCGATCCGCCCCGCGTCGAGCCGCAGCGCGCCCGCCAGGGCGCGCAAGGTCGTGGTCTTTCCCGCGCCGTTCGGGCCGACCAGCGCGAGCACCTCGCCGGCGCCGACGGACAGGTCGAGCCGCAGCTCCAGCTCGCCGAGCGAGAGCTCGAGGCGCGCTTCCAGCATCACGCGCCGAGCCAGCGGTCGCGCAGCGCGACGAGCGCGGCGACCGACACGACGAGCAGCACGAGCGAGAGCGCGATCGCGGCGTCGGGGTCGTGCTCGAGCGCCAGGTACACCGCGAGCGGCAGGGTCTGCGTGCGGCCGGGGAAGCTGCCCGCGAAGGTGATCGTCGCGCCGAACTCGCCGAGCGCGCGCGCCCAGCACAGAGCGGCGCCCGCGCGCAGAGCCGGTGCCGCGAGCGGCAGAGTCACGCGGCGCAGCGCGAAGCCCGGCTTCGCGCCCAGCACCGCGGCTGCCTCTTCGAAGCGCGGGTCGATCTGGCGGAAGCCGGCCTCCGCCGCGACGACGAGGAAGGGCAGGGCGACGAACGTCTCGGCCAGCACTGCGCCCGCGGTCGTGAACGGCAGCTGGATGCCCAGCGCGCCGAGCGCGCCGCCGAGCAGGCCGCGGCGCCCGAACGCCAGCAGCAGCGCCACGCCGCCCACGACCGGCGGCAGCACCATGGGCAGCGTGACGAGCGCGCGCAGCAGGCGGCGGCCGGGGAAGTCGACGCGCGCCAGCAGCCACGCGAGCGGCACGCCGAAGACGAGCGAGAGCGCGGTCGCCGAGAGAGAGCACACGAGCGAGAGCCCGAGCGCGTTGCGTGCCTCGTCGCCCGCGAGCGCGCGCGACAGCTCCGGCCACGGCGCGCGCACCACGAGCGCGACGAGCGGCACGCCGATCAGCCCCGCGGCCACGAGCGCCGGCACGAGGAGCAGGCGCGGGGCGCGGCTCATGGAGCGGCGAAGCCGTAGCGTGCCAGCACCGTGCGGCCTTCGGGCGAGAGCACGAAGTCCGCGAACGCTTGCGCCGCTTCGGCCGACTGGCTCTTCTTCACCACCGCGATCGGATAGTTCGCGGAGACGTTCTGCGCGGCGGGGATCTCGACGCCGTCGACCTTGCCTTGCGCGGCGGTCACGTCGGTCGCGTACACGATGCCGGCGTCGGCCTCGCCGAGCGCCACCTTGTTCAGCACGGCCTTCACGTCGGGTTCGAGAGAGCGCGGAGTCACGGTGACTCCCGCCTTCGCGAGCGCTTCCTTGCCATACTTCCCGACGGGCACCTGCTCGGCCGCGAGCACGACCGCGAGCCCGGGCCGCGCCAGGTCGGCCAGGCCCTGCACCGTTTTCGGGTTGCCCTTCTCCACGGCGATCGCGAGCCGGTTCCGCGCGAAGGTGCGCGGCGCGCCGATGAGGTCGCCCGCCTTCGCCAGCGTCGTCTCATCGGCCGTCGCGATCACGTCGGCGGGCGCGCCCTGCTGCAGCTGCGTGACGAGCAGCGAGGACGCGCCGAAGCTGAACGTCACGTGACCGTGCGCTTTTGCCTCGAACGCCGCGCCGAGCGCCTGGAAGCTCTCCGAGAGCGAGGCGGCTGCGAACACGGTGATGGCCGGCAGTGAGTCGAGCGCCCGCGCCGGCGGTGCCGCTGCAGCCCACAGCGCAAGCCCGAGCGCGATTCTTCCAAGCGGCCTCGCGAACATGCCTAGCTGCGCTCCACCGTGACGTGCGTGGCCTTCACCAGCGCCACCGCACGCACGCCGGGCGCGAGCCCGAGCTCGTCGGCGGCCTCGCGCGTGAGGAGTGACACCAATCGGTGTGGGCCGGCCTGGATCTCGACCTGCGCCGCGACCTTGTCCCGCACGATCCTGGTCACGATGCCGGCGAAACGGTTCCGCGCCGAGTGCTGCGAGCGCACGCGGCCGCTCTTCGCGTTGCGCGCCGCGAAGCGGGCGAGCTCGGCGCCGTCGACCGCGCGCTGGCCGCCGGCCGTGCGCTCCGCGTGGAGCCGCCCGGCGTCGACCCAACGCCGAACGGTGTCGGGGCTGACGCCGAGAAGCTTCGCCGCTTCGCCGAGCCGCAGGCTGCGTGCCGCGCCGGACTTCTTCCTGTGCCGCTTCACGGCCATCGCGGGCCATCATCGCCGCGATCCCGCGCGACTGCAAACGAACGGCGCACGAGCGCCCTCATCTGCCCGCAATTCGGCCCCGAATCTCTCGCAGATCGCGGGTTTGACCGGCCGGCCGCGCGCGGCTACCGTGCCGCGGCTCCGCGACCCCATCGTCTAGTCGGCCTAGGACGTCGGCCTTTCACGCCGATAACGCGGGTTCGAATCCCGCTGGGGTCGCCAGCCACTCGCGATTCTGGTCCCGATCTCGCGCGCGCTCCGTCGCTGCCATGTCGACGACTCGCGCGAGAGTCTGCGGGCGGAGCTTCGCGTAGCGCTCGATGGTCGCGATGTCGCTGTGACCGAGCCAGGTCTTCACCGTCAAAACGTCGGTGCCCGCGTTCACGTACTCCGTCGCGAAGAAGTGCCGGCCCGCTTCGTTCGGTTTGAACTCAGGCATGCCCGCAACGCGGCACGCGAGTTTGAACGCGTCCCACTCGCACGTTCGCCACCGACCTGCTCCGTCGGGGCGCGGACGCGATGGTGGAGGACGTGGATGAGACCTCTGCCCAAGCGCCGGCGCTGCCGCCCACGCGTCGTCACCTGGACTAGCTCTACAGCGAAGACCCTTCCACGAAGCGCCGCTCGCGGATCGCCCGGGCTTCGGGATTTCGTAGGCGGGATCCCGATCGCGGTGCTGACCGCCGGTCGACCGCCCGTTTGCACCTTGGCACGTTTAGTGCTCGTGTGGTCCACAGTCTCCCCTGAGAGGAAGGATCCCCGAGCCATGCCGAGCGAAAGCAAGCGCCCGTCCCATCCCACCGCCAGCGGCGGCCCTTCGATTCGGGACCGGTGGCCGAACCAGCTCCGGCTGGATCTGCTCCGCCAGCACTCGGAGAAGTCGACCCCATGGGCGAGGGGTAACTCGCAGCTCAGTGCCCTGGCCGAGGTCTACGGCAGCGCGGACGCGCAGCCGAGGTTCGTCCACGACTTCGTCGCGCCCTGGGACATGGTGATGAACCCGGACCGCTTCGACTTGGCGTGAGAAGGGCAAGAACGGAAGGCCGACGAGGATTTCAGGTGTGAACATACAAGGCCTCGCTCGACTGTACCTCGCGGTACTCGTATTCGCTTTGTGCGGCTGCGCGACGGAGCAGAAGCTCGAGCAAGAGGTGCTGGCGGCTTCGCCGGCGCCGGACTCGGGCTTCCTCGAAGACGCCGACCGCATGGCGCCACATCCCGAGCGCGCGCCCTTCGACCGCTACTGGCTCGCGCCCACGTTCGACTGGAATCACTACTCGAAGGTGTATGTGGCGGCGGTCGACACGCGCCATGTCCTCGAGATGAGCCTGTGGGAGAAGATCAACCTGCGCACGATCGACGTGAAGAAGGACATTGCCGATCTGGCTCTCGAGTTTCACGACGACCTGGTAAAGGCCTTCCGCGACGATCCCAAGCGTCACTTCCAGGTGCTCGACGCCGCCGCCGCCATCGACGACCAGACCCTCGTGATCCAGTCCGCGCTGGTCGAGCTGGTGCCGGACAAGGCGGCGCTGGCGGTGCTCGGCACCGCGGCCTGGGCCGCGCCGGTCGCCCTCGGCGTGCCCCTGGGCACGTTCGCCGCTTTCGAGGACCAAGGCTCCGTATCGTTCGAGCTGCGCGGCCGCGACGGCCGCACGGGAGAGGTGGTCGGCATGTGCGCCGATCGCGAGGTCGGACCCATGCGCGTCCTCGACCTGCGCTCCATGACCTGGTACGGGAACGCGCACCTGATCCTCAACGACTGGTCGCGTCAGCTGGTGGAGCTCTCCAATACGCCGCACGACGTCCAGGTGAAGCACTCGGAGTACTTCACGCTCATGCCGTGGTAGCTCGGCGCGCGCGCGGCATGAGGACAAGAGACTTGGCTCAGTCGAGAAACATCCAGACCGCCGAGAGCGAACCCTGCGGGTGGTCCGGAGAAGCCGAGCAGATCAGTCAGAGCCATTTTCCAGAATGAGCGGGTCCGAGGAACCTGATCAGGTCATCGGGGGTCGCGTTTTCAAGCGCCACCCTGGGGGTCTCGGCTCGCTCATCGCGCGTGACTAGTACACGCCCTGGTCGTCCCGCTCTACGCCGACTTTCCCCGCATAGCGGCGGGAGATGAAGGCGGAGTAGCTGGTCGCGAGCGCCAGCGCGACCGGCCACCAGATCGACGCGAGCCGGAGCGCGGTGGGCGAGGAGGCGACGTCGTAGGCAGTCAGTGAGTCCTCGGGCGCGAGGGTCGAGTGCAGCATCACGGGGAAGATCGCAGCCGCGCCGGTGGCCAGGATCCCGATCAAGAGAGCGTTGGACGCCGCGAACGCCCGCCGCTCGCGGCCCGCCGCGAGGCCGGAGACCAGCGCGAGGATCGACCCGACGACGACGAGCATCCCGAGCCAGCAGAGGGGATTGCCGATCGCGCGCCCGGGCACGTCGGGCCGCACCGACCACGACTCGATCGTGATGGCGAGGAACAAGGGCGCCGCGGCCGCCCAGAGCAGCTTCGCGAGCGCGCGGCTGCGCTCGTGAACCGGGCCGTCGGTCTTCAAGACGAGATAGGTGGCTCCGTGGGCGGCCAACAGGACCATCGCAAAGACCGCGACCGACACCGTGTACCAGTCGAGCAGCCCCACCTGGCCCGTCACGCGGAAGTCCGTGAAGAAGGCCATCGAGAACTGACCGTGGGCATCGAGCGGAACGCCGCGCGCAACGTTGCCCGCCGCCGCTCCGAACAGAATCGCCAGAAGACCGTTGGAGAGCACGAAGACGAAGTCCCAGAAGCTCGACCAGAGTGGATCGGGGATGTGTCCGCCAACCTCGAGGGACATTCCGCGCAATACGAGACACCACAGGATCAAGAACAGCGCGAGATAATAGGCGGCGAACGCCGACGACAAGAGGCGCGGGAACGCGACGAACAAGGTCCCGCCGAACGCGATCAGCCAGACCTCGTGCCACGACCAGAGCGGCCCGATCGCCGCGACGACCTGACGCCGCTCCGCGCGCGTTCGCCCGACAAGCCAGAGCAGCATCCCGGCGCCGAAGTTGCGCCCGTCCAGCGCCACGTAGCCGATCAGCATGAAGCTCGTGATCCCGTACCACGCCGCGATCATGCGGTCTCCTCTTCCGGGCCCAGGCCGATCTCGCGGCCCACCAGAAACAGGAACAGGACGCCGAGCACGAAATAGAGGCCGGTGAAGCCGATCAACGTGAAGACCACGTTGCCGTTGCTCACGACCTGGCTGTAGCCGTCGCGAGTGCGGAACAACCCATAGATCAACCACGGCTGCCGCCCGAGCTCCGCCGTCATCCAACCGAGCGTATTGGCGATGTACGGGAACGGCAGCGCCAGCAAGAGCAGCCAGAGCAGCCACGGGGTGGACTCGAGTCGGCCGCGCCAACTCTGGAAGCAGGCAACCGCCATCAGCACGATGAAGATCGTGCCGAGCGTGATCATCAGATGGAACGCGTAGTACAAGAGCTCGATGTTGTCGGGCCAGACGTCCTCGGGATACTCGTCGAGCCCGTGCACTTCGCTCTCGAACGTGCCGTAGGCGAGAAAGCTGAGCGCGCCGGGAATCTCGATCGGATTGTCGAGCCGCTTCTCGGCGAGATTGGGCTGGCCGATCACTGCGATTCCGGCCATCGGTCCGCTCGCGAACCGGCCTTCCATGGCCGCGAGCGTCACCGGTTGGTGTCGCGCGACCATCTTGGCCTGCTGATCTCCCGTCGGAAACGCGACGAGAAGCGAGGCGACGAGCCCGACGAGCGTTCCCGCACGCAAGTAGAGGCGCGCCTGCGCCGCGTGCGTGCCGCGCAAGGCGTAGAGCGCTCCGATCGCGGCAACGACGAAGGCCCCGGTCACGAGCGCCGCCATCTGATTGTGCGCGAACTGGATCCACGCCCAGGGGTTCAGCAGGTAGTCACCGAGAGCGGCGATGCCGAGCGAGCCATCGGCTTCGACGCGGTATCCCGCGGGGTGCTGCATGAACGCGT
>Ga0335077_10010521_pt1 | contig 11522 bp, 8 predicted proteins | sample Lox_Sample_31_FD_207151 | JGI IMG/M metagenome (GOLD analysis project Ga0335077, IMG submission 207151) | Soil microbial communities from Loxahatchee National Wildlife Refuge, Florida, United States - Lox_Sample_3.1 | ecosystem: Environmental > Terrestrial > Soil > Wetlands | place: USA: Florida...
TCACCGGCAGCCGGACGTTCTTCTCCGACCAGAGCATGACCATCCGGCAGAACTACGGGCAGGAGCCGGCCACGGCCAACAGCCCGGAAATGAAGTAGGGCGCCCGCGTCCCTGTCCGGCCCGGCCGATCCCGGTCCGCAAAATTTGCAAACTCTGTACAAATAGGCAATAAATCCGCGTCCGGTCCTGTTTAGGATGGATGACGTGCAGGCTCTCTATTCGAGCGACACCGAGGGGACTTCGAGGCGGCGGTTCTTCGTCGGCGCGATCTACGGCCTATGGGCGGCGATTTCGGCCGCGCTGGGACTGCCGGCCCTGGTTTACCTGCTGTTTCCGCCAAAAGCGCGCAAGGCCGAGGAATGGGTGGAGGCCGGGGACGTCACGCGGCTGGCGGCCAACGCGCCGGTGGAGATGACTTTCCGCAAGAACCGCGTGGACGGCTGGAAGATGATCAGCGAGAAGAGCACGGCCTGGGTGGTGAAAGACGCCGCGAACCGGGTTACGGCCTTCGGCCCGCAGTGCACGCACCTGGGTTGCGCTTACCACTGGGACGACGCCAAGGGCGAATTCCTGTGTCCGTGCCACAATTCGCTGTTCGCCGTAGACGGAAAGGTGATCTCCGGCCCCGCGCCGCGGCCCCTGGACCGCTACGACATCAAGCTGGAGGGCAGCAAACTGCTCATCGGCCGGCTGAACCAAGGCGGGGAGCACAAGGCATGAGGCGGAGGTGGAACGGCCTGAACGACTGGCTGGATCACCGGACCGGTATCCGCACCGCGGTGCGGCAGTTCCTGTACGAGGAGATTCCGGCTTCCAGCGGCTGGCACCAGGTGTTCGGAAGCGTGGCCATCTTCCTATTCCTGGTGCAGGCGTTCACGGGAGCGCTGCTGGCGTTCAACTACGCACCGACGCCCGGCGACGCCTACAACAGCCTGCGCTACATCCTGACGGAGCTGACGGGCGGACGCCTGATCCGCGGGCTGCACCACTGGGGCGCGAGCATGATGATCGTGGTGGTGGTGCTGCACATGGTGCAGGTGTTTCTGTACGGGGCGTACAAGAAGCCGCGGGAGGCGACGTGGATGGCCGGCGTGGCGCTACTGCTGGTGACGCTGGCATACGGGCTGACCGGGTACCTGCTGCCCTGGGACAACCGCGCGTACTGGGGGACGGTGGTGACCACGCAGATCGCGGGGCAGGCACCGGTGGTGGGACCCTATCTTTCGCGGCTGCTGGGAGGGGAGGGCGCGGTCGGCGTAGTCACATTCGCGCGATTCTACGGGCTGCACGTGCTGCTGCTGCCGCCGGCGACGCTGCTGCTGATCGCGATCCACGTCTACCTGGTGCGCAAACACGGCGTGGCACCGGCGCCGGGCGACGAAGCGCTACCGAAAAAGCAGTTCTATCCGGTGCAGGCGTTCCAGGACACGGTGGCCATCTTCATCGCGTTCGTGATCCTCTTCGTACTGGCGGCAGCCGCACGGGTGCCGCTGGAGCAGCTTGCCGATCCCACCGACACGGCTTACATTCCGCGGCCGGAGTGGTACTTCCTGTTCCTGTTCCAGACGTTGAAGCTGTTCAACGGTCCGCTGGAGGTGGTGGGCAGCGTGGTGCTGCCGGGAGCGGCGGTGCTGGCGCTGATCCTGGTTCCATTCGTGGACCGGAGCAGAATGGTGCGCGTGACGCGGCGCACGACGGCGATCGCGATCGTGGGGCTGGCGGCGATCGGGTGGGGCGGGCTGACGGCAGCGGCGGTGAAGTCCACGCCGAAAGAGGCGGGCGCAGTACAGGTGGATTACTCCGCTCCCACGGACTGGCTGCACCTTTCGCCGGAGGAAATGGCGGGCATCGGCTACTTCCGGGAGGAGAACTGCATGTCGTGCCACGAGATCGGCGGGCGCGGCACGGCCATCGGTCCGGACCTGACGCAGACGGCGATTCACAAGGACGCAGCCTGGATGATCGCGCACTTCAAGCGGCCGAGCGTGATGCGGCCGGGCTCGTCCATGCCGCCGATCCAGCTCAGCGACGCGCAGTTGAACGCGCTGGCGTCGTTTTTGCTCAAGCTGAACGAAAAGAATGCTTCGGCGCTGGACAACGCGCCGGAATTCGCGGTGGCGGGCGCGCTGGTATACCAGGCGAACCGGTGCGGGGCGTGCCACCTGGTGAACGGGGTCGGGATGCGGATCGGGCCGCCGCTGAACGGGCTGGCCAAGCTCCAGAGCCGGAACTGGGTGATCGAGCATTTCAGGAACCCGCAGCAGTTGTCGCCGGGATCGATCATGCCGCCGTACCGGCTGCCGCAGAGGGACCTGGAGAACCTGACGTCGTATCTGTTCGCGCTACCGGATTAGCGCTCAGCGTAGACGCTGCGGACGAAGCCGGCGACGTTCATGTTGGGCCAGTCGGAGTACCTGGTTTTGAACTCGGCGCCGAGCTGCTTGCCGGCGTCGTCGGCGGAGACGCCTTTCTGCTTCAGCTCGAGGGCGCGGGTGCGCAGATCGCCGATGAATTGCTTTTCCATCACGACCATGGAGCCATCGCCCGGAGCGCTGTGATCGGGCAGCACGTGGAGCACGTTCAGAGCCTGTACCTTGTCCAGCACGGCCAGCCAGCTCGACGGGGTGCCGCCGTCGCCGAATATGTTGGGCACGACCTTGTTCTGCACGACATCTCCGGACACCAGCGTGCGATCCGGCTCGACGAAGGTCAGCAGGTCGCCCTTGGTGTGAGCTCCACCGAACCAGAGGAGGCGGGCGGTGGCGCCGCCGAGATCGACCGCGGCTTCGGTATCGAAGGTGATGTCGGGCGTGCGCAGCGTGGCGCCGGCGAGCAGTTCCTTCTGCTGCGGGGAGCGCCCGGCGAACATGGCGATCATCTCCTGGCCGCGCGCTTCCATCTCGCGTTGCTGCGCGGCGTCGCGGATGAGGATGGTGTTTGGCGGGAAGCCGGCCTCTCCGCCCGCGTGCTCGGGATGGAAGTGGGTGGTGGTGAGGTAGAGCTTGCGGTTGCCAGGCGCGAGTTTTGCCGCGACGCGCGCGATGGTGGCGCCGTTGCGCGGTCCGAGGCCGGTATCGACCACGAGGGTTGCGGTATTGCCCACGACGATCGCGATGTTCGGCCATCCCATGATGGCCCAGACGTGTTCGGAGATCTTGACGGTGTCTTCTCCGAGCACGGGCTGGTTCTGAGCGGATGCGACGGCGGCGAGTGCAGCCAAAGGCAGCAAGGTCAACTTCATAGCCTTACCTTGTATCACGGGCGGGCGTCGCGTGGTACCGTCAGGGTGTTTCCATGCGAACGCGGATTTGGGCGCTGCTGGCGGCGACGGCGATTCCCGCACTGGCGGCATCTTATTACACCGTCCGGCTGGACGATCCCAAGGCGGTCTACCTGAGCCGCGACGGAGCGGCGGACGATAGCGACGCTATCCAGAAAGCCATCGACCAGGTGCAGGAGACAAACGGCGAAGGGATCGTGTTCGTTCCCGAGGGCCGGTACCGGGTGACGAAGACCATCGTCGTGTGGCCGGCGATCCGGCTGATCGGGTATGGGAAAGAGCGGCCGGTGTTCGTGCTCGGCGAGAACACGCCCGGCTACCAGGACCCGGACCACGAGAATTACATGGTCTTCTTCGCAGGTGGCCGGCGCGGCGCCACGGCGGGAAGGCCGCAGGATGCCGGCGCGGGAACGTTCTACTCCGGGATGAGCAATATCGATCTCGAGATCCAGAAGGGGAACCCAGGCGCGGTCGGGGTGCGCGGCAAGTACGCCCAGCATTGTTTTCTCGCCCACATGGACTTCCGCACCGGGTCCGGGCTCGCGGGGGTTCACGAGACCGGCAACGTGATGGAGGACGTCGGGTTCCACGGCGGCCGGTACGGCATCTGGACAGGGACGCCCTCGCCGGGATGGCAGTTCACGGCGGTGGATGCGAGCTTCGAAGGACAGCGGGAAGCCGCCATCCGCGAGCGCGCGGCGGGCCTGACGCTGATCCGGCCCAGCTTCCGCCATGTACCGACAGCCATCGAGATCGAGGAGAAGTCCCACGATGAGCTGTGGGTGAAGGACGGGCGCTTCGAGGACATTTCGGGCCCGGCGGTGATGGTGAGCCTGGAGGACAATCCGCGCACGGAGATCAATTTCGAGGACGCGGTGTGCCGGCGCGTGCCGGTGTTCGCAGCGTTTCGCGAGAGCGGGAAGAAGATGGCGGCGCCGGGCGAAGCGTACCGCGTGAAGACCTTCTCGCACGGCCTGAGCTTTGCGGATATCGGCGCTTCCCCGGCGATTCGGGATGTGTTCGAGGCCGTGCCGCTCACGGCGCTGCCGCCGCCGACGGCAAGCGATCTTCCGGGGCTGCCGCCTTGCGAGGGCTGGGTGAACATCCGGTCGCTGGGCGCCAGAGGCGATGGCTCGACGGACGATACGGACGTTTTCCGCAAGGCGGTCGCCGGCCATCGCACGATCTATGTGCCTGCGGGAAAGTACATCCTCAGCGACACAGTCGTGCTCCAGCCGGATACGGTGCTGATCGGGCTGCATCCCAGCGCGACGCAACTCATCCTGCGCGATGGCACGCCCGCGTTCCAGGGGACCGGCGCACCCAAGGCGATGATCGAAGCGCCGCAGGGCGGCAGCAATATCCTGACCGGCGTCGGGCTCTACACGAACGGTATCAATCCTCGCGCGGTGGGGGCCAAGTGGATGGCGGGCGCAGCGTCGATGATGAACGATGTCCGGTTCCTGGGCGGGCACGGAACGTCGCGCATCGAGGGCGGCCGCGAGAATCCCTACAACAACACGCACACGGCCGATCCGGATCTGAACCGGCGCTGGGACGGGCAGTATCCCAGCCTGTGGGTCACGGATGGCGGCGGCGGGACGTTCTTCGATATCTGGACGCCGAGCACGTTCGCGCAGGCCGGAATGCTGGTGACGGATACGGCGACCGAGGGGCGCGTTTACCAGATGTCGAGCGAGCACCACGTGCGGAACGAGGTGCAGTTGCGCAACGTGTCGAACTGGCGGCTGTACGCCTTGCAGACGGAGGAGGAGCGCGGCGAAGGGGGCTTCGCTCTGCCGCTGGAGATCGACCATTCGAGCAACGTGACGATTGCGAACTTTCACATCTACCGGGTGATCAGCATGTTCCAGCCGTTCCCCTACGCGGTGAAAGTTTCCAATTCGAAGGACATCCGCTTCCGCAACATTCACTGTTACAGCAACAGCAAGGTCTCGTTCGACAGCACGATCTACGACCAGACGCACGGCGCCGAGGTGCGCCAGCGCGAGTTCGCGTGGCTGACGCTATCCGGGAATGCGCCCGCGCCGGCCCGTAGCTCGACAGTCGAGAAGCTCGCGGGGGGCTTCTACAACATCTCCGGCGGCGCCGTGGACCCGGCGGGCGATTTTTACTTTGTGGATGCGCACTGGCAGCGGATCTACAAGTGGTCGGTGGAGAAGCGGCAGCTATCGACGGTGCGCGACGCGCCGCTCGATCCGGTGAACCTGGCGTTCGACAAGGGCGGGGATCTACTGGTGGTGTCGTATGCCGGCGCGGGGACGGTGTACACGTTCCGGCCGGGCTCGCCGGAGAGCGAGGTCACGGTGTTGCAGCCGCAGGGTGCCGCGGCACGGCCGGGTATGGCGCCCTGGTTGCCGGCCGGCGACTGGCGCGTGAATGCGCAGGTTCTGGGCCAGCCATACCGGCAGTATGTTTCGCCCGACGGCACCGCGTTCATTCCCGCCGGGCAGGACTTCGTGAGCGGCGCGATGAGCTGGGGCGTGAAGAGCAGTCCTCTGCTGCGCGGGTTCGGTCTGGCAGCGGCGGCTGCCGGCAAACGGGCCTACATCACGAGCGAGGCCGAGATCACGACCTACGAGGCGACGGTGACCCCGGAGGGCGGACTGAGCGACATGCGAGTGTTTGCCAACCAGGGAGGCGAGGGCGTGGCAGTGGACGGGAAGGGCAAGGTCTACATCGCCGCCGGGCAGATCTGGGTCTACGACCCGTCGGGGAAGCTGATGGAGACGATCGAAGTGCCGGAGCGCCCGCTGCAACTGGTGTTCGGCGGCAAGGATCGGACGACGCTGTTCATTCCCGCGCGAAGCTCGCTGTACTGTTTGAGGACGAAATAGGCCCAGCGGCCGGGTGGGGCGCGGTCTGCACTATAGGGACGTGGTCCGGAAGCCGTCGCGGCGGGAGCCGGCGAAGCGCAGAAATTCGCCTTCGATGCCGCGGGGCGACGGTCCATGGCCGTAGACGAACTGGAAGTGGCGACGGATGCGCATCCCTTTTACGGGAATGGCGCGCAGCAGGCCGAGGGCGAGCTCGTTGGCGAGCGCCCATCGCGAGACGAAGCCGATGCCGAGGCCGGCGGCGATGGCGGATTTGATCGATTCGGTGGAATCGAGATCGAGCACGATGTGGAGCTTCTTCACGTCGAGGCGGGCGCGGCGGAGCGCGTCTTCGACCACCTGGCGCGTGCCGGAGCCGTGCTCGCGCAGGATGATGCGCGCCTGTTTGAGCGCGGCGGCATCGATGGAGCCGGCGGCGGCCCACTCGTGAGCCGGCGGGACGACGAGGACGATTTCGTCTTCGACGAAGGGCTCGCACTTGACGTCGCTGCGCCCGGGCGGGCCTTCGATCAGGCCGAGCGCGATGCGGCCGGCGGCGAGGGCGGCGACCACGTCGGCGGTGTTGCCGCTGAGGATGGAAAGCTGGATGGCGGGAAAGGCGGCGAGGAAATCGCCGGCCAAACGCGGCAAGAGGTATTGGGCGATGGTGGTGGAGGCACCGAGGGCCAGCTCGCCGCGAGTCTCGCCTTTGAGGGCGGCGAGCTTGTGCTCGGCTTCGGTGCAGAGGCCGGCGATGCGGCGGGCGTAATTATTGAGGAGGCGCCCGGCGGGGGTGAGGGCGATTTTCTGGCCGGTTCGGTCGAAGAGGCGGAGGCCGAGATCCTCCTCGAGGTTTTTGATCTGCATGGTGACGGCGGGCTGCGTCAGGAAGAGGCGTTCGGCGGCGCGAGTGAAGCTGAGCTCTTCGGCGACGATGCGGAAGACGCGCAGGCGGAAGGGTTCCACGAATAACGAGGCTACCAGTAAAACGCGCGGATCAGGGCCAGGCTGAGAATCGAGATGAAGCACCAGGCTCCGCCGCCGAGCAGGAAGGGGCGCATGCCGGCTGCCCGAAGCTTCCGCAGGCTGGTCTCCAGTCCCATGGCGGCGAGCGCGGCGGCGAGCAGAAACTGGTTGGCGGTGACGAGGCGCGCGGTCCAGGCGGCGGGGACCACACCCAGGCTGTTGACAGCGATCATGGCGAGAAAGCCGAGGAGGAACCAGGGCACCGGCACCCTGGCGCGAGCGCCTTCCGCGGACGAGCGGCGGCGCGCGGCCAAGTACCCCAGCGTGAACACTACGGGCGCGAGCAGCATCACGCGCGAGAGCTTGCTGATGGCGCCGTACTGCGCGCTGACGCTGCCGCCCTGGAACGCCGCGGCGACCACCTGGGCGATTTCGTGGATCGAGGCGCCGGTCCAGAGGCCGTAGGCGGGCGAGGGCATGCCCATGGCGGCGGCGGCCAGCGGGTAGAGGAGGATGCTGGCGGTGCCGAGCGCGGTGATGATGGCGATGGAGTAGGTAACGGCCTCGTCGTCGGCTTCGGTGACGGTGTTGGCGGCGACGATGGCGGAGGCGCCGCAGATGGAGGTGCCGGCGGCGATCAACTCGGCCACCTTGGGATCGACACCGAGGCGCCGGCCCAGCCAGACCGTGAACAGGAACGTGCAGACGAGCGTGGCGAGGACGATCAGGAAGCCGGGGCCGCCGACCTGCAAGATCTGGCGGAGGCTGATCTGGAAGCCGAGCAAGACGATGGCGAGGCGAAGCAGGCGTCGCATCGAGAACCGGATGCCGGATTGCATCGCGGCGGGCACGCCAGCGGTGTTGCCGACCGCCATGCCGAGGAAGATGGCGAGCATGAGGGCGCTGATGCCGCTGATTGCGGGGACCCCGTGCAGCCAGCGCGCGGCGCAGGCGAGGGCGGCGGTGAGGGCGACACCGGGGAGCAGTTTCCAGATGGTGGAGCGCATGGAGACCTGTAATCAGTTTGCCGTGGCGCGGGCCGCGCGTCGAATGAATTCGCCGGATGGCTCATCAGGGAAACTAATGGTGCGGTACGATGGCCGCATGTTATCGAGGAGAGCGTTTGTAGGCGGCGCCGCGGCAGGGCTGGCGGCGCAGACGCGGAGCGGGCGCCGTCCCAACGTAGTGGTGTTTCTGGCGGACGATCTCGGCTGCCACGACCTGGGCTGCTGGGGCGCCGAGGATTTGAAGACGCCGAATATCGACGCGCTGGCGGCGTCGGGCGCGCGGTTCACGAACTGGTACGCGGCGGCGCCGGTGTGCGCACCGTCGCGGGCGGCACTGCTCACCGGCCGGTATCCGATTCGCGCGGGGGTGCCGGACAACGGGCCGCCGCTGGTTCCCGCGGAGAAGACGGTCGCCGAGCTGGTAAAGCCCGCGGGCTACACGACGGGGCTGTTCGGAAAGTGGCACCTGGGGCCGAGCGCGGAGACGGTGCCGAACGCGCACGGTTTCGACCGGTTCGTGGGATTCCACGCGGGGTGCATCGACTACTACTCGCACCGGTACTATTGGGGCGAGCCGCGGACCGTGAACTATCACGATCTGTGGCGCGACCGCCGGGAGGTTTTCGAGGACGGCGAGTATGCGACCGAACTGTGGGCGCGAGAAGCGATGCAGTTCGTGCGCGACAACCGCGCCAATCCGTTCTTCGCCTACGTGCCGTTCAACGCGCCGCACTACCCGATGCACGCGCCGAAGAAGTACCTGGAGCGGTTCCCGGTGCTGGAGCCGGAGCGACGCACGTACGCGGCGATGATCGCGGCGCTCGACGACGGGGTGGGCATGGTGATGCGGACGCTGCGCGAACTGGGACTGGCACAGAACACGCTGGTGTTTTTCAGCGCGGACAACGGCGCGACGCGGGAGGCGCGCGCCGGGCTGGGCCAGAAGCCGGCGACTGCCGGCAATAACGCGCCGTTTCGCGGCAACAAGTTCAGCGCGTTCGACGGCGGCATGCACGTGCCGATGATCGTGAGCTGGCCGGCGGTGATCCATGGCGGGCAGGTGGTACGCGAGGTCGGCAGCCACCTGGATATCCTGCCGACGATCTGCGGCGCGGCGGGCGCGGCGCCGCCACCGGACCGCACGATGGACGGGTTCGACGCGCTGCCGCTGGCGACGACGGGAGCGAAATCGAGGCACGAGGCGATCTACTGGTCGAGCGGGGGGCAACTGGCGGTGCGGCGCGGAGCGTGGAAGCTAGTGAAGGACGGCAAGACGTTCGACGGCTCGCCCGACGGGAACAAGCCTCTCACGGGCGACGACGCGCTGTTTCTCTCCAACCTGGAGGAGGATCCGGGGGAGAAGGTAAATCTGCGGCACCGGTTCCCGCAGGTCGCGGACGAGCTGGCGACGGCGATGGCACAGTGGGCGGCGGACGTGAAGAAGCCCTAAGATGGAAACGTGGCGACTCAGTTGCCGATATTTGGCGAGGGGCTGGTGGGGAACGGCGCGGGACCGGTGCCGCGCATCACTTCGCTGCTAATCAAGCCCGCTTCGGCGGTCTGCAACCTGGATTGCGAGTACTGCTTCTACCTGGATCGCGACGCCGACCCGTACAGCGCCCTGCCGGGGCGGCGGATGACGCTGGAGACGCTGGAGCGGCTGGTGGATACGTACCTCTTCTATTCGTTCCCGAACAGCGTGTTCGCGTTTCAGGGGGGCGAGCCGACGCTGGCGGGGCTGCCATTTTTCGAAAAGCTGGTCGAGTTCCAGCAGCGGCACGGGCGCGGCGGGCAGAGCGTGAGCAACGCGCTGCAAACCAACGCGGTGCTGATCGACAAAAACTGGTGCGACCTGTTCCGCCAGTACCAGTGGCTGCTAGGGGTATCGCTGGACGGGCCGGAGGAGATCAACGATCGCTACCGCTTCAACAAGGAGCGGCGGGGCACGTGGAAGCGGGTGATGCAGAGTGTCGAGCTGCTGCAAGCCAACAAGGTGGAGTTCAACATCCTCTGTGTGCTGAGCACGGCGAATGTGGAACAGCCGAAGGAACTATACCGGTTCTATCGCAAGCTGGGTATCGACAACGTGCAGTTCATTCCGCTGGCGGAGTTCGACGGGCACGGCAACCCGCTGCCTTACACGATTACGGCGGAGCAGTACGGGCGGTTCCTGTGCGAGGTGTTCGAGCTGTGGTGGCCGGAGCGGCGCAAGATGCGCATCCGGTTCTTCGACAACCTGGCGGAGGCGCTGGCCGGGCAGAAGCCGGGGACGTGCACCATGCACGAGACCTGCGACAGCTACGTAGTGGTGGAGTACAACGGCGATGTGTACCCGTGCGACTTCTTCGTCGAGTCGCCGTGGAAGCTGGGAAACATCAACGTGGATTCGTGGGGCGAGATCTCGCGACGGACGAAGAGGTACAGCTTCGCATCGAAGAAGACGCTGGCGCATCCGGAGTGCCAGGTGTGCGAATACCAGACGGTATGCCACGGCGGGTGCCCGAAGTTCCGGCATGGGCCGAACCGGCGCTTCGAGGATTTGGATTACTTCTGCGCGGCTTACAAGATGATCTTCGCGCGGGCGGTGGGGCCGCTGAAGAAGGAAGTGGAGAGGCTCGTCCGCTAGGAGTACGGGAACCAGTCGGGCTCGATTGTGGCCGCCGGGTCGCCGGCTTCCTTCATGCGGGCGAGCATCCGGTTGCGCAGATCGGCCGTGACCTGCTGGTAGGGCGCGCGGCCGGCGAGGTTCACCTGCTGGGCGGGGTCGGCCTGGTTGTCGTACAGGACGTACTCGACGTACTTCTCCGCATTCGCCGCGTTGCGCCAGCCGGGCACCTTGGGAGACGAGACGGCGTAGGTGTACTGCGGAGTGCGCAGGCCGCGGCCGACCACGAATTCCGACATCTCGAAATAGACCTCGTTGCGCCAAGGCTCGGTCTTGCGGTCGAGCAGGCGGAGGACGTTGCGGCCCTGCATGGAGGGCGGGACCTGCAGGCCGCAGGCGGTCAGGAGCGATGGGGCGTAATCGACCTGGCTCACCAGTTCCGAGATTTCCATGCCGCGGTTGAATCCCGGGCCTTCGACGATCAGCGGAATGTGGATCGAGCTTTCGTGGGGGCTGCGCTTGTACTCGTTGTTGCGGGTGCGGAAGTGATTGCCGTGGTCGCTGGTGAACATGACGATGGTGTTCCTGTCGAGGCCGGTTTCGACCAGGGTTTTGCGCAGCGTGCCCACGATCTCGTCCATTTTGGCGACGCAGGCGTAGTAATCGGAGAGCTGGCTGGGCCACGAACCCGGCAGAGCCCGCAGGTCGGGAGGGATGTAAGGGTTGGGATAGCGCCCGGCGAATTCCCTGGGCGGATCGTAGGTGTCCTTGTCGTTCTGGTGGTGGACTTCGAGGTAGGAGAGGGTCAGCAGGAAAGGCGAGCGTGC
>Ga0335077_10010522_pt1 | contig 11522 bp, 13 predicted proteins | sample Lox_Sample_31_FD_207151 | JGI IMG/M metagenome (GOLD analysis project Ga0335077, IMG submission 207151) | Soil microbial communities from Loxahatchee National Wildlife Refuge, Florida, United States - Lox_Sample_3.1 | ecosystem: Environmental > Terrestrial > Soil > Wetlands | place: USA...
AATGGCCGGACGGAGCCAAGGATTATCGCCGGGCACGACATGTCGTGCCCCTACGAAGAAAAGGCGCTGGCGCGCCCGTGGTTGGCGGAGCAAAGCGGGCGCGGATCTACCTTGGGAGTGCAAACGCGTCGGCGAGGAGCTCGTAGGAGCGGCGGCGGTCGGCGTGCTCGTGGGTCATGGTGGTGATCATGATTTCGTCCACGCCGGCGGCGTCGGCCAGGCGCGTGAGCCGCTCGCGGACGATCGCGGGCGAGCCGACGAACGTCCGGTCGCGGTTCATCTCGATGATCTCGCGCTCGTCCGCCGTGTAGGGATACTCGGTGGCTTCGGCGATGCTCGGGAAGCGGCCCATCTTCCCGGTGCGAAATCGCAGAAGCGTAAGCGCGAGCGGCCGCGCAAGTTCTGCGGCGCGCGCGTCTGTCTCCGCGCAGACCACCGACACGCCGATCAGCGCCTCGGGCTGGGCCAGAAATTCGGACGGCTTGAAGTGCGCGAGATAGTAGCGCAGCGCCTCGATCGCAGGCAGCGGCTGGATGTGGTGCGCGAACGCGAACCGCAGCCCAAGCCGCGCCGCCAGCTCCGCAGAAAAATCGCTCGAGCCGAGCAGCCAGACGTCCGGAGGAGGCACGTCGTCGGGCATCGCGCGGAGATGATGGAAGGGATGGTCCTCGGGAAAGCCGCCCGTCAGAAACCCGAGAAGATCGACGACACGCGCCGGAAAATCTTCCGCGCTGAGGGCCGAGCGCGTGCGCCGCAGAGCCAGCGCGGTAAGCGAATCGGTGCCGGGCGCGCGGCCGATGCCCAAATCGACGCGGCCGGGATGCAGCGCTTCGAGCGCGCGAAACAGCTCGGCGACTTTCAGCGGCGTATGGTTCGGCAGCATCATGCCGCCCGAGCCAACGCGAATCCGGCGAGTGGCAGATGCGATGTGCCCGATCATGATTTCGGGCGCCGAGCTGGCGATCAGCGGCGTGTTGTGGTGCTCGGCCAGCCAGTAGCGGGTGTAGCCCAGCTGGTCGGCAAGCTGCGCGAGGTCGAGCGTATTGCGCAGCGCGTCCGCGCTCGTCGAGCCGGACGGCACGGGCGAAACATCGAGGACGGATAAGCGGTACGACTTCCCGGCGGCCATGCGCTCCCTGTTGTAAGCGACGATTGTCGCATGTGTGCCGAGGAAAGTTTCCGGGAAAGTGCGAGCGGCGCTGTGTCGCCGTTATGTGGAGTGCGGCGGCTTGCCGCCGCTGTCTTTGACCCCCGCAGCACCACAGCGGGAGCAAGCTCCCGCACTCCACATGATGGAAATTTGCCCACGCGGCTGAGGTGAATGGGCAAACGCGCCAAGCAAGTTCGCCGGGCGTAGCGGCGCTCCTCCCCTACGAAGAGACGGCGCGGGCCGCGGCGAAACTCCTCTAGTACGCAGGTACCACGGGAGCGTACCACCCCGGTACCAGCAGAATGTGACTTCCCTTCTACTGCGCCGGAGCCGATTCGCTGGTAAGGTATCGCTTCGGACGAATCTATCTAAATCAAAGGGCCAATCCAGGATGAGCGACACGCACGAATTCTCGACCCCTGGCCAGAATCAGGGCGAAAACATACCGGCGGACATGGCGAAGGCTCCCGCACGACCCGAACGCCGCACCCGCCGCCGTGCGCTCATTTCCGCACCCGTGCGCGTCCGCGCGCTGGATCTGACCGGCGGCGGCCCCAACGAGATATCGACCACGATCGACGTGTCGCGCACCGGCTTTCTCTTCGTGTGCGCGGAGCCGGCATTCACGGTCGGCATGGAAGTCGCGGTCACATTTCCATACAGCAGGACGGGAATCGGAGCGCAGGCGGAGCAGTTGGGCCGCGTGGCGCGCGTGAAGCAAATGGACGACGGGCGCTACGCCGTCGCGATTTCGCTCGGAATTATCGCCCCCGGCGAGCTGGTTGACACCGGTGGAAACAAACTTGGCGACCAGGCCGAGCCGCCCACGCAGTCTGCGGAGACAGACGCGAAAAGGCCGCTCGTCCTGGCCGTCGATGCGGATGTGACGGTGCGCCACACCCTGAAATCCTACCTGGTCGGCGAAGGCTACAACGTGATCGCCGTCAGCAGCGCGAGCGAAGCGCACGAGGTGCTGAAGATGTTCACGCCCGTGCTGCTCATCGCGGAAATCGAAGGCGAAGAGCTCCCCGGCTACGAGCTGTGCGCCCACGTCAAATCCACGCCGCGCCTTCAGACGGTGCCCGTCGTGCTGATGACCAGCTCCGCATATCCCAGCGACTACGCCAACGCGCATTCGCTGGGCGCCGTCGTGTGCATGGCCAAGCCCTTCCGCTGCGACCGGCTAGGCCACGTCGTGCGATTGCTGGCCCCCACGCAGCAGGCCAAGGAGCAAACCGCTCCCGTCCGCGCCGCGGACCCAACGCGCAACGCTGCTTCGAATCATTCGCCGCGCCGCAACAAAGGTTCGCTCTGGTCGCGGTAAAACTCCAAAGCTCCAGCAGCCGCAAGCGCCTGTTCGATCGGCCAGTGTTAACCCCGTGAGCGCACCGCACACGCTTCTTCCCCGCACGGCCCACCGTACCCGCTAAGCTGTATACATGAAATGCCCGAAATGCGGGACCGAAGCTCGCGACGTCGCGCGATTCTGCCAGCGCTGCCACGCGACCCTGCGCTACGTCTGCCCCTCGTGCCAGCACGAGCAACGGCAGGGCGGCAAGTGCGAGAAGTGCGGCGTCGATTTCCTGAAGTACCTCACGGTGGTTGTAGCGTCGAAGAAGGTGGAAGCCGATGCCGAGCACGAGCGCGTCGAGCAGCGTTCGGCGCTAATGAAGGACCTCCTGCTGACCCCGTTCACGCTCGGCCTCCCGCTGATTCGCACGCTCTACACGGGATTCCGCAAAAGCCGCAATTCCTGAAGCCGTTTTCGCGGACGTTTCCTGTCGCCGCTTCGCAGGTTCTTCCAATCGCATCTGGAAATATCGCGTCGGCGGATATAATCCCGTACGAGAGAATTCCGTCCCCACCGCGCGTTTGATTTCGCCGTACCAGTAATCAAACGTTCCCTCCGCCACGCCCACCAGGCGAACCGCGCGCCGGTACTCGACGCCGCGCACAAAGTACACGTTGAAGAGTTTCAGGCGCCCTTTCCACGCCGCACGGCGCAGCGCGCGACGCCCGATGCGCTCAAAGTCCGCCACGTATTCGCAGGCCCGCGCGCAGTCTGGACGCCATTGGTAGCCGCCGGACGAAGCCTCGAGATCGAGCGATCGCACCGCGCCCGTCGTGTCCCTCAGCCATTCGCGCAAGCCGCGGTAACGCGCGTAGCACGCGTCGAAGACATCGGACGATTTCATACGCGCTCCTTTCGATTCGACCGGGTGTCAATTCTGCGGAGGCAATTTCGGCGCGTCCACCAGCAGCCCGGCGATGTCCCACACGTCGTCGGTGCGCTCGAGCTCTTCTTCCACGGCTGCCAGCGCCGCGTGAAAGCATTCGCGCCAGCCGACCAGATATCCGCGGGCGTATTCGTCGGCCAGACGCTGCCGGTCCGAGTGCGCGCGCTGCATCTCGAACACCTGCGCGCACTCGATCGCCGGAGCGCATAGCGCAACGCGCAGCCGGTATGCAAACTCGCGCGCGGCGCGCATCACGCGATGAAGCGGAGCCGGGTAGTACACGCCGACGCGGCGGCGCGGCTCGTACCACGCCATCCGCCAGCCGCGAGGAATACGGCCTCCATGGCCCGCTTCCCTTCGCAATTTGAAGCCACCATTCATGATCGACGAATCTCCGGACCCGTTCCCACGGCGAGTTCCCGGCGGACTGCTTCGTCACGTTCCGCGCGCAACAATCGTTGCCGTATGCGCGCCTCGACCATGCCTCTTTCCCGCGAGTTCAAATGCGGCCCGTAGGAGAAATCAGCAGGCCTGTCCCCGCTTGGGTGTTGCTTTTGACCTAAACCGGAAGGGGTTGGAATTTGAGTTTGGGAACGGAGGTTTTGGGTTTGGTTGTGGAAATCCCTGTGGAATTCGGACTGTTTTGTATTCTCTATGGATTGCGCTACGAATGAACTACCTATCCGGCGCGCATGGTGAAGATTTGAGGCCGCTTCCCCACTATGTGCTACGCAATACTGCGTGGCCCCCTCCGCAACTTTGCGTAGGCCCTCCCCAGCCTTGCGCAGGGCCTCGCGGAACTTCTTGGCTTTGGTGATCCGCACGACGATCCCGTCCGGTGCGACGTCGGTCTCGATGTACCCATTCCCGCGGAGCGTGCGCATCCAGCGCTCAAGCGTCCGGCGGTTGAAGCCGGTTTCCTCCTCGATTTCGCGGTAGCTGACGGGCGAGCCGCCCAGGACCCACCCGGTCGAGCCGCGCTGGTGCGTCTGTCGCAACAAAAGCCATGCGTAGAGCCATATGGCCGAGCCCATTCGCTCGTAGTGGCGCGCGTCGAGAAGCACGCCGCGCAACCCCGTGTTGTAGTCCATACCTCTCATCGTTCGGCGGCCGGCCCCGATTCGAAAGACCGGGTAGCTATCGGTGTCACCCGAATGCGATCTAACATTCGCCGCAATACGGAATGCGGACTTCCACATATCCCCCTGGTGCGCCTTCGCAAATTTGCAGGCGCAATATATCCGCCACAGGTGGCTGCCGGCGGCACAATCCGCAGACGCGCTCTCCGCGCTCGTTCGTATACGGAATACGATCGCTCTGCGCTTCTCGCAGCTTCCGCTCGTAGTTCCAGCGCTCGCGATTCTCGCGATCGCGACTCCGGTGCAGGGGGTCGGCACGCCAGGCGCGCATGTAGCGGCGGTTGTATCGGCGCCGCTTTTCAAGAAGCGCTCTAGGATCTCCCTCTCCCGCGGCCCGATATCCCAACAACGTGCCCGTCGGCTGCCTGTAGTGCATCGCGCCCTCCGGATCGCTGAGACCTCGCTCGCCACCTCGGTACTCGGAAGCCGCCGGGCGTCCGGCGGTACGTACCGCTACGGCAGTCCCATTGCGTTACGTATTGTATGTGTTACTCTCCGCCAGCACTTCCCGCCTGCTTTTGGGGGTCAAAAGCACAGGAGGCTTACATGGGCGCCACCCGTCCGTCGCTCGACTATCTTTTGATGTCGTCGCAGATGTCCCTTGAATCCGTTGAACTCGCACGCTTGAACCGCGCCGCGAATCTCCGCAAGGAGATGCAACAAGTTTTGGAGGAGTGGATCGATGTCGAGGTGGACGCGCGCCTCGCACGATCGATCCTGGAGTGGAGGCGCGCCGGAAATCCCGCCGCGCAAACGAGCCTGGAGCGCGATTCTCCCGGCAAGGCCCCGCAACTCGAGGCATCGTTTCTTTCTTCGCGGGCATCTGCCGCAGACGAACCGCCGTCCGTCCCCACTGCGCAGCTTCCCGATCGAGTTGTAAATTGTCCGAAGGCAGCGGCCGCCCAAGGCGGAATCCACGCAGGCAGATTTCCCGCATCGAGAGCGCGCGTGTTGTGGGCGAATGGCGGCGAGCCGCTACCGGAAAACGCAGCTTGCGAGATTCACGCGATTGGGCCGCTCGCGCCGCGTCGGTCATCGCCGGCGAGATCCGTGCACACGGCGCTTCTCCTCGCCGAGCATCGGACCTATGGCGACAGCAAAGTGCATCGCGGAATTCTCGCGGCTGGCAACGGCGAAGCAGGTGAGAAGCGCCCGCTGTGCCGCACTGGGCCGGCGATTGAATTAGCCCGCCGCGCAACAATCGCCGCCTGCGATCCTCGTCCGGCAACGCCCGCGCGACGACTGCTTCGCTGTGCCGCGGCTTTCGCTCGTCGAGTTGCGGCAGCGTCGTAGGCCGCCCGCGTGACAACAACATAAGAGGCTCCCAGCGCATGCCCGCGAGCCCGTTCGCCCGTCTTGTCACATCGCCCGCGCTCCGTACCGCGCCTCTGTAGGAATGCGCGTGTTGCACATATCGCGTAAGCATCGCCTGGTCTCGAAACGAGTTCGGCCGTGTCACGGCTCAATATTCGCCACGCCGCACTCTCCATCTGCCAGCAAGCCTAAACATAAACTATTCATTTGGCAGGAAACTGGGGGAGGATGTAAGTGCCGTACGCACAATAGATTGCGGGACCTAAAGCCATGCAGAGACGAGGGCGATCACGCAAGTGCCGAGAGGAAACTCCCAACAGTTCGCGCGTTCGTACCGATCAAGATGATGCAGGTGCGACCAGCAAGCTACGCAATGCGAGGCTGCGGAAAAGAAGGTGCCGCTGAATGCGAGAGATGTCGGAGCAAGGCGTCCTTGAATGAGCGACTTGACAGAAAAATCAACAACGCGGGCGGATCGAGGCGGGGTTGGTTAGGGGACGGGAGTAGTGCGAGGAGGCCAAGGCTCGAGGAGCTGTTCCTTGCGGTAGATGAGGGCGTTGATGTCGTAGGGGGCGAGCTCGATCGAGTGGCCGTGGGTGATCGCGTCGGTGGGGCAAGCTTCGACGCAGTAGCCGCAGAATATGCAGCGCGAGTAGTCGATGTTGTAGACCTTGGCGTAGCGCTCGCCCGCGGAGATGCGCCCGGACTCCGTGTTTTCCGCGGCTTCGATGTAAATACAGTTCGCGGGGCACGCAGCGGCGCACAGGAAACATCCTACGCATTTCTCGAATCCGTTTTCGTCGCGTTGAAGTACGTGAATCCCGCGGTAGCGTGGCTGAACGCTCGGAGGAACGTCCGGGAAGTTTTCGGTCGTGGTTTTGCGAAACATCGTGAGCAGGGTGACGCGGAAGCCCTTGTAGAGCGTCACAAATGTTTCCCCGACTTCTCTTACGATCGATGCCATCGACCCTCACTTTAGCAAAATTTTGGCCTTTCGCCGCTAGCATTTTGACGTTCCCGCGTCTACTCGCCGGGGGGAGCGACGGGAGGCGTCTCGTCAATTTTGCCCTTGCCGGTCATCGCGGAGATGATCTGGCGGCCGTGGAAGCGCCCATTCTCGATGAAGATTTCGGACGTATTCCTGCCTCCCACAACGACGCCAGCGACGTACATGCCTGGCACGTTGGTCTCGAGCGTGTCGGGATTGCACTGCGGCCGGCGCGTCTCGGGATCGAGGTGAATTCCCTGCCGCTCGAGAAACTCGAAATCCGGGTGATAGCCGGTGAGGGCGAAGACGTGCGCGGCGGGCACAGCCTGCTCATGGCTCGAATTCTTCACCCAGACCTGGCCCGGCTCGATGCGCGTCACTTTGCTTGAAAACATGGCGCGCACTTCTCCTGCGCGAATGCGATTTTCGATATCCGGCTTGACCCAGTATTTCAGGCTTTTGCCCATTTCCTTGTCGCGGTGGACCAGCGTGACGCGCGCGCCGGCGCGAAACAATTCGAGCGCCGCCTCCGCGGCCGAGTTTTTCCCGCCGATCACGACCACATCCTGCCCCCAGCACGGATGCGGGTCGGTGAAATAGTGCGCGACGTGAGGCAGTTCCTCGCCGGGAATGCCCAGGAAGTTGGGCATGTCGTAGTAGCCGGTGGCGATGATGATCTTTTTCGCGCGGTGCTCCTGCGCGGCGCCTTGCGCGTCGCGGGTGTGCACGACAAAGTGTCCGCTCTTGCCTTCAATCTGCCCGACCGTCTCGTAGAGCCGCGTCTCGATCTCGTAGTGCTCGGCGGCGCGGCGGTAATATTTCAGCGCCTCAGCGCGCGTGGGTTTTCCTCCGGCGGTGGTCATGGGGAGGTCGCCGATCTCCATCCGCTCGGGTGTGGTGAAGAAGAGCATGTTGATCGGGTAGTGATAGAGCGAGTTGCAGAGGCAGCCCTTGTCGATGACGAGCGGGCGCATTCCGGCGCGCCGGGCCTCGATGGCGCAGGCGAGGCCCGTCGGCCCGGCGCCGATGCAGATGACGTCGAAGGGGCCGTGAGTCGTGACTCGTGATTCGTGACTCGTGCTCAAATCGAGTTCTCCGACCTTCGAAATATGTGACAATTCTTTGGTGCACCGATCGTGTGTTTTCTATGACTTACGCGTGAAAAAGGGTGGCACGGGTTGACACTTGTTTTGCAGTGGCTAGGAGCGAGAAACCTGTGATTCGCCTGCCCGCCGAAGCCCGAAGGGCGGAGGAGGGTGACGGGTAACTTGTGATTCGTGGGGGCCGGGGAGGGGCGAAGAGCGAGGCGCGGCTCGGGCGCCGTCACTGCTCGGTCCACTTGCGCTTCGTTCACCATCACTCGCCTCCGTGGCTTCCTTCTCACCGCTCCCGATGCTTCGAGATCGCTCTTCCTTCTCCACGTTAACACGAAGAGGGAGCGGATTTGTCAAGCTGCTCCTGTGGACTCCTGGGTCCGGGGTGTCGCACCTACGGCGCTCGCGATTCCCGATCCTCACATAGCCCAGCCCTTACGGGCAGGGTTAGCTTCTGTCGCGCCTCCGGCGTTGCATGACCATGCCGGGTGATCCAACCTTCCCTTGCGGTTGCTCGCGTCCGTAGTTCCCACACTGGAAATCGCGGCCAGCCGACGTCAGGATAGCTCTTGACGCGAGTATCCCAGTATTAGGATAATCAAATGGCAAGGACGCAAGAATACGAAGTGCGATATGGCACAGCGAAGGACTAATCGGGAAATCACGCCTAGCTCGGGCAATGTTTTCGCCGATCTGCGGCTGCCGAACGCCGAGGATAAGCAGACGAAGGCGCGCCTGGCAGTGGCGATCAATCAGATCATTGCCGGACAGGACCTTTCGCAGGTGGCGGCGGCGCGCCGCCTGAAAATCAATCAGCCCAAGATTTCCGCGCTCGCCAATTATCGCCTAGAGGGTTTCTCCGTTGAGCGGCTCATGCACTTCCTTACTGCGCTCGACCGAGACGTCGAAATCGTAATCCGGCCGAGGCCACGTTCGCGCAAGGCCGCGCGAATTCTCGTCACCGCCGCGTGACGCTTCTCCCTTTCCCTCTCTGCGGAGAAACGTCTGCGCGGCGCCGGCCCGCAGATTCGCTCCTCGTCGTGCCTCCTCTCCGGGGCCAGCGACAGGTGTCGCACCTACGGCGCTTGCGATTCTCATACCTCACCTAGCCCAGCCCTTACGGGCAGGGCTAGCCTCTGTCGCGCCTACGGTGCTGCACGAGCATGCGAGCGTTCGGCGCCAGCGTCTCGCCGGCTTCTTCCCTCTGCGGTCTCTGCGTCTCTGCGGTGAAGACTCTTCCCTGCTGTACAATCCCCGCCATGCCATTCGAACTCCACCTCGGGACATCGGCGTTCACGGCGGCGGGCTGGGAGGGATCGTTCTACCCCGCCGGGATGAAGCCCGCGGACTACCTCAGCTTTTACGCCACGAAATTCGACACGGTCGAGGTGGACTCCACGTTCTACCGCACGCCCTCCGCCGCGACCGTGAAAGGCTGGGCGCGCAAGACTCCCGAGCACTTCATCTTCGCCGCAAAGGTTCCGCAGGTGATCACGCACGAAAAGGTGCTCGTCGATTGCGACGCGGAATTCAAGGACTACGTGGACACCATGGACCTGCTCGGCGAAAAGCTCGGGCCGATGCTGCTCCAGTTCCCGTATTTCAATCGCGGCGTGTTTACAAGCCCCGCGCCGTTCCTCGCCCGGCTGAAAACGTTTCTGAAGAAGTTGCCGCGCGGGCGCAAATTCGCGGTCGAGATCCGCAACAAGAACTGGCTCGACGCTTCTTTCGCCGACCTGCTCCGCGACCACGGCGTGGCGCTGGCCCTACAGGACCAGAGCTGGATGCCGCTGCCATCCGCGTACAAATTCGACCCCATCACCACCGACTGGACATACATCCGCTGGCTCGGCGACCGCAAGGGCATCGAGAAGGTCACGAAGACGTGGGACAAAGTCGTCGTGGACCGCACCAGCCAGCTCGTCAGTTGGGTCGATTTCTGCTACGCGATCAAAAAGCGCGGCATCACGGTTTTCGCTTATGCGAACAATCATTACCAAGGACATGGGCCAGCGACGGTTGCGGAGTTTTTGAAGCTGTGGGAGAAGAAGAAGTAGCCAACAGCCCCACCCTCACAAACCGAGGACCCTTCGGCTGCGCTCAGGGCAAGTGGGGCACCCGCAAAAGCGAATTCGTTACTGCAAGCGACCGCTAGGGAAGGCTTGGGCTGCCCGGCGGGGGTTGCTCGGTTCAGCCAGGGTTCTCGAAATCGACCCGCGAAGACCTTAGGAGCGCGTGCCCCAGTTTCCGCGCTGCCTGCGTATTGCCGAATACGAAGGTGCAGTTGGTGAACACGACATCCTCCAATTTGAGTGGCCCTCCAGCATAGTGAACCTCGACGCCATCAAACACCACGTGCCTGACGTACTGATCGTCGATGGTCACCGCGCCGCCGGTAAGGATCAATTCGGTTGCTCCGAATTGGAGCTGCTGGTTAAGGTCGCGTCCAATCGCCTCAAACCGCGCGGCGTCTTCGGGAGCGACGCCATAAGGGATTTCCGAGAGCTCCGCTGCGGGTCTCCCAAAAACGCCAGGAATCCCGTATCTCGTCTTCGATCCTGGCGGCACAGGGACAGTGTTGACCACGCGAACGGGATTCGCGGAAGAGCGGTAATTCAGAAGCGCGAGGGCCGCAGGCCAAGCGCCGGGGTTTTCTCGAGACTCATCTACAACCCTCTTGCCCGCACTGTTCACAAGTCGAGGATTGATGGATACTCGATCCGTAGTTGCCGTAGTAACAAGACTGGAAATTTCATCGATAGCATTTGAACTCAGTGAGGTCGGCGACGAAATCGCTCGATTTAATCGGAGGTCGATACTAGCCGCTTCTATGCGCGTACCCGGAATTCGCCTAATTAGCCACAGGGAGAGGAGAATTACGATAGCGGCCAGGCCTCCTTCGAAAACCTTCCGGTTCGGGAGGAAAACGTCGCGAAAGTGAGCATACTTGAGATTGACAGTCGACCTTTCTGTCGACGTACCTGTTTGGAGGCAGTAAAAGGCCGAGAAGACTACGGTCAGGAGAACGACTACTCCCAGTGTTTCGAACGTCACCCGATTCTCGGGCCGGCCAAGAGCGAGGGAGTTGAAAACCCCGTACGCGAAAGCAATCAGTATCGTCCACAACTGAAACCGACGCCTTGCTCTTAGGTCGTGGTACCAGAGATAGTAGAGCTTTTCCATTCCTCTACCGTTTTTTCACTGTGTGAAGAATCACCCTAATCACCAAATTCGACATGAAGACGCCGAAAACCGCGAGATACGCCCAGTAATGAATGGTTTCGAATCTATCGAGTCGCTGTGGACTGTATCCCGCCCAAGCCAGTATTCCGAACACGAGGTAAACAAATGTGAGGCAAACAGCGAAGATTGAGAACAACATGGCGTCTTCAATAAGCGCCGCTGCCGCCGTTTCGATATTCTCCCATCGCTGTCTCCAAAAGGAACTTTGCTCGGTTGAAGGAATTTCTCTGCGTCCGGGGCGGGGCACGAAGACAAACTACTCCGTCTGGGATGATTACGCAACGATCCGAGCTGCACCTGCGCTTGTGTCCCTCGCATAGCCATATAGATTCTCAACCTACCGGACACGACGGTCAA
>Ga0335077_10010523_pt1 | contig 11521 bp, 9 predicted proteins | sample Lox_Sample_31_FD_207151 | JGI IMG/M metagenome (GOLD analysis project Ga0335077, IMG submission 207151) | Soil microbial communities from Loxahatchee National Wildlife Refuge, Florida, United States - Lox_Sample_3.1 | ecosystem: Environmental > Terrestrial > Soil > Wetlands | place: USA: Florida...
CCTGAACCCGAACGTCGAGATCGAGGGGATCCTCCCGACGATGTACGACAGCCGCACGCTGCACTCGCGCGAGGCGGTGGAGATCCTCCAGGAGAACTTCGGCGACCTGGTCTTCGACACGAGAATCCGGAAGACCGTTCGCTACGCGGAGGCCCCGGTCAAGGGCACCTCCGTCCTCAAGTACGACCCCAGCGGGAGCGCCGCCGAGGCCTACCGCGACCTTGCGAAGGAGGTGCTCAATGGCGCGCAGGCGCGCGAGCATGCGTGAGGGCCCGCTCGCAGAGCTGTTCCGTGCCACGGAGGCAGCGCAGCGTCAGGCCGAGAAGGAAGGTCGCACCGACGAGGAGGTTGCGCCGAGCCCGGCCGAACCTCCGGAGCAGACCGTCGAGCACGTCCCGGAGTGGGTCGAGGAGGCCACGCCGACCGCGCCCGAGCCAGTCCTCCTGCCTGAGCGCAAGCCCGAGCCGCCTCAGGCGCCCGAGCCGAAGCGCGAGCCTGAGCGCCCGCGGCTGGAACCGCTTCCCGAGCCGCCGCCACGGTTGCACCGCGTGCCCGAGCCCGGCGCGTACATCGCCGTCATCCGCGTCGTCGGTGTCGGCGGCGCCGGCCTCAATGCGGTGAACCGGATGATCGACGCCGACATCTCGCAGGTCGAGTTCGTCGCCGTCAACACCGACATCCAGCAGCTGCAGACGAGCGATGCGCCGGTCAAGATCCACATCGGCCGCGAGCTGACCGAGGGGCTGGGCTCCGGGGCCGATCCGGATCTCGGCCGCCGCGCAGCCGAAGAGGCCTACGACCAGATCAAGCGCGCGCTCCGAGGCTCCGACATGGTCTTCGTCACGGCCGGCGAGGGCGGTGGCACCGGCTCCGGCGCGGCGCCGGTCGTCGCGCGGATCGCCAAGGAGCTCGGCGCGCTGACCGTCGGGATCGTGACCACGCCGTTCAAGTTCGAAGGCACTCGCCGGCACCGGCAGGCGACCGACGGCGTCGACGCGCTGCGCGGGAACTGCGACACGGTGATCGTCGTCCCGAACGAGCGCCTGCTCGAAGTGCTCGACCGCGAGACGTCGATGCTGGATGCCTTCCGGATCGCCGACGACGTCCTCCGCCAGGGCGTGCAGGGCATCTGCGACCTGATCACGCTGCCGGGTCTCATCAACCTCGACTTCGCAGACGTCCGGACGATCATGAAGGACGCCGGCACGGCGCTGATGGGCATCGGCTTCGCCGCCGCCGGGGAGAGCCGAGCCCGGGAGGCGGCCGAGCACGCACTGCGCTCGCCGCTGATCGACACGGAGATCGCCGGGGCCAAGGGCATCCTGCTCTCGATCGCGGGCGGCGATGACCTCTCGCTCTTCGAGGTCAACGAGGCCGCCGAGGTGGTTCGCCAGGCCGCCACCGGCGACACGAACATCATCTTCGGCGCGACGATCGACGACCGGCTGACCGGCCAGGTCTGGGTGACCGTCGTGGCGACGGGGTTCGGCGCCCGCGCCGCCCAGCGGCGGATCGCCATCCGCGCGGAGGCAGCGGACGAAGAGGCGCTCGAGCCGCCAAGCTTCCTGCAGCCCTAAGAAGACACAGAATCGTCACACCGCCGCCTGTCGGGGGCGGGTACCGTCCCTAACCCCCACCCACCCAGAGGGGCGCGCGCGCACGCGCACACGCGCGCGCGGGGACCATGTTCCGTCCGTTCGGTGCCCGCAGGTCGTGCGGCGTGTGCGGTCGTCAGCTCGTGTCGCAGGCCCGCTTGTCGTCGCCGACGACCGCGGCGAGCGCGCTTGCCGCGTTGACGCGGAAAGCGAGCTCCAGCCTGCCGGGCCGTCGGGCGTCGATCGTCGTCATTCCGTCCGCCGCGCTGAGGAGACACGCGTTCTCTGCGTGCCAGTAAGGCGAGTAGCGCACGGCGAGCCGGTAGCGGCCGGGACGGGAGAGATCGACGAGAACGCGCGAGCCGGTCATGCTGAGGACGCTCGGGTCGCCGGGGCCCGTGAGGATCGGCCGCGGCCTCGGCACGGCGAAGATCGTCACGTTCGGCGCCCGGAAGACCGTCCGCAGGCCCGAGCGCCCGCTGCGCAGCAGCGCCGCCTCCCCCTTTGCGCTGTAGTCCGTTGGCGCATTCGTCAGAACGACGTAACGGACGCCGAGACCCCGCAGCCAGCTCAGGTAGGCGGCGGGGCCGAGCTCGTCGTAGAGCACCTTGTTCTGGGGGAAGTCGTCCTGCCGGAACCCTCCGCGGGCCAGCGGAATCTGTGCCTCGGCGAGGTAGACGGCCGGCCAGTGCCCGGCCGTGTCCACCGCCTCCACGCGGTAGGACGGTGAGCGGTGGGCTTCGAGGTAGCCGATCGCGGCTGACCAGTAGGCGGGCTTCGAGGCGGGGTCGGCTCGGCCTTTCAAGTACTGAAAGGCGATCGGGGTCACGTTCCACGAGGCAGCCAGCGCAAGCGCGCCGAGGCACACGGGCAGCGGCCGCCAGCGCCGCAGCGAGAGCAGCAGCACGGCAACCGGCACGGCGGCGTAGCGCATGCGCGCGACGTTCTCGCCGATCGCGGACGGGATGAGGAACGCCGCGACGCAGGCTGCCAGGTAGACGACGAACACCCAGCGGAGCGCGCGGGCCCGCTCCACACGCCAGGTCAGCGCGGCGCCGAGGACGCAGAAGGTGACGGCCGCGGCCAGTTCCTGCGGTGAGAACGGGTAGAGCCCGCCGCCGGGGAAGAGGCGCCAGAGCAGCGCCTCGGCCGAGCCGAACCCCACCACGATCAGCCCCGGCACGAGCAGCGCCGAGCGGTCGCGCCGGCGCGCGACCCCAAACCCCGCGAGGAGAAGCGCCAGCAGCAGGAAGGCGAGTGGGCTTGCCGCCAGCGTCAGGGCAGCCAGCAAGGCAAAGCGTCCGTTCTTGCCCGCTTGCAGCGCCCAGATCGCGAGTAGCGCCAGCGCCGCCCCGAGCGCAAACGGAAAGGCCGCCGAGAGAACGATGCCGGCCCAGACGACCGCGAAGGTCCGGCTCGACCAGCGCACCGCAGGCCCCCATTCCCGCCCGATGACGACCGCGAAGGCCAGGGCCGCTGTCGAGATGGTCGCCACCGCCAGGAGGCGGATCCCGAGCAACCCGGCGAGCGGGTAGTAGAGGAGGCTGTAGGTGACGAAGCTGTAGCGGCCCGCGTACCAGAAGTTGTTCCAGAGCGCGAAGCCGTGGTGGAGGAAGAGCGTGCGCTGGTAGGCGTGCTCCGCAAGGTCGGAGCCCGGAGGTCCGAGCCACGCAAGCAGCGCGGCGCACGCGCCCGCCGCTGCGGCCGACAACGATGCTTCTCGGGCGAGCGGGCTAGCCTTGACCAAGCGCCTGGACAATACCGTGGCCGTTGGTCTGCGCGACTACGCTAGCTGCATGCGAGGGGCGGTTGCGGCTGGGCACCCCCTCACGGCCGAGGCGGGTGCCGAGGTCCTGGCGGAGGGCGGCAACGCCGTGGACGCGTGTATCGCAGCGGCGTTCGTCTCGTGGGTCGCGGAGAGCACGCTCACCGGCCCGGGTGCCGGCGGCTTCATGCTCGTCTACCGGGCGCGCGACCGGACGACTCGCGTACTCGACCACTTCGTCACCGTGCCGGGCCTTGGCCTGCGCGGCGCCGTCCGCGAGATGGAGTCGGTGGATGTCGTCTTCACGCCCGAGTCGTCGCAGGTCTTCCGGATCGGGGCGGCCACGTGCGCCGTCCCCGGCGCGGTCGCGGGGCTCGGCGAGGCGTACCGCCGCTTCGCCACGCTCCCCTGGCGCGTGCTGCTCGAGCCGGCCATCCGGCACGCGCGCGAGGGCATCGCGCTGACGAAGGGGCAGGCCTACCTGCACGAGATCCTCGACCTGATCCTGCGGCACACACCCGAGGGCGAGAAGGTCTACGCGCGCGCCGGCGAGCGCCTCGTGGCCGGCGACCGGCTGGTGATGACCGACCTGGCCGGGACGCTCGAGCGGCTCGCCGAGCGCGGGGCGGCCGACTTCTACCGCGGTGAGCTCGCGCGCAGCGTCGCAGGCCACCTCCGTGACCAGAGAGGGGCGCTCACCCTCCGCGACCTCGCCGAGTACCGTGTCGTCCAACGCCGGCCGGTGCGCGCGCCCTTCCTCGGCCACGAGTTCGAGTCGAACCCGCCGCCTTCGACCGGCGGCACGCTGATCGGCCTCGGCATCCGACTGCTCGAACGGATGGGCCTCGCCGGCGGACCCGGCAGCGCGGAGGCGATGGCGCAGCTGGCCGAGATCATGCGAGAGCAGGAGGCCGCGCGCGCCGCCAGCGGCTTCGGCCGCGGGCTCCACCGAGGCGGGCTTCCCCACCGCCTCTACGCCTCTGCTCCGCTCGGCGCAGCCGTCCGGCGCCTCCGCTCGCGGCTGCCCGAGTCGGCGAGCGGGACAACGCACATCTCCGTGGTCGACGGGCGCGGCAACGCCGCCTCACTGACCGCGTCGACGGGCTCCGGCTCGGGGGTGATCGTGCCCGGCACAGGCGTCCAGCTGAACAACATGCTCGGCGAGTTCGACCTGGCGGCGACCGGCCGCGTGCCCCGGCCTGGCATGCGCTTCACCAGCGGGATGGCGCCATCGCTCGTCCTGCGCGACGGCCGCCCGAGGCTTGTCGTCGGCAGCGCCGGCTCGTTGCGGCTCCGCGGCGCGATCCTCCAGATCGTGGTGAACGTCGTCGGCCACGGCCTCGGCGTCGAGGACGCGATCGTCCGGCCGCGGGTCCATCTCGACGGCGATCATCTGCACTGTGAGGGCGGCAACGACCCGGCCGAGATCGAGCGCCTGGCCGCCTGGGGCTACGACCTGATCCGCTGGCGTCACCGGAACCTGTTCTTCGGCGGGGCGTCCGGGGTCGAGGTCTGGCCCGACGGGACGCTCGCCGCCGCCGGCGACCCGCGCCGCGGCGGCCACGGCATCGTGGTCGAATGAGCGACGTCGCTTTTGGGCCGGGCACCCCCGGATCGGAGGTAGCGACATGAGCGAGTTCCGGATCAGGCGCGCGGAGCCCCGGGACGCTGCCGGGCTGGCCGCGCTCGGCCGTGAAGTCGGCAGCGAACCCGAGGGCTGGCTGATCTCGGACGGCGGCTTTCCCGGCGCGCGCGCGGAGCGGCGCTACCTGCGGGCGATTCGCCGCTCCCGGAGCGCCGCCGTGTTCGTGGCCGAGGCTCCGGACGGGATCGTCGGCCGCCTCTCGCTGGCTCGCGACATCCATCCGGCCAGCCGCCACGTGGCCGACCTCGGGCTGATGGTGGCGCGGAGCCATCGTCGCCAGGGCGTGGGCCGCGCGCTGCTCACGCAGGCTGTCGAGTGGGCCCGGGAGGTCGGCGTGACGAAGCTGGAGCTGCACGTCTTCCCGCACAACGAGCCGGCGCTCCGCCTGTACGAGAGCTTCGGCTTCGAGCGGGAGGGCTACCGCAAAGGCCATTTTCTGCGGGCCGGCGATCCGGTCGACGCGATTCTGATGGCTATCGAGGTGACACCGAGGAGGGTTTGACGGAGCCTCACCCGGCGGCACAGATTTGGTTTCGACAAACCCTCCTAAACTGGAAGCGTGACCGGGCTCGTCCACCACTACGGCCTGCTCGCGCTCTTCCTGCTCGTGATGCTCGAATCGTCGGGCGTCCCGCTGCCGGGAGAGACCGCGCTCGTCACCGCCGGAATCTTCGCCTCGCGCGGCGACCTCGTCATCGAAGAGGTGATCGTGGTCGCGGCGGCCGCGGCGATCATCGGCGACAACATCGGCTACTGGCTCGGTCGCGAGGGAGCGAACCGGCTGCTCGACGGGTTTGGGCCGTTGAGACGGTGGAGCGATCCGGGCCGCGAGGGGGCCGAGCGCTACTTCCAGAAGCACGGCGCGAAGACCATCTTCATCGCGCGCTTCGTCGCGGTCCTGCGCGTCACCGCGGCCTGGCTTGCCGGCATCTCACGCATGCACTGGTGGACCTTCTTCATCTGGAACGCGGCCGGAGGCATCTGCTGGGCGCTTCTCATCGGCCTGATCGCCTACTTCTTCGGGCAGGCGGCGGCGGACGCGATCGGCCATTACGGCCTGATCGGCGGCGCCGTGATCGTTGCGCTCGGGATCGGGGCGCTGGTCGGCGTCCACTTCTGGAGGAGGCGGCTGATGCGAACGGAGGCCGGAGAATCGTGAGAGTTCGCTTTCCGTTTACCGCCCTCGCAATCCTGGTCGCGTGCGCCTGGCTCGGTGGGGCTCAGGCCGTGCCGCCGTCCGTGCCGTCGTTCCAGCACGTGGTCGTGATCGTGATGGAGAACAAGGCGCAGTCCGACGTGCTCGGCAACCGGCACGCGCCGCACTTCAACGCTCTGGCTTCGCGCTATGCGGTGCTCTCGGGTTACGGAGGCGTCTCCCACCCGAGCCTGCCGAACTACCTGGCGCTCGTCTCTGGGTCCACGCACGGCATCCACAGCGACTGCACGAGCTGCCTCGTCTCCGGGCGGAACCTCGCCGACACCCTCGAAGCCTCCGGTCGCAGCTGGAAGGCCTACGCCGAGGGCCTGCCGAGCCCGGGGTTCACCGGCGCGGTCGCGGGACGCTACGCCAAGCGCCACAACCCGTTCCTCTACTTCCGCGACATCCTGGCCAAGCGCGCGCGCCGGCGGCGAGTGGTGCCGCTGAAGCAGCTTTCAGCCGACCTCGCCGCGAACCGGTTGCCGACGTTCTCGCTGGTCGTCCCGAACGTCTGCCACGACATGCACGACTGCTCCGTTGCGACGGGAGACACGTGGCTCGGTCGCTTCCTCAAGCCGCTGCTGAAGAGCCCCAAGCTCTCCCAGAGCGCGATCTTCGTCGTCTTCGACGAGCCGCCCAGCCACGAGCCTGGGACCGCTCTGGTCCCTGCACTCGCGCTCGGCCAGCTGGTCGTGCCGGGCTCGACCGACGAGGATCCCACCTCCCACTACGGGCTGCTGCGCACGATCGAGGACGCGTGGGGCCTGCCGCGCCTCGGCCGCTCCGCGCAGACCCTTCCGATCACCGGCATCTGGCGGTAACAGCGAGGAAGGGATCCGTGTGTGGAGCTTGAAGCTTGCGGCTCGTGGCGATGCTCTCCGTTCTCAGCCGGGCGATCGAGGCCCGCGACCCCCACGCGCGAGGCCATTCCACGCGCGTGACCGCGCTCGCCGAGTCGATCGCGATCCAGCTCGGCTGGAGCGAGGAGCGGCTGGCGCTGCTCCACGTCGGCGGCCCGCTGCACGACATCGGCAAGCTCGCGATCTCGGACGAGGTGCTGAGCAAGCCGGGGCGGCTCGACGATCACGAGCTGGCCCAGATCCGCGAGCACCCGAAGCTCGGCGCGCGGCTGCTCCTCCGCGTCGCCGCCTTCCGCAAGGCGCTGCCGTACGTGCTCTACCACCACGAGCGCTGGGACGGGACCGGCTACCCGACCGGCCGCGCCGGCGAGGAGATCCCGGTCGAGGCCCGGGTGCTGGCGATCGCAGACGCCTTCGACGCGATGACGAGCGACCGGCCCTACCGCCGTGCGCTCAGCCGCGATGAGGCGCTTGCCGAGGTGGAGCGTTGCTCCGGAACGCAGTTCGACCCGGAGCTCGTGGAAGTGTTCCTCGAGCTCTTCGTCACGACGGAACGGCTCCCGGCGGCCGCGGCGTCTTAGAGCGCCGACCAGACTTCGAGCTTGGAGCGCGCCCGACGGATCACCTCGTCGGTGAACTCCTTCGTGCCGGCGTCACCGCCCAGGTCGGCGGTCCGGACTCCATCCGCGACCGCTTCCAGGCACGCCTCGCGGATCGCCCGCGCCGGCGGCTTCCCGTTCTCGCCCGCGTAGCCCAGCACCGCCGCCGCGGCGAGGATCATCGCCATCGGGTTGGCGACATTCTTGCCCTGCAGCGACGGCGCCGTCCCGTGCGCGGCCTCGGCAAGCACGACGCGAGGCACGTAATCCTCCTCGAACGCAACGAGCAGCGACTCCGACCCGGCGATCGAGCCGAACAGCGGGAGAACCAGGTCGGAGAGAATGTCCCCGTCGCGGTTCAGCGCCGGGATCACGAGCGGGTCGCCGCTCGAGGCGAGCAGGAGCGCAAAGGTCGCGTCGATCAGCTGCGGCTCGTACTTCACCCCTGGGTGCCGCCCGGCGGCGGCGTCCATCTCCTCCTTGAGCAGGCCCTCGTAGACCGGGCTGACGGTGAACTTCGGCCCACCGAAGACCTTGGCGCCGCTGTCCTCGGCGAGCCGGAAGGCGAACTCTGCGACCGAGCGGCAGATGCGGCGCTCGATCCGCTCGGTCCGGAACGCGACCTCGTCGTCGCCCTCGCCCTCGCGCCACTCCTCGGCGCCGTAGGCGTCACCGACCGCCATTCGCACGACCGAGATCGGCGCGTGGACGCCGCCGAGCGGGGCGACCCCGGGGATCCGGCGGCCGGTGCGGACGATCACTCGGCCGCCGATCTCCTCGCGCAGGATCCGGTTCGGCGAGCCGACATCGCCGGCCGACTCCGGGGTGATCGTGGCGGCCTTCAGGCCGAGCCCCGCGTCGCGGACCGCGCCCGCCGCCTCGTAGACGATCGCGTTCTTCGTCGCGCGGCGAGCGGCGAGCGACAGGTCGAAGCGCGGGAAGCGGAGCTCGAGCCCGATGACCTCTGGCTGCAGGACCCGCAGCGCCTCTTCGAGCAGATCCTGCCCTGTCTCGTCGCCCTCGAGAACGACGATGATGTTCGGTTGCATCGCCCGGGACTCTATAAGCGGATTGTGCATCGAATTCGTCAGGCGCAAAAGCTGCGTAGTATTCCTTTCCCCCCGTCGGTCTCCGGCGGAAATCCCGACGCAACGAGGAGGAGCGACTTGGCACGCAAGACAGTGCTCGTCTGTGACAACTGCGGAAGCGAAGTGGGCGAGGGAAAGGGCGCGACGATGCGCCTCAACTTTTCCGATGCGCGTCGCGGCTCGAAGCAGGCCGATCTCTGCGACAACTGCGCCGGCCAGATGCCCGGCCACGCCGTGGCGCGGCGCGGCCGCCGGCCGAAGTCCGCGACCGCCTGAGCTGATCTCCGGGAGCCCGGCACGAGCCGGGCTCCGGCGTTTCGGAGCCGTCGGGCCACGGGTCTAGGATGGGTCGATGGGTCTCACCCTGCTCGTCGGCCCGGCGAATGCCGGCAAGGTCAGCCGACTCCTCGAGCGCTACCTCGAGGCGATCGGATCCGATCCCTATCTGATCGTGCCGAACCGGCCGGACGTCGACCGCGCCGAGCGCTGGCTGCTGGGACGCACCGGCGCGCTCTTCGGGGGCGGCATCGGGACCTTCGACGACCTCTTCAGGCGGGTTGCGCGCGCGAACGGCGGCCACCGGCAGGTCGTCGGCGACGCCCAGCGGCGGCTGCTGCTCCGGCGGGTCGTGGCGCGCGCCGCGCCCGGCGGCTCGGCGCGCTTCGCCGGGTTCGCAGACGCGCTCGGCTCGACCGTGGCCGAGCTCGAGTCGGCGCTCGTCGAGCCGGCCGAGCTCGACGGCGAGCTCGCGGACCTGTACACGGCCTACCGCGAGGAGCTCGACCGGCTCGACCTCTGGGACCGCGAGCTCGAGCGCGGCCACGCGGCCGGCCGGATCGCGGGCGAGCTCGAAGCCTGGGACGGGCGCCCGGTGTTCGCGTACGGATTCGAGGATCTGACCGGCTCGGAGTGGGCGCTCGTCGAGGCGCTCGCCGCCCGTGGCGACCTCACGGTCTCGCTGCCGTACGAGCCGGGCCGCGATGCCTTCGCCTCGCTCTCCCGCACCGCCGAGGACCTCAGCGAGCTGGCCGGGTCGATCGAGGAGCTGCCCGCCGGGGAGGAGGCCCGCGAGCCGGTCCTCGCGCACGTCGAGCGGAGCCTGTTCGGCGAGCCCGCGCCGGCACCTCCACTTGACGGCTCGCTTCGCTTCCTCGAGGGTGCCGGGCTGCGTGGCACGCTCGAGCTCGTCGCCGAGGAGGTGCTCGAGCTGCTCCGCAGGGGAACTTCGGCCGAGCAGGTCGCGATCGTCTGCCCGTCGCTCGACCGCTGGCGCGCCGCGCTCGACACGGCCTTCGCCACCTATGGCGTGCCGTACGCGTTCGAAGGCCGGCTGCGGCTCGGCCTGACGCCGTTCGGCCAGGCGCTGCTCGGCCTGCTCCGCTACGCATGGCTCGACGGCGAGCGGCGAGAACTGTTCGCGTTCCTCCGCTCGCCGTACTCTGGGCTCCCGCGAAGGCACGCCGACTTCCTCGAGGGCCGGCTGCGCGGCCGCGGCGTCAGCGCGCCGGCTAGAATCGAGGAGGAGATCCAGAAGCTGCGCGCCCAGCCGCTGCCACAGCTCGCCGCGCTGCGGACGGCCGAGGACCCGGTGGCCGCGCTGCGCGAGGCGGCGCGCGCGCTGGTCGAGGCCGCGCACACCCTCCAGGAGCCGCCCACCGCCGAAGGGGCCCAGCTCGACCTGCGCGCCCAGTCGCAGGTGACGGCCCTGGCCGACGAGCTCGACGAGTGGCGACGCCTCGGCGGCGAGGTCTCGCGCGAGGAGATCGTTGCGCTGCTCGAGCACGAGACGGTTCGCCTCGCCGGCACGGGCGAGGCGGGCCGGGTCGCGGTGCTCGACCTCCTGCGCGCCCGGACCCGCCGCTTCGAGGTCGTCTTCGTGCTGGGCCTCGAAGAGGGCCGCCTGCCGCGCCGCACGACCGGCTCGCCGTTCCTCGACGAGGAGCGCAAGGCCGAGCTCGAGGGGTCCTCCCGCGCGGGCCGGCTTCTCCGCACCGACCCGGTCTCCCGCGACCGCTACCTCTTCTACACCGCCTGCACGCGGCCGACGCGGCGGCTCTACCTGGTGCGCGAGGCAGCCACCGACGACGGCGCGCCACGCGAGCCGAGCCCGTTCTGGGACGAGACCCGAGGCCTCTTCGATGCGGAAGAGGTCGAGCGCTGGACGCATCGCCGGCCACTGGCCGCGCTGACGTGGCCGCTGGAGTCGGCGCCGAGTGAGCGGGAGCGGCTCCGGGCGCTCGCCTCCCTCGCCGCCGCGGAGCCGGAGCCGGCGCAGGCGCTCGCGCGCGCCAACGGCTGGGACCGCCGGCTCGAGCGCGCGCTCCGGGCCTTCGAGCGCCCGACCGGCCTGACCGATCCGGCCGTGCTCGAGGAGCTGCGCGCGAAGACGAGCTTCTCCGTCACCGACCTCGAGCGCTTCGCCGACTGCTCGTCGATCTGGCTCTTCGAGCGGCTGGTCTCTCCGCGGACGATCGACGCGCAGGTCGACGCCCTTCTCCGCGGCAGCGTCGCCCACCAGACGCTCCATGCGTTCTTCAAGGGCCTGCCGAAGCGGACGGGCGCCGACCGCGTCCAGCCGGACACGCTCGACCAGGCGCTGGAGCTCCTGCGCGAGTGCCTCGCCGAGGCGATCAACACGCACGTGCGGGCCGACCTTCCACAGCTCGAGCGCCGCGAGCTGGAGGTGGGCCTCACTCGCGACCTCGAGCAGCTCGTCCGGGCGGAATCGGAGTCACCCTCACCGCTTCTGCCGCACCGTTTCGAGGTCTCGT
>Ga0335077_10010526_pt1 | contig 11520 bp, 13 predicted proteins | sample Lox_Sample_31_FD_207151 | JGI IMG/M metagenome (GOLD analysis project Ga0335077, IMG submission 207151) | Soil microbial communities from Loxahatchee National Wildlife Refuge, Florida, United States - Lox_Sample_3.1 | ecosystem: Environmental > Terrestrial > Soil > Wetlands | place: USA...
GTCCAGGAAGCCCTTGAGAGCCCCAAAAGGGGATTCGCTATCGGACTTGCCCTGGAGGGTGAGACGCCGCTCCTCGACACGATCGAGGAAGTCGCTGTGACCTCCATCTCGACGATGCGCCAGCGGCCGACAGGTCCGTGGCGAAGCCGGGCCGTGGCCATCGACCGGTTTCCGCGATCAGCTTGGACAGCCGCACCAAAGTGCGGGCGGTGGCAGCGAAGGTAAAGGCCCATGCGACGCGATCACGGCCACGGAAGCTGGTCTTCCCTTGCCCCGCCACTTGTCTTGATCCAGCCGAATGCCTGCTCGATCCGTTTGCGAATCCGCGGGCCGACGGCATAGCTGCCGTGCCGGGTCGTTCGCCCGTCAATCGCAGGGCTACGGCCGCTGGCGTTCTGTGCGACATGTCACGTCCATCGAGCGCAGCTCGTTGACGAAGTCTTCCGCGTCGTAGGCTTTGTCGACGCCAAGCGTGATCGCAGTCGGCCGGTCGGCACGCCGCGCGATCATGTGCAGCGCGGGGCGAAGCCCATATTCAATCTACATTGTCAAACGCAATCGCACCTTCGATGGCATGCTGTTCCGTTGAGAAGGACAGCATTCTATGCCTCGGCGTGCGTGCCGCAGCCGAGCTTGCTGCGGCGTTGAGACGGACAGGAAAAACGTGCGGCATATCACAGAAGGACGGTTTGCTTGTGCCTTAATGACCCCTTCGGTAGGCACCCGGTCGGCATGGAGCAGGCGCGGGCATCCCTAGCGACAATGGAGAATTCGCTATGTTTGGAAGCATCGGAGAAATCGTCGGAGGTATCGTCGGAGGTCCCGTCGGAGCTCTCGTCGGAGAGGAAGTGGGTGGTTTGCTCGATAACAATAGCAACTGCCAGAACAATGGTGGCGGCGGTAATGGCTGCCAAGGCGGTGACGACGCTGCCCAAGACTTCAGCAATGCGCGGGAAGAATTTCGTGATGCCCGGCATGATTTTAGTGAGGCCCGGCATGAGCGTTCTGAGGCCCGGCATCATTTTCATAACGCCCAGAATGATTTCCAGAACGGAAACATTTTCGGCGGCATGCACGAGCTTGCCGAGGGGAGGCGCGACCTTGCCGAGGCGAATCGCGATCAGGCTGAAGGCTACCGCGACCAGGCTGAAGGCCGCCGCGACCAGGCTGAAGGCTACCGCGACCTGTCTTTCGGCTGGCTCTGACAGTCGAGGAACCTTTGTAACCCTTAAACCAGGAGATAAACGATGTCAGGCTTAGGTGGGATCATGGGAGGCGGAGGCCCCATGGCCATGATCAACCAGATCATGCAGATGCTTCAGCAGATGCAAAAGCAGCAGGGCGGCGAGTGCGGCCAAGCTGCGGGGTGCGATCAGGGCGGCCAGAAAGATCCCGCCCAGATGTTCCAGCACGTCCTGCAGCAGCTCATGCAAGGGCAAGGCTAATCCGCTTCACCCACGTGATCTGACATGGCGGAAGTATGCCGATAATCCGGCATGCAACCGCCATGTCAGCGCGCTCAGAGACGAATTCAAGGCATCAATTGATCCGCCAGACACGGCATTCGCCGCTTGATGGACGAGCTCAAAGGCTCCAAGCATCCTACTTTAGGCCCTCATAGACGAACAGGTGAACCAAGGGTACACTGAGGTTCGTCCGTCTTCCGCCGTGATCTGCCAGGGCGGAAGGGGCCGCTCGCCCGCTGGAGCAACGGATATAACTGTGCGGCGCGTCACAGATGAACGGATTTGGTCGTGTCATATGGCGTCGTCAGTGCGATATAGTCAGCAGAAGGAACTCAATCATGAGCGTGGCCATCACTGCCCAAGTCCCGGTCGCCGCCTCTTCGCCGGAGACCGCTTCACCGCAAGCAGCCCAAGGCACTGGCGCTACCAGCGAGCAGGGGCTCGTCGACTTTTTCTCCAAGGCCCGCGTGGACGCCGGCAACGGACAGATCGCAGAAGCGACCAATTCCGTAGCGTCGAGCGGGGAGATGCTCGGGAAATTGCGTGAGTTCGTCGAAAAGTCGTATCAATCTGATGCGCAGAACCGAGCCACGAGAGCCAAGCAGAGGGCGGCCGCCGCCGAGGCGGACATTGAGCTTGCCAGCCTCGACACGCTTGGCCCCCTTGGCCAATCTAACTCCCTCGCCCAATTCAACCCAATCGGCCAGTCTGGCTCATTCGGTCAGCTTGCCTCCCTCAATCAGTTTACCTCCGTCGGTCTGCCTCCAGGACCGGCGTCGGCATCGCTTGGGCCCGGCCCAGGCCTGGAGAGCAATGCCCCCGTGTCGCTCATGGTCGACAAGATGAAAAACGACATCATGGATTCTGCGATCCAACACATGTGGACGCAGGTGGTGTTTCATGCGACCGGCTCGATAACCAAGAGCGTGATGACCCTGCTCAAGGGGCAGTGACGAAGGGAAATTCCGTGAGCGCGGCTTTGCTTCGTTCTTCATTGGCACGCTGGGTACAGCGGGCGCTGGTATTGCTTGTAGCCTTGCTGCTCTCGGCCTGCGAAGCGGAACTCTACAGCAATCTTGATCAGCGCCAAGCCAACGAGATGGTCGCGACCTTGCAACAGCATGGGATCCCAGCGCAACGCACCACGGTCAAGGGCGGTCAGTACACGGTCGTGGTCGACAAAGCGCGCTTCGCCGAGTCCATCACCATCCTCAAGGATGCTGGTCTCCCCAAGCAGGAGTTCCAGACCATGGGGCAAGTCTTCAAGAAGGATGGTCTCGTCTCCTCGCCTACGCAGGAGCGCGCGCAAATGATTTTCGCGCTGAGCCAGGAGCTTTCGCGTACGGTGTCGGAAATTGACGGTGTCCTGTCCGCCCGGGTTCACCTCGTGCTGCCGGAAAATGATATGCTGCGCCAGCAACTTGTCCCGTCGTCGGCGTCGGTCTTCATCCGCCATCGCAGCGACGCGCCGGTAGGCAACTTGGTGCCCCAAGTGAAGATGCTGGTGGCTAACGGCGTCGCTGGTCTGTCCTATGACAAGGTGTCGGTTGTCCTCGTTCCGGTCGACTCGCAGAAGTCGAGCCAAGGACAAGACCTTGAAATGGTCTCGTTTTTCGGTCTGTGGATGCAACGCGACAACTTAGCGCAGGCGATGTGGATGTTCTTCGGGCTCGTCGCGCTGGTCGTCCTGCTCGCAGGTGGGCTCGGCGTCGTGCTCTATCGCCGGGGCGGACGCGTTTACGCATTGGGTTCGTCGCACGCGGGTCCGTCTAGCGTGGGTTCGCCGACCGTGCCGAAAGCGGGTTCGTCGAACGTGGTGAAAATGTCGTGAGCACTGCGAGCAAAAGCACCGGAGTAGATGCGGGCTGGGATGCGTTCGTAACGCAGCCGGCCCTCTACATCGAGCCGTCTCGGCTCGCCGTGTGCTTCGACGGCATGGTGCGTCCCGACTTATGCGCGCGACTTAAGGCCTCACGTCGCCTTGAGGAGCGACTGTCGGGTCTCGTCCATGCGCGCTACGGGCTGGCGCGCGCAATTGCGGCCGAGGACGTGAGCGACACTGACCGTTCGATCGCGCTTGCCTCGTCCGAACAGCTGGCGGAGCTTGTGCGCCGCGCCGGAGCGATCTATTGGGCGAACAGCATCGCCACGACCATTCGGTCCGCGGATGCGGCGGCGTTCGACGCCGCGCTGGGTGAGACGCTGTGCGTCGTCGCGCTCGCCAATCGCGATCTTTCCGGCCCGATGCAGCCGCTCACACCCTACGATCAGCTCGGTACGCGCGTGATGGAGGATGGCTTGCGCTGCCTTGGCGCATGGTGCAAGGCGCAGACCGCAGGTGTCGGCTTGCGCGTTCGCCTCAAGCTTGCGCCCAACCCCGCTCTCGACGATGCGGTGAACCGTCCCTTCGACGAGCTAGGCCCGGCGATCGTGCGCCGAACGGTCGGCCGAGGTTGAACACAATGGTGGACAGAGTGGATTCGGCATCCTTGAATCGACCGCAGTCGGCGGGTGGTACAACGACTGGCTCGGTTCTCAATGCCAGGGATGTGAAAGCCTGGCAGGATGCCTTTGAGTTCCTGAACGAAGCAGAGAAGCAGATCGCCGACCAAAGAAAGGAAGCGGAGGAAGCCGCCTCCCGCGTCTATGCATCCGAGCGTGCCAGAGGCTATGAGGACGGCAAGGCGGAGGCGACCAGGCTCGTTGCTGAGACGACCCTGAAAGTGGATCGCTATCTCCAATCGATCGAGCCGCAAGTTGCCAAACTTGCCATGAGCGTCGTTCACCGTGTCCTCGGCAATTTCGATACGCGCGACCTTGTCGCCGCCGCTGCCGGACAGGCCATCGCTGATTTGCGTCGCGAGAAGCGTCTGACGGTCACTGTTCACCCTGACGTCGTCGATAGCGTCTCCAAGGAATTCGCTCGCCTCGGCGTCAGCGGTCGCATGGAACTGACGATCGAGGGCAACCCGTCCCTGGACCTGACCGCATGTATCATCGCCAGTGATCTTGCCGTCATCGACGCCAGTATCAAAACGCAACTGACCGCCATTGCCACCGCGATCGGCGCCGTTTGACGAGGCGGGACGCCATGACAGCCGAGCGCTTCAGTATCGACGACCGTCTTACCTCCGTCCTGCCTCGCTTGTACGAGAAGGTGCGCGACAGCGCGCCACGGTCGCGCAAGGGGCGTGTCCGACGCCTCCTGGGCGTCATCATCCATGCCACCGTGACCGAGGCGCGCATCGGCGAACTGTGCCATCTGGTCGACCCGGAAACCGGCCGACGCGTCATGGCCGAGGTGATCGGGCTCCTTGACGACGTCGCAGTGCTGACCCCGATCGGCGATCTGTTTGGCCTTTCCAGCGTGACTGAGGTGATTCCCACCGGCAGCGAGTTGTTGGCCCCGGTGGGAGACGGCCTGCTTGGCCGCGTTATCAATGCAATGGGGGATCCGGTCGACGGCGAACCTCTTCCGAACGGCATTGCGACCCGTCCGGTCACCGGAGCACCACCGGCGCCGCTCACTCGGGGCATCATCCGCGATCCAATTCAGCTTGGTATCCGTGCCATCGATGGTCTTATCACCTGCGCACGCGGACAACGCGTCGGGATTTTCGGCGAAGCCGGCGGCGGCAAGTCCACCCTGCTGGCCGACATCGTCCGCGGCACCGACGCGGACGTGGTCGTGGTCGCGCTCATCGGCGAGCGCGGACGTGAGGTGCGGGAATTCCTCGAACATCAGCTTGGACCGGAGGGCCGCAAACGCGCAGTGATCGTGGTCGCGACGTCCGACAGCCCGGCGATGGAGCGCGTCAAGGCTGCCTACGCGGCGACAGCGATCGCCGAGGCGTTCCGCGATGAAGGCAAGCAGGTGTTGCTGCTCATGGACAGCCTCACCCGCTTTGCCCGTGCCCAGCGAGAGATCGGGCTCGCGGCAGGCGAACCGCCGACGCGGCGCGGCTTCCCACCGTCCCTGTTCGCCGCACTCCCGCGTCTCGTCGAGCGCGCCGGCCTGGACGGAGGCGGTGGGTCGATCACCGGCATTTACACTGTGCTGGTTGAAGGCGAGATCGCTCTTGATCCCGTCGCCGAGGAGGTGGTTTCCTTGCTTGACGGTCATATGGTCCTCTCGGCCGAACTCGCTCGCCGCAGCCATTTTCCCGCGATAGATGTGTTGCGCAGTCGCAGCAGACTGATGGACGCTACAGTGCCGCCGCAGCACCGCGCCGACGCTGCCCGCATGCGCCAGCTCATGGCAAGCTATGCCGATGTCGAACTCCTCCTGCGTGTCGGCGAGTACCAAAAGGGCAGCGACCCGTTGGCGGATGAGGCCATCGCCAAGATAGACGCAATCAATGGGTTCCTTCGCCAGACGGCGCACGAGCACGAGGCGATCGAAGAGACGCGACGGCGGATGCGCGAGATTGTCCTCCGGGCTGGCAGCCAGCCGCAACCGCTATGACGCACGCCGCCGCACTTGCTCGTCTTGTTGACCTGCGACGCTTGCGGGAGCAGTCGGCGCTTAACGAGCTGACCCAGTGCGAGGGCGACTGCCGCCGTGCCGAACAGCAGGTGGAGGCGGCACGATATGCAATCGTTCACCAGTTGGCGCAAACCCGCGCGCACGAGCAGGCAAAGCGCCAAGCGCTCGTCGGTCGAGCCGTCTCGACGACGGAGATTGGCCGTCTACAGGCCGATCTCGACGGCATGGCGGCAGAGACCGTACGGTTGCACGTCGTCGAGGAGGAAGCGCGAAAGGCGTTACACAATGCCGAGCTGGCGCGCGACGCCGCCCGCGAGCGCTACCGTGTTTGCCAGCGCGCGGTGACCAAGCTCGATCGCCTGGCCGAGCAGGAACGGCGTAAGGCAGACCGACTCGAGGAAGCCTATGCCGAGGCCGATCTCGAGGAGCGTGCCATCATGGCCGCCGCGTCCACAGCAGAACAAGGCTGGGCTTGAGGCAAGGTGCGCGCGCAGCAGGCCATACCGGCGTCCAAGGATGCCCGCGACGCCCCGCCGATGGCCCCGGATGCAGACATTCCGTTCGTCCCTTGGGCGCATCTTGCTGCGCTCAACGCCCTCTATCGCCGCCGCCGGGCCCTCGAGGCGACGCTGGCAGGACGGCCAGTCACAATGGCAACGACATCGCCCACACGCGGCAGCGACGATGTGACGGATCGGTACGTCGTCGACCTGCCCGTGCTCAGTCTGCGTACGGCTGCTGCTACAATCACGGCGGGCGCGATCGAGCGGCTGGCGCTGGACGATGTCATGCTCTCCGATCTAGAATGTCAGCCGGACAATGCGGCGATAGCCGTCATCGTCGAGCATTTTGTCATTCCTGTCGAGTTGAGCCCGGCAGGCATCGTGATCACGGCGCGCCCTCTACGCGGCCGTGATTCTGGGAGTGGAGTATGGGCAATCCGACCGAGTTCTCCGGCCCCACCGGCCTGCACGATTCGGACTTGGACGACTTGCCGGTGCGGCTCGTCTTCGAACTCGGCCGCGTCGAGCTTTCGCTCGGTGAGCTCCAGCGCCTGGCGCCAGGCGCGCTGGTGCCGCTGGCCCGCCCGCTCGACGAGCCGATCGACATCATGGCTAACGGCAGGCGGCTGGGTCGCGGCACGTTGGTGCGAATTGGGGAGAGCCTCGGTGTACGAATCGTGAGCCTCGTCGGCAATGAATGAAGCTCCCAGCACTGTTGGCCTGCTCATCTTCCTGACGGCCATCGGGCTGTTGCCGTTTTTCATCGTGACGATGACGGCCTTCCTCAAGATCTCGGTCGTCATGTTCATTATCCGCAACGCCCTCGCCCTTCAGCAGACGCCGCCGACCCTGGTGCTGTATTCGATCGCCCTCATTCTCACTGTTTTCGTGAGCCTGCCGCTCATCGAAGACGTCTCCAATCGCCTCTCCGCGCGTCCGCTCGATTTCAGTTCGCTTGACAAGCTCCAGGCATCAGCCAATGTGGTGAAAGACCCGGTTAAAGCCTATCTCATCCGCTTTGCGAAACCCGGCGAGCGCCAGTTCTTCCTTTCGTCCACCGCCCGCATCTGGCCAGAATCAGCCCGCGCCAATGTGAAGGACGATGACTTCATCATTCTGCTGCCGGCTTTCGTGAGCTCGGAGCTCACTCGCGCGTTCGAGATCGGCTTCCTGCTCTTTCTGCCGTTCCTGATCATCGACATCATCGTCTCGAACATTCTCATGGCAATGGGGATGATGATGGTCTCCCCGACGCTGATATCCTTGCCGCTTAAGCTGTTCCTGTTCGTCGCCGTTGATGGCTGGTCGCGCCTCATGCATGGCCTCATTCTGAGCTATGAGTAAGGCGCAACGCACATCGAGGACAGCCCATGTCTGACGATACCATCCTCGGGACGGTCAACCAGGCACTGATGACCATCCTGATCGTCTCGTCTCCCGTGCTGATCGCGGCCGTCCTGGTCGGATTGCTGGTCGGGTTGCTCCAGGCGCTGACCCAAATCCAGGACCAGACCTTACCGCAGGCCGTCAAACTCATCGTCGTCCTGGGCCTCGTGATCCTGCTGGGCCCCCTGTTGTCGCAGCAGATTGCCAACCAAGCATCGGGCATCCTCGACGCTTTTCCCAGCATGACGCGCTGAGGCCGATACAGGAATGTCGGTATGGACTTCATTGGCGATCCGTTCCGGCCGTTGCAGCCCTATATTTTAGCGGCTGCCTTCGCGCTCGCCCGGATGCTCGCAATGATGATTGTCTTCCCGGTGTTCGACCGCCTCGGCGTGACCGGCCTCATACGCAACTCCATTGCCCTCGTGATCTCGATCCCGCTCATCCCGATGATTGTCGCTCACCTCGGCAGCGAACAGCTCAGCCTCGGGCTGATCGCTGCTCTGCTACTGAAGGAGGTCGTCGTCGGCCTCGTCGTGGGCGTCGTATTGGCCGTGCCGCTGTATGCGGCGGAGGTGGCCGGCGACGTACTCGACCTGCAACGCGGGTCCTCGTCGGCCAGCATCAGCGACCCCCTCGGATCGATCCAATCCAATATCACGGGCACACTGCTCGCGCTTATCGTCATCGCGCTCTATTTCGCTTCCGGCTGCTTTGACCTGACGTTGCGAGCAATCTACGACAGCTATGGCATCTGGCCGGTTCGCCGCCTCCTGCCCCTGCTCAGTCGCGAAGCAGGGGGTCTGCTTCTCAGTCTGCTCGATACCGTTGTCGCGACCGGCCTCATGCTGGTAGGTCCGATCGTGGTTTGCCTGCTGTTGGTCGACCTTCTATTCGCGCTCATGGCGCGTGCCGCACCGTCGCTGCAGCCCTTCTATCTCTCGATGACCGTGAAGAACCTCGTGTTCTCGCTTGTGCTCGTGCTCTACGGTGCCTTCCTGGTCGGCTACATGAAAAACGGTCTCGTCGTCTTCCTCGACGCGAAGCCGCAACTCGAGGCCATCGCGCCGCATTGATCGCATTCCGCAACACGGATGGTGTGGCCAAGCACCACGCGCGACGTCGCGCGTCATCTGCCCCTCGTTCAAAGTATCCAGCGCCCACTGCGCCCGACAGGAGCGATGATCCCGAACACGGCAATATAGGCGCGGATTAAGTTGATGACGGCTGTTTGCTGGCGAATGAGGAGATGGCGCGCACGATGAAGCATCAAGCAGCTTTGTTGTTCGACCGTCTTGGTCGGCACGAACCGCATGTTTGGCCTCGTGACCGCTTTGCAAATCGTCTCAGCGTCCCTGGTGTCGTTCTTCTGCTGCTTGACGTAGGGCTTCACATAGGCCGGCGGCATCAACTGCACCGTATGCCCCAGCTCCTGCAGCTCGCGAGACCAATGGTGCCATGTGCGCACGCCTCAATACCCACCAGACATGGCGGCAGTCGCTGGAAGAATGCCAAGACCTACCGGCGCTTCAACTGCCTGCGTAAGACCACTTGGCCGACCGCATCCACGACTTGGCCATATCAAGACCGATTGTCGAAATCGACTGCATAGATAGCTCCTCCGAATCGTGGGAGACGGCGCCCATATCCTTGGCACTCTCGTGACCGTGGAGGAGCCGTCCACAACAGCATCACTTCCGGAGTCATGCATCGCAGCAATTGCGTCTTCGCGGTAGGGACGCGAGTTACCCCCGCCCAAGGGCGCTTGCACCTTCGGAGCGCTGAAGATCACTTGAACCCATTTCGCCCGCCGCAGGGTCGCGTTGCAGTGCTTCCAAAAACCGATCGCTTCGGCGCTCGCACCCACGGCCGCGTATATCGCTCGTACGAAAGACTTTCCGGCGCTAAGATTGGGTAAAGTAGTATCGAACCGGTATGGCCAATGGACGCGGCTAGCACAACATTCCCGCAGGAAAATGTGTTGGAAGAATTCTCGCTCTTTAGAACGTTGAGCGCAAAACAGCGGCTAACGGTTTTTAGTGCAATGACCCGCCAGGATCTTCTGCGCGGGCGGTTGCTGGTCGAGCAAGGTGCGTCCTCGGACGCCTTGTTTCTTGTGTTGAATGGCGCGCTCGCGGTGTACCGAAAGGATCATGTCGAACCCATCGCCGAGCTTCGTGCTGGTGAACTGGTCGGTGAAATCGGCTTCTTCGCCAATATCCCGCGGACCGCCGATGTAATTGCCATCCGCGACACCAGCGTATTGGCGCTGACGCGCACGGCTTACGAAACGATTGCGCAAGAAGCGCCGGCGATTGTCGAAGCGCTGCTCGCAGCACTTGCGCGGCGATTTGCCCGCGAAACCGCCCGCTTTAAGCCCCTTCCTGCGCCGCCAAAAGCACGAACGGTGGCGCTGATCTCCGGCGGATTTGCGCAGGCGCCGCCGGCTTTTGAGCGCCGATTGCGTGACAATCTCGCCGCGATCGATGCCGAGATCGTCGATCCGCCGCGTCTTGAACAAACGTTTCCCGGGCGCGGGCTGGACTCATCCGAAGTCTCCGATTGGCTGAACAAGCTCGAACATCGCGCTCCCTTGGTGGTTTACTTTGGTGGAAGGGAAGCTTCCGAATGGGCGCGCAAAACCATTCGTCAAGCCGACGTCGTCGTATTCATCTGCTGCGGAAATGCACCAGCCTCGGGCGCATTGACGGAACTGGAAGCCTTCGCATGTGGCGTGCATCCGACGTCGGCGCGACGGCTTGTTCGCATTCACGACGTCAGAAGCAGCGAAGTCTGCGGGACCGGGGCCTGGCTCGTGCGGCTACCTGCCTTCATGCACCACCAGGTCGCGCTGGAGGACGATCTCGACATCCACAGTCTGGTTCGCTTTCTGTCTGGCCGAGCGATTGGATTTGTCGCCGCCGGCGGCGGCAGCCTCGGAACCGCGCATGTCGGAGTCTACAAGGCTTTCCGCGAGCGCGGCGTGACGTTCGATATCTTTGTCGGGACCAGTGTGGGATCGGCCATGGCGGCCGGCTTTGCCAAGAATTACGATGCCGAGCATCTCGAGCGGGGCACGCATGAGATCTTCGTCAGGAGTCGCAGCTTCCGACGGCCAACTTGGCCCCGCTACGCGTTGCTGGATCATAAGGCCTTTGATGCCGCACTCGCCGACCAGTTCGGCCGCCATTGCCGGATAGAGGATTGCTGGCGGCCCTTCGCGGCGGTCGCGACCAATCTTTCGACCCACGGTCCCGAACTGATCCGGACTGGCTTGCTGTGGCAGGCGGTGCGTGCATCAAGCGCAATTCCCGCGCTTCTGCCTCCATTTTACACGCCGGAGGGAGCGATGCTGGTCGACGGATGCCTTGTCGACAACGTGCCGCTGGTGCCAACTCACCAGCTGAAGAGCGGTCCCAATCTGGTGGTGCACTTCGGCGAACCAGCGACCGAGATGTTCCAGGTCGACTATGCGACGCTTCCCGGTCGATGGGAACTACTGGCGGCAATGCTGCTACCGTTTCGTAGGAAACTGCTTCCCAAGGCGCCGAGCGCGGTCAACGTGCTGTGGCGAAGCATTGTCGCCCACCAGCGCTACGATACTCTTCCGACCGCGCCGCTCGATTTGGTGATGCGGCCGCCACTCCCGCAGGATCTCAATGTAACGGATTTCGACCGG
>Ga0335077_10010528_pt1 | contig 11519 bp, 6 predicted proteins | sample Lox_Sample_31_FD_207151 | JGI IMG/M metagenome (GOLD analysis project Ga0335077, IMG submission 207151) | Soil microbial communities from Loxahatchee National Wildlife Refuge, Florida, United States - Lox_Sample_3.1 | ecosystem: Environmental > Terrestrial > Soil > Wetlands | place: USA: Florida...
GGTGTGGACGAACGTGCCGAAATCGACCCCTACCGGCGCCTCGCCGAGCAGCGATTCCCGCGCCAGCTCGGGGCGAAGGTCACGCGGTTCGGGGACGGAAACCGGGGACGCCGCCTCAGGCTCGTCCAGCAACGCCGCCCGCTCGGGCTCGCTCCCCACGAGCGGGTCGTGTGCCTCGGCAGTGATGTCGGTGTAGGAGGTCCGCCGCCACCACAGGTCGAGCCGGCGGTCGAACTTCGCCGCCGCCAGATCGAGCGTCGCCTCGACGGGCGGGCTCCAGGTCGTCGGCCGCTCGAGCGTGGACCGCTCGACGCGGATCCGCCCGGGCGCCACCGCGGCGAGCTCGCGGAAGCGCTCCGCGGCGGCGTCGTCGGTCGGAGTCGAGCCGCCGTCTGGGGCGACGTTCCCCTCCTCGTCCCGCGCGAACAGCAGCCGACCCAACGGCGAGTTGCGGCTGTCATAGGAACCGGCCCACCAGATCACGGCCTGGTGTTTGGCGCGGGTGAGCGCAACGTACGCGAGCCGGAGATCCTCGCCGCGCTGCTCGAGGCGATGCCTGCGCACGTGGGAGCTCCATGCACGCCCCTCGAGTCCGACGTCGATCGTCCGCCGAAATCCGGCCGCGGGGTCGTGGAAGAACACGGGCTCGGCGTCGCGCGAGATATAGCTCGCCTCCCACAGGAACGGGCAGTACACGACCGGGAACTCGAGGCCCTTGCTGCGATGGATGGTCAGTACCTGCACCGCCTCGGCATCTGACTCGAGGCGCCGGGCCCGCTCCTCTTCGGAGTCGTCGCGCTCGGAGTCGGCGATCCGCTCCGCCAGCCAGCCGCGCAGCGCGGTCACGCCGAGTCGCTCGGCGCTGGCGGCGTGGTGAAGCAGCTGCGCAATGTGGTTCAGGTCGGTCAGCCGCCGCTCGCCTCCGGTATCGGCGAGCACTCGAGCGGCGAGATCCTCCCGGACCATGATGGCCTCGGTGAGGGCAGCCACGCCGCTGTCCCGCAGGATCCGGCTCCAGCGATGGAGACGGCGGTGGACGTCCTCCCAATCGGATTCGGACGCGATCGCGATGCGTTCGCCGTTCCAGCCGAGGAAGGCTGTCGCCGCTGCCGTCCTGGCTCGGATCGTCGAGGCCGGCCGTTCGAGCGCCTCGAGCAGCCGGAGCCAGCTCCGGGCGGTGGTGGTGGCGAACACGTTGCCTCCGCCGTTGATGACGGCCGGAACCCGGGCGGCGGTGAGCTGCTCGCAGATGAGGTCGGCGTTGGCGTGAGTGCGAACGAGCACCGCGATGTGCCGCGGGCAGATCACCTCAGTGCCGATCGGCTCGCCCCGGGGCGTGCGGTGCTCGAGGGTCGCGTCCGACGACAGCAGCCGCACGACGTCGGCGGCGAGGTCGCGCGCGACGTGGGCGCGTGCCGACGGCGCCCTGGCGTAGCCATAGTTGGTCTGCTCGATCCCTGGCTCATTGCGGTGCACGATCCGTGCGCGTAGCGCCGCGTCCGTTGGTGCACCGTGGAGCCGGGAGGTCTGGTGAGCCGGCGCGGCCCTCACCTCGCGATAGACGATGTCCTCGTGGCCGAGCCGCGCCTTCGCGAACAGGGCGTCGAAGGCGTCGAGGAGCGGCTGGTCGCTGCGCCGGTTGACGAGCAGGGTGGCGTGCCGGTCCGCCGTGGCGGCGGCTACGAGGTAGGCATAGACGTCGGCGCCGCGGAAGGCGTAGATCGCCTGCTTGGGGTCGGCCACGAGCACCAGCGTCACGCCCTCGGCGGCGAACGCGCGATGGAGGATCTGCCACTGGATCGGGTCGGTGTCCTGGAACTCGTCGACGAGGACGACGTCGTAGCGACTACGCAGACGCTCCCTCGCCGCCGGACCGTTCGGACCGTCGAGAATCTGGTTCAGGCGCGTCAGCAGATCGTCATAGGTCATGACCGCGAGCCGGCGCTTGCGCTGCTCGAGCTCGTCCCGCACGACCCTGGCCAGGCGGTAGCGCATCGACGCGGTGCTGTCTTCGGGCTCGCCCACCGGCTCGAGCTTGGCCATCGGGTTGAACACGGCCGCCCGGGCGATTCGCAGCGCCTCGGCGCGGGTGAATCTCGCGCCGCCTTTCGGGCCGAATCGCCGAACGTAGAGGTCGTCAAGCGCTTGCTCGAGCAGGTCGGAGACATCCTCGACGAACGCCGTCTCGCGATCGAGATCACCGACCGTACTGAGCTCCGCGAGCACCTCCTGACAGAAGCCATGCGTCGTCGCGATCGTGGCGGCGTCAAAGTCAGCGACCGCGCGGGCCAGCCGATCGCGGCGCAGGGCGATGTCCTCCGGTGAGCCGGTCGCGAGCAGCGTCACCACCGGGTCGGTCCCCGGGTCTGGCGCACCGGCGAGAATCCGCGACAGGTGCTGCTCGCATCCGACCAGCCGCTCCCGCACCCGGTCGCGGAGCTCGCCGGTCGCCATCCGCGTGAACGTGATCAGCAGCAGCCGGTCAAGCGGCGTGCCTTCAGCGACGTAGCGCGCGGCAAGTGCGGCGATCGTGTACGTCTTGCCCGTGCCCGCGCTGGCCTCGAGCACGGTCACACCCGACGGGAGAGGGCCGCACAGGTCGAACTCGGCGTAGGCCTCGACGGTCCTCACCGGTCGCTCACCATCTCCACCGCCATCAGGCCGCGCCAAAGCCGCATCGCGTAGCGGCCGAATCTCGTGGTCTCCCCTTCGTCCCAGCCCGGTCCTTGCTCGTCGTCGCGTGGCCCCGCCTCGAGCAGCCGCGACAGCGGGATGGCGTCGCCGTGGACGAGGACGTGCTCGGGCTGGCGGTCCTCCTTGTCGAACCGGAACACGGTCTCCCAGGCCTCGCGCGCGGCGGCCGGGCCGTCCTCGCCGGATGCCACCGCCTGGGCGTAGGCGGCGGACGCGTCGCACGCGATCGGGAGTGGCTCGCACATCCCGCGCTCGTAGAGGTCGAGGAGAAGGCTCAGCTGTTCGGTCGCGATCCGCTTTCGGGAGGAGGCGTCGTCGGCGAGCGGCGCGATCCGCGCCACCGTGACATCGGCCCACCGCGCGTCGGCACGGGCCCGGCCGATCACGACCGATTCGAAGGCCCGGTCAGGTCGTGCGGCGCTGAGCGCGAGCAGCCGTACCCAGGCGCGCAGCCGGTCGCGCGGCCGGACGCGCGAGTACGAGATCGCGCGGATCGTGTTCCCGCACACGCCGGTGACGGTGCCGGCGAGCGTCCGCCCCTCGCCGAGGGCGATGTTGACGTCGAGCGAGCCGGGCGCTTGATCGGCGCCGACGGACCTCGCCTCACCAGCGAGCTGCTCCACCACCGCGCCGATGCGCGCGAGCGTCGGACGCGCCAGCTCGCCCGGGGGCAATGCGCCCCGCGCGATCTCGGCCTGCATGCACGCCTTGAGCTCCGCGCCGGTCAGGACTCCCTCCAGCAGCCGCTGTCCGATGCCCCATGTCTCGAGCGCGTCGAGCTCGACGGGCATCGAGTCCTCCACCTCGTCGTAGAACTCGCTGACGCTGATCCCGAGCCGGTCGCGCAGCAGCGCCCGGGTCGGGTGTTCGACGAACCGGATCAGGCTGTTCAGCTCGACCAGCGCGTCGCTCCGCGGTGGCAGCGGCCCCGCAAGAAACGGCGCGCGCTGGGTGCGCTCGCCACTCAGGGCCCGCGCGCCGGCGAGTGCCTGCGGGTCGAACCCCCAAGGCCGCCCGGCAACCAGCCGCCCGGGCGTGAAGTTCCGAGGATCGAACGGCTGGAGGGGGTGGTGGATCACTACCTGCTCGCGCACCGAGCTCCCCTGGCGGCGGGCGGTTCGTTCGACGATGTCGAGCAGCTCGCCCACGGGTACCGCCGGAGGGCGCGGAAGGTTCGTCCGCTCATCGTTCCCGGTGTAGGTGACGATCAGCCGCTCGGTCGCCGCCAACAGCGCGTCGAGCAGCATCTGCCGGTCCTCGGCGCGCGGATCGCGGTCACCAACGTGCGGCTCGGCCAGCATCAGGTCATCGCCGTCGCGGCGCGCCCGTCGTGGGAACTCGCCGTCGTCAAGCCCGAGGACGCAGACGACGCGGTGCGGCACCGAGCGCATCGGCACGAGCGTGCAGACCGTCAGGTGACCGGTCCGGAAGTTGGCGCGGGTCGGGCGCCCGCGCAGCCGGTCGCCGAGCAACACGCGAACATCGGCGAGCTCGAGCGTCGCCGCGCTCGCCCCAGTCTCGTCGACCGACTCGCCGTCGACATCGGCGAGCAGCCGCTGGAGCTCGCGGCGCTGCCACGAGTCGCGGTCGCTGGTCGCGGTGAGCGAGTCGGCGGCTTGCGCAATGGCCTCCGTCCAGCGTGCGATCGGCTTCGGATCCGTGAGTGCGTCCGCCGCGGCGCGGGCGCGGTCGACGAATTCCGCGAAGCGGCCCGCGAGGTCGATCGCGCCGCTGTCGACGTCGTCGAGCGGCAGGACGCCGCCAAAGAGCGGCTGGTCCTCCTCGGTCATGGCGACGCCGACGAGCATGCGATCGAGTCCCCTGCGCCAGGTGTTCGCGTTGACCGTCCCGAGCTTGAACGGCTCGCGGTGCGTGGCGTCAAACCCCCAGCGGATCCCGCTCGCGGCCACCCAGTCCTGCATCCGCGACAGGTCGTCGTCGTCGAAGCCGAAGCGCCGGCGCACGGGCTCGCGAGCCGCTAGGTCGAGCAGTTGCGAGGCGGTCGCCCGCTGGTCGGCGAGCGCGAGCAGCTGGCTGATGACGCCGAGCACCGGGTTCGTCTGACGCAGCGACCGGTCCGCAAGCCTGACCCGGAGATCGGGCAGCCGGTCGCGCCCGGCCGCGCCAGCATTCTCCTCGCCGGCGTCCTCCTCGTCGTCGTCCGCCGAAGCGACCCGGCCCGCCCCGAACGTCGCCTGGATCAGGGGCGCGAACGTATCGATGTCGGGGCACATCACGATCACGTCTCTGGGCTCGAGCGTCGGATCCTCCTCGAGCAGGTGGAGGACCGCGTCGCGGAGCACCTCGACCTGACGGGCGCGGCCGTGGCAGGCGTGAATCTGGACGCTCCGGTCCTCTGGGTGCAGCGGCCGTCGCGCATCTGTTTCGCCCGGCAGCGGCGGACCGGGTGGCTGACGGTCCTCCCGGATGTCGTTCTGGATCGCCTCGAGCAGCGTTCGTGGTTCGTCCTCGGGCAGCCCGTGGTGGTGGTCGTCGCCAGGGCCGGTGCCCGCGATCACGAGTTGGAGCTCACGGACGTCTCGACCCCAGGATGCGAGCAGGCGGTTGACCGGCAGATGCGCGGTCCGGTCGTCGAGCCGATCGACGACCGCCGGCCCGTCGCTAAGCGCCTGTTCGACCCGGCGCCACAGCGACGGCGACGGGTGGAGGACGAACACGTGGACGTCGCGAACCGCGGCGATCGCGGCGAGAACCTCGAGGTATGACCGTGGCATCCGGGTGAGGCCGAACAGCGACAACCTCGGCGGCAGCTCGAGAACCGCCGGGTCATCTCGGATTCGCTCGCATGCGGTTGCGAGTCGTTCGGCCGGGCTCGGGGCACCGATTCGCGCGCGGAGGCGGCGCCACAGCTCGGGCTGCCAGTCGTCGCCGAGCCGGTCCGCACCCGCGACCCAGTCCCGCACCAAGTCCGGCCGGTGCACGCCGTAGCGGTCGAACAGATCGGCGATGTGCCGCACCACGCCGAAGCGGCGCGTCGGAACCTCCGGCCCGCCGCGCGCGCCCTCGAGGTGGCGCGCGAGCGTGGCCAGCCACGGCTCGTCCAGGCACTCGTCGACGACCTCGAGCAGCGGCCACACCAACCGCTCGGCCAGCCAGGGATCGTTTTGCGCGTCGACCCCGGTTGCGGCGGCGAGCGCGCCGAGGATCAGGCGGCCGGGGAACGGAAACTCGACGTTCGCGCACACCCCGTCGCTGCGGCCGTCGGCCGTCGTCCCGAGTCGGGTCGAGAGGCGCTGGGTGAGCCAGCGTTCGATCCCGCGCGTCGGGACGGACACGACCTCGGGCGCGAACGGGTCGTCGAGCGGCTCGAGCAGCGTGACGGCGAGACCGTCGGCGAGACGGTCCGCGCGCTCGGCTCGGTGGACATGCAGCATTTGTGACGACGGTAGCTACCTGGGGGTGATCTCCGGGCTGCCTGCGACCCTGTAGTCAGAGTGCCGATCACCGACCCCGAAACCATCCCCGCAGCCGCCCTGGAGCGACTGAAGATTCTCACCGACGATCCGGACGCGGAATTCCGCCCCGGGCAACTCGAGCCGATCCGCGACGTGGTCCTCGACCGAGCGAGGGTCCTGTGCGTTCAGCGGACCGGCTGGGGGAAGTCGGCCGTGTATTTCGTGGCGACCGCGCTGCTCCGCGAGGCAGGCGCGGGGCCGACGCTGATCGTGAGCCCGCTGCTGGCGCTCATGCGCAATCAGATCGCCGCCGCCGAGCGCCTCGGGCTGCGGGCACACACGATCAACAGCACCAATCGCGAGGAGTGGGACGACGTGGGCGATCGGCTCGCGGCGGGCACGATCGATCTGCTGCTGATCAGCCCCGAGCGGCTGAACAATCCCCGCTTCCGCGAGGACATGCTGCCGCTGTTCGCGAGGTCGGTCGGCCTCCTGGTAATCGACGAGGCGCACTGCATCTCCGATTGGGGCCACGATTTCCGCCCTGATTACCGGCGGGTCAGGGACATGCTCGACGCGCTCTCGCCGGGGGTCGCGGTACTCGGAACGACTGCGACCGCCAACGACCGGGTCGTGGCGGACGTGGTGACCCAACTCGACGGCCGTGAGCCGCTGCGGACCTACCGCGGACCGCTGGCGCGCTCCAGCCTCCGCCTCGAGGTGCTCGAGCTTCCGCGCCCGGCGGAGCGGCTGGCGTGGCTCGCGGAGAACGTCCCGCGCATGCCCGGCTCGGGGATCGTTTACACGCTCACCAAGCGCGACGCCGAGCAGGTCGCGGCGTTCCTGTGCGCCCAGGGAATCACCGCCGTCCCCTACAGCGGCGAGCAGGAGACCAGCGACCGGGTGACAGCCGAGGACCGGCTGCTCCGCAACGAGATCAAGGCGGTGGTCGCGACCAGTGCCCTCGGCATGGGCTATGACAAGTCCGACCTGACGTTCGTCGTCCACTACCAGGCGCCGGGCTCGGTGATCTCCTACTACCAGCAGATCGGTCGCGCCGGCCGCGGCGTCGAGCACGCCGACATCGTCCTGCTTCGCGGCGGCGAGGACCGCCGGATCCAGGACTTCTTCATCGAGCAGGCGTTTCCCGACCGCGAGCGGGTGGACGCGGTACTCGGCGAACTCAAGACCGCCGGCGAGGATGGGCGGACGACCCGCGAGTTGATGGCCGTGGTCAACCTCGGCATGGGCCGGATCGAGGCGATGCTCAAGATCCTCGACGTTGAGGGCGCGGTCGCACGCGCCGGCAGCCGCTGGAAGCTCGTACCCGGGGCGGATTGGAGCTACGACGCCGAGCGCTACGCCCAGGTGACCGCGCTCCGCCGCGCCGAGCAACGCGCGATGGCGGCGTTCGGGGCGGATGGCCGCTGTCTCATGCGCGTTCTCCAGGAGCAGCTCGACGATCCCTCGCCGGAGGACTGCGGCCGCTGCTCGGTATGCGCCGGCCCGCGGTTCGACGCACCGCTCGATCCGGCATTGGTCGAGGCCGCGGGACGGCACCTGCGCTCCAAGCCAATCGAGCTCGACGTCAAGAAGATGGCGCCCGATCCCGAAGGCGTGATGCGCAAGATCCCGGCGGACGTGCTCGTCGAGCCTGGGTGGGCGCTCGCGCGGTTCGGCGACGGCGGGTGGTGGCCGGCGCTCGAGCGCGGTCTCGAAACCGGCGAGTTCGCCGAGGACGTGGTGGAGGCACTCGCCGACATCCTGCGGCGGGCGGGAGGAGTCGACTGGGTCACGTCCGTGCCGTCGGTCCGACTCGGCGACATTCCCTCGCGGCTTTCGGGGCGCATCGCCGAGGCGCTGGGCGTCCCGTCCGTCGAGCTCGTCGAGCGTGTGGCCGAGCGTCCGCCTCAGCGGGAAATGGCCAACGCCGCCCAGCAAGCCGCCAACGTCAGGGGAGCATTCCGGGTCGTGGCCAAGCCGCCGCCCGGGTTGGGAGCCCTGCTCGATGACCGCCGCATCTCGGGCTGGACGCTCGCGATGGTCGGCGGCCAACTGCGCCGCGCCGGCGCGCATCGGGTACTGCCGCTTGCCCTGGCCACTCTGCAGTAGCTTGTCGGCTCATCCGGGGTCGGCGGAGGACGAAGTCGCTCTACGCTCTTATAAGGGGGAAATAGCCATGCGTCGTTTCATAGCCATCAGCCTCGTTTGCACGGTGGCGCTCGTTGGCGCCACAGCAGGGGTGGCATCCGCGAGCCCCATCGAAGCCCATGCGGCCCAGGCCACGGTCCCGATCGTCGTGGTCAAGACCAAGAGCGGCGCCACCGCGGCACTCGTGCGTGTCTTCATCCACGGCCGCCTCATACCGATGCTGATTGACACCGGCGCGACCGTGAGTGTGATCAACGTGACCGCCGCCCGCCACCTTCACCTGAAGACCGTCGGAAAGCCCCATCGGTTCTGCGGCGTCACCGGCTGTGCCCTCGCGCGGCGCGTGCGCGTCGGGAACTGGAACATCAACGGGACGGTGCCGCTGCCCACGGTCGTCGTCTCGAGCTCACCGATCGCGGGACTCAACGCCCACGGGTTCGGGCTGCTCGGGTCGGACGTGCTGTCGCGATTCGGCTCGGTGACGATCAACTACGCGGCCAAGCAGCTGACGCTCGGCTGAGGCGCGTCAGGTCGCGCGCTGACTGGCGTCGGGCGAGGCGTCCCAGAAGTCGTCGAGCTTGGTCGAGTCCGACCGGCCGAGCTGGCGGGAGAGCGCCCAGATCTCGACCGGGTCGTCTCCCTCGTTGCGGTGCGAGCGCGGCGGCACGCGAATCAGCGTCACGGCGAGTTGGTCGCAGCCGAGCGCGGTGGTTAGGCTGCGGAACTCGCCGGGAACGTCGCTGTCGGCGTAGTGATCGTTGGCGTCGTCAGGGTCGACGACGGCGAACGCGGATGTGTTCTCAGTCTTCGTGGTCATGCCCCGCGACTACCCTCATTCCGCCGTGAATCCTCCGTCCACCGGCAGCGCCACCCCAGTGATGAACGACGCCTGCTCGGAAGCGAGGAACAGGGCGGCCGCGGCGCACTCCTCGGGTCTCGCCAGTCGCCCGAGCGGCTGGGCGGCGGTGGACTCGGCTCGGGCGTGGTCGGGGTCGGGCAACTCTTCGAAGAACTTCTCGAGCATCGGGGTGTCGACGATCCCCGGGCATACGGCGTTGACGCGGATGCCCTCGGGGGCCCAGTCGAGGGCGAGAGCGCGCGCGAGCTGGATCACGGCTCCCTTGGTGGCGCAGTAGACCGGGGAATCCCGCTGGGCCACCAGTCCGGTCTTGGAGGCCATCACCACGAGGCTCCCCGTCGACCGGGCGAGCGCGCGGTGCGCCACCTGGGCGAGATAGACGACCGCCCTGAGGTTCACGCCGAACAGGCGGTCGATGTCCTCGTCGGTGGTGTCGTCGATCGAGCGGGCCAAGTTGACGCCGGCGTTCGCGATCGCCGCGTCAAGCCCGCCGAACCGTTCCTGAGCCAGCGCAACGGCCGACTCGTTCACCGCGCGGTCGGTCACGTCGCCGGCGAGGACAGCGACGCGGTCGCCGCACTCGCGGGCACGGCGCTCGAGGTCCGCCTCATCGAGATCGACGAGCACGAGATCCCAGCCGGCGTCGGCGAACGCGTGCGCGCAGGCCGCGCCGATTCCGTTGGCCGCCCCGGTCACGATCGCCGTGCTCATGCCGCCAGTCCGTACACGTTGACGGCGGTCCCGCCGAGCACCGCATCGCGGGCATCCGCCGCGACGCCATCAAGAGCCCGCACGGTCTCACCCCAGATGCGCGAATAGTCGTCGGCCATCAGGCACACCGGCCAGTCAGACCCGAACATGAGCCTGTCGGGGCCGAGCTCGCCGATCGCGACGTCCACGAACGGACGCAAGTCGTCGGCCGTCCAGCCCTCCCGTGCCTCGGTACCCAACCCCGAGACCTTCGCGTAGACGTTGGGGTACGCCGCCGCGCGCGCGAGCTCCCCCGCCCACGGCTCGAGCGACCCCGATGCGATCGGTGGCTTACCCAGATGGTCGATCACGATCCGCAACCCCGGTAGTTCTTCGGCGAGCCGCGGCACGTGCAACAGGTGACGGGGGAACACCGCCGGGATCTCGAATACCAGGCTCCGCTCGGCGAGCAGCGCCAGGCTTTCGCGGACGGACGCACGCAGCAACCAGTCCGGGTCGGGCTCGTCGTGGACGAGATGGCGGACGCCCCGGAACGCACGATGTCCGCAGTACCGGTTCAGCGCGCGCGACGCCGCGGCGGGATCGAGCAGAGGGATCCAGCCGACAACGCCGGCGATCCAAGCGTGCTCGTCCGCCCGCGCGAGCATCGCGTCGGTGTCCGCGAACGAGTTGGCCGCCTGGACGGTAATCGTGCGGGTGATGCCGGCGGCGCGGAGAAGCGGCTCGAGATCGGCGGGTCCGAAATCGCGCTGGATTGGCCCGTACTCCGAGGACGCCAGCCACTCGTACTCCACCTCGCCGAGTTCCAGAAATGCTGATGGGCGTCGACGCGTGGCCCGTCAGCCAACGTCGACCTGGCGTGGTGACCCACACTTCGGGGTGACGAACTGGCGCACTAGCGGATTGTTCAGGTCTTGCTTGGTCACAAACACGGCGCCCGTGTTCTCGTTCTGGGGACGCCCCTGGTGGCGCAGCAGGTCGACAGCGGCGCGCACTCCGTCGTAGCCCATCCGGAACGGGTCCTGCGAGATCAACCCGACGACGACGCCCTGTTTGACCCCGTCGACCTCGTCCGGCGAGGTATCCCAGCCGACGATCTTGACCTTGCCGGCGCGGTGCGCGATCCGCACGGCCTCGACGGCGCCGACATCACTGGACTCGTTCGCCGCGAACAGACCCTTCAGGTCGGGGTTGGCGGTCAGGATGTTGGCGGTAACGGTCAGCGCGGTGTTGTAGTCGTTCTGGCTGTATTGGATGCCGATGAGGTGGAGCTTCGGATACTTCTTGAGCTCCGCCTCGAACCCCTGCACGCGTTGATCGTTCGTCTGGCTGCCGGCGTGGAAGGCGATGATCGCGACCTTGCCGCCACTCGGTCCGATCGCCTTGGCGAGACGGTCGGCGGCGAGCTTGGCGCCGCTGATGTTGTTGGTGGCGATAAGCGGGACATTCGACGGCTGCGGTGTGGTGCCCGAGTCGATCGAGACGACCTTGACGCCCGCCTTGGTGGCGTTGTTCGATACCTCGTTCATCGCGGTGGCGTCGGTGGCGGCGTACACGAGGCCGTTGACTCCTTGCGCGATGTAGTTGTTGAGCAGGTTCAGCTGCCCAACGACGTCTGTCTCGTCGGTGACACCGTTCCAGGTGACCTGGACGCCCGGCAGCTGTCGCGCTGCACACGTCGCGCCCTC
>Ga0335077_10010529_pt1 | contig 11519 bp, 13 predicted proteins | sample Lox_Sample_31_FD_207151 | JGI IMG/M metagenome (GOLD analysis project Ga0335077, IMG submission 207151) | Soil microbial communities from Loxahatchee National Wildlife Refuge, Florida, United States - Lox_Sample_3.1 | ecosystem: Environmental > Terrestrial > Soil > Wetlands | place: USA...
AGGCATTCGAGCTCATCGGAGAGCCGATCCCGCTCACCCTGCGCAAGTAGCCAGAAACCGGCGCCAGGCTCGGCGCGAAAGCGCAGGCCAGCGGCGCTCTCGGTATCAAAAACACCCGTAACTTCGGTTTAAGTGTGAAATGGCCGCCGCATTTGCCTGAAGGCCAGGGAATAGAGCCTGCTGAGGTTGGCTGTTAACCGAAGATCCTGTCCATTACTTCTGCGCCTTGGGTGAGTGCCGGACGGATCTCGTGGCGGTAGACCGCCTCAGTCGTGGCCGAACGTTCATGTCCGGCGAGCAGCGCGATGGTCTCCACGGGAACACCATTGGCGGACAAGACCGAGACGAACGTGTGCCGCATCTCCCTAGGAACCCAGTCCTCGCCGAGGCCCGCCTTCTTGGTGATGATGCGGAAGGCGCGGATGACGTTGTTCGCAGACAGCGGCGTGCCGACCCGGGAAGCGAAGACCAGGCCGTGCTCCTCCCAGAGCTCGCCAGCCAACAGTCGGTCCCTCGCCTGTTGCTCCAGGTGCCGGCGGAGGGCTTCCACGCACCGATGCGGCAGCGCCAGGGTTCGCCGGGACTTCTCAGTCTTGGTATCGCCGCCATGCCGCTCTGAGCGCCAGACGTAAATTGCGTACCGGTCCTCGCCCGCCCGGGCGGGATCGAACCCAGCCGTGGTGATGGGCTGCCATCCGGCGGAGTCGTCCACCCAGATAACCACATGGTCCCACCGGAGCGCGCGAGCCTCCTCCGTGCGGATGCCGACGAGCAGGCCCAGCACCACGTAGGCATGCAGCCGCGTACTTTCGGCCGCGGCCAGCAGGGCCTTCGCCTGCTCCAGCGTGAAGCTCTTCGACGGCCTGCCACTGCGGCCCTGCGGCGCCTTCACCAGGGCCGCGACGTTACGGCCGACGAGGTCGTCAACCTCAGCATGCCGGATCGCCCGCTCCAGCGAGAGCCGGGTGATCTGCAGGGACCGGGTGGAATAGCGATCCGTCAGCTTGCCGAGCCCGGACCGGACATCACCCGCGCTCAGGTCGCGCAGCGCCCGCGCGCCTATCGCGTCAAGCAGTGGCCCCAGCAGGCCCTCGTAGAGTGTGCGCGTCCGCTCGGACGTGCCGTCCAGGCCCTCGCGCAGCCAGTCCTCCACAGCCTCGCGCACCGTATAGGTCTTCGAGGACTTGACACCAGCATCCATTTCCTTGTGGAGCGCCTTGAGCCGGTCGCGGACTTCCTGCTTGGTCTTGCCGAAGACTTTGCGCCGGATCCGCTTGCCGTCGGGCCCGTAGCCGAGCGAGACCGATCCCACGTACCGGTTCTTGTCCGCGGCGAAGTAGATCGCGTCCTCCCCGCGAGGACGGCGACGCCGGACTGTGGTCTCAGCCATACCGAGAGCGTAACACTTAGGCTCCCCGTTAGGCTCCCGTCACGCCGACCGCTGAGACTCTAGGCCTCTGACCTGCGCCCCGACCGCGACTCGAACGCGGGACCTACTGCTTAGGAGGCAGTCGCTCTATCCGCTGAGCTATCGGGGCCTGCCAACGCCACAGCCTACCCGGATATGCCGGCGGCTGCCGCCGTGTAGCTCACCGTGGCGGCCGTCATGCGGCCAGGCAGGCTGAGCCGGGCCCCTGGCCGCGCGGTGACCAGTATCCGCAGGCCGTCGGCGAACTTGGCCGGCTCAGCGCTCCGAGCCAAACGAGACCGGGGCCTGATGACGACCTACTGCCCGCCGGCGCGGTTCAGCAGTTGGGCGGTTTCCTCAACGCTGAGGTCAAACCAGTGCCGTATCATCACGGCCGCACGCATGCCGGGCGGCAGGGCGGGCAGGCCGAACGCACCAGCCCGTGCGCCCAGCCTGGGCGAACGAGGGGAACTCCGCGGGCTGGTGCTAGCGCGGCGTGCTCTGGTCCGGGCGGAACGCCGCGCCGTGACCGGGCACGATCATCGTGGCGAAGGACAGTAGCAGTTGACGGCTGGCGTGCAGGGCGTCGGCGTCGGAGCCGAGCGGATCGTCGGCCGGCCCGTCCGCGCCCCACCAGGCGTGGGTGCACACGATCACGTCGCCGGACGTGGACGCGACCGTCGAGATGTCTTCCGCGGTGTGCCCGGGAGTCCGCAGCAGCCGGACCGATGGCCCGAGCTCGGCGCCGTCGGCGTCGCGGTCGATCCAGCGGTCCCCCACGTAGGTGGCCCAGTGGTCGTGAATCCGCGCCGCCGGGAACAGCGCGGCGTTGACCGTGTGGTCGGGATGATGGTGGCTGAAGACCACGTCGGTCACGTCACTGGCCTGCGGACCGTGCGCGGCCAGCGCGCTCAGCAGGGCCTCGCGGGAGGCAACCATGCCGGGGTCGACGACGATCACCGCGTCGCCGTCCAGGATCAGGGTGACCGTCCCGGCCACCCGCTCGTCGTCGCCGTCCCGGCCGACGTACCCATCATGCAGCACGAACACCGACGCTGATCCGCCCGGAGCAATTTTCACATCAGCCACAGAGCCGACCTTACCGATACCGTGATCCAGCTGACCAGAGATGAGGCGACGGCTCGCCGCTAGTCAATGAATGTGCCGTTCTACCGAATCTATTAGGTAGAACGGCACATTCACCCGAATTGGGCCGACCCGCCAAAAGTGTTCAAAAGGGTTATTTCGGACGAAGAGCGAGCGGTTGGTGAGGTCGGCGGGCGCCGGGCCGACGGCGAACGAGCATCGCGGTGGGTCAGTGGGGGCCTACGGGACGGCAGGGGCTGTAAGAACCAGCGGTTCCTACGGGAGGGTTGAGACGGCAGCGGCGCAGGCGCCTGTGTGGGAGGAGGGAGCTGGGCTCTAGGGGTCGAGGGAGCTGGAGCTACGGGAGGGGGAAGGGGAGGGTGATGCCGTCCAGGGCGTGGGCGCAGATGTCGTCTTCGCGGTCCGCGGGGAGGGCGGCGATGGTCGTGGCGACCAGGTCGCGCAGGCGTTTGATGTTGGCGGCGAAAACCTCGAAGACTTCGGCCTGGGTGACGCCCTCGCCTTCCTCAAGGCCGGCGTCCAGGTCGGTGACCAGGGCCAGCGGGGCGTAGCAGAGGGCCAGCTCACGAGCCAGGACCGCCTCGGGGTGGCCGGTCATGCCGACTAGCGTCCAGCCCTGGGCGGCGAACCACTGCGACTCGGCGCGGCTGGAGAAGCGCGGGCCCTCGATGACGACCAGGGTGCCCGAGCCCACCGGCGCCCAGCCCCGCTGCGCGGCGGTCATGATGGCGACCGGTCGCAGCGACGGGCAGTACGGATCGGCGAACGGGACGTGGCAGGCGCCCTCGTCATAATAGGTCTGGGCGCGCGTGCGCGTCCGGTCGACCAGCTGGTCGGGGAAGACCAGGGTGCCTGGGCCATAGAGGTGCGTCAGCGAGCCGACCGCGGTGGGGGCGAGCACCCGCCGGACGCCAACCGAGCGCAGCGCCCACATGTTGGCCTGGTAAGGGATCTTGTGCGGCGGGAACCGGTGGTCGCGGCCGTGCCGGGGCAGGAAGGCCACCCGGCGCCCGGCCACCTCGCCGACGGTGATCGGGTCGCTCGGCGCGCCGAACGGCGTGTCGATCTTGACCTCTTCGGCGTCTTCCAGGAACTCGTAGAAGCCCGAGCCGCCGACAACGGCGATCTCCGCCAGGTCTGCCATGAGCGCTTAGCTTAGGCGACCTTCTCGCTCGCGGACGAGGCCTTGGCGGGCTCGGCCTTTTTTTCGGTCTTATCGGTCTTCTTGTCGGCCGTCTTGTCCGCCGAGCCGTTGCTGCTGCCGGAGTCGGAGGTGGAGGAGGCCGCCGGGGCGGTGGCGCTGGAGCCGTTCCGGCTGTCCGTGCGGTAGAACCCCGAGCCCTTGAAGACGATCCCGACCGCGGAGAACACCTTCCTGAGCCGGCCGCCGCAGGCCAGGCAGACGGTCAGCGGCGCATCGGTGAACTTCTGCACCGCCTCGAGCGGCTCGCCGCACTCAGTGCAGGTGTACTGGTATGTGGGCACGGACCCTCCTCGACGCGGGCCTCAGATTAGCACTCGGCATATCCGACTGCTAAGTATAACCAACCGTGGAAGAGGGCCTGAGATTCCGCGGGCGAGTCAGGGCGGGGTGAGGAGCGTGATTCCGGCTCGGGGAGTGACGGCGGTGCGGACCGGTACGTCGTGCGGGGCGGTGGGAACATGCTCGACGAGCTCGTCGTCGTAGACCAGCGCGATCAGCGGGACCAGCGGGCCGACCCGGGCCAGCGCGCGATCATAGCTGCCGCCACCGCGGCCGAGCCTGCGCCCGGCCGCATCGACCGCCAGCGCGGGGACCAGCACCGCGTCGGCCCTGGCCACCGCGTCAACGCCGCGCGGCGGCTCGCCGGGCTGAAGCAGCCCGCGCGGGCCCGGCAGCATCGAGTCCGGGCCCTCGTAGGAGGCCCAGTCCAGGTCCCCGTCCGGCCGCAGCACCGGCAGCAGCACGTAGCTGCCGCGCTTCCACAGCGCGTAGACCAGGCCGCGGGTATCGGGTTCGGCGCCGATGGAGTAATAGGCCGCGACCGTGCCGGCCATCTGCACCTGGGGCGCGTCCAGCACCGCGTCGCGGATGAGCCTGCCTGCCGCGGTGCGCTGATCCGCGGGCAGCGCGGACCGGCGGGCGAGCATCCCGGCCCGCAGTTCGGCCTTGCGCAGCTGGACATCGGACACGTCACTCACAGTACCTGCGGCCAGGAACATCCCCGGGAGTTCGCTAGTGTTCAGGCATGGCTAGTACCGCCGCCACCGTCAAGGACGTGACCAAGGCCGTGATCCCCGCGGCCGGCCTGGGCACCAGATTCCTGCCCGCGACCAAGGCTACGCCCAAGGAAATGCTGCCGGTGGTGGACAAGCCGGCCATCCAGTACGTCGTGGAGGAGGCCGTCGCGGCCGGCCTGGACGACGTGCTGATGATCACCGGCCGGAGCAAGGTCTCCATCGAGAACCACTTCGACCGGGCCTACGAGCTCGAGGAGGCGCTGGCCGCCAAGGATGACGCCGAACGACTGGCCCAGGTGCGCGAGTCCAGCGAGCTCGCCACCGTGCACTACGTGCGCCAGGGCGAGCCGAAGGGGCTCGGTCACGCCGTGCTCTGCGCGGCCCACCACGTCGGCAACCACCCCTTTGCTGTGCTGCTGGGCGACGACCTTATCGACAGCCGGGACCCGCTGCTGACCCAGATGATCGCAGTGCGCAAGCGGCACGGCGGCAGCGTCGTCGCGCTGATGGAGGTGGACCCGGAGCAGGTCTCCCAGTACGGCTGCGCGGCGATCACGCCGACCGCCGAGGAGGGCGTGGTTACGGTCACCGACCTGGTGGAGAAGCCGGTACCCGGTTCGGCGCCGAGCAACTGGATCCTGATCGGCCGCTACGTCTGCGACCCGGCCGTGTTCGGCGTGCTGCGCGACACCCCGCCCGGCCGGGGCGGCGAGATCCAGCTCACCGACGCCCTGCTGACGCTGGCCAAGCGCGGGCCGGCCGAGGGCGGCGGCGTGCACGGCGTGCTGTTCCAGGGCCGCCGCTACGACACCGGCAACAAGCTGGACTACCTGCGCACCCTGGTCCAGTTCGCCTGCGAGCGCTCCGACCTGGCCGAGGAGATCGTGCCCTGGCTGCGCAAGTACCTGGACAGCCTGCCGTGACCCACGGTCACGGGCACGGGGGCGAGCCGCTGACCTCGGTCGAGGACCACCTGGCGGAGATCCTCGGCACGATCACGCCGCTGCCGCCGGCCGAAGTCGGCCTGGGCGACGCGGGCGGCCTGGTGCTGGCCGAGGACGTGTCCGCGGCCAGTTCGCTGCCGTCGTTCGACAACTCGGGCATGGACGGGTACGCGGTGCGGGTCGAGGACGTCGCCGCCGCCACCGAGGAGAACCCGGTCACGCTGCCGGTGACGGCCGAGGTCGCGGCGGGTGACACCGGGACGTACGCGCTCCAGCCCGGGACCGCCATCAAGATCATGACCGGGGCGATGCTGCCGCACGGCACCGAGGCCGTGGTGCCGGTGGAGTGGACCGACGGCGGCCGCGCCCGGGTGAGCATCCGCGCCACGGCGCAGTACGGTAACGCGATCCGGCTGGCCGGGGAGGATGCCAAGGCCGGCCAGGTGCTGGTCACCGCGGGCACCCGGCTGCGGCCGATGCACGTGGCGGTGATCGCGGCGGCCGGGCGCGGGTCCGTCCTGGTCCGGCCCAGGCCCCGGGTGGTGGTGCTGTCCACCGGCAACGAGCTGGCCGAGCCGGGCACCCCGGTCGTCCCCGGCCGGATCTGGGACTCCAACAGTTTCATGCTGGCCGCGGCGGCCCGCGAGGCGGGCTGCCTGGCCTACCGGCAGGTGGCCCTGCCCGACCACCCGGACGGGGTGCTGCCGGCGATCGAGGACCAGCTGGTCCGGGCCGACCTGATGATCACCACCGGCGGGGTCAGCATGGGCGGCGAGCATGACGTGGTCAAGGCTGCGCTGCAGCAGCTCGGCACCATCACGTTCCGGAAGGTCGCCATGCAGCCGGGCATGCCGCAGGGGTTCGGGACCATCGCGCGGGTGCCGATCTTCACGCTGCCCGGCAACCCGGTCAGTGCCTACGTCTCGTTCCAGGTCTTCGCCCGGCCCGCCATCGGCGCCCTGCAGGGCGACGACGGGCTCGGCCTGGAGAAGATACAGGCCGAGCTGACCGGGCCGGTCCGCTCGCCGGACGGCCGGCGCTCCTACCTGCGCGGGGTCCTGGACCGAACGCGCGGGCTGGTCGCCCCGTTGACCGGGCAGGGCTCGCACCAGGTCGCCACGCTCGGCCAGGCCAACGCGCTGGTCATCGTGCCGGAGCGGGTCGCGGCGATGAGCGAGGGCGACACCGCCGAGGTGCTGGTCCTGCCGTGAGCTGGGGCACGCGCCCAGTCCGTTCGGAAGCTGTGCTGGCCCGGGGGGACGACCCCCCAGAACCCCCGTAGTGTGGCCAGCATGAGTGACGGCCTCACGCACGTGGACAGCGCCGGCCACGCACGGATGGTGGACGTGTCCGGCAAGGACGTGACGGCGCGGTCGGCCTGCGCCACCGGGCGGGTGCGGCTGTCGGCCGCGGCGGTCGCGGCGCTGCGCGCCGGGGACGTGCCGAAGGGCGACGCGCTCGCGGTGGCCCGGATCGCGGGCATCGCCGGGGCCAAGCGGACGCCGGACCTGATCCCGCTGTGCCACCCGATCGGGCTGCACGGGGTCACCGTGGACCTGACCGTGACCGACGAGGGCGTGGACATCACCGCGGTGGCCCGTACCGCGGACCGGACCGGGGTGGAGATGGAGGCGCTGACCTCGGTGTCGGTGGCCGCGCTGGCGCTGATCGACATGGTCAAGGCCATCGACCCGGCCGCGGTGATCACCGACGTGCGGGTCGAGTGGAAGGAAGGCGGGAAGACCGGGCCATGGCAGCGAGCGGAGAGGTCGCCGTGATCAGGGCGCTCGCCATCACCGCGTCGAACCGGGCCGCGGCGGGCGTGTACGAGGACCGTTCGGGGCCGGTGCTGGTCTCGCTGCTCGAGGCGGCGGGCTGCTCGGTGGACGGGCCGGTCGTGGTCCCGGACGGCGAGCCGGTCGAGGCCGCGCTGCGGTCCGCGCTGGCTTCGGGCTACGACGTGGTGGTGACCACCGGCGGGACCGGGCTGACCCCGGGTGACCTGACGCCGGAGATGACCCGGCGGGTGCTCGAGCGGGAGATCCCGGGGATCGCCGAGGCGCTGCGCGCGGCCGGCGCCGCGGCCGGGGTGCCCGCCGCGATCCTGTCCCGAAACGTGGCCGGGGTGGCCGGCCGTACCCTGATCGTGAACCTGCCTGGTTCCGCCGGCGGCGTCCGTGACGGGATGGCCGTGCTGACACCGGTGCTCGGGCACGCGATTTCGCAGATCAACGGGGGCGACCACGCCAGGCCGGACGCCGATGCGAAACGCCTGCCCGGGATCGCGTAGCGTCAGCAGCGATACAGGAGAATGATGGGATCGTGGCAAGCATTCGCGGCTGGCCGGTAACGCTCACCGAGTCTGACCTGCTGGAACAGCCGGTGAGCCTGCGACCGGTGCGGGTCAGCGACGCGCGCATGTGGCGCGAGATCCGGGTCAGGAACGCGCCCTGGCTGCGGCCCTGGGAGCCGACCAACCCCGAGACCCCGCTGTACCGGTCCAGCCTCGGACCGTACATCGCGATGGTCCGGGCCATGCGGCGCGAGGCCCGGCAGGGGCAGGCGGTGCCGTGGGTGGTCACCTACGGCGGCGAGTTCGTCGGGCAGCTGACGGTCGGGTCGATCACCTGGGGTTCGGCGCGGTCCGGGCAGGTCGGGTACTGGATCGACGAGGCCTTCGCCGGGCGCGGCATCATCCCCACCACGCTGGCCATGGCGGTGGACCACTGCTTCGGCATCATCGGGCTGCACCGGATCGAGGCGTCGATCCGGCCGGAGAACCACGCCTCCCGGCGGGTGGTGGAGAAGCTGGGCTTCCGCGAGGAAGGCATCCGGGTGCGCCAGCTGCACATCAACGGGGCCTGGCGCGACCACGTGTGCTACGCGCTGACCGCCGAGGAGGTGCCCCAGGGGCTGATGCCCCGGTGGCGCAGCATCCAGATGGCGTCGCGCCCGACCGCGAGCTGATTTTTCCGTCGCGGCTCGGCTCGGCTCGGCCTGGCGAATGTTGCGACACACCGTCCGGGGTGCTCGTCTACGCCGGGTTTAGCTATTACTTTGCGTAACGTGAGCACGCCTGGCGCCGACCACGCCGAGGGGAGGATTGGTGAGCAGCGCGATACTCTACGTTGCCATCGTCGCCATCTGGGCTGGCGTGCTCATACCCCGGTGGCTTCGGCGGGATTCGGCGGGTAGCGGGCGGGACAGCGAGAACCTCACCACGGCGGAAGCGGAGCCGCAGGCCCCGGCCGCAGCCGAGGTGGCCGAGGAACCCGCGCGTGCACCTGCGCCGCGGCCCCGGGACGATGCCGTTCGCCGTGAGGCGCGACCGGTACGCCGCGAGGAGCGTTCTGCATCCAGGCCAGCGGCAGCGGCGATCCAGCCGACGTCGGCGCCAGCCCGGTCGGCGGCGGCCCGGTCGGCGGCGGCCCGGTCGGCGGCGGGCCGGCCGGCACCTCGGGTGGACACCCGGGAGGAGGCTTCGGCGGAGGTTCCGCGCGGTGGGCCGCTCGACCTGGAGCACAAGAAGGTGCTGTCCGCGCGGCGGCGGCTGCTCGGCATGCTGCTGGTCCTGGCCATCGCGTCCGGCGTGCTCGCGTACACCAAGATGGCCGCCTGGTGGGTGATAGTGCCGCCGGCCGTCATGCTGCTCGGCTACCTGGGCCTGCTCCGTTCGGCTGGCCAGGCCGACGCCGAACGGCGCGAACTGGCTCGCACCCGCGCCGTGGCGGCTGCGGCGGCGGCCAAGCGCGCCGCTCCCCCGGCGCCCGCCGCTCCGGCGCCAGCGCCTGAGGCGGAGGTCATCGACATCTCCGCGTCGCTCACCGTCACGGGTCACAAGTTCTACGACCAGTACGCGGACGCCAAGCTCCGCGCGGTGGGCGACTGAGCGGCACGGGGCTAGCTGGAGGCGCGGTTGATGCCTTTGCGGATCCGGACCGAGCGGTCGATGAGCTCGCGGAGGGCGTCGAGGTCGACGTCGGCGAGGCGCCTGATGTACAGGCAGCCCTTTCCGGTCTTGTGCGGGCCGAGGCGCGCCAGCGCCGCCTGGTGCCGGTCGGCGAACTCGCCGACGAGGTAGATGGCCAGGTTCTGGCGGCGCGGTGAGAAGCTCGCCAGCGCCGAGTCGCCCTCGTGGCCGCTGGCGTACCGGTAGTGGTAGGTGCCGAAGCCGAGGATGCTGGGCCCCCACATCGCTGGCGGCTCGCCCGTGATCTCCTGCATGATGAGGCACAGCCGGCGTGCGTCCTCGCGTCGCTGATCATCAGGTACCTGGGCCAGGAACTCCTCGACCGAGGCATCCGTACGGTTGGTCTTCATGGCGTCACGGGTGCGCTTGCACGAGGAGGACCTGGGGGCCGCGGAACGAGATGTTGGGGTGGAAGGTGAGCTGCTGGTCCGGCACCAGCCGGAGGGCGGGATAGCGGCGGGCGAGTTCGGCGATCGCGATCTGCGCCTCGAGCTTGCCGAGGTTCGCGCCCAGGCAGTAGTGCAGGCCCTTGCCGAAGGCCAGGTGGTGGTCGGCATCCGTTCGGCGCATATCGAAGGCGGCGGGGTCGGCGAACGCTTCCTCGTCGCGGCCCGCGGCGGCCAGCCACAGGAAGAGCCTGGCTCCCTCGGGCAGGTTGACCCCGGCCAGGGTGACCGGGCGGGTGGTGACCCGGCGCCAGACGGGGACGGAAGGGTCGTAGCGGAGGGTCTCGTCGATGGCCCCCGGGATGAGGCCGGGGTCCGCGGCGATCTCGGCCCAGCGGCCGGGGTCCTCGAGCAGGCGGCGCACCGTGTTGCCGATGAGGCCGGTGGTGGTCTCGTGACCGGCGAACGACAGCGAGAACAGGATCGATGCGATCTCGTCCAGCGTGAGCCGCTCCGGCGCCCGGCGGTGGATGGCGATCAGGTCGCTGGCCAGGCCGTCTCCTGGCTCGCGGGCCTTGGCGTCCACCAGGTCGCGCAGGTACGTGCGGTACGCCGCCATGCTGGTGGCGATCTCAACCTGGTCCTCCGGCGCGGGCCGCCCCCAGGCCAGCGCGGCCCGGTAGCCGCACCACTGCTTGAGCCGGGCGAAGTCCCCGGCGGGCACGCCCATCAGGGAGAACACGATGTTGGCGGGCAGCGGGAAGGCGAGCGCCTGGACCAGGTCGAACCGGGCGGCGTCGCCCACCTCGTCCAGGAGCCGGGCGGTGGTGGCCTCGATAGCCGGGATCATGGCGGTAACCCGTTTCATGCTGAACGCCTGAGCGGCCGGCTTGCGGAGCCTGGCGTGTTCGGGCTCGTCCAGGCTGACCATGCTCGGCTGGGGCTTGTGCCCGCCGGCCAGGAGGATCTGCTGGGCCGCACCGATGATCGGCACCAGCGGCGCCTGGGCCACCGCGGCTGAGTACGTCACGGAGTCGCGGAACACCTGCTCGATAACGTCGTAGCCGGTGACGACGTAGTAGCCGATCGACGGGGCGAAGAAGACGGGTTTGCTGCCGCTGGGCAGCCTGGCCATGACCGCGTAGGGGTCGGCGAGGAATTCGGCTGAGAGCGGGTCGAAGGATTCCTCGACCGGGCATCCGGGAGCCGCGCCGGCCTGGGTCATCGGGTTCTGGCGCATGCTGCCCATGATGGCGCGGCGGTCACCCCGGCGTCGAGGCTGGTCCCGGCTCCGGGTGCGTGGGCAGCAGGACCGCGGGCCGGGGCGGCTGGCTGAAGTCGAAGTCCGCGGCCAGGTTGCCGAGGATGCTCGCGTTCTCGCGGACGTCGGGGCGCGGGTCGGGGCGGCCGTCCGTCGCGGGATCCAGCCTGGCCCCGCCGAGGAAGTCGTCCTCGATGAACTTGTTGTACGCGTCGAAGGACAG
>Ga0335077_10010530_pt1 | contig 11518 bp, 10 predicted proteins | sample Lox_Sample_31_FD_207151 | JGI IMG/M metagenome (GOLD analysis project Ga0335077, IMG submission 207151) | Soil microbial communities from Loxahatchee National Wildlife Refuge, Florida, United States - Lox_Sample_3.1 | ecosystem: Environmental > Terrestrial > Soil > Wetlands | place: USA...
TCGTCACCGGCGAGGGCGGCTACGTCTCCAGCGAGCAGGCCGCGATCAACCCGGCCGACCATGCCCGGTCCGCGATCAGCCTGCAGCTGAAGATCCCGGTCGCGGTGTACCCGGCGACGCTCGCCACGCTGTCCTCGGTGCTCGGCACCCAGCTCTCGCTGACCCAGCACGCCCAGGACGTGACCCAGCAGGTAGCCGACGTGAGCAGCCTGGTCACCTCGGCGCAGGCGGCTATCACCCAGCTCCAGGCCCTGCTCAAGCGGGCCGGGTCGGTCGGCGACCTGCTCGATGTCCAGGAGCAGATCAACGCGCAGGAGTCCTCACTCGAGGCGCTGCTGGCCCAGCAGCGGGCGCTGGCCCACGAGACCAGCTATGCCACCGTGTCGGTGACGCTCCGCGGCCCGCACCACGCCGCCAAGAAGGCGGCCCGGCGGGGCGGGTTCCTGGCCGGGCTCGGCGCGGGCTGGCGGGGACTGCGGGCCGTGGTCTCGGCGATCCTCACCGCGCTCGGCGCCGTGCTGCCGTTCGCCGCGGCGGCCGCGGTGCTGGCGGGGGCCGGGTACGCCGGGCGGCGCCGGCTGCAGCGCCTCCTGCGCGGGCTGCGGCGCCGCTCCCGGCCGGACGCCGCAGGCTAGCGCGGGCCAGTGCGGACCCCGGCCGGCGCTAGCGCTCCGGGCGGGCCGACGCGGTGCGGACCAGCTCGGCCAGCCGCGCCAGCACATCGGGATGGGTCTGCGGCAGCACGCCGTGGCCGAGGTTGAACACATGGCCCTCGGCCGTGCGACCCGCGTCCAGGACCCGGAGGGCGCGCTGCTCGATGACCTCCCAGGGGGCCAGCAGTATCGCCGGGTCGAGGTTGCCCTGCAAGGCCTTGCCCGGGTCGACCCGGCGCACCGCCTCGTCCAGCGGCACCCGCCAGTCCACCCCGACCACGTCCGCGCCCGCCTCCCCCATCATCCCGAGCAGCTCGCCCGTGCTGACGCCGAAATGCAGCCGCGGCACGCCGGTGCCGGCCAGCGCCTCGAAGATCCGCCGGCTGTGCGGCAGCACCGAACGCCGGTAATCCTCGGGGCTGACCGCGCCGGCCCAGGAATCGAACAGCTGCACCGCCGAGGCCCCGGCGTCGACCTGCACCCGCAGGAAGGTGACCGTGATGTCCGTCAGCCGGCCCAGCAGCGCATTCCACAGCGCCGGGTCCCCGTACATCAGCGCCTTGGTGTGCTCGAAGTTCTTCGACGGGCCCCCGTCGACGAGGTAGGAGGCCAGCGTGAACGGCCCCCCGGCGAATCCGATCAGCGGCGTCGCGCCGAGCTCGCCGACCAGGGCCCGGACCGCCTCGCCCACGTAGTGGACATCGCCGGCCTCGAGGGGGCGCAGACGCTGCACGTCCTGCTCCGCGCGGATCGGCCGCTCGACCACCGGGCCGACGCCGGGCCGGATGTCGATGCCGACCCCGGCCGCGCGCAGCGGGACCACGATGTCGCTGAACAGGATGGCCGCGTCCACCGGGTAACGGCGCAGCGGCTGCAGCGTGAGCTCGGTGATCAGGTCCGGCTTGGTGCACGCCTCGACCATGGCGGTTCCCGCCCGCGCCGCCCGGTACTCGGGTAGCGACCGTCCCGCCTGGCGCATGAACCAGACCGGCGTGTAAGGGACCGGCTGCCTGCGGCAGGCCTTCAGGAACACCGAGTCGGCAAGCGGGCTCACAGCAGTGATCATCTCACAGCCCGGCCGGGCCTCCGCAGGGCGGCGGCAACGCCTCCGGGGCGGGGGGCTGCCGCACGCCCGGCGCAAACGCCATCGTGACACGCCGCCGCAGATCCACGGCCGCGGCGGCGTCGCGTGCCAGCATCGTGCTGAGCCCCGCGGGGAGGAGGTCGGCGATGGTCGAGACGATCCAGCACTGTCCCGACTGCAGCCGGGAGCGGCTGTTCGGGCAGCCGCACGCGCTCGCCGGGACCTGCCCGGACGCTGCCGACGGCAGTTGCGCCGAGTGGTTCTGCACCGAGTGCGGGGCGGCGCTGCTCATCGGGTTCATGTCCGCCGCGGCCCGGCCGGCGCTCGCGCGGCAGCCAGGAAGCCGCGTGGCATGACAATTCCGCGTCCATCTCGCATGCTCGGATCATGAGGCCAGCCGCCGGATCATCGGAGCGAGCCGAGATGGACGCCGCCGCCACGTTCCGCTCGGCGGTCAGTGATCTCGAGGCGGGCCTGGACCAGCAGCGCCAGGAACGCCCCGAAATCGCCTTCGAGCAGCAGCCGCCGCCGCGCAAGCTGGCCCCGTATGCGGCCGCGATCGGCGCGATCGTGCACGAGCCCGTAACGCGCCGCGGGGCCGCCGCCTGGCCGGCGGCCGGGGACGACCCGGACACCGAGATCGGATGGGGCAGTTTCGTCCTGCTCTACGACCCGGCCGGGCAGACCGGCTGGGCTGGGCCGTTCCGGATGATCGTCTACGTGCGCGCGGACCTGGATCCGGAGATCGCGGCGGACCCGCTGGTCGGGCAGGTGGGCTGGAGCTGGCTGACCGAGGCTCTGGACACCAGGACCAGCGGGTACCGGCGGGTCAGCGGGACCGTCACCCGGGTGGTGACGGAGGGGTTCGGCGCCAAGGAGGGCCAGCCGACCGCGACCGGTTTCGAGCTGCGCGCCTCCTGGTCGCCCGTGACGCCGGAAGATGCGGCGGCCGCCCGCGCTCAGCACGCACCGGCCGATCTCGACGGGCACGTGGCCGCCTGGTGTGACGTGCTGTGCGCCGCGTCGGGCCTGCCGCCGCTGCCGGCCGGGGTGAGCGCGCTGCGGCCGCCGCGCGCCCGGCGGCGGCCATGACCGGCCCGGAGGACGGCGCGGGCGGCTCGCCCCCGGGTCCGGGCCTGGCCCATTCTCCGGGCCCGGCCGGCGCTCCCGGCGCCGGGTCCGCCCCCGGCCCCGCGCCGGCCCCCGGCCCCGCGTCGGCCCCCGGCTCCGCGTCCGCTCCCGCCTCCGCGTCGGCCCCCGGCTCCGCGTCCGCTCCCGGCCCCGCGTCGGCCCCCGGCTCCGCGTCCGCTCCCGCCTCCGCGTCGGCCCCCGCATCCGCGTCGGCCCCCGGGCAGGCCGAGGAGAGCCAGGCTGTGCCGCTGCTCGAGCCGCGCGAGGGCCTGCCGCCGCTGATCGTCGCCGACGACGCGCTGGCCGACGCCATCCGCAGGCTCGGCGACGGGTACGGGCCGGTCGCCGTGGACGCCGAGCGGGCCTCGGGCTTCCGCTACGGGCACCGGGCCTTCCTGGTCCAGCTCCGCCGCCGCGGCGCGGGAACGGTGCTCATCGACCCCGTCGCCTGTCCCGACCTGTCCGGGCTGGATGCCGCGCTGGCCGACGCCGAGGCGGTCATCCATGCCGCGTCCCAGGACCTGCCCTGCCTCGCCGACCTCGGTTACCGGCCGCGGCTGCTGTTCGACACCGAGCTGGCCGGCCGGCTGCTCGGCTATCCGCGGGTCGGGCTCGGCACGCTGGTCGAGACCGTCCTCGGGCTGGCCCTGGAGAAAAGCCACTCCGCGGCCGACTGGTCCACCCGGCCGCTGCCCGAGGAGTGGCTGCGCTACGCGGCCCTCGACGTCGAGGTGCTCGTGGAACTGCGCGACGCGCTGGCCGCTCAGCTGGACGAGCAGGGCAAGGCCGGGTGGGCCCGCCAGGAGTTCGCCGCGGTCCTGAACGCCGAGCCGGCTCTGCCGCGCCCGGACCCCTGGCGCCGCACCTCCGGGATCCACCGCGTCCGCAATCGGCGCGGCCTGGCGATCGTCAGGGAACTGTGGCTGGAGCGCGACCGGATCGCGCGGCGCCGCGACCTGTCACCGACCCGGGTGCTGACCGACGCGGCGATCATCGAGGCGGCGCGGTCGCTGACGGCTGAGCCAGGCAGGGTGGCCGGACTGGCCGGATTCAACGGCCGCGGGGCGCGGCGGCACGGTGCGGAGTGGCAGCGCGCCGTGGACCGGGCCCGGGCTCAGCCGGAGCGCGCGCTGCCGGCCGTCTCGGCCCGTGCGGGCGACGGCCCGCCGCCCGCGCACCGCTGGCCGGAGCGCGACCCGGATGCGGCCACGAGGCTGACGGCGGTCCGTGCCGTGGTCGCGGCGCTGGCGGACGAGCACCGCCTGCCGGCCGAGAACCTGCTGCCCCCCGACGCGGTGCGCCGCCTCGCCTGGCAGCCGCCCGAGCCGGCCACCGCCGAGACCGTCGGCACCCGGCTGGCCGGGTACGGGGCCCGCCCGTGGCAGGTCGAGCTGACGTCGCTGCCGATCGCCAAGGCGCTGCTGAGGATCGCCGAGAAGCGCGAGGCGTGACGCGCAGGCGGGCGTCCGGGCTGCGGATGGCCCGGACGGGGTCCGGCGGGGATTCAGGTGGACGCGGGCGGATGAGCTACCCGGGAACCCGGGGTCAGCCCCGCCGCGCCGGTTTAGCCCTGACCGCGGCCGGTCAGGCGCTGCGCCGCAGCGATCCGAGTGCGCACGGCGCCGCCGAGCCGGCCCGCAACACGCCGGCGCAGGGCAGGACTACGTCGCTGTCGGGGTAGTCCGGGAACACATTGAAGATCACTTCACAGTCGCAGCAGCAGCCGCCGCGCCGCTGCATGCGCTGCACCAGGCCGCGGGCCCGCGGGGCCCGCAGGTCACGCCAGCGCACCGTCCACCGGTGCGTGCCGTCGCAGCCGAACTCGCTGATCATCCGGAGCAGGTAACAGCGCAGGCACTCGCGCCCCCCCGGCTCCGTTAACCGCCGCGACAGCTCGGCCAGCTCGGCCTCGACCGCATCGGCCAGGTTTTCGGCCATATCAGCGCCCCTTTCGGCAGTGTCGGGAGATAACAGAGTTCTACCGTGGTCATCCGACAGTTCTGGCCCCGCCGCCGCGGGCGTTTCGAAGCCAGCCGGGCAGGCCGTCCTGGCCCGGTCCGGGTGAGGAGTTCCTGGCCTAGGCTGGATGAGGAGTTCCTGGCCTAGGCTGGATTCGTGCCATTGCTTTGCACGACCCAGCTCGCCTGGGCCACGCTCGGCACTCCGGTCGGGCCGGTGTCCGCGGGCTGCAGCACGGCCGGGCTGAGCCAGGTCCGGTTCGGGCCGCCGCCGGCCGGTTCTGCCGGGCCGGATTCAGCCGGGCCCGGTTCCGGCACGCCCGAGGCCGCCGCGTCCGGGGCGGCGCGGGAGCTGAGCCGGGCCGCCCGTGACCAGCTCGCCGAGTACTTCTCCGGCGGGCGGCGCCGCTTCGACCTGCCGGTCGACTGGACCGCGATGTCACGGCTGCAGCGGCAGGTGCTCGGGGTGCTGTTCGAGACCGTGGGCTACGGCCAGACAGTCAGCTACGGAACGCTCGCCCGCCGGGCCCGGTCTGACGGCCGCACCGCGGCCCTGCCGGCCCGGGCCGTTGGCCGGATCATGGGGTCGAACCCGATCCCGGTGGTCGTACCCTGCCATCGCGTAGTGGCCGCGGACGGGCTCGGCGGCTACAGCGGCGGGCAGGGCCTGGAGGTCAAGCGCTGGCTGCTGGTGCTGGAAGGCGCGCTGCCGCCGACGCTCGACTGGGCGTCGCAGGCCTGATCTTCCGCCGAGCACCCGGATCCGGCCGGGCACCCGGATCCCGGCCCGGAATCACCGCTCGGACAGGTAATGCCGCTCCACGCCAGCCAGGCGCCCGTCGGCGGCGTGCAGCACCCAGAAGCCGGCCTTGGGCAGCGCCAGGCCGAAGGGCGGCACCGCGCCGAGGACCGCGCAGGCGGCCGCGACCAGCGGCGGCAGGTTCTCGCCGTGCGCGCAGATGACCGCGGGCACGCCCGCCGCCACCACGGCCGCTACCGCTGCGGCCGCGAGATCCTCCGGGGCTCCGCCAGGCACCTCCCCGGCGAGCCCGATCGTGAACGCGGGCTCGAGGGCCACCGCCATGCCGGTGAGCGCGGCGTAGGGCCGGACGGTCGCCACGCAGCGCTCGGCGGCGGAGGTGATCACGCGGCAGGAGCCGAAACAGGCCAGCATCCGGGCCAGCCGCTCGGCATCGGCCGCGCCCCGGGCGTCCAGCGGCCGGTCCAGGTCGTTGCCCGGCCAGGAGCCCTTGCCTCCGGCCGACGCGTGCCGCAGGAACACCAGCGGGAGCGTGTCGGCGGGCCCGGCGGCGAACTCGTCCAGCAGCGCGGTGTCGTGCGCGTAGCTGAGGCGGTCGCGGGCGGCGGGCACCCGCAGCCAGTCCAGGGCATCCACCTCGTTGTTGGCCTGGAACGCGGGCTGCCCGTCGGGCTCGGGACGGCCGGCCCAGTAGTCGACCCGTTTGGGCCGCCCGTCGATCTGGTACCGCGCCGTGGGCAGCGGCCGGCCGAGGATGGCGCTCAGCCCGGTCTCCTCGGCCACCTCGCGGACCGCCGTCAGCAGGATGTGCTCGCCGGGATCCCGCTTGCCCTTGGGGAACGTCCAGTCGTCGTACTTGGGCCGGTGTACCAGCGCTACCTGGACTCCGCCCTCCGCCGGCCGCCACAGCACCGCGCCCGCTGCGCGGATCTCGCCGTCAGCCAGGGCATCAGCCATCGGCACCGCGCCCCAGGCGCGTCCGGATCAGGTGCTCCTGCACGTCGTTGAGCGGGGCACCGGACGCGTCCAGGTGATGCCGGGTCCACAGCCCGTCGGAGCCCAGCCACCAGGAGGACGTGCCGTCGTCCATCGCCATGTCAATCAGGCCGCGCAGTTCCGCCCGGTGCGCCGGGTCCGTGACCCGCACCAGCAGCTCGACCCGCCGGTCCAGGTTCCGGTGCATGAGGTCCGCGCTGCCGATCCAGACATCGCCGTCGGCGTCCTCGTCGTCGACGCCGAACGCGTAGATCCGCGAGTGCTCGAGGAACCGGCCGAGCACGCTGCGGATGCGTATCGACTCCGACACGCCGGGCAGGCCGGGCCGGACGCCGCAGATCCCGCGGACCCACAGGTCGATCGGCACCCCGGACTGCGAGGCCCGGTACAGCGAGTCGATGATCACCTCGTCGATGATCGCGTTGCACTTCATCCGGATCCGCGAGGGCTGCCCGGCGCGGGCCCGCTCGGCCTGCGCGTTGATCCGCTCGACCAGGCCGGACCGGATGCCCTCGGGCGCGACGAGCAGCCGCCGGTAATCGGAGGGCCGGCTGTAGCCGGTCAGGTGGTTGAACAGGTCGGTGACGTCCTCGCCGACTGTCTGGTCGGCGGTGAGCAGGCCGAAGTCCTCGTACAGCCGGGCTGTCTTGGGATGGTAGTTGCCGGTGCCGATGTGGCAGAACCGGCGCAGCGAGCCGTCCGCATCCTCCCGCACCACCAGGATCATCTTGCAGTGGGTCTTGAGCCCGACCAGGCCGTAGACCACATGGCAGCCGGCTTCCTCCAGCTTGTGCGCCCAGGCGATGTTGGCGCGCTCGTCGAAGCGGGCCTTGATCTCCACGACCACGACGACCTGCTTGCCCTCCTCCGCCGCGTCGATGAGCGCGTCCACGATCTCGGAGTCGCCGCTGGTGCGGTAGAGCGTGTGCTTGATCGCCAGCACCCGGGGGTCGGTGGCCGCCGACACCACCAGGCGCAGCGTCGTGGCCGCGAACGAGTCGTACGGGTGGTGCACGAGCACGTCCCGCTCGGAGACTTCGGTGAAGATGCTCGCGTCGGTGGGCAGCATGTTCTCCGACGGGACGAACGGCGGGTACTTCAGCTGCGGCAGGTCGAGGTCGGCGATCGCGTTCAGCCCGGACAGGTCGAGCGGCCCGGGCACCCGGTACACGGCCCGGGTGTCGACGTCAAGCTCGGTCACCAGCCGGTCGAGCACGTCGCTGGACATCGACTCCTCGACTTCCAGCCGGACCGCCTGCTCGAAGCGGCGCCGCGTCAGCTCCCGCTCCAGCGACTTCAGCAGGTCCTCGGTGACGTCCTCGTCGATCTCGAGGTCACGGGTCCTGGTCACCCGGAACACGTGGTGCTCGAGCACATCCAGGCCGGCGAACAGCTCCGGCAGGTGCGCGGCGATCACATCCTCGACCGGCACGAACCGGTTCGGCGCCACGCTGAGGAACCGGGGCAGCAGCGGGGGCACCTTGACCCGGGCGAACATCGTGGCGCCGGTCGCCGGGTCGGCGATCATGACGGCCAGGCTGAGCGAAAGGCCGGAAATGTAGGGGAACGGATGCGCCGGGTCGACGACCAGCGGTGTCAGCACCGGGTAGATCCGCTCCCGGAACAGCCGCTGCAGATTTTCCTGCTCGGCCGGCACGAGCTCCTTCCACCGCAGGATCTCGATGCCCTCCTGGACCAGGGCAGGCAGGACCGAGTCGCTGAAGCACGCGGCGTGCCGGCTGGTCAGCTCGCCCGCGGTCCCCAGCGTGTTCTCCAGGATCTGGGCGGGCTGGCGCCCGCTGGCCCGCTCCACCGGCAGCCCGGCCGCCATCCGCCGGATCCGGCCGGCGACCCGGACCATGAAGAACTCGTCCAGGTTGCTGGCGAAGATGGACAGGAACCGCACCCGCTCGAGCAGCGGGAGCGCGTCGTCCTCGGCGAGTTCCAGCACCCGCTGGTTGAACCGCAGCCAGCTCTCCTCGCGGTCCAGGTAACGGTCATGCGGCAGCGCACCCGCAGCTTCCTCGCCGGGCCCTTGCGCTGGTGCCGGGACGCGTTCCGTGGCAACCTCCAAGGCCGGGACGGGCGGCAGGACCTCGTCATGATCGCGCTCAGTGACGCGCAGCCCAACCGATGCCTGTCCGTGGCTGACGTGCACCTTACCCGCGTCCTTCTTTCCCCCGCCGTGCTGCGATGTCACCTGTCCGGTACTCATGTACCCATTGTCCCCAGTGTCGCCGCCGGTCAAAGACCTTTGGTGACCGCGGCGCAAACTCACGATGACCCCGCCCCGGCCCGCCCCGGCCGGCCGGGCCCAGGCCGGGCCCCCGCCGGTCCCTGGCCTGGCCGCCGCCCGCGCCGTCTCTTGCGGGAAGCGGGCGGCAGGCGGGAGGATCGGGCGTCCGAGTGAACGGAGATCACGCATGCGCATCGGCACCTCCCAGGACGAGCCGGCCGGCCCCGGGGCCCTGACCCGGCTGCGCGATCAGATCCAGCGCGCCGCCGACGACGGCCTCGCCTCGTACTGGATGTCGAACATCTTCGGCCTGGACGCGCTGACCGCGCTGGCCGTGGCCGGCAGCCAGGTCCCCGGTATCGAGCTGGGCACGGCGGTGGTGCCGACCTACCCGCGGCATCCGGCCGTCCTGGCCCAGCAGGCGCTGACCACGGCCACGGCCGTCGGCGGCCGGCTGACCCTCGGCATCGGCCTGTCCCACCAGATCGTCATCGAGGACATGTACGGCTACAGCTTCGACCGGCCCGCCCGGCACATGAGCGAGTACCTCAGCGTGCTGCTCCCCCTCCTCGACGGCGAGCAGGCGTCCTTCCAGGGCGAGACCGTGCGGGCCGCGATCGGGCTGACGACGCCGCGTCCCGCCCGGGTGCCGGTGCTCCTCGCGGCGCTCGCCCCGCAGATGCTCCGCCTGGCCGGCCGGCGCACCGACGGGACCGTGCTGTGGATGACCGGGCCGGCCACGGTGCGCGACTACATCGTCCCGGCGATCAGGGAGGCGGCGCAGTCCGCGGGACGGCCGAGCCCGCGCGTGGTGTGCATGCTGCCGGTCTGCGTCACCGACGACCCGGACGACGCCCGGGCCCGCGCGAACCGGGTCCTGGCGATCTACGGGCAGCTGCCGTCCTACCGCGCGATGCTCGACAAGGAGGGCGCGTCCGGGCCCGGCGACGTCGCGCTGGCCGGGCCTGAGGACGCGGTGGCCGCGCAGATCGGCTCGCTCGCGGAGGCCGGGGTGACCGACTTCGTGGCCGCCGAGTTCTCGCGCGGCGACGAGCAGGAGCGCACCCGGGCGCTGCTGAAGTCACTGGCCGCCGGCTGACGTCTCCGGCCAGGCGGGCTCAGCGCAGGCCCGGCCGGTTAGCCAGCTCGGCCAGCAGCGCGGGCAGCTGCCGTTCCTCGGCCACCACCCGGCCGCTCGCCTGCATCAGCGCGGCCAGCCGGGGTTCCCACGGGCTGTCGGCGGCCGGGCCCTTGAGCGGCTCGCCGCCCGGGGACAGTGCCGCGCGGTAGTCGCCGGCCCCCATCAGCCACGGCGCGGCGCCCAGCCGCCGGATCGCGGCCGCCGTGGCCCGCAGGCCCGGCCAGTCGAAGTCGCTGTGCCAGTGGATCCTGGTCCCGGTGGTCACCGCGGCCTGCAGCAGCCGGAAGCAGGCCACCGACGGCTCGCCCTCGGCGCAGACCAGCGCCGCGCTGTCCGCGCCGAGCTGGCCCGCCGCGGCGCGCAGCACGGCCGCGTGCTCGCAGACGTACAGGTCGATCGCGAGCGGCATCACCGGCATGACGGTGAGCTGGTGCAGGGTAACCCGGAACGGCACGCCGGCCTCGGCGGCCGCGGTCAGCCATTCCCCCAGGCCCTCACCTCCGGCCCGGACGTTGAGCACGAGCACCTGGCTGGCGAGGTCATCGGTGACCACGCCCGCGGCCGTCCACAGCGCGCGCTCGGCCTCCCGGCCCGCCGGGGCCGGAACCCCCTCGCGCAATGCCAGCGCCCGCAGCACGAGCCCGGCCAGCGGGGTCTCGTCCAGCGCCCTGGTGTCCCCGGTGACCGCCTCGGCCAGCACCGGCAGCAGCACCGCCGGTTCGTCCGGGCCGGCGGGCAGCCGCTCCAGCACCGCCGTGGCCTGGGCGAGCAGCTGCCCCTGCCCGTGGCGGACCAGCCGGGTCAGGGTCCCGTCCCGGCTGAGGAGCTCCAGCCAGGCCAGGTGCCATTTGGCCGCGGCCAGCGGGCTGCGCCTGGCCCCGTCCAGCGCGTCCTGGAAGCGCCGGACCTCGGTGGCCCGCTCTGCCGCCCGGTCCCGGACCGGGCCGGTCAGGAACTCGACCGCGGCACGCAGCCCGGATGCGATGCCGGACCGCCGAAGGGCGGCGTCTACCTCGGGCAGCGCGATGCTGAGCGAGCTGCCGCGGCCGATGCCGTGGCCGAGCAGGTGGGCCGCCGCCCGGCGCTGCTCGGCCGTGGCCCCGACCAGCGTCACGGTGCCGTCCACTGGCTCGCCGCGTTCCAGGCGGACCCGGATCCGGTCGACCAGCCAGCCGAGTTCCGGCGCGCCGAGCATCTGCCGCAGCCGCCCGGGGTCGCTGACGCCGGCCCCGCCCGGCGGTCCTGCCCGCTCACCAGGGCCCCGGTTCACCGGGTAAGACGACGCATCCATAACGGGATAGCAGTATGCCCGCCGCTGCGGCCGGCCCCGGTGCGGGCACGCCGGCCGGCCCGGTCACGCCGGGCGCGCCACCGCCGCGCCGCAGCGGGCTGGCCGCCGCGCGCCGGGTCTGCCGCCTCGCTGCCCATCAGCCCCGCCCGCCTGGTCGCCGCCCTGCTTCCAGTGTCCGTGCTCGCGGCCCCGGCGGCAATGCGCGAGCGCCCGGCTCACCCGGGCCGGCCTCAGCCCAAAGATCAGGACCGGGCGACGAACCCGCAGG
>Ga0335077_10010532_pt1 | contig 11517 bp, 10 predicted proteins | sample Lox_Sample_31_FD_207151 | JGI IMG/M metagenome (GOLD analysis project Ga0335077, IMG submission 207151) | Soil microbial communities from Loxahatchee National Wildlife Refuge, Florida, United States - Lox_Sample_3.1 | ecosystem: Environmental > Terrestrial > Soil > Wetlands | place: USA...
GCAGCGAAGGGCTCGCTCCTACCAGACCCTTGGTGGGGCCGCTGGTGGAGTGCCCCCATCGGGACTTCCTCCGGGTACGATCAGCCCTCGACCTTGAGCTTCTGAGCCGCGAAGATCCGCTCCACCTCCTCCAGGGTGTCGATGTCTGCTGCAGACTTGTCTGTCCTTATCCTCTTGATCCTGGGGAACCGCAGCGCATAGCCTCCGTCGTGCCTATCGCTAACTTGTATGCTGTCGAACGCTACCTCGACAACGACCTCCGGCTTCACCTCGCGCCTGTACCCGTGGTCCCGGACGGTGATCTCCTTCAGCTTTCGCGTCATCTCCTCGATCTCGTCATCTGTCAGCCCGCTGTAGGCCTTCCCAATCGTCCTGAGCGTGTCTCCGTCCCTGACGGCGAAGGTGTAGTCGGAGATCACCCCCGCCCTCTTCCCGTGGCCGTACTCGGCGGCGACTATGACCACGTCCAGGGTGTCGAGCTCCTCCTTCAGCTTCACCCACCCAGACCCCCGCTTCCCCATCGCGTAGGCGCTCGCGGGGTCCTTCACCACCAGCCCCTCGTAGCCGAGCTTGCGGCTCCGCCTGAACGCAGACTGCACCTCCTTCTCGCTCCTGACGTCGGCCGACATCGCCAGCCGGACTCCGCTCCCCGCCCCCACCTCGCGCAGCATCCTCCTCCGCTCGGACAGAGGGAGTTCGATTGTCTCCTTCCCATCTAGCAGGAGCAGGTCGAAGGCGAAGTAGGTCACCGGCGCGTTCTTCGCGGCCTCCTCGAAGCCCTCCATCCTCCTGAGCCTCCTCTGGAGGAGCTGGAAGGGGAGGGGTCTGTCTTCTGAGAACGGGACGACCTCCCCGTCGAGGATGAACTCCCCCTCGGCCAACTCGAGGGCCTTCACCACCTCAGGGAAGCTGGAGGTTATTTCCTCGAGCCGTCGGGAGTAGACCCTCACCCTGCCTTTCGACCTGTGGACTTGGGCTCTGATTCCATCGTACTTGTATTCCGCGTAGACCTTCTTCCCGAAGTGCTCCGCGACCTCCCCGGCGGTCGCCAGGGGCTCGGCGAGCATGAAATTCACAGGCCTGAATGGCTGGATCTTCACCTTCGATATCCCTCCGCCCGCAGCCTCTCGAGCGAGGACCCCGATGTCTCCAAGCACCATGTGCGCCCTGGCCGCTTCGGACTTCGAAAGCCCGAAAGCGAGGGCGATCGCCTCCTCGAGCAGACCAGACACGAGCCCCGTCCTCATCTCCCCGATCAGGACCTTGACGACATACTTCCCCTCGAGGGGCGAAGAGCGCAGCAGCAGCGACTTCACCACCCCGCGCCTGGGCGAGGACGAGCCTTTTCCTTTCAGTGACCGGAGCTGTTTGAAGGCGTCGTCGAGGTCTTTTAGCGTAAGAGGCTCACTGAACAGGGCCTGCTCCTTCTTCTCCTTCAGTAGCTCCTGGGCGACCTCCCCGAGGTCGCCGTGCCTGAGGTAGGTCTTCGAGACCAGTTCCTGGCTGGCGCCCGTTATCTCCCTAAGCACGTCCAGAAGGGTGGAATAGCCTACCTGGGCTTCGTCTTTGCTCCCCCTCTCCGACGACCGCCCCGACGAGACCCTGGCGGCGACCTCCGCCTCTTCCGGGCCAAGGTTCCTCAGGTAGCCCGACAGCAGGTCGACCTTGGAATTCTTGCTGCTCGTCCCCTTCACCTGTTCCAGCACCTGGGCGAGAGGGAGGAACAGAGCGCCCTGGTTCATTGGTTCAACTGGGTGGCCATTATGAACGCCGCCTCCCCGTCCTTGTAGTAGGCCTCGAGCCTTCCTGTGGTCCGATACCCCAGCCTCTCGTAAAGAGCGATGGCCCCGGCGTTCGAGACCCTCACTTCCAGATAGCACTCCGTCGCTGACTTCCTCACCATTTCGTCCTGCGATGCCCTCAGGAGCATCGACCCCACCCCCTTCCCCCGGTGCTGCTCCCTGACGGCTATGGACACCACATGCCCTTTCCTGGCCAATCCCAGCTTTCGGAGGTGCGAGAAGCCGTACTCGACCCTGCACATCACGTAGCCGACGACGTTCCCGCCGAGCTCTGCCACCAGGAAGGTCTCGGGGAACTCGGCGAGGATCTCATAATAGAAGTAGTCGGAGTAGTGCTCAGGGAGCGTCTCCGAGTTGATCTCGATGACAGCAGGGATGTCGTCTCTCTCGGAGCGCCTGATTTCGTAATCCCCGGCCTTGGCGACGACGACCTTCTGCAACTCCCTCGGCCGACCTCCCGGCGGCTGGTTAAAGCTTGCGAGATTCCAGGGACAGCTTATTATCGGAAGCGTAAGGAAGGTCACTCGTTGTCCGGTCAGCCCAGCGACATCGACCAGCTGGTCCGCAAGACCTTCGAAGTGAAGGAATCGTTCGTCCTCCCCGACGGGGAAGTCGAGTATCAGGTGGCCTATGGCGAGGGGACCAAGCAGAAGTTCGCGCTTCTAAAACCGCAGCTCGCTTCGGCCGGCTACAGGCCCGAGCTCACGGGGTCGAGGGAGGAGTGCGTGCTCACCCTGCGCAGGCCCCGCGAAGTCGCGAAGCGGCTCCCCAGGCTCCCGGTGCTTCTCGCCCTGTTTGCGCTGGTATCGCTCGTCGTATTCTCCCTGTTGCAGGAGATTGTATACGAGCAGCTCGTAGCAGGTTTCCCAGGCTACGTGGTGCTCTTTGGGTTTGGGGGCGCGATTGCGTTGATGTTCGGCGTCCACGAACTCGCCCAGCGGATTGCTTCGGGGCGAAGAGATGGCGGGCGGTCGAACTCCTACCTAATTCCCGGGATCCCATTCCTCCCCCCCTTCATCCCTACCTACGGCTTTGTGAGCTCCCAGCGGGAGCCCGCACTAAACAGAGACAGGCTCTTTGACTCGATCGTCGTTGGTCCGATTGCGATTCTCATCCTAACCACCATCGTCTACGCCATCGGAGACCTGACCGCCGTTCAGTCGACCATCGTCTTCCAGGGGAGCGCGCTCGCGAATTCCACCGTGTCTATCAACCCCAACGCGATCCAGGTGGCCATCGATTCCGTCCTAGGGCCCTTCCTCCCCAGGATCGCGACGGGATACATCCCCGTATCCCCGCTGGCCGACGCCGCGACGGTCGGGTTCGTTCTCGTCTTCATCGCCTTCCTTCCAATGGCCACCTATGACGGGGGCTTCCTCTCAGCCCTGGCACTGGGGGAGAGGACGGCGAAGGTTGTCACCTATCTGAGCGTATTCGCGCTGCTTGTGCTCGACACTCCGACTTACTGGGCTATAGCGATCATAGTCCTCCTGCTCGCAGGCCGTCCCTATCAGATCAGGCTGCTCGACGAAGTTTCGGGGCTGTCGAGGTCAAGAAAATGGTTCTTGGCGGCGACGATCGTGATCGCATTCCTCTGCCTCCCCTTCCCCCACAACCTGGGGACCCTCCCCTTATCCTGATTCCACGAAGCACTCGGGGGCGCGTGGTACGACGTTCAGCTTGCCCGACCTTCCCACTTTGTTCAGCATCCTCCCCAGTGCCTCCCCCGACCCCTTGGCCGTCGTGAACCCCAACTTCGAGCTGGCGTAGGTCTCAGGGAGGCCGGACAGCAGTAGCACGTCGTATTCTTCTTTCAATTTGTTAAGGTAGAAGACTTCTTCAATCCCATCGACGTACTTCTCTCTCCTCACCCCGGACCCGGTGAGCCTGTCGGTGACGAGCATCTCGAGGGCAGTCGAGCCCATCCCCTCTGCGCACTCTGCGACGAGTAGGATCGACCCAGTCCTTCTGACGCCCCCCATCGCGCTCCAGACTGTCCTGATGGCCGAAGAGAGGGTATCGTCGTACCCCTTCCCGCCGGCCCCGATCACTATCCCCCTTGTCTGCGCCATCTGTGTCCTGGCGAAGGCGTTCTTCACCGCGTCGAAGGGTGCACCTTCCAGCGCAGCCCTGAGCTTGCCCCCGCGGGGGACTGCGGTGATGAACGCAGCGTCGGGGACTCTCTCCGCCAGACCCTGCATGACGCTGTACGCCTCTGTCCTTTGGAACGGCTCCGGCTCCATCTCTTTCCTTGCCTTCGCGGCCGAGCTCCGGGAAAGCGCCACCCAGCTCAGGCACGCCTCAACCTTGGCGTCGACAATGCCGAAGAGAGGGTCCGGCCTCGCGGAGCCCACGAAGACCTTCCTCCCAGGCTGGGTGAGCTCCGGCGCAAAGAATGGCTCCACAGCATCGGGTGCCGGAATAGGGGGCGGGAGGGTGGAGATCTTCCCCTTGAGCTCCGGGACCCCCGCCTCCAGCCGCTTGGGGGCCGACGAGAACACCCTGACGGCCTGAGGTTCAGCCAGCGGCTGGAGCATCCCTCGGACTAGCTCCATGGTCGCAGGGGTCGCGTCGCAGACGAAGAGCTGGGCCGCTCCCTTCGCGAGCTCGACCATCCTCTCCATCTCGACCCCTCCGCCCTCCGCGGGGGCCTCGGCCACGGCGCCGAGGTTCTCTGCCTGTATCGTGACGAGGCTTTCGACGCCACCGTAGGGGATCCAGATCTCCGGCATCCGTCAGGTTCCCCGCAAAGTCGTTTTATAAGCACAAATTCCATGCGGGGCGCATGGCTTGGAAGAGACGCAGCAGCCGCCTGAACGACCTTGCCGAGGGCCTCGTGAAGGCGGGGGCCCTGCAGTTCGGGGCTTTCACACTCCCCGGTGGGAAGGAAAGCTCGTACTACGTCAACCTCAGAGGGCTACCGAGCTACCCCGGAGTCTACGGCCTCGCCGTGCAGGCTATGGCCGAAGCAGTGTCGAAGAAGGTGCCCAAGGCTGACGCGCTCTGCGCCGTGCCTGTCAACGGCCTCCTTCTCGCCGCTCCCATGGCTGTGGCGTTGAGCAAGCCTTTGATCTACACTAGGATGGAGAAGCAGGACAACGAACGCCTGGTAGAGGGGGAGCTGCGTCCCGGGTGGAACGTTGTGGTGGTCGGTGACCTCTCGACTTCGGGGAGGACGATACTTGCCGCGGCGGAGGCGGTCGAGGATGAGGGGGGGAAGGTGGATACCGCGGTGGTCCTGATTGACAGACTCGAAGGGGCGAGGGAGAAGCTGAGCAAGGAGGGCATCGCACTCCACGCCGTCACAGACATGGTCGAACTCGCCGATTGCCTCTACTCCATGGAGCTCATTAGCAGGGACGACGTCAAGGCCATAACAAAATCCGTGGGTGGCCGCTAGTATACCATCAGGTTCTTTTCTTCCAAAGTAACGTGAAGGTTATTCACGGCCCTGTAGACTTCGCTTTCCTTCTTCGCGCCGGTGCACACGAGCTTACCTGAAGCGAACAGCAATATCACGGTCTTGGGGTCCGCCATCCTGTGGATCAGGCCCGGGAACTGTTCTGGCTCGTACATGGACTTTGGCAGGACCCTGGCCGCCTCCTCAAGGTGGACCTTCCCGCCCAGGCTCGCAGAAGCTACGATGTTCTGGATCTCGACGACGGCGTCGTTCTTGATGGGGATTTTGCCCTTCCTGAGTTGCCTGACGACCTCCTCCACGGCCTTCCTTGCCTGCTCCTCTGACTTCGCGCCCGTGCAGACCATCTTTCCCGAGCTGAAGATGAGGGTCGCGGTCTTCGGGTTCCTGAGCCTGAACACGAGGCCGGGGAATTGGTCGGGGTGGTACTCGACTGTTACGAAGTTCTTGGTGATGAGATTAAGGTCGACTGTCTGGTTGATGGATGCTGAAGCTACGACGTTCTCTATGCTGACGATTGCCTTTGTCTGAGGCATTGACCTCTGGCGGATTCCGAGTGTATATAAAGGGTATATAAAGCGCCGGCCACGAGATGCGTCTGCACACCGGCGGCTCTCCGATCCTATCCGACGGCCTGGCGGCTGCACCGGGTAGGACGCCTAAAGGCGGCCAGTGCGTGGTTCATGGGAATTCTTGAACAACATGAGACGTTTTCCTGAGGTAAATATCGTTAAATACGCAAAAGCGGGCCTGAAGCGCGAAAACGATTGCGAAGCATGCAATATGATGACACTGCTAAAGGCATTATGCTAGGACTTTTCGCATTCATCCTCGTCTTCTCAGTGATGCCAGTTCCGATCGCGAAGGCGGCAAGCGCGCCATACTTCTCGATCACGCTCATCGCCCCGACTTCTAACCCGGTTAGAAGGCAGTGGGCTCAGATCATCCAGAACTCGTTCACGTCAGCGGGAATCCAGGCAAACCTCGTGTACATGGCCTTCGGCCAATGGCTTAACCTACTACTAGGGAACACCACCTGTGGTGCCCCCGGCGCACCCGCGCCCCTCGCAGTTGAGGGCGCAGGCGCGCAGAACTGTCCCGCACTATCCTTCGCTAAGGGTGGTTGGGATGCAGGGTTCGTCGGCGAAGGCGGTGGAACCGTCCTTCCTGACTTCGGCACTCAGAACGTGGTCCTGTACAGAGGCGCCGCTGCAGACGACTTCCCGCCAACTGGCAGCAACTGGTACTGGTGGTACAACAGCACCTACAACTCGCTCGCCGCTGACTACGGCAGCAACTTCAACGCTACTCAGAGGCTTGCCGACGCACAGCAGATGGTGAAGATCGTGGCCGATCAAAGGCCAGGAGTCATCATCGACTACCCGCTGGAAGTGTACGCATGGAACCCAAGCATCAAACCTTGGGGCTCGGCTGACATAATTACCAGCACTACGGCTGGTCAGGACTTCCAGCACTGGGCCACGGGTTCGATCACGACCGTTAACGCAGCTGTGACAGGCACCCTGGACACCGTCAACCCACTGCCGAACCCTGCACAGAACTCCTTCTACGATCGCTACCTGTATGGTACAACGTACGACCAGGCGGAGGAGGCCGATGCAAGGGGAGCCGGAATATACTTCGATGCGGCAGCGAGCAAGGTAGTCACCTCAGCTGATCACCTCACCTACACGGTGGACCTTCGTCCAGGAATAACCTTCCAGGACGGAGTCACGGTGACAGCAGACGACTATCTGTTCACCAACATGGCGACGGCGATCACTGACACTGCGTACGTAGGTGGCGGAACGACCAACAGCATCCTTGGGAACTTCCAGCAGTACACATTCCTCAACGGCACCACTGACTACGTCAATACCGGCGTCTACCAGCACGGCGGGTCTCCGCCCTCTGGTTGGACTCCAACATCAGTCTGGACCGCGATCAACATGACGGCATTCAAATTCACCTTGCCGACACCATATCTCTTTGCTGACCCACTCATCACGGGTGGATTCGCTATCCCTATGCACATCTACGAGCAGATACCGTTCGCTGACTGGCAGTCAAGCCCGCTCAGCGGGCTAACCAGTGGGTGCACCAACGGACAGGACATCATGACCAACCCATGCGCACAGGGTGGTATCTCTCAGAACACCTTCAAGGTCACCTGGAACCCCAACGGTCCAGGAGGCAATGCTGGATACACCTATGGTGGCAGCGGTAGCTACATCTCCTACGGGCCGGTTGGCGACGGGCCGTACATCTATCAAGGGTACAACCCGACCACCCAGACCGGAACGCTGGTGAAGAACACCAACTACTGGAACGCTACTGGCCTAGAGGCGATCGGTGAATTCACCGTCAACACCATCAACATCGTCAGCATCCCAGGTAAGGACGCTGCAATCGCAGGCTATGGGAACCCAATCAACTTCCTCGACGGCCAGTACTCCTTCAACAAGGACGACGCGACAGCGATGGCTGGTCTCGGCGCCCACGTGGCATATGTGAACGACCCTGCCAACGGATGGCAGGAGATGCCACTCAACGACAACAACCCTGTGTGGGGCACGGGCGTTGCGACACCCAATGGGATTACGAACCCTGCGGGAGCCGCGAGCTACGCGAAGGACGTCAGGACTGCCATGAGCTACCTTATTCCTAGGCAGGAGATTGTAAACAACCTTCTGCAGGGACTCGGGACTCCTGGAATCACTCAGTTCTTCCCGACGTCAGGCGTAATCTCACCAGGCGACATCTACAACGGGATCACTTTCGACCCGCTGAACCAGAACCTCGCCCTGTCGTACCTGGCGGCTGCTGGGTACAACACAGGCGTGGCTCCGCCTTCACAGGGTTCTGGAATAATCCCAGCACCTCCAGTCACGGTAGCCAACCTGACACTGACGGTGCCCAGCTTCTTCCTCGGTAACACCTTCAATGTGGCAGGCTCCTTCCCTGTCATCCCAGCGGTCACATCCCCGTATTCGGGCTTCTATGTGACGCTAGAGGAGAGCACCAATGGAGGGAGCTCATGGACACCTGTTGCTCTGGGGACGGCCACCTCTGGTGGTGCGTATAGCATCACCTACCAGCCAACACAGACCGGCAATCAATCCTACAGGGTCTTCTTCTCGGGAATCCCAACCAACTATGTCAACGGCACTGCAGGTCCACTGCAGGGCTTGGGCGTAGGTGGGCCATCCCTCGTCGAGGGTTACTCGCCTCCGTTGGCGCCCGGGAATGGTAACCCAGCCGACAACATCACGGATACGCAGTACAGCACTCTAACCAACCTCAGCGTGGGCAGCTACAGCGACCTGTTCGGTTCGCTGGCCACCGCGCTCAACTCCGCGTTCACCGGTCTGGCCCAGTCCACGTCCGCGTCCATCGCAACGGTCAACAGCAACGTCCAGAGCCTCGGAACCCAGCTGAGCTCTCTCCAGAGCTCTGCTGCGAAACAATCCGACCTCAACTCCCTGTCTACTCAGGTGTCCAACCTGAACAGCCAGGTCTCAACACTCACAGACGTAGCATACGCAGCCTTGGCAGTAGCCGTAGTTTTGGGTCTCCTCGCTATCTTCCTCTCAAGAAGGAAGCCGAGCTAGGGGACCTCCAACTCCTTTTTCCTAGGCAAAAATAGCAGCCAATACGGCGCCTTCTACGAAAAGCATAACACCGGTCACGGCATAGAAGGCCGCCCTCAGGTCCGACACTGCGACTGAGGCAGGGTCGACTTTCCGTCGCGATAGTACCTCCATGACTTTCCTCGTCGTCGCCTGCCCCGCGACCCCCAGGGCTCCGCCCATGAGCATCAGGACTGTGCTCTCTATCAACAGGATAAATCCGAAGGAACTGCTCAGCGGTACGCTGAAGAGCAGGAGCACCACCAGGGCCACGATGGCACCGGCCAGGTTGAATATGGCCGCTTCTTTCAAGCAGGACACCGCGACCTCGAGGTACCGATGCAACTGAAATCATTGGCACTCTAAGGCTTAAAAACAGTTCGTGGTCGTGTGGGAAAAAGTGAAGCGCCGCAAGAGCAAGAACACCGTCAAGATATCCTTCGCAGCGACGATTCTTGTTCTATCGCTCATAACTCTCATAGCCTATTCACTGAGCTTCAGGATACCGAGCTATGACGTCCCATCGAACCTCCCGGCCTACGGCGGCTTGATCGGGAACTACGCGCCGGCAGATTCTCTGCAAGTCAGCTTTGCCAACTACAGCGCAGTCCGGGCCATCAACTCCAGCGCTGTCCTCAACGAGCAGCTTTTGGACCTGGTCACACCTAGCATCGTCGTGCATCTGGACTCGGTGCAGGCCGTGGTGGTCGTGACCATCCTGAATACGGCTCAGAACATCAACAACACGGGGACCGCGGCTGTCCTGGACAGGGGGGCCTACTCCAACCTCTCCAGGGCTCTGACGAGCTCGACCCTCGCGCCCACCGCGGTCGGGAGCTACGATTTCTACAGGGTAAACGACTCGTCCAACGGCAGGACCAAGACCGAGTGGTTGACTCTCGTCCCTTCAGGGTCGTCTGTGTTGTTCGCCGAGGGGGGGTCGGACGCCATGGCCGTGGTGGAGCGCATGCTCAACGTCTGGGACGGGACAGCCCCTTCGATCCTCACCGTCCAGAACGTCACTCGGATGCTCTACCCAGTGGGAGGGACAACGCACCTTGCACTTTCCATCCAGAACTTCACGGGCGCAGTGCAGACGGGCCAGAGGGGTGTCTTGGCGGTTGACGTCGCTAATGGTGCTGTCCAGCTGACCAACATCGTTCAGTTCGCCAGTTCTAGCTACGCTTCCTCTCAGGTGTCAGAAATGAAAGGGGTCTACAAGTTCTCAAGCGACTTCTCACAGTACGCGGAGAACCTCAAGGCTGTCCAATCGCTTTCGATGACCAATCTCGAGCAGGCGGTCGAACTCACAGGAGTCTAGTGCCGCCAACTGAAGTCGGAAGGTAACAACGCTTAAATCGTTCATCGTCGAATTTTCGCGGTACGGGAGATGGCAACCATAACTCGCTCTGCCGCCTTCGTCTCGAGCAGCTCGGTCAGGAGCAAGCTCCTTGAGCATCTGGTGAGCGGGCCGAAGACGCCGACAGAACTGGCGTGGATGGACGGCAAGCACGTCAGCCATGTGAGCCGCGCCCTGGCGGAGCTCCGCGAAAGAGGGTTGGTGGAGCAGCTGTCGACGGCCTCGAGAGAGAGGTACTATAGAGCGACGAGCCAAGGAATGACCATCTACGTTTCCATGATCAAGACGATGAAGTAGTCGTCGCCGAAGCTTGGAGCTCTTTCTAGGGGACCTGCGCTAACCCCCCAAGATCAGGATGAACCAGATCTCGTCAGCGATTACGTAGCTGCAACCGTGAGAGATTACGTACTGGGTAATGTTGATGTTGGGGCCGGGTATCTCTGTCGCAGAGCACCCTGGGCCTATCTCCACCGAGGGGCCTGTCCCGAAGAAATAGCCGTACTGGGTGTACAACGGATTCATCAGGCCAGACCAGTGTCCGGGCGCATGGACGTGCAGGTAGTCAACGTAGGTAGAAGGGTCCTTCCCGGCGGGGTACAGGATTTCTTCGAAGATGAGAGGAGAGGCGGAGCCGAAGAAGCGGTTGTAGTCAGCCGTGAAGTTGTAGTCTGAAATCTGATACTCGGCCCGTATCGAATCGTATCTGAAGGCGGCGAAGGAATCGAGCGTCCTGTTTTCGGTCAGCGCCGTTGCATTTCTCTTCTCGTCGACGGTCTGGATGAATGTCTTCACCCACTCGGGGCTAAGCCCTGCGCCCGGGTACCTGATCTGCAAATTGTAGACGGAGACAAAGGGCGGTTCGAAACCCGGTTTGCCGGGAGGCGCCCCGGGGCTGAAGGGCTCGACCGTCATGAGATACTCCTCGTCGGTGAGTAGGCTCGTGGACTGCGGGAGAGAGACAACAGCCGAGCAACTCTTGCCAGGGTCGAGGGCGACGGAACATCCAACCTCAGGGGCTCCCCACATGATATGTCCGCCGACTGTCTGATTCTTCCCATAGCTAGGGTAATGAATGATAACGCTCGCGTTCCAGATTGGCAGGCTCCCCGCGTTAGTGAGGGTGACCGAGAAGTTGAGCAGCCCGAACGCCCATTGGACTATGGAGGCGTTTGTGACCTTGACTACGTCCGAGGGGTCCAGCACTGATTCCGGAGAGAAAGGACCTTCATAGTAGGAGACGTGGTAACCTTCGAAATGTACGAGGGCGCTCGCGTTCCCCTGCTCGACCAGCTCGGCGGAGAGGTATGG
>Ga0335077_10010533_pt1 | contig 11517 bp, 7 predicted proteins | sample Lox_Sample_31_FD_207151 | JGI IMG/M metagenome (GOLD analysis project Ga0335077, IMG submission 207151) | Soil microbial communities from Loxahatchee National Wildlife Refuge, Florida, United States - Lox_Sample_3.1 | ecosystem: Environmental > Terrestrial > Soil > Wetlands | place: USA: Florida...
TCGCCGCCGCCACAGATACGCCCGGGCTCCGACGGACGATCGTGCGGGAGATCCGGGCCGCGCTCAGGGCCGACGGCGCGATGCTGAGCGAGATGGTGCAACGACACCTGGCCGTGACGGCCGTGGAGGGGGACCACCCGCTCATCGGGCGGCCGCCGATTCCGGGGGCTTGGCTGCTGTGTGGACACGAGCTGCCGGCCGGCGAGGGCTCGCATCGCTGCACGCTGCACGGCGAAGCCTTCCTGCTCGGGGCGCGCCTCGGCCATCTCACGGACCACACCGGCTGTCTCCAACTGCTGCGCCGGAACCAGCCGTTCGAGCCACACGAGGAGCACCTGCTCCGGCGCCTGACGGAGATTGCCGAGTTGGCGCTCCTGTCTCGACTGACCAATGTCCGCGTCAGTCAGTACGCGGACCGTATCCGGACGGTGGCCGAGGTCTCGGCCAGTCTCCATCAGTCGCTGCGGCCGACCGACGCGATGAGCCAGGCCGCGGAAATGCTGCGGCGTGCCCTCGCGATCGGGTCGGTTCGCATCGGGATGGTGGACGAGGTGTGGCAGGAAATGACCTTTCCCATTCACCGTCGGGGGAACCAGGTCCGCGACGGCTATCGGCGGCCGCTGGGGCGCGGGCTGCTGGAGGAAGCTTGGCGAACCGGCCGGACCTACTTCTTCCCGGCGAACGCCACCGAAGAAGTGCTGGCCCAGGGGTTGACGCTGGACGCGTCGCCACGGTGCATAGCGGCGGTCCCGCTCCGGACCCGGGGCCGGATCGCCGGCGTGGTGACGATCGAGGATGAGTCGCACGACCACGCCTTCGAAGCCGAGGATGTGCGGATCCTCGAGATCGTTGCCCAGCAGCTGGGCGTGACCCTCGAGAATCTCGAGAGCCTCGAGGAAGAGCGACGGCAGCGGATCACCGCGGAGTGGCTCCGCCAGATGGCCCGCACCGCCACCGACCCTGAGGCCAAGCCCTTCCAGGTCTTCGAGCTTGCCGCGGACGCCGCATTTCAAGGGGTTGGAGGGCAGGCGTCCACGGTGGGATTCCTGACCACCGACGGGGCGCGGATGGTCGTCGCGAGCCGGGGGCAGGCTGGGCCCGGGCTCACCGAGGCCGCCCCCGCCGCGCTGACCATCGTGGGATGGATGCTTGAGGAACAGGGAGCCGTCTTCATCTCGGCCAACTTGGCCGAAGACCCTCGCCTAGGCGCAGAGTCGCCGGAGCGGCGGGAGCACACCGCGCTCGCCGCGGTGCCGATCTGGTGTGAGGGCCGGATCATCGCGGTTCTGACCCTCGGGCGCCCGGCCGGGACCTCCTATGCCGTGGCTGAGATCGAGCGGCTCGCGCAGATCGCCGATCACGCGGGAGCCGGGTACCAGACCGGGCGGGCGGGGGAGGCGCTCCGCAAATCGGAGGAGCGCTACCGACGGCTCTTCTCTGGCGCCACCGATGCCATCTTCACGATCGACCGGCAGGGGGTGGTCACCTCCTTCAACCAGGCCGCCGAACGGGTGTGGAACGTCAGGGCCTCGAGCGTAGTCGGCCGGCGCTGGGATACGATCCTGGCCTTCGAGCCGGTCGAAATGGTGGCGGAGCAGATCGGACGCGCCCTCAATGGCGAGTCGTGCGCCTTCGAGGTGGCGCTGCGGCGATCCGATGGAGAGCGCGGGGCGGTGGCAATGACCATCTCCCCGCTGGTCGAAGAGGGCGTCGTGACTACGGTGCTCGGCATCGCGAGGGACGTCACGGATGCCCGTCGGGTGCAGGCCCAGCTGCTGCAGGCCGAGAAGATGTCCGCGATCGGCCAGCTGGTGGGGGGGATGGCGCACGAGATCAACAATCCGCTCGCCAGCATCCTCGTCAACATGGAGATGCTGCTCAACGAGGCGAAGGACCCGACGCTGCTTGAGACGCTGCAATCTATAAAGGTCGAAACGGACCGGGCCGCCGTGATCGTGCGAAACCTCCTCACCTACGTCCGGGGTCAGGGCTCGGAGCGGGCCGGCGTGGATCTGCGCGAAGCGGTGCGTGGCGCGATCGCCCTCCGCCGGAACCAGCTGCTCAACCGCCAGATCGACGTTCTGGTCGACGTGCCGGGCGTTCCAGTGCTGGTCTGGGGCAACACCGTGAACCTCCAGCAGGTGATGATGAACCTGCTGGTGAACGCGGAGCACGCCATTCGGAGCCACCGGGGACATGGGCAGGTCTGGGTGCGCCTCGCGGTCCAGGAGGGTCAGGCGATCGTCACGGTGGACGATGATGGACCCGGCATTCCGCCCGAACTCCTCACCCGGGTCTTCGACCCGTTCTACACGACCAAGCCCGAGGGCGAGGGAACCGGCTTGGGATTATCGGTCAGCGCCGGCATCGTCGTCGACCACCAGGGGAAGATCACCGCGGCCCAGCGACCGGGTGGCGGGGCGCGCTTCATCGTGGAGCTGCCGCTCTGTACCGCCGAGCCGGCCACGCCAAAAGCCGACCCCCCGCCGGCCCCGCCCACCCCCACCGAGCCCGCGGCCAGGGGGCACGTGCTGCTGCTCGACGACGAGCCCGACATCCGGCGCAGCGTGTCCCGCTTCCTCACCCGGTCAGGCTGGAAGGTGGACCTCGCGGAGTCGGGAGAGGAGGGGCTCCGCCGCCTGGCAACGACGGATTACGCCGCGGTGCTGTGCGACCTGCGGATGCCGGGGATGAGCGGCCACGAGTTCTACCGGCACCTCCAGACGGAGGGTTCGCCGGCGGTGGAGAAGCTGATCTTCATGACGGGAGATGTCCTCTCGCCCGAGGCGTCCCGCTTCCTGAACGAGGCGGGGCGGCCGGTGCTCTCGAAGCCGTTCGCGCTCAGGGACCTCACGGAGGTGCTGGCCCTCGTAGTGCCGGGCTAGGTCGGGCGGGGCCCGAGGCAGCGAGCCATCTTAGATTGGTACTGCTCGGTTCCGGCTTCCGGCTCGCTACCCTACTGGTTCCATGCTCCCGGCTCCCATCCTGGTCCTGGTGGCGCCCCAGGACATCGTCAACATCGGCAGCGCGGTTCGCATCGCCAAGAATTTCGGGTTGGCCGGGGTGCGCCTGGTCACGCCCGAGATCTTCGATCCGTGGCGGATCGAGGGGATCGCGCACAACACCGCTGACCTGATCGAACGGATCACCCTCCACGACACGCTGGCCGACGCGGTAGCCGATTGCGTATGGACGGCGGCCCTCACGGCGCGGGAGCGAGCGGCGAAGCGGACCGTGTATCGCCCCGGGGCAGGCGCCACCGAGCTGGTGGCCCGGGCGGCCGGGGGACCGGTGGCGATCGTGGCGGGGCGGGAGGACCGCGGTCTTACCAACGAGGAACTCGACGCCTGCTCGGCCCTGGTCAGCATCCCGACGGACCCGGGCTACAAGTCACTCAACCTCGCCCAGGCCGTGGCCATCATCTGTTACGAGAGTTGGCTGGCACGCGGCGGGGAGCGCCGGCCGATCAAGCCGCCGCGTAACCCCGCCACTCCGGCTCCGATGGCCCTGCTCGAGCGCCTGTTCACGGACTGGCAGCGCGCCCTGTGGGCGATCGACTTCTTCAAGACGCGGCAGCCGGATCACGTCATGCGGGCGTTCCGTGAGCTGTTGTATCGCGCCGATCTGGACGCCCGGGAGGCCTCCCTGGTCCGGGCGATGGGGATCGAGGTAGTGCGCTTTCTCCAGCGGCAGGGTATCGCGATCCCGGTCCAGGCGCAGAATCCCGGAACGGATCCAATCGACGACGACCTCGCGACCGGCTTGGAGGAACCCGACTCCCCCGGTTAGAATTCCGGTCCACCAGCATCAACCGGAGCCGCATCCGTGGGGCGATCCGCCGCCTACTGGGCCACCAACCTGTACTCGAATCCCCGCCAGGAGCCCAAGGCCTCGGCACCGTACAAGGACCTGCCACCTGCCGCCGCAGCGCGGTTCCGTCGGCTCCGAGAGGGGCTGCAGAAGCTGCCCGGGGTCACGGAGCACGTGAAATTCATGGGCCCGTCGTGGCAATGGGCGTGGGAATACGCGGTGGGGCATCGCAAGCTCTGCTGGGTGCACGTGATGCAAAGCGGTCCCGCGGTCACCTTCACTATCGCCGATCAGGAAGAGCCCAAAGCGTTGGCCGTGCCGCGGCTACCGGCCGCGATCGGCGCCGCCATTCGGAGCGCGCAGCGGACCGGCCCGGTGCGGTGGTGCGCGCTGGACGTCGGCGACCAGAAGGCGGCCGACGCCTTCCTCAGCTTTGTCAGGCGCAAGCTGGCCTGGCTCGTCGCCGAGACGCCGGGCCCGCAGGGGCGGCGCTCTCTGGCGAGCTGATAAAGCCGATCGGTTTGATCAGAATAGCGCCCTTCCGAGCATTGGTGCGGGGCAGGGGGGCCGCTATACTTGTTCGCCAATTATTGCTCCCGCAATGCGTTGCGTTTCGTGAAATAATTCACAACTGAGCGGACCTGACGCCGTCCAGGCCCTCACTCCTGCGGTCGTGAGCGATCATGCGAAAGCTGGCATTCCTCGGAGCAGGTTCTCTCTCGTTAGCGATCGGCGCCGTTGTCCTGATTCACCATTCAACCTCCGCAGAGCAGACCCCAGCCAAGGCCGATACCCTGCCGGCCTGGGTCCTCGCCGCCGGGGATACCGCCCATCTCAAGGGGCCGCGCCAACCGATCTTCTTTCGGCACGATATCCACGCGGGACTGAACAAGATTCCGTGCCAGTACTGTCACTACTCGGTGGCGGAGTCGAGCGAGCCGGGCATCCCCTCCATGCAGACCTGCATGGGCTGCCATCTGGTCATCAGCGGCTCGGATTCCGGCAACAAGGTCGAGATCCGTAAACTGCGTGACGCTGTGGCCAAGGGGCAGCCAGTCGAGTGGGTCCGGGTCCACTTTCTGGCGAGATTTGCGCACTTCCCTCACATGCGGCACATCAAGGCGCTGGGGCCCAACGCCTGCCAGACCTGCCATGGCGACGTGGCCCGGATGCCGCAGGTCTTCAAGGTGAACAACGTGAACAACATGGGCTTTTGCGTGACCTGCCACCTGGAGCGGCGGGTGAATCGCGACTGCACCGTGTGTCACTACTGAGCGGCCCGATGTCCCTCGGTTGGCTGCCAGCAGTTGCCGGCGAGAGTGATGCTTCGGGCATGAGACCCACCCCGCCTCCCGGAGACTGGCCCGCCCTCGACCTGCCGTGCGCGGTCATCGGTGCCAGGCCCCTCCGCGACGCGGACTGATCTATAGGGAGCTCGAATGTCGGACGAGACACCGCGCGAAGGTATCGATCGCAGGCGCTTTCTTTCCATCCTCGGCGTGACCGGGCTCGGGGCGGCGCTGACGTCCGGGTGCTCCAGCGAAGGGGTGGAGAAGCTGGTGCCATACCTGGTGCAGTCCGAGGATCAGGTGCCTGGCATTCCAACGTGGTATGCCAGCACCTGCACCGAGTGCTCGGCGGGGTGCGGGCTGCACGTGAAGACCCGGGAGGGCCGCGCCATCAAGCTGGAGGGCAATCCCGATCACCCGGTGAATGCCGGGAAGCTCTGTGCCCATGGCCAGTCGGCGCTGCAGGCGCTGTACAATCCCGGGCGGCTCAAGGAGCCGATGGCGCGCCAAGCCGATGGGTCGTTCGCTCCCATCACCTGGGATCAGGCCATCGCGACGCTTGCCGAGAAGCTGAAGGGCGCCGCGGGCAAAGTGGCGGTCTTGAGCGGCTCGGGTCGGGGGACCTTCGCGGACTTTCTGGCGGCCTGGACCCGGGCGCAGGGCGGGCGGGTAGTGGGCTACCAGCCCTTCGACTTCGAAGCGCTGCGTTCGGCGGCGGAGCTGGTGTTCGGGGTGTCCGAGATTCCGTCCTACGATTTCGCGCGAGCCCGCTACATCCTGTCGTTCGGGGCGGACTTTCTGGACGGCGGCTGGCTGTCACCGGTGGAGGCCCAGCGGGGCTTCGCTCGGGCGCACGGCTTCGCGGACGGTCAGATGGCCAAGCACGTCGCGCTGGCGCCGCGGATGTCGCTCACCTGCCAGAACGCCGACGAGTGGTACGCTCCCCGGCCCGGCACCGAGGCGGCGGTCGCCTTGGCCATGGCGAGCGTCATCCTGGGCGAGCGGAGCGGCGCGCCGGCAGATGCCGGACAGCTCCGGATCGTGCTGCAACCCTGGACGCCGGAAGCGGCCGCGGCGGAAAGCGGCATCCCGGCGGAGATCATCCGACGGGTGGCCCGGGAGTTCGCCTCGGCCCAGCCGGGTGTGGCCGTGGCGGGCGGGGTGTCGGGACAGCACCGCGGCGCCATCGAGACCTGTGCGGCCGTCTATGTCCTCAACTACGTGGCCGGCAATGTGGGGGAGACCGTCCGTTTCGGCGCCGACCTCGACGTTGGAGATGGCTATGGCGCGGTGACGGCGCTGCTCGAGTCCTGCGATCGCGGCGAGGTGCAGGTCGCGGTGGTGCACGAAGCCAACCCGGCGTACAGCCTGCCCAAGGCGGCCGACTTCGCGGGGCGATTCAAGAAGGTGCCGTTCAAGGTCTCGACGTCGCTCTACCTCGACGAGACGGCCCAGCTCGCGGACCTGCTTCTGCCCAACCATCACGCCCTAGAGCGGTGGGACGATGCCCGGCCACGGAAGGGGGTGGCCGGTCTGCTGCAACCGGTGATGGAGCCGGTCTTCAAGACGATGGCGACCGGGGACCTGCTCCTCAAGGTGTCCCAGAAGGTGGGTGGCCCTCTGGCGTCGTTCACCGCGGCGAGCTGGGAAGTCTACCTCAAAGGGCAATGGTCGAAGGTGGTCGCAGGGGATGATGGCTGGCGCCAGGCGCTGCAGCACGGCGGCGTGTTTGCCGAGGCCCCCGCGCAGTCCGTGCGACTGGCGGCGACGGCAGCCGGCCTCAAGTACGTCGCGCCGGCGTTCGACGGCGAGGCCGGTCCCGAGAGCTTCTATCTCGCGACGGTCACCTCGCCGATGGGCGACGGCCGGTTCGCCAACCGACCCTGGATGCTCGAGCTCTCGGACCCCGTTACTAAGATCACCTGGCACTCCTGGGTCGAGATTCACCCCGACGTGGCCCGGCGGATGGACGTTCAGGAAGGAGAGATTCTCGCGGTCACCTCGCCGCACGGGACGCTCGAAGCGCCAGCCTACCTCTACGCGGGGTTGCACCCGCAGCTGGTGGCGATGCCGCTCGGCCTTGGGCATACCTCGTACGGGCAGTTCGCGACGGGGCGCGGCGTGAACGCGCTCGATCTGCTCGACGCCAAGGATGGCCGCGGGTTCCTGCCCTATTTCGCGACGCGGGTGACGCTCCGGAAGACGGGGAAGTGGAAGCAGGTCGCGAAGACCGAGGGCACCGCCCGACAGCTGGGACGCGGTCTGGCGGATGCGATGACGCTCGCCGAGGCCAGGAAGGGGATGACTCCGGCGCTGGCCGCCAAGGCTCCGGGGAAGGAGGAGCCCGAGGTCAACACTCCGTCGGAGGTCACGGCCATCGCCGGATTTCGCCAATCGGTACTCGAGAAGCGGCGACACGGCGACTACGCGAACGACCACCCGATGTGGGGGATGGTGATCGATCTGGCCCGCTGCACGGGCTGCTCGGCCTGCGTCACTGCGTGCTACGCCGAAAACAACATTCCCTTTGTGGGCGAGGATCAGATCCTGCGCGGTCGCGAGCTGACCTGGATGCGGATCGAGCGCTACTGGGAGGGCGGGGCGGACGGGGAGCCCCTCGAGGCGCGGTTCCTCCCCATGCTCTGTCAGCAGTGCGACGCCGCTCCCTGTGAGCCGGTCTGCCCGGTCTATGCCGCGTATCACACGGCCGACGGCCTGAACGGCCAGGTCTACAACCGGTGCGTCGGCACGAGGTACTGTGCCAACAACTGTCCCTACAAGGTCCGCTACTTCAACTGGTACGCCTATAGCAAGGCGGCGTTCCCCGAGCCGCTCAACCTGCAGCTCAATCCGGACGTGACCGTGCGCGCCCGCGGCGTGATGGAGAAGTGCACCTTCTGCATCCAGCGGATCCGCGGCGCGCAGAATACGGCTCGACTGGCCGATCGGGCGCTGGCGGATGGAGACGTGATCACGGCCTGTGCGCAGGCTTGTCCCTCGGAGGCGATCATTTTCGGCAATCTGAAGGACCCGGAGAGCCGGGTCGTCAAGGTGGGCGGTGATTCGCGCGGGTACCACGTGCTGGAAGACCTCAACGTTCGTCCGGCCGTGACCTATCTGGCCAAGGTCCTGCATCGGACGGAGGCGTAACCGATGGCTGCCATCGCGCACGACACCGTGCCCACCCAGACCCACCATGACGTCACGCGGGACGTCGTCAACACCCTGGGGACCGCGGGGCGGGGCTACATGCTCCTGCTGGGCGGCGCGGTCGCCCTGTTCCTGGTGGGGCTCGTCACTTTCATCCTGCTGCTCAAGAGCGGCCTGGGCCTCGCCGGCTACAATCCGCCGGTGTTCTGGTCGGTCTACATCACGACGTTCGTGTTCTGGATCGGCATCGGCCACGCCGGGACGCTGATTTCGGCCATTCTCTTTCTGTTCCGCAGCCCGTGGCGCAACGCGATCTATCGCGCCACGGAGGCCATGACGGTCTTTGCCGTGATGACGGCGGGTCTGTTTCCGATCATCCACATCGGTCGGCAGTGGTTCTTCTACTGGCTGTTGCCGTACCCGAACCAGCGCTGGCTCTGGCCGAACTTCAAGTCGCCTCTGTTGTGGGACGTGTTCGCCATCTCCACCTACCTCACGGTGTCCACCACGTTCTTGTGCGTGGGGCTGGTGCCGGACGTTGCCGCTGCGCGCGACCTGGTGCGGGGCTGGCGATCGAAGGTCTACGGGTTCTTCTCCCTCGGCTGGAAGGGCACCGACAGTCAGTGGCGGCATTACACCCGCGGCTACCTCTACCTCGCCGCGCTCGCCACGCCGCTGGTGCTCTCGGTGCATTCGGTCGTGTCATGGGATTTCGCGATGAGCATCGTCCCTGGCTGGCACGGGACGATCTTCGCTCCCTACTTCGTGGCCGGCGCCATCTATTCTGGACTCGGCATGGTGCTGACTCTCATGATCCCGCTCCGGAAGGCACTGCACCTGGAGCACATGATCACCGAGTACCACTTCGACAACATCGGCAAACTCGCCCTGCTGACCGGCTGCATCCTGTTCTATGCCTATGGCATGGAGTATTTCATCGCCTGGTACAGCGGGAACACCTTCGAGCAGACGACGTTCTGGCGCCGCGCCTTCGGGCCCATGTGGTGGGGCGGATGGACGATGATCATCTGCAACCCGTTCGTCTCCCAGCTGTTCTGGTTCAAGAAGATCCGACGGAACCTCACGGCGCTGTTCGTGATCTCGATTTTCGTCAACATCGGGATGTGGTTCGAACGGTACGTGATCATCGTCTCGTCCCTCCAGAACGACTTCGTCCCGTGGGCATGGGGGCAGCTCACACCGACTTGGGCCGACTGGGGGATCCTGGCCGGATCGTTCGGCTGGTTCAGCATGTGGTTCCTCCTGTTCGCGCGCACCTTCCCGGTGGTGGCCATCCAGGAGGTGAAGGAACAGATCCCGATGCCCCGGCTCCGCCGAGGAGGGCACTGATGCGGCGACCGATCGCCGGCGTTCTGGGCGCGTTCGAGCACATCGACGCGGCGTGCGACGCCATTACCGCGCTGCGGGCCCAGGGCCGCAGCGACTTCACCGTCTATTCGGCCGCGCCGAGCCACGACCTGGAACACGCACTGGGCATCGAGACCAGCCCGGTTCGCCTGTTCACCCTGATTGGGGGCGTCACGGGCGTCGGTGCCGGGATCGGCATGACGTTCTGGATGTCGCTCGACTGGCCGCTGGTGACCGGCGGAAAGGCGATCGCGACGTTCCCGCCGTTCGTTGTTTTCATGTTCGAATTGATGGTGCTGCTCGGCTCGCTCGCGACGGTGGCCGGCATCATCATCCTCTCCCTTCTCCGACCGACCACCGGCATGGCCTACGATCCGCGGTTCAGCGATGACCGGATCGGCATCTTCGTCCCCTGTCAGGGCGGCGAAGCGACGCGGGTGGAGGGCATGTTCAAGCAAGCGGGTGCGGTGGAGGTCCGTCATGCGGCCTAGGCTGCTCCTTCGGGCGCTCCCCCTTGCACTCGTGCTGCTCAGCGGGTGCGACTACTGGTACAACGACGTCCCCTCGCCCGACGATCTGATGCATCTCGTGCCGTGGTTCGACGCCATGATCACCCAGCCGTCGATCCATCCCTACCAGCGCGCGGACATACCCCGCACCACCGTGCCGGGCACCGTGCCGATCACCGGCGGCGAGGCAGACTGGTTCTCGGAGTGGTCGGTTGGCAACACTACCACGGCCGACAAGCTGGTGAATCCGCTGGCCGGGCAGCCGGCCAGCGCCACGGGCGACTCGGTGTACCACACCTTCTGCGCCGTCTGCCACGGCAATGCCGGCGCGGCCGACGGCCCGGTGGGGCCGCGCCTCGCCGCCCTGCCGCTCATTACCCCTCGCGCCATGGCCTGGAGCGACGGGTACATCTACAGCATCATCCGGTATGGACGAGGCGTCATGCCCCGCTACGGTGACAAGATTCCCAGCCACACCCGCTGGGACATAGTGAACTACGTCCGGTCCCTGCAGGCGGCGGCGCGAGCGGCCAGCGACTCGGCGGCCAAGGCGGCGGGAGGGTCCAAGTGACGCTCTCGTCCTCCGTGCGCGACCAGCTTGCCAGCCGGTCGCTGCAGGCGCGGTACAATCTCTTCGTGGGGCTCGGCACCGCGCTCGCGATCGTGGGCGGGGTGCTGTTCGTCGTCTTCGCCCGGGGAGATCAAGCCGACCGCGCCTGGCAGCTCTTCCACGTGAACTGGATCTACTACAACGGACTTACCGCCGGGAGCTTCGCCTTCGTCGCCGTGCAGAAGGTGACGGGCGCCAGGTGGTCGGGCGTGATCATCCGGTTCGCCGAGGCGGCGCCGTTCTTCTTCTTCCCCGTTTCGCTGGTCGGTTTCCTCCTGATCTTCACCATCGGGTACCCGCACATCTTCCCGCCCATGGAGGGGCTGAGCCCGGGCAAGACCCTGTGGCTCTCGCACGGCTTCATGTTCGCGCGGCTGGCTGTGGGGCTCGGCGTGCTCTACTGGCTCGGCTTCGAGCTCATCAAGGCGGACCTGGTGCCGGACCTGCACGAGGTGAAAGGGATGGTCGCGGGCCGGCGGCGGTCGCTGTATGAGCGGTGGACCCGGGCCTTCGACGGATCTCCCGGGATTCGCACGGCGCACGATGCGCGGATCGCCAGACTGGCCCCGACCTATATCGTCGTGTACGCCATTGTGGCCACGATGGTGGCGTTCGATACGATCATGGCGCTGCAACCGCACTGGTTCTCGAACCTGTTCGGTGGATGGTACTTCATGGGGTCGTTTCTGGGGGCGCTTACGCTGCTGGCCCTCATGATGTTGTACGGCCGAACGGAAGTTGGCCTGACGGAGTACATCAGTGGCAAGCAGCGCCACGACCT
>Ga0335077_10010534_pt1 | contig 11516 bp, 9 predicted proteins | sample Lox_Sample_31_FD_207151 | JGI IMG/M metagenome (GOLD analysis project Ga0335077, IMG submission 207151) | Soil microbial communities from Loxahatchee National Wildlife Refuge, Florida, United States - Lox_Sample_3.1 | ecosystem: Environmental > Terrestrial > Soil > Wetlands | place: USA: Florida...
CTGACCTCCGAGCAGATCGTCGCTCGACTGCTGGACGACGACGTTCTCGTCGGCAATATCAAGGAAATACCGCGTGAGGGCAGCCTGCTGCCGGACACCTACAATTTCACACGCGGGGTCACGCGCGAGCAGATGATTCAGCGCATGCAGCAGGCGCAGCAGCACCTGGTCAAGGAAATATGGGACCGCCACTCGCCGGATCTGCCGATCAAGACCCCGGAGCAACTCGTCGTTCTCGCCTCCTTGGTCGAAAAGGAAACCGGCAAGCCGGAGGAGCGCACCCGCGTCGCCGCGGTCTTCGTCAATCGGCTGAAGCAGAAAATGCGCCTGCAGTCGGACCCGACCATTATCTACGGGCTCGTCGGCGGCAAAGGGACCCTGGGCCGGCCGATCATGAAGAGCGAGATCGACCAGGCGACGCCCTACAACACTTACCAGATCGACGGTCTGCCTCCTGGTCCGATCTGCAATCCCGGACGCGCTTCGCTCGAGGCTGCGGTCAATCCGGCGCGTACGCGTGAACTTTATTTCGTCGCCGACGGTACGGGCGGCCACGTCTTTGCCGAAACCTACGAGCAGCATCAGAAAAACGTCGCCAGGCTACGGTCGCTTGAATCCGATCAAAAGGATCAGGCGCCGACCGATGCTTCGATCGCGGCACCTGCGTCGCAATCCGCGCCAATCTCGGGGCGGCGAAGTGCGAACCCACGCAGTCAATCGGCGCACTGAACCCGCGTACTGAGCCGTCGCCGCAATTTCAGGTCGCCCGGTTACTCGCGCCGCGCCGGCAAGGTACCGCGCGTTGCGTACTTGTGACCGCCGGAAGCCGTCGGTAAGTTCGGCGCGATTCTTGCGCCGATTTTTGCCGGAGAACTTTTTCATGGGACTGTCGAGCATGACGGGATTTGCTCGCAGTCATGGCGTGTGCGGCGCCTATAGCTGGGCCTGGGAAGTCAAATCCGTCAACGGCAAAGGTCTCGATCTCCGATTGCGCCTGCCACAAGGCTGGGACTCAATCGACGCCGCGGCGCGCAGTCGCGCCGCTGGCACGCTGGCGCGCGGCTCGATCCAAGCCGGACTGACGGTGGAGCGCATTGGCGTAGCGCCCGTGGTGCGGGTCAATGAAGCAGTGCTCGATGCCGTCCTGACGAGCGTCCGGCGGCTCGCCGGGCGAATCGAGGCGGCGCCGCCCTCGCTCGACGGTCTGCTCGCCCTCAAAGGCGTGATGGAGGTTGTCGACAGCGCCGAATCCGAAGATGAACGGCGCAGCGCCGAGGCCGCAATTACCGCAGGCTTTGCCGCGGCGATCGATGCGCTCGCCGACATGCGCCGGCACGAGGGCATGGCGCTCTTCCGCGTGCTGTCGGCGCGCCTTGATGAGATTGCCGCCCTTGCCGGGCGAGCCGAACAGTTGCCGTCTCGTCGCCCGGAAGCAATTCGTGCACGGCTCGCCGAGCAGGTTACCACGCTGTTGTCGCAATCCGACCGGTTCGATCCCGACCGCTTGCACCAAGAGGCGATCCTGCTCGCGACCAAGGCTGACGTGCGCGAGGAGCTCGACCGTCTGGCGGCACATGTTGCTCAGGCCAGGGAACTCATCGGCAGGGGTGACGCGGTCGGCCGTCGGCTCGATTTCCTTGCACAGGAACTCAATCGCGAGGCCAACACGCTGTGCGCCAAGGCCAACGATCTCGAACTCACCAATATCGGCCTCGAGCTCAAGGCCGCAGTCGAGCAGTTCCGCGAGCAGGTGCAGAACGTGGAATAGGCCATGGCGCGCGCAAGGAGACACCGGATCGCACGGCGTGGCTTGATGCTCGTATTGTCGTCGCCCTCGGGTGCGGGCAAGACCACGCTGTCGCGCATGCTGCTGAAGGCGGAGCCCGGTGTCGAGCTTTCCGTATCTGTGACGACGCGGACGCGACGGCGCGGCGAGATCGACGGGCGCGATTATCACTTCATCGACCGCAGCCGTTTCCAGTCGATGATCAGATCGCGCCAGTTGCTCGAATGGGCGAAGGTGTTCGGCCATTTGTATGGCACGCCGCGTCGGCCGGTCGAGGACGCCTTGCGGGCAGGGCGTGACGTTCTATTCGATATCGACTGGCAGGGCACGCAGCAATTGCGCGAAAGGGCGCGCGAAGATCTCGTCAGCGTCTTCATCCTTCCGCCGAGCGTCAGGGAATTGGAACGACGGCTCAAGCGCCGCGCCCAGGACAGCAAGACTATCATCACCGAGCGCATGGCCAAAGCTTCCGAAGAAATGAGCCATTGGCCGGAATACGACTACGTGATCGTCAATCACGACATCGACGAGGCGTTCGCCGAGGTGCGCGCCGTGCTTGCGGCCGAGCGGCGCAAGCGCGAACGCCAGGTGGGGCTTTCCGAATTCGTGCGTGCGTTGCAGGCGCGGCTATAAGGCGGGACTTTCAGTTCGTCAGCACCGTGCGGCCGACCACGCGACCGGCGCGAAGTTCCTCGAGCGCGGATTGCGCTTCGCCGAGCGGCCGCTCATGCGTCGGGATGGGCGCGATGGCACCGGATCGGGCAAGGTCGATGACTTCGCGCGCCTCTGCCAGCGTGCCAGTCAAGCTACCCTCGATGCTGATCGCCTTGATCGCGAACATCACGGCCGCAATGGAGAAAGAGCCGCCGAGCAGACCGGTAACGACGACCTTTCCGCCGCGCGCCAATACGGCCGTCGAAAATTGCAGCGAACGGTCAGAGCCGACGAAATCGCATACCGCGAACAGCCCGCCGGTTGCTTTGCTGATCGTTCTACGGGCTTGCGGATCGGAGGGATCGTAGGCCGCCGCCGCGCCGGCCGCGATCGCCGCGTCGCGTTTGCCCGGATCAGTGTCGGCGACGATCGGCGGCTCGCGGAACATCGCGCGGGCGAAGACGAGCCCCATCATGCCGACACCGCCGCAGCCGACAAGCAGCACCGGTCCGCGGTGTGGGAGGGTGCCCAGATGCTTGAGCGCCGCATAGGCGGTCAAACCCGAGCACATCAAAGGACCCGCGAATGACGGTGAAAGCGGTGAATAATCAATGAGATATCGCGGATGCGGCACTATCACATGGCTGGCAAAGCCGCCGTCCACGCGAACGCCGAGATGGCGATTGTTGGAACACAGGTTTTCCTCGCCACCACGGCAGGCGCCGCACGTGCCGCAGCCAATCCAGGGATAGACAACGACGCGTCGCCCGGTCGCGACCCCTTCGGCATCGGGTCCGAGGGCTTCGATGACGCCCGCGATTTCATGTCCGAGCGTGAACGGCAGCGCGCGATCCTGCGTAACGTCCATGCGCTTGTCGCCGCCCAGCGCAAAGTAGCCGTCCTGCATGTGTAGATCCGAATGGCAGACACCGCAGCGCTCGACGCGCAGCAGCACCTCGCTGCCGCGCGGCACAGGACAATCGACGATGGTCTCGCAAAGCGGCTGCCCATAGGCGACGAGCGACTGGCGGAGCAATCTGGTCATTGCTGGTCGTCCCAAGCTGCAATCAACTGCAGCCATCATGCCTCAGGTCCGCCGTGCTGGGCGAGGGCCCTCGCGAGCGTGACGAAGCCATCGACCGAAATGTCCTCGGCGCGCGAGGTCGGATCGAGACCCGCAGCGGCGATCATTGCCGCAGTGTCGGAGCCGAGCGACCGCAGGCTTTGCCGCAGCATCTTGCGTCGTTGTCCGAATGCGGCCTGGGTCGCGGCCTCGAGAGACGCGCGCTGGCAGGGTGCCGGCTCGGTTCGCGGCCGAAGCTCTACCAGTGAAGACTTTACCTTCGGCGGTGGTACGAATGCGGCGGGATTCACGTCAAACAGGATGCGCGTCTCGCAGCGCCATTGCGACAGTACCGAGAGTCGCCCATAGGCCTTCGATCCGGGCCTGGCGACGATGCGCTCTGCGACTTCGCGCTGAAACATCAGGATGGCGCGGTCGTACCACGGCGGCCAGGGCTCGACGCTGAGCCAAGACACCAGCAAAGCGGTTGCGATGTTGTAGGGCAGATTGGCGACGATCCGGACCGGTCGATGTGCAAAGTACGGGCGAGGATCGAATGTCAGGGCGTCAGCCGCAACGATATCGATTCGGCCAGGATATCGCTGCGCGATGTCCTCAAGCGCCGCGATCGCACGGTCGTCGCGCTCGACAGCGACAACGTGCTCCGCACCGAGCGAGAGCAAAGCTCGCGTCAATCCGCCGGGGCCGGGCCCGACCTCATACACCGTGATGCCTTCGAGCGGTGCTGCCGCTCGCGCGATCCGTTCGGCAAGATTGAGATCGAGGAGGAAGTTCTGGCCGAGCGACTTGCGTGCAGCGAGGCCGTGCCTGCGAATGACGTCGCGCAGCGGCGGCAATCCGTCCTTTGCGCTGGTCACGACGCGACGAGTGGCGCGTGATCTTCGGTCATGGCCAGACGCGCCGCCAGGCACAGAGCTGCCAGCAGACTCTTCGGATCGGCGCTCCCGGTGCCGGCGATGTCGAATGCAGTACCGTGGTCCGGTGATGTCCGGATGAATGGTAGGCCGAGCGTAAGGTTGACGGCGTGGTCGAAAGCCAAGGTCTTGATCGGTATCAGCGCCTGGTCGTGATACATGCAGAGCGCCGCGTCATAGCTGCGCCGGGCTGCCTCGTGAAACAGTGAATCCGCCGGAAGCGGACCGCGAGCATCGATCCCTTCGGCAACGAGCTGGGCGACTGCCGGCGCTACGATCGTTCCGTCCTCTTCGCCGAGTGCGCCAGCCTCGCCAGCATGCGGATTGAGCCCGGCAATCGCGAGCCGGGGTCGCGCCAGCGCGAACCGCTTAGTCAGGTCGTGAGCAACAATGCGGGCGGTCTCGACGATCAGTTCCGTCGTCAAGACGGCGAAGACGTCGCGCAGCGGCAGATGGATAGTCACCGGCACCACGGCGAGCTCCGGTGACCACAGCATCATCACCGGCCGCAGCAATTTTCCGGTCCGCTCCTGCACCAGCTTGGCGAGGAATTCGGTATGGCCGGGTTCGGCAAAGCCCCAATCGTAGAGCACGTTCTTGGCCACCGGATTGGTCACGACCGCGGCCGCAGCGCCATCGATGACATCGCTGACGGCGCGACGGATCGAAGCCACGGCCGCCGGCGCACTTGTTTGGTCCGGGTGTCCGGGCTCGGCCGACACCGCCACGTCGAGAGCACTCACCGGAAGCGCGGAGCCGAAGGCGGCAACGGCGCCCGCCGGCGCGACCTGTGTGATCTTGACGTCAAGGCCGAGTTGTTCGGCACGCCGTGCCAGAAATGCCGGATCGGCCACGATATAGAATGGCGGCACGTCGAACTCGAAACGCCGACGCCAGATCTCCAGCGCGAGATCGGGACCAATGCCGGCGGGCTCGCCGAGCGTCAATGCCAGAGGTCGCACGATCGTGGGTCCGTCCGGTTACTTGTATTCAATCATCGCCTGGCGCCGCAATTCCGCAAGATAGCGCTTGGCTTGCGCGCCGAATTTCTGCTGGAAGATTTCGTCGCGTGCCTCCTTCCGGCCGGGCGTGTCGGTCTTGGATTCGCGCTTTGAGCACAGCGCAAACATCTGAATTCCTTCCGCGGTCTGTTCCGGCGGGGTCAGGTGTCCGACCTCGGTCTTGTCGAGCAGATCGCGCAGTTCCGGCGGCAGGTCGGCAGAGAACTTTGTAACCTGATCGCGCACCGCCACCTCGCGCAGCGCGCGGGCAAATGGGATGCCGTCATTGCAGTTCTGAAATCGCGTCCGCAATGCATCGGCGTCCCGTTTGCGCGCTTCAAACGCGGTGTCGGGCGAACCGCGCGGCACGACCAACACAATCGGGCGCATGAGATATTCGTATCCGACCTGGTTCTTCTCCTCAGGCTTATGCAACTGGAGCTGCGCTTCGACGTCGCTGTCGGGAATTTCCAGACTCGCTTTGTAGCGGCCGCGCACCAGAGCGGCCCAGGCGATCTGCGCACGCAGGCGTTGCTTGAGCGTGGCCGCCGAGGCGCCGCCCTTTGTCAGCATTTCGGTCAGTTTTTGCGGATCGGCCCCCATGTGGTTGCCGATATTTGCAAAGGCGCTGTCGATCTCGGATTCAGGAACTTCGATGCCGTATTTCTTGGCTTCGCGGATTTCCAGCATTTCATCAATAAGCTCGTTCAGAATGTCCTGGCGGTTCGGCGCTTTGTTGCCGCTCATCTGGATGAATTTGGTCCGTGTCTCGAGGTCGAGAGCGGTGATCGGCTGGCCATCGACTAGGGCGATGACCTGCTGGGCGTTTGCCACCGCGGGCGCGGCCAGCGTGAGGGCGGCAACGGCGACGGCAGCGAGCGTCCACCGATGCATGTCAGTTGCAAGTCTCAACCTCACCTGCCGCCTCCGTCGGCATTTGAATCGACGAGCACCAGTGTGCCCGCATCCAAGTGTCCAATTCTATTCATCATACATGCTCGTGGCGCAAATTAGAACGCGGAGCCGAGCGAGGGGAGAACGTCCGGACCGAGCGTGCGCAGGCTCATCTGCAAGCTGAAGGTATTGTTCTTCACCGGGTTCGAAGTGCCATTATATGTGTAGCTGGTTAGCCAGTTGAACGAGAACAGTAGGCAGTCGTCGACATAGCCGATGCCGATACGGGAGGCGTCGAATTCGTGGGCGTAGAGATCGTAACGGGCCGAGCCAAGCAGGATCCAGTTCTCCGTAACCTTCACCGAGGCGCCGGTCAGGATGCCTTGGCGCCGGAACAGGAAGCCGAGGTCGGGCTGCGCTGCATAATCGCCGTACAGCACCTGGACGTTCCAGCGATCGAAATTGGCGCGGCCTTCCAGTTCGAGCCGTTCGATCGCGAAGCTTGCTTCATCGAAGCGGCTGCGGGCGGTAAAGGAGAACACCTGGTTCGGCTGATAGGTGATGCGTCCGACATAGTCCGAAGCCCGCTTGTCGAGGCCGCTGTCGAGACCGGTATTGGTGATGTCGGCAGTGCCGGCCTGGAACGAGTTCGTGCCGAAGAGCTGATACGACTCCCCGAACATGACATTGACGGAGCCGGCCCGGTTGATCTGGGCGGTGTACTGGAGGCCGGCGTTGAGACGCCCGCCGCCTTCAACGCGATCCCATCCGGAGAACTTATCTGTCTTGAATAGACTGCTGTCGTCAAACACCAAGCTTTGCGCGTCTTCGTTGGGAAATTTGCCAATCTGCGTTTCGCTTGGACGCAGAATTAGTTGGGCAATCGGCTCGATTGTCTGGGTTCCCCATGGTTCAACGTCGACGAACGGATAGCGATATTCAACGCCGGCCGTCGGCATGACGCGCGCCAATTCACTGCTGCCCGGCGCGATGTAATTCGAGACACCAGGCTCATTCTGGACGTTGAGCGTCGCAACGTCGGTGCGCAGCTGGAAGAACGGCGTTATCATTTGACCGTTGTTGGTGATCAGCGTCCGTCTCCAATCCGCCTCCCCCGATGCCCGAGTATAGTCTCCGGGTATGCCCCGCAGCAGGCAGTTGTTCGGATTGAGCAGCGCGGTATCGGCGGTGTTTATCGTACACAGGCCGGTGTTGAGCGCGGTTTGGCTGATGGGATCGAAGCTTGCCTGTTGTCGGTTAAGGCTGGTCAGGTTGACTTTGTAGCTGAACTCGCCGCCGAACACTTGGTGTCCCAGGACGTTCGAATAATCGATGACCGGGTGGATGATCGGCAACTGGCTCTGCACGTCTTCTTGCGAGAACCCGTAATAGTAGATCGAGCGGATATCGAAGAAGCTGCGCGCGCCGACCCCGGTCAAATAGAGCTGCGAAACGCCCTCGGAGGCGACTCCCGTCAGGAATGGGTCAAATGTACTGAATTGTCCAAGCCTATAGTCACTGAGAAACTGCGAATCCGTCACCAGTATCCCATTCCAGCCCCATTGCCATTTGTTGGTCAGCGCGAACTGGCCCGCCGTCTCGATGGCGCCGCGGAAAGTGTTGGCCGTTGGGCTGTTCGCGCCGTCACGCGCAGCGAAATAGCCGGGGTCGAGCTGGAAAATTCCGGCTGCTCGAATCGAATATGAGCCATCGACCAGGCGATGACGCCATTCGCCCTGGAGCAATTCGCCCTGCTGGGTCGTGGTCAAACTGGTGATGGTGAGATCGTAGTTCGGCGCCAGGGACCAGAAATACGGTATAGAGACGCCGAAACCGTACTGTGTCGACGTCGACATATTCGGAAACAGGAAGCCGCTCTTGCGCTTCACGGTTGGATCAGGCGCCGACATGAACGGAATATAGGCGAGCGGGACGCCGAAGAATTCGAGGCGGGCGTCCTCGAAATAGAGCATCTTCTCGCCTTCGTCGTGGATGATGCGCGCCGCGCGGACCTGCCAAAGCGGCGGTTTCTTCGGATCGTCCTTGCAGGGCTCGCAAGCGGTGTAGACGCCGCTCTGCAGCACCGTATAGGTGCCATTCGCGCGATCGGCGCGCGCTGCGGCCATGTGGGTGTCGTCCACCGTTTCCAGCCGCAGCGAATCGACGAAGCCGTCGCGGTAGTCATCCGTCAGATCGATGAGCTGGCCGTATGTGATCTTGCCGTCCGGTTCGGTCAGCCTGGCATTGCCGATAGCGCGAAGGTGCTTAGTCTTTTGATCATAGCTGACCTCGTCGGCTTCTACGGTCGCACCGCCGTAATAAATCTGCACATTGCCGACAGCCGAGACGGTGTTGTTGGGATAGTCGTAGCGGATCTCGTCCGCCTGAACGAGCATCGGCGTATTGGCGGGTATCGGCGCGGACTTGGGCGGCGGCGGACGCTGCGGAAAATGCAATAGATTCCCGACGCTTTGTGCCGATGCGGGCAGCGGCGCAACGCATAAGGCTGCGGCGACAGCGAGCGACGCTGCGATGACGCGAGCGCACTCCTGTAATTTACCGCAGATGCCGAGACGGACAGTGCTGGCGGTACGCGCCACTACCCGTCCTCCTGGTACAGAAGAGTCACAAAACCAGTCAGCGCCCCGATCAGTACGGGAATCCATGCTGCCGCCACGGGTGACAGGATTTCCGCTTTACTCATGTCCTCGGTGATCTTCGACAGGACGAACAGCATGAACCCGGCAGTAATGCCGCTGAGGACCATCTTCTGGACGCCGCCGAAGCGGAAAAACCGCAGGCTCACCGAGGCCGCAAGCAGGACCATGGCGGCAAGCAGAAACGGACGCGCCAGGAGTAGCTGATATTGCAAGCGATAGGCCGCGGCGGCGAGACCGGCGCGTTCTGCCATCGTGATGTAAGTCGGCAGTTGCCAGAACGGCACCGTCTCCGGCGTGGCGAAGCTTTCTCGCACCTGTTCGAGGGTGAGATTGGTGGCGAGCCGATAGCTATCCTCGAGTAGCGGCTGGCTGGTGCTCGAATAGATGCGGGCTTCGGTGAGCTGCCAATAGCCCTGATTGAGCGTGGCGCTCTTGGCCTCGATGCGTTGCTGGAAATGTCCCGCAGCGTCGAATGTGTAGACGCTCACGCCGCCGAGCTCGGCACCCTGTTCGCGGCTGGTCTTGGCGTTGATGATCGCAGCGCCGTCGTTGTTCTTCTGACGAACCCAAAAGCCGCTGGTGCGCGACTGCAACGCGGACGGCACTTCGCCCAACATTTCCGTTTCGAGACGTTTGGAGCGCTCGCGCAGTGTCGCCGAAATCGGATTGTAAACGGCGGTGGCTATGGCGCCGAACAACAGTGCGACGATCATGGCCGGAGCCACGAATTGCCAGGCCGAAATGCCGGCGGCACGCGCCACAACGAGTTCGAGGCGGCGCGAGAGCGCGAGGTAGCACGACATCGCGCCGACCAGCACCGAAAACGGCATGATACGTTCGGTCAGCTGCGGAATGCGCAACAAAGAGATTTTTGCGAGCAGCGCCGGCGTGGCGTTCGGCCAGTCGGCGCCGCGGCGCATCAGCTCGACATAATCGATCATTGCCGCGAGAGCGACCACGCCGAGGAATGTCGCCATCACGGAACTGAGAAATCGCATGCCGAAATAGCGTGCAAGTGTGCCGGTGAGCATGGATGCCGCTAGCTCCCCGTTGCCCGCGCGAGGCGTTCAGAGATCGCGGTCGCCACTTTGGACATGCCGGTGGTCGGCTCGATCGCTACCCCCCGTGAAATCTGCCAAAGGCCCGCGGCCATGGCGCCGAACAGCGCGATAAATTGCACGCCAAGAAGCGCCGGCACCCGCACACCGACGATCACGCTCACAAATCCCACCAGACGCAACAGTGCAACGACGCCGACCATCGCCAGGAGCGCCATGGTTCGGCTTTGCCGTGTGGTCTGCGGCGGGCCGAGGAATGCGAAGGCCAGGATCGCGAAGGTCAGTGGATAGAGTGGCGAGGCCAGTCGATCGCTGAGTTCTGAACGATATTGGTTGGGCTGAGCGGTGTAGAGCGCATCGTCAGGTTTCGGCCACAGCAGGTCCCAGAGGAATTTTTCACGCACCGTGTAGACGCCGTTTTGCGCGCCGGCGGCGAATTTCGACAGGTCGAATGCGTAGCGATCGAACGTCACGATGCGCGGATCGCGCTGGCCGGCCTGGAGGCGCTGGATGCTCCCGGACTCCATGACGAGGAAAGATCCGGTGTCGTTTCTGACGATTTCGCCCTTCTCCGCGAGATAGGTCGAATGCTCGTTGGGATCGCGGGCATCGTCGACGAATATGCCGAGCAGCAGCCCGTCCGGCCGGCGGTCGGCGATGTGGAAGGTGAGATTGCCACTCACCGTGGTGAAGCGCCCAGGCTGAACGATGTTGGTGAAAATGTCGGCGCGCACCTGCGCCGCCCAGTCGCGAAGCTCGCGCAGGCTGGCGGGCGATAGATAGGCGGCGATCACCGCCACCAGCAGCGAGACCGCGACCGCTGCGACCAGGAAGGGCCGCAGCAGTCGCCACGGCGACATGCCGGCGGCGTTCATCACGATGATTTCCGAGTCGGTGCTGAGCTTATTGAGGACGTGAGCGGCCGCCATTACGAATGCGAATGGCGCGATCATCATCACCAACAAGGGGATGATGAGGCCGGTGATGCCGACGAAGACCAGGAGCGATTGCCGCTCGCTCGTGATCAGATCGAAATCGCGCATTGCCTGCGTGAACCAGATCACGACGGTCAGGCTGACAAGCGTGATCACGAACGCACCGGTCGTGGTGCGAAACATGTACCGGCCGATCGACCCCATCGGACTCAACATCCCCGCTGACGGTCCAGCCGCTGGCTGCGTCGTCGGCGCCCCGACCCCGCAACTCCCCACGAGCCGATCCCCCCGAAGCGGCTATTTTCATGCGGTCACATCATGGCCCCGCCAAGGCAAACCCTTGAAAATGCACAGTCAAACCTATTCAACATGGACACCAAAGGGTTAATCCGAAAGGCATTACGCCCAGACGTACCGGGGAGTGTCGCGCGCGCTTTGCATCCCGGCATCGTCCGGTCCATATCTCGCCGTCAAAACGTCCCGCGATAGCTGCTGGAAGGACCTCCAAAATGCCCGAAGCCATCAAGCTC
>Ga0335077_10010536_pt1 | contig 11515 bp, 9 predicted proteins | sample Lox_Sample_31_FD_207151 | JGI IMG/M metagenome (GOLD analysis project Ga0335077, IMG submission 207151) | Soil microbial communities from Loxahatchee National Wildlife Refuge, Florida, United States - Lox_Sample_3.1 | ecosystem: Environmental > Terrestrial > Soil > Wetlands | place: USA: Florida...
ATCATGACGACGGGCAGGTCGGGGTTCGACTCGCGTGTCTTCTTGAGGATGTCGAGGCCGCTGCCGTCCGGCATCTTGAGGTCCGTCATCACGAGGTCGGGCGGCGCGTCGGCGAGCGCGGCGAGGCCTTCGACGCAGCCGGCCGCCGCCGTGACGCGATAGCCCGCCTTCTGGAAGAGAATCGTGAGCATCTCCCGGATGCCGGCCTCGTCGTCGATGACGAGAAGGTGGGGGCCGTTTTCGGCCGTCATGAGACCTCCGTCGTGGCGCGTTCGGGCGCGGCCGGAACGCCGGCTTCCGGCGCGGAGCCGGCGAGGGGAAGCGAGATGGAGACGGTCGTGCCGCGCCCCGGCGTCGTGTCGACGCGAATCGCGCCGCCGTGCTCCTCGACGATCCGGTGGACGATCGCGAGTCCGAGGCCGGTGCCGCCCGGAAAGCTGTGGGCGAAAGGCGTGAAGAGACGGTTCCGCTCGTCGGCCGTCATCCCGTGGCCTTCGTCCGCGAACGACACGCTCCAGTGGTTTCCCCGGAGGCGGGCCGAAACCGCGAGCGTGCCGCCGCCGGGCATCGCGGCGAGCGCGTTGCGCGCGACGTTCCAGAAGATCTGCCGGAGCTGCCCGGGGTCGGCCTGAACGACGACCGATGGCGGGTCGAAGTCCCGCACGACGCGATGGCGCGAGGAGATCTCGTCTCCGTGCGCCAGAAGAGTCAGAACGTCGTCGAGTGCCGCGGGCGCGTCCACCGGCTCCACGGCGCGCTCTTTCGGGCGCACGTACCTCAGGAAGTCCTCCAGGATCGTGGACAGGCGATGCGACTCGGCGACGACGATCTCCATGAGCTTCTGCTCGGGCGATCCCGGCGAGGACGAGTTCTTCAGGACCTGGACGGACCCCGAGATCGAGGCGAGCGGGTTGCGGATCTCGTGGGCGATTCCCGCCGCGACCTCGCCGACGGCCGCGAGCTTGTCCTTGAGCCGCACCTCGCCTTCGAGCCGCTTGAGGTCGGTGAGGTTCTGGAAGATGAGGATGCGCCCGATCGTGTAGCCCGAGCCGTCCCGAAGCGCCGTCGCCGAGAGTCCGAAGTAGTCCTCCGCTCCCTCCGAAGACCGCGCGTTCTCGAAGCGGAGGATCTCGGAGCCCGACGCCGCGATCCTGTTCCAGTCGGCCTCGCCGACCAGTCCGAGGCCGAGCAGCGGCCGGCCCACGAGATCGACGGACGGCGTGCCGAGCAGCTCCTGCGCGGCCCGGTTCGCGTAGGTGACACGGCCGTCGAGGTCCGTCGTGAGAACGCCCGCCGACATCGACGTCAGGACCGAGCCGTGAAGCGATTGCAGCCGGGCGATCTCGGCCTTGCGGCGCTCCACGTCGGCGCGAGCCTCCCGGAGCTTGTCCGACGCGACGGAGACGAGGAGCGCGGTGGCGACGAAGGCGGTGACGTTGAGCGCGACGTTTCCGACGAGCGTCGGCAGATTCCAGAGGTGCCGTGTGCGCTCCCCCGTCTCCAGGGGCTTCACGACGTCGAGGAACATGAGGTCGACGAGGACGGCGTAGAAGACCGCCGCGAGTCCCGCCGTCGCGAGCCCGCCTCGCCGCCCGAGGAGGATCGATCCCGCCGCAACCGTGCTCAGGTAGAGGAACGTGAAGCTCGAGTCCGGGCCGCCCGACACGTAGACGAGACCGCTGATGACGACGAGGTCGCCGAGAAGCTGCACGCCGGCGTTCGTCTCGGCGGGAATCCGGTCGAGCGAGAGGATCGCGACGATGGAGATCGAGTATGCGAAGGCGGCCAGGTAGTAGATGAAGTTGAGAGGCAGGGACGTCGAGAACGTGAACTGGATGAGAAACGCCGAGAGGAGCAGCGTCGAGACGATGACGACGCGCAGCACGACGAAGGCCCGCAGCATCGAGTGCAGCGGCTCGACGGCCCGCATCCTCGCTGAACTCACCGGAAGATTTTAGTTCTTATATGCGGCGGCTGCTGATGCAGCCGCCGATGGATGAAATGCCGAGCTAATTGATCTTGCTGATCAAGTCGAACATCGGCATGTACATCGCGACGACGATCGTCCCGATGACGACGCCGAGGATCGCGATCATCACGGGCTCCATGAGCTTCATGAGGCCCGCGACCGCGTTGTCGACCTCTTCCTCGTAGAACTCCGCGATCTTGTTGAGCATCGCGTCGAGGGCGCCCGTCTGCTCGCCGACCCCGATCATCTGGACGACCATCGACGGGAAGACCTTCGTCTCGCCGAGAGGCTCGGCGATCGTGCGCCCGGCCTCGACGGACTTCCTCACGCCCATGATCGCGTCCTCGACGATCGCGTTTCCCGCGGTCTTGGCCGTGATCTCGAGGCCGTCGAGGATCGGCACGCCCGAGGAGGTGAGCGTGGCGAGGGTGCGGCAGAATCTCGCGACGGCGATCTTCCGCATGATGTCGCCGAGGATCGGCGTCTTCAGGACGAGGCCGTCGATGACGCGCCTTCCGCGGTACGTCGCGTAATAGCGCTTCAGGAAGTAGCCGAGAGCGAACATCGCCGCGAGGATGAAGAGGATGTAGCTCGCGATGAAGTTCGAGGCCTTGATGACGAGACGCGTCGGGAGCGGCAGCTCGGCGCCGAGGGCCGCGAACAGCGAGGCGAACGTCGGAATGACCTTCCACAGGATGATGAAGACGACGATGGCCGCGACCGAGAGAACCGCGACGGGGTAGATGAGAGCCGTCTTGACCTGGCTCTTCAGCTTGACGGCCTTCTCGATGTAGGTCGAAAGGCGGCGCAGGATCGTGTCGAGGATACCGCCCGCCTCGCCGGCGGCGATCATGTTGACGAAGAGGTCGTCGAACGCCTTCGGGTGCTTGCGCATCGCCTCGGCGAGCGACGAGCCGGCCTCGACGTCCTGCCGCACGGCCAGGATGATCTTCTGGAAGAGGCGGCTGTCCTGCTGGCCGCCCAGGATCTCGAGGCACTGGACGAGGGGCAGGCCGGCGTCGATCATGACCGAGAACTGGCGCGTGAAGATCGCGAGGCGCCGGGCGCTCACGCTGCCGCCGCCGATCTTCGGAACGGCCAGCTCCTTGCCCTTCTCCTTGACCGTCGTGACGTCGATCTGGCGGCGACGGAGGTCGGCGATCGCCAGGTCCTTCGAATCGGCGACGAGAACGCCGCCCGTCGTGCCTCCCTGCCGCGTGCGGCCTTTCCAGACGAACTGCGCCATGGGTCCTCCGGTGGCTCCTGACTCTATCCGCGCCGCACCGCGTTCGGCGGCGTGCCCGGGACGGCCGTGCCGCCGGCCGCCGTCGTCGTGACGACGCCCGCCCCGCGCGCGATCATCTCGGCGAGCTCGTCGGGAAGGGACGAAACCGACATGGCGAGCTCCTGGGAGATGACGCGGCGGTGCACGAGCGTCGCGAGCGACTGGTTGAAGGTCTGCATGCCGTACTTGTTCTGCCCCGTCTGCATCATCGAGTAGACCTGGTGCAGCTTGTCCTCGCGGATGAGGTTCCGGATCGCGGGGGTGGGAATGAGAATCTCCATCGCCATGCAGCGCCCCTTTCCGGAGGTGCGGGGCAGGAGGCTCTGGCAGAGAATGCCCTCGAGCACGAACGACAGCTGCGCGCGCACCTGGGACTGCTGGTTGGCGGGAAACGCGTCGATGATGCGGTTCATCGTCTGCACCGCGCTGTTCGTGTGGAGGGTCGCGAGCGTGAGGTGGCCCGTCTCGGCCACGCGGAGGGCCATCTCCATCGTCTCGAGGTCGCGCATCTCGCCGACGAGGACGATGTCCGGGTCCTCGCGGAGGACGGCCCGGAGCGCGTTCGGAAAGGAGTGCGTGTCGGCGTGCAGCTCGCGCTGGTTCACGATGCACCGCTTGTGCGTGTGGAGGAACTCGATGGGATCCTCGATCGTGACGATGTGCTTGGGATTCTCACGGTTGATCTTGTCCAGCATCGTCGCGAGGGTCGTGGACTTGCCCGAGCCCGTCGGGCCCGTGACGAGGACGAGGCCGCGCGGCTTGTTGCAGAGGGTCTCGACGACGTTCGGAATCCCCAGCTCGCGGAAACCGAGGATCTCGTAGGGGATCTGCCGGAAGACGGCCGACACCGCGCCCCTCTGCAGGAAGCAGTTGCCGCGGAAACGCGCGAGGCCCTTGACGCCGAACGACAGGTCCAGCTCGAGCTGCTCCTCGAAGCGGTGCTTCTGCACGTCCGTCAGGATCGAGTACGCGAGCTGCTTCGTCTCGGGCACCGCGAGCGGCGGGTAGTCCAGCGGGATGAGATCCCCGTCCACCCGGATCATGGGCGGCGAGTTCGTCGTGAGGTGAAGGTCCGATCCCCCGCGCTCGACGAGCGTCTTGAGGAGCTGATGGAGCGTGACCCCCATTTCGCTGTCCCTCCTGAGTACTCACGAATGATACGCCGGGGAAGGGGCCCCGGGCCACCCCGGCGGTCAGACGAGGACGACGACGAGCCGCTTCGGGCCGTGGACGCCGTAGGCGAGCGTCTGTTCGATGTCGGCCGTCTTGCTCGGGCCCGAGATCAGGAGCGCGTTGGCGGGCATCCCGAGCGCCCAGCCCTCGACCCTCAGGGTCTCGGCGAAGGTGTCGCGGATCGTCGCGGCCCTGAGGAGCGCGACGTGAATGGGGGGAACGAGGGAGAGAAGGCGCGGCTCGGCGGGAGAAGGCCAGACGACGAGCGTTCCCGTCTCGGCGATGGCACTTCGCGTGGAGGTGAAGCCCGCGTCGACGTCCGCAAAGAGCGCCGCCTTCAGCTCCTCGACGGGCCGGTCGTACGGCACGAGCTCCGGCGGCGTTCCCAGGTGGAAAGCCGATGCGAGGGCCGGGCCGTCCGGGCCCGAAGGCCCGTAGGCGATTCGCTTTGCGCCCTGCAGTGCGAGGAAGTCACGGACCGTCCGGGGCCATCCCTCCTCGGTCGCGTCGAGAAACTCGGTGCGGACTGCGGCCATGCTTCGCCGGAGTTGCGACACGCGCTCGGCAAAGGACCATTTCTTCGAAGGGAGATCGGGGAGGTCGGCGTCCCGCAGCGGAAGCGCGGGCCCCGCGGCGGCGCGGAGGCGGCCGAGGATCGCCGCCCGGGCCGACTCAGGCATCGGGAACTCCCTTCTCCCTCGCGAGGTCGTGCAGCGTGCGGCGCGCGGGCCTGGGTTTCGACCGGACGTTCGTCCACGCCTTCATCGGTCCGAACTTCGACGGAATCAGAGGGCTCGCGAGACGGACGAGCGTCGTCATCGCCTGGTACAGCAGGGGCGAAACGTGCGCGGCCTTCCAGCCCGCCCACGCCAGGTCCTCGAGCCGGCTCCGTCCGCCGCCTGCGCCGAGCACCTTCGAGCCGGGCGAGGGCCGCGCGGCCTCCTTGCGGAGCCTCACGAGAAGGCGCGTGATCGGGATCTCGACGGGGCAGATCTCCGCGCAGGCGTGGCAGAGGCTCGAGGCGTGAGGGAGCTCGTGGCGCCGCGCCAGGCCCTCGGTCTGCGGCGTGAGGACCATGCCGATCGGCCCGGGGTAGATCGCCTCGTAAGCGTGGCCCCCGATCCGTGTGTAGACGGGGCAGTGGTTCATGCACGCCCCGCAGCGGATGCACCGGAGCGTGACCTGGAGCTCGGGGTCGGAGAAGATCCTCGAGCGGCCGTTGTCGAGGATGACGAGGTGGATCTCCCGGGGGCCGTCCTTCTCTCCGGGCCCGCGCGGCGCCGTGATCATGTTGAAGTAGGTCGAGATGGGCTGCCCCGTGGCCGAGCGCGTGAGCACGGTCAGGAGGGGAGGCACGTCCTCGAGCCGCTCGACGACCTTCTCGAGCCCCATGACGGCGATGTGAACGGGCGGGACGTGCGTCGACATCCGCCCGTTTCCCTCGTTCTCGACGAGACAGAGCGTTCCCGTCTCGGCGACCGCGAAGTTCACGCCGGAGAGCCCCGCCTCCGCCTCGAAGAACTTCTGCCTCAGGACGCGCCGCGCGGTGGCTGTCAGCGCGTCCACGTCCTCGGTGTAGACGGCGTCGCGGATCTTCTGGCCGAACAGGCGCGCGATCTGCTGCCGGTTCTTGTGGATCGCCGGCATGATGATGTGCGAGGGCGTCTCGCCGTCGAGCTGGATGATGTACTCGCCGAGGTCCGTCTCCAGCGACTCGACTCCGTTCTCGGCGAGGAAGTCGTTCAGGTGCATCTCCTCGGAGACCATCGACTTTCCCTTGACGAGCCGCGTCGCGCCGTGGCCGCGCAGGATCCCGAGGACGATCGCGTTCGCCTCGCCCGTCGTCGACGCCCAGTGCACCTTCAGGCCGTTCGCGACGCATTTCGCCTCGAGCGCCTCGAGGAGCTCCGGCAGCTTCGCGAGGGAGCGCGCCCGCACCGAAGCCGCAATCGCGCGTAACGTGTTCCATTCGACGGAGTCCGGAAACTGGGCGGCGCGCTTCGACATCAGGCCGTCCATCGCGCGGCGGAAATTCGCCCTGATGCTCGGGTCGCGGAGCGCCTTCGAAGACGCCGCGTGGAAATCCGGGGCGGAGGGAGCCGGGCTTTCAGCGCTCACGGGTGCGCTCCCACAGGAAATCGGCGAGGTGGCGGGGCCGGACGGCGGCGCCCGCGGCGCCGAGCGCGCCGCCGATGTTGAGGAGGCAGGCCGCGTCGGCGGAGAGGACCGTCGGCGCGGAGGTTCCGGCGACGTCCGCGACCTTGTCGGCCACCATCGCGGCGGAGATGTCGGGATAGCGGACGGAGAACGTGCCTCCGAAGCCGCAGCACTCGCGCTCCCTCTTCAATGGGACGACCGTGACGTTCGAGAGCTGCGAAAGGAGCGCTTTCGGCTCCGTCTCGAGGCCCATCTCGCGGAGGCCGTGGCAGGATGAATGCCACGTGACGGTCGTCTTCTCGCCGCGGTCGGCGAGGCGCACGCCGAGGACGACGGCGAGGAACTGCGTCAGCTCGTGGACGCGCGAGGCGAAGGCGACGGCCCGGGCGTGCTCGGGCGTGCCCTCGAAGAGATCGGGGTAGTGGTGCTTCATCATCCCGGCGCACGACCCGGACGGGACGACGACGGGGATGGGCTTCGGAAAGAGGGCCATCTGGGAGCGCGCCACGGCCCGCGCCTCCTCGTGATAGCCGCAGTTGAAGGCCGGCTGGGCGCAGCAGGTCTGCCCGCGCGGAAAGACGACGCGGACGCCCTCGCGCTCGAGAAGCTCGATTCCCGCCAGTCCCGCCTCCGGAAAGAAGAGGTCCACGACACAGGTTCCGAAGAAGTAGACCGCCTCTGGCTTCACGGCAGCGTCCTGCCGCCCAGCGAGGCGTCCAGGATCTCCACGGGATGCGCCATGGGAAGGGTCACGCCGCGCTCCCCGAGGATACGCGCGAGCTGGAGGGAGCAGCCGGGATTGGCGCTCGCGAGGAGGTCCGGCTTCGTGGAGAGCACGCGGTCGGCCTTCCTCCGGCCGATCTCGTCCGAGGACTCGGGCGAGACGAGGTTGTAGATTCCCGCGCTTCCGCAGCACTGATCGGAGTCCGGGATCTCGACGAGCGTAAGGCCGGGAATCCCGGCGAGGAGCGCGCGGGGCGCCTCTTTCACTTTCTGCGCGTGCGCGAGGTGGCAGGGGTCGTGAAAGGCGACGCGCGCCGTGAGGGGATGGCGCGCCGCGACCCTCGGGATGGACGCGAGGAACTCGGTGACGTCGCGCGTCTTCGCCGAGAAGGCCGCGGCCCTCGCGGCCCACGCCGGGTCCTTCTCGAACAGCCGGCCGTAGTCCTTGAGGTTCGAGCCGCACCCGGCGGCGTTCACGATGATCGCGTCGAGCTTCTCCCCCTCGAAGCACTCGATGAGGGCCTTCGCCATCTCCTTCGACTCGGCGGCGCGCCCCGCGTGGATCGACAGCGCCCCGCAGCACCCCTGTCCCTCGGGCACGACGACCTCGCAGCCCTCGGCCGCGAGGACGCGCAACGTCGCCTCGTTCACGCCCCTGAAGAAGACGCGCTGGACGCAGCCGGCCACGAGCCCGACCCGGAAGCGCCGGGCCGACGCGGCCGGCGTGAGAGCGGGGAGGCCGTCCCCGAGGGTGCCGCCGTCGACCTTCGGCATCAGCGCCTCGAGCTGCGCGAGGCGCCTCGGAAGGAGCCTCAGGACGCCGGTCCGGCGCACGAGCGCCTGCATTCCGCTGCGCGCGTACACGAGCGCCAGGGCCGCGAGCACCCTCAGCCGGCGCGGGTACGGCATGACCGCGAACAGCATCGCCCGGTGAAGGGCGTCGAAGCCGCCGCGGTCGTAACGCTCCTCGATCCGCGCGCGCGTCTCCTCGATGAGGACGTCGTACCTGACGCCCGAGGGGCAGGCGGGCACGCACCCCATGCAGCCCAGGCACCGGTCGAAGTGCTTCACGACTTCGGCGTCGAGCGCGATCGTCCCGTCGGCGAGGGCGCGCATGAGGTGGATGCGGCCGCGGGGCGAGTCCATCTCCTCGCCCCAGGACTGGAAAGTCGGGCAGGCGGGCAGACAGAAGCCGCAGTGCACGCAGTCGTCGAGGAGGCTTCGGCCGAGGGCGGGCGCGGACATTCAGAGGCCTCCGACGAAGCGGCCGGGGTTGAGCCGGCCTTCGGGGTCGAGCCGGTCCTTCAGCTCGCGCATGAGCGAAAACGAGGCCGGAGGCGGCCCCCAGGGGTCCGCGTGCGCGCGCACGCCGGCCGGCGCCTCCTCGAGGACGAGCGATCCGCCCGCCTCGGCGAGGAAGTCCCGGACGGTCGCGACCGCCGCCGCCGCGGCGACGTCGTCGGAAGGGACTCCGGAGAAGAAGGAGATTCCGAGAGTGGGATAGGCCGCGAGGGCGGCCTCGGAGAACGCCGCGCGGAGCGCCGGGAGGGCCCTTTCGGAGAATTCCTCGAAGGTGGAAGGCAGCATGGCGACCTTGGCCCGGAGCGGGCCTGCCGTCCGCGCGGCGTCGTGGCGCTCCCAGAATGCCGCCGCCGCCGCCTCGTCGAGCACATCGCACGCGGCGGCGCCCTTCGCGATCAGGTCGAGCGTCCGGCCGACCTGTTCCTTCACGCCCGCGTCGAAGCCCTCGAAGCGAATTCCGACATCGAGACCCTTCTCCGCGGAGAGCGCGGCGACGGCCGCCGGCTCGAGCTGCGCGCCGCGCATCGCCGCCACGACCTCCCGGACGCCCCGGGCCGTCCGGGCCCGGGCGATCAGCGTCACGTCGGAATCCGGGAGGGGATGGAGCCGGAGGGTCGCGGTCGCGACGAGCCCGAGCGTGCCGAGGGACCCGACCATCATCTTCGGCAGGTCGAAACCGGCCACGTTCTTGACGACTTTCCCGCCTCCCTTCGCGAGCGCCCCGTCGGCGCGGACGAGAGAGACCCCGATGATGAGATCGCGGAGCGAGCCGTATCGCGTCCGCCGGGCGCCGAAGCCGTTCGTCGCGACGAGGCCGCCGATCGTCCTCCGTTCCGGGAGCGGCGGATCGAGGGCCAGGCGCTGCCCGTGCGCTTTGACGGCGCGCTGCAGAGAGGCGAGCGTGAGGCCCGCCTCGACGACGACGATCTGGTCGGAGGGCGCGTGCTCGACGATGCGCGTGAGGCGGTCCGTCCTCAGGATGGCGTCGAGTCGCGCGGGAGGCCGGCCCAGAGAGAGCGCCGTCCCGCCGCCGACGAATCCCACGCGGGCGGAGGTGCGCGCCTTCTCCTCGAGGACGGCGCCCGCCTCCTCGACGGTGGAGGGAGAGTAGACCTCCTTCGGAACGACGCCGAGGATCGCGTCGGCGCTCGTGCCTGGCCGGACGGCCGCTGGAGCGGTCGCACTCATCCGCGCGTGGCCTCTCCCGAGAGCTCGGTGGTGTGGGCTTTGTAGGGTCCCGGCCGGTCCCCGCAGAGTCGCGGCGTGGGAAAGACCTTCCCGGGGTTGAGCCGCCGCTCGGGGTCGAACGCGCACCGCAAGCGGTGCATGGTCTCGAGATCCGCCTCGCCGAACATCTCCCCCATGTACGCCACCTTCTCGGCACCCACGCCGTGCTCGCCCGTGATCGAGCCGCCGAGCCGGAGGCACAGCCTGAGGATCGCGCCGCCGAGCTCCTCGGCTGCCTTCTCCTGGCCCGGCACGCGGGCGTCGTAGAGAACGAGCGGGTGCAGGTTGCCGTCTCCGGCGTGGAAGACGTTCGCGACGCGGAGATCCGCCCGCTTCGAGAGCTCCGCGACCTCGTGGAGAACCTCGGCGATCGCCGAGCGCGGGATCACGCCGTCCTGGACGATGTAGTTCGGGCTGATGCGGCCCACGGCGGCGAAGGCGCTCTTGCGGCCCTTCCACATGAGAGCCCGCTCGTTCTCGTCCTTCGGAATCCGGATCTCGATGGCGCCCGCCTTCCGTGCGAGCGCGACGGAGTGGCGCGAGGTGTGCTCCACCTCGGCGAGCGGCCCGTCGACGTCCATGAGAAGCGACGCCCCCACGTCCGGCCAGTCGACGCCGGTCGCGGCCACGGCCGCCTGCATCGCGAGCCGGTCCATCATCTCGATCGCGGCCGGCACGACGCCCGAGGCGATGATGGACGAGACGGCGTTCCCGGCCTCGTCGGTGGAGGGGAAGGTCGCGAAGAACGTGCGCGTCGCCTGCGGCTTGCGGAGCATCCGGAGCACGACCTCGGTGACGATCCCGAGCATCCCCTCGCTCCCCACGAGGACGCCGGTCAGGTCGTATCCCGGAGCGTCCAGCGCGGGCCCTCCCAGATCCACGACCGCGCCGTCGGCAAGGACGACGCGCGCGCCGAGGACGTGGTTGGAGGTGAAGCCGTACTTGAGGCAGTGGGCGCCTCCCGAGTTCTCCGAGACGTTTCCCCCGATCGTGCAGACGCTCTGGGAGGACGGGTCGGGCGCGTAGTAGTAGCCCTCCGGGCCGAGATGCTTGCTCACGTCGAGGTTCGCCACGCCCGGCTGGACGCGCAGAAAGCCGTTTTCGAGGTCGACCTCGAGGATCCGCTTCATGCGCGTGAGGGCCACGACGACGCAGCCCGGCACGGGCAGCGCTCCTCCGGAGAGGCCCGTGCCGGCGCCCCGCGCGACGAGGGGGAGGCCGCGCTCTCTCGCGAGCTTCACGACGGCCACGACCTCCTCGGTCGAGGCCGGAAGGACGACGAGCGAGGGCGTGACGCGGAAGCTCGTGAGCCCGTCGCACTCGTACGTCCGGAGGTCGGAGGGGTTGGAGATGCAGTTCCGCGCGCCCACGAGAGACGACATCCGTGCGACGACGTCGCGCGAGATCGCAGCGGCCGGGGCCGTCGAAACGTTCACGTGAGCCGGGATTATGTCCCCAGCCTGACGCGTATTCGGCTGTTTTCTTGTTCGGGCCGGACTTTTTTCGTACCCACTCCGGTGAAGTGACATGATTCACCCAGATCATCGTCATGTCGAGCCCGTCCGGTTCAGTCTGACCATAAACAACCGTTCGCCCACGGAGGTTAGATGTATCAGCAGAACTACAACCCGTTCGGCAACGCCGTTCTTTCGACGATCGTCGCGGCGATCCCGATCCTC
>Ga0335077_10010537_pt1 | contig 11515 bp, 9 predicted proteins | sample Lox_Sample_31_FD_207151 | JGI IMG/M metagenome (GOLD analysis project Ga0335077, IMG submission 207151) | Soil microbial communities from Loxahatchee National Wildlife Refuge, Florida, United States - Lox_Sample_3.1 | ecosystem: Environmental > Terrestrial > Soil > Wetlands | place: USA: Florida...
TAAACGGCTGCAAGAATTTCGAGGTCCTTCAGATCGATGTTGCGCATAGGACCCACCCCGCATTATTGTCATCCGCAATTTAGTATGTTAGCGCGATTGCATTGCCCTCGTGTGCGCAGTCGCCTACAGTCCTGACCACCTAGCGGCGCTAGGGGCTGGTACCGACGCATTCCAGAGCTGCGCTTGCTTTAAGCAGCAAGGTGCTGTCGATGTCAGAAGGTGACCATAACAACCTTTCGGGAGAGCGATTATGAAAAGCTGGAATTCGATAGACCGGTTGCTCGCAATCTGCCGAATGGGTCACACCAGCGGGAATCAACATTCGACGCGATCGCGACCGAAGCATCAGCTGGCATTGCCCCTCGTTGTCGTAGCGGAATTGCTCGCTTGTCCATCGATCGCGCAGAGGAGCTATGGCCCGGGCGTTAGCGACACCGAAATCAAAATCGGGCAGACCATGCCGTACAGTGGACCTCTCTCTGGCATGGGAACACATGGCAAAGCGATGGCTGCCTATTTTGCCAAACTCAACAGTGAAGGGGGCATAAACGGTCGAAAGATTAATCTCATCAGCTTGGACGACGGCTATAGTCCTCCCAAGACCGTCGAGCAAACCCGCAAATTGGTCGAGCAAGACGAGGTCCTGCTGCTATTTGGCAGCTTCGGCACGGCGACCAACAGCGCGATTCAACGCTATGTAAACGCCAAACAGGTGCCCGACCTCTTCCTGGTGACGGGCGGGACCAAGTTCCACGATCCCAAGAACTCGCCGTGGACCATGGGCTTCGTACCTGCGTATGAAGTCGAATCGAAGGCATATGCGCGATACATTCTGGAGAAGTACCCGGAAGCGAAGGTCGGCGTCTTATTCCAGAACGATGACTTCGGCAAAGACCTGCTCACCGGGCTCAAGGGGAGTCTCGGCGACAGAGCAAAGCAGATGATCGTCTCGGAGGTGTCTTATGAAGTCAGCGATCCGACCGTGGACCAACAGGTCGTGGCCATCAAGGCCTCCGGCGCAGATGTGTTCGTGAGCTTCGCGGCCGGCAAGATCAGCGCCCTAGCGATCCGAAAGGCCTACGACATCGGTTGGAAGCCGGTGCTGATCGTACCGATTGGGGGCAGCTCCAAGCACACTGTGCTGGAGCCGGCAGGACTCGAAAAGGCGGTAGGCCTGATCAGCGGCAGCTGGCTGAAGGACCCGGCCGATCCACAGTGGGCCAACGATGCCGCAGTCCGAGACTACCTCGCGGTTATGAAACGCTACTATCCGGAAGGCGATCCGGAGGATGTGTTCAACGTGAACGGCTATACGATGGCGCAGACTCTCGCGCACGTTCTCCGCCAGTGTGGCGAGGATCTCACCCGCGCGAACGTGATGCGCCAGGCTGCGAGCTTGAAAGACCTAGAGCTGCCGATGTTGCTCCCGGGGATGAAACTGAACACTAGCGCGCTGGACTATCACCCAGTCAAGCAAGTTGAACTCGCTCGCTTCGATGGCACCCGTTGGGTACGGTTTGGCGGTCTCTTGGCGAGATGACGCAGACATGCAGTCCAACATGCCTACCGCCGAATACCCGCTGGGCCGGTCAGACCACGAGACGGAGCATTTGCAGGAGCGGGCGCTGCTGTGGAACCCGTCCACCCGGCGAATGTTTGAGAACGCGGGCATTACCAAAGGAATGCGAGTCCTGGACGTGGGGAGCGGCGCGGGTGATGTGGCGTTGCTAGTGGCTGAGATGGTGGGACCGCAAGGAAGTGTGCTCGGCGTCGACGTTGATCCAGTAATCCTTGAGACGGCTCGGGCCAGAGCGAGCGCCGGAGGATATCGGGGCGTGATGTTCAAATGCGGCGACGTTCGAGATCTGAACCTCGGGGGCGACTTCGATGCGGTCGTCGGTCGGCTGGTCCTGCAGTACATACCAGATCCGGTCACCGTCTTGGAGGCTGCGAGTCGTCAGCTGCGTCATGGCGGCGTCCTGGCGTTTCAGGAGGCGGACTGGACGATCCCGATTCAAGCGGTGCCCCCATGCGCTTTGCTCGACCAGGTGTCGGGTTGGATTCGAGAGGCCTTCCATCGGTCCGGCTCTGACACGCAAATGGGCGCAAAGCTGCGGCAGGTTTTCGTGAGCGCTGGATGTTCAAGGCCGCGGCTGCATGCTGATACCTTCGTGGGGGGCGGCCGCGAATGGGCTGGGTACAAACATGTGGCAGGGCTGGTGAGAAGTCTCCTCCCCGTGATCGCAGCCGGAGGGATCGCAGACCCTTCGGAAATCGCAGTTGACACCCTCGCGGATCGCCTTCGCGATGAAACTTCAAGTAGGCAGGGCGTGGTGTTCTATACAACTCTGGTGAGCGCTTGGGGGCGGAAAGCTTAACGCAGCACGGAGCCTCCCGATCAGGCGCCGTACGCGAGCACGGCGTACCCGCCTAGGTGGCGTTCCATGAGGCCGCGCTGCAGCCGCGTACGCGCGAGACCAACCGCGCGGCATGTCCGGCGTCGGCGGCCGCAAGCTCGAGCGGCTGCGGAGACAGCCACTCGAGATCGTCCCGTTCAAAGTTTCCTAGCCCGCGGCCGCCGCCTCCACCGCCCGCTTGGCCATCACCGTAACCAAGTGCGCGCGATACGCCGCGCTGGCGTGCATGTCGGTGTTGAGCCCGTTCGCGGAGACCTTGATCCCCGCGACCGCATCGGGAGCGAATCGGGAGCCCAACGCCTTCTCCATCTCCGGAACGCGGAATACGCAAGGAGCCGCACCGGTCACCGCGACGCGCACGCCGTTGGCGCCCTCGGAAACGAATACGCCCACGATCGCATAGCGCGAGGCCGGGTTGCGGAACTTCCCGTAGGCGGCGCGCTTGGGTACCGGGAACGCGATCGACGTGATGATCTCTCCGGGCTGGAGCGCGGTCTCGTAGATGCCTTTGAAGAAATCGTCGGCCGCGATCTTGCGCCGGTTGGTATTCACCGTCGCCCCCAGCCCCACGACGGCGGCCGGGTAGTCGGCGGCCGGGTCGTTGTTCGCGACCGACCCGCCGAGCGTGCCCATGTTGCGGACCATGCGGTCGCCGATGCCCGCGGCCAGCCTGGCCAACGCGGGGATCGCCTGCTGCACGTCCTTCGACTTGGCGACCTCGGCATGACGGGCCATCGCGCCGACGACTAGATTGCCGCCATCCGTTTTGATCCCTTGCAGCTCCTTGACCGCGGACAGATCTACGAGCACCGGCGGAGAGGCAAGGCGCAGCTTCATGGATGCGATGAGCGTCTGGCCGCCGGCCAGCAGCTTCGCGTCGGCGTTCTTCGACAGCAGGGCGGCCGCATCCGCGAGGCTGCCCGGTTTCTGATATTCGAACTGGTACATCTGCTTTCCCTCCCGGTTCAGGCCGCCTTGGCCTGCTGTATGGTTTGCCAGACGCGCTCCGCAGTGGCCGGCATCTCCAGCTCGCGTATGCCGAGTGCATCGGTGATCGCGTTGATGACCGCGGCCGGCGCGCCGATCGCACCCGCCTCGCCGCACCCCTTCACGCCCAGTGGGTTGTGCGTGCAGGGCGTGACCTCGGTGCCGACCTGGAACGAGGGCACGTCGTCCGCGCGCGGCATGCAGTAGTCGAGATACGAGCCGGTGAGCAGTTGCCCGCTTTGCTTGTCGTAGCGGCAGCCTTCGAGCAGCGCCTGCCCGATCCCCTGGACCAGGCCGCCATGCACCTGTCCTTCGACGATCATCGGGTTGATCACGTTGCCGAAGTCGTCCACGGCCGTGAACTTGACGATCTTCGTCGTGCCGGTGTCCGGATCGACCTCCACCTCGCAGAGATGCGACCCGGCCGGGAAGGTGAAGTTGGTCGGGTCGTAGAACGCGTTCTCGTTCAGGCCGGGCTCGAGCTTGTCCAGCGGATAGTTGTGCGGGACGTAGGCGGTGAGCGCGACTTGCGCGAAAGGCACCTGCTTGTCGGTGCCCGCCACTCGGAACGCGCCGTCCTTGAACTCGATATCGGTCTCCGAGGCTTCCATCAGATGCGCGGCGATCTTCTTGCCTTTGCTGATGACTTTGTCGACCGCTTTGATGATGGCGGTGCCGCCCACCGCGAGCGACCGCGAACCGTAGGTTCCCATGCCGAACAGGATGCGGCCGGTGTCACCGTGCACGATGTCCACGTCTTCGACCGGGATGCCGAGCCGGCTCGCGACCACCTGTGAGAATGTGGTCTCGTGCCCCTGGCCGTGGCTGTGCGAGCCGGTGAACACGGTCACCTTTCCGGTGGGGTGCACGCGAACTTCGCCGGCTTCGAACAAACCGGCGCGTGCGCCCAGCGAGCCGGCGATGTTCGACGGTGCGATGCCGCAGGCTTCGATGTAGCACGAGTAACCCATTCCGCGCAGCTTGCCGCGCCGGGCCGCTTCCGCCTTGCGCGCCGGGAAACCGGCCACGTCCGCGAGCTTTTGCGCGCTGTCGAGCGTCTTCGCATAGTTGCCCGTGTCATACAGGAGCGCCACCGGTGTCTGGTATGGGAACTCATGGATGAAGTTGCGGCGGCGGATCTCGGCCGGATCCATCTTCATGTCGCGGGCGGCGGTCTCGACCAGCCGCTCGACGACGTAGGTCGCTTCGGGACGGCCGGCGCCACGGTAGGCGTCCACCGGAGCGGTGTTGGTGAACACCGCGGTCACCTCGCAATAGATGACCGGCGTGGTGTACTGGCCGGCGAGCAGCGTCGCGTACAGGATGGTCGGGATGCAAGACGCAAACGTCGACAGATAGCCGCCCATGGCCGCCGTGGTGTGCACGCGCATCGCCAGGAACTTGCCGTTGGCATCGAGTGCCAGCTCTGCGGTCGTGAGGTGATCGCGGCCATGTGCGTCGGACTGGAACGACTCGCTGCGCTCCGCAGTCCACTTCACCGGGCGGTTGATCTGCCTGGAGGCCCAGGTCACCACCACGTCTTCGGCATACAGATAGATCTTGGAGCCGAAGCCGCCGCCCACGTCCGGCGCGACCACGCGGACTTTGTGCTCGGGCAGCCCCAGCACGAACGCGGTCATCAGCAGGCGCTCCACGTGCGGGTTCTGATTCGCGACGTACAGCGTGTAGCTGTCCTCCGCACGGTTGTAGCTCGCTAACGCGGCGCGTGGCTCGATCGCATTCGGAATGAGTCGGTTGTTGGCGAACTGGAGCTTGGAGACCTTGTGCGCGCCGGAGAAGGCTTTATCCACCGCCGCCTTGTCGCCGATCGCCCAGACGTAGCAGGTGTTGTCCGGCGCGATGTCGTGGATCACGGGCGCACCGGGCTTGCGCGCATCGGCGACGTCCACCACCGCCGGCAGCACGTCGTAGTCCACCTCGACCAGCTCGGCGGCATCCTTCGCTTGCCAGTAGGACTCCGCGATGACCACCGCAACATGATCGCCCACATAGCGCACCTTGTCCTGCGCCAGCACGGGATGCGGCGGCTCCTTCATCGGCTGGCCGTTCACGTCCGTGATGAGCCAGCCGCACGGCAGGCCGTTGATCTTCGCGGTGTCCTGGCCTGTGAACACCGCGACCACGCCCGGTGCCTGTTTCGCTCGGTCGGTCTTGATGCTCTTGATCCTCGCGTGCGCGTGCGGCGAGCGCACGAAGCACGCATAGGTCTGACGGTCGAACTGCACGTCGTCGGTATAGGTTCCCGCTCCCGTCAGGAAGCGGTAATCCTCTTTGCGCTTCAGCGAAGCGCCGATCAAATTGATGTCACCCATGGCTCAGACCTTCCTCTCGCGTTCCCGCAGCCGTTCTTCGTATCGGGGAGGGATGTCGCGCGTGCACTCGCAAAAGCGTGTCCGCGGGCGCGCGCTGCACGATCACATGGCTAGGCGCGCATCGCCTGCGCGCCGGCTTGCACCGCCTTCACGATGTTGTGATAGCCGGTGCAGCGGCACAGGTTGCCGTCCAGCTCCCCGCGGACCTGCTCCTCGGAGGGATTGGGGTAGCTTCGCGCCAGATCGATCGCGCTCATCACCATGCCGGGGGTGCAGAACCCGCATTGCAACCCGTGATGATCGCGGAACGCCTCCTGCATCGGGTGCAGCGTGCCATCGGGCTGGGCGATGCCTTCGATGGTGACGATGGTCGCGCCCTGGGCTTGCAGCGCCAGCATGTTGCAGCACTTCACGGCCTTGCCGTCGAGATGGATGGTGCAGGCGCCGCATTGAGCCGTATCGCAGCCGACGTGAGTGCCGGTCAGGCGCAGCTGCTCGCGGATGAAGTTGACGAGCAGGGTGCGCGGCTCGATCTCTGCCGTGACGGGATTGCCGTTCACGGTCATGGATACCTTGGCAAGCATGTGGGCTCCTCCGAGTTGAGTTGTGGATAAGTCGCTTTCGTTTCCCGTGCGCGCGAGCGACTCTATTAGGACAGCGAGACTCGGCCACGATATCCCGACCGCCACCGCCTGGCGCCGGCCCCGAACGTCGGGAGCGGGCCTTCGGCTCGGGCTTGGACCGCTGCGCGAGCGCATCGGGAGCACAGGGCTTCCATCCTAGACAACGCGGCGCACGGGAGCAACCGGAACGTGGCCCCCGCGCTGCGCTGACCCGGAACGTGCCGCTTGGGGCCGCCCTGACATAGAATCATGCCTTCCCGGCGCCGCCCGGCACGCACTCGACGAGGATGAACGCAATGACCAAGTTTGGCATCGGCCAGGCGCTCACGCGCCGCGAAGACCAGCGGCTGCTCACCGGTACGGGCCAGTACGTCGACGATGTCGTGCTTCCGAATCAGACGCATATGGTGTTCGTGCGCTCGCCGCACGCGCATGCGCGCATCCGGGCTGTGGACGGCTCAGCGGCCATGCAGGCGCCCGGCGTTCTCGCCGTGCTGACCGGAGCGGAGCTGAAAGCTGAGGGCATCGGGTTCTTCCCGCTCATCCCCGGGATCCCCGGGCCGGACGGCAAGCCCATGGCCGCGCCGCCTTACTATCCGCTGGCGGTGGACGAGTCCCGATTCGTCGGCGAGGCGGTGGCGGCGGTGGTGGCGCAAACCCGTGCGCAGGCGGAGGACGCTGTCGAACAGGTCGTCGTGGACTACGAGGAGCTGCCGGCAGTGGTCACGATCCACGCGGCCCTTGCAGCCGGCGCAGCCCAGCTGTGGCCGGAGACGCCCGGGAACGTGACGGCGCAGCTGGAGTGGGGCAGCAAGGACGCCTGCGATGCGGCTTTTGCGAAGGCGAAGCACGTTACCAAGATCCATTTCCACAACCAGCGCTTGGTGCCGATGGCCATGGAGCCGCGCGGGACCTCGGCTGAGTACGACAAGGCGAGCGGCCGCCTCACGATGTACACGAGCTGCCAGAATCCCGCCGGGCTGCAGAAGACTCTGGCGGAGTCGATCCTGAAAGTGCCGATGGAGAGCGTGCGGGTACGCGTGGGCGACGTCGGCGGCGGGTTCGGCATGAAGACGATGCTGTACCCGGAGGACGCGGTGGTCGCCTATGCGGCACGCAAGCTCGGACGCCCGGTGCATTGGCGCGCCACGCGCGGCGAGGAGTTCTTGGCGGGAACGCACGGGCGCGATCAGATCAACCGCGCCGAGCTGGCGTTCGACGCGGGCGGCAAGATTCTGGGCTTCCGGGTGGAGATCACCGGCAACGTCGGTGCCTACGGCGCCAGTCCGGGCGCGATCATCGTCGTGGCGGTGGGCCCGAAGGTCATCACCGGCGTGTATCACGTGCCGGCGTTGCACCTCAAGGCGCGCGCGGTGTTGACGAACACCAACATGGTCTCCGCGTACCGCGGCGCGGGGCGGCCCGAAGCCATCTATCTCGTCGAACGCCTCATGGACCAGGCGGCGTTCGAAATGGGCATCGACCCCGCCGAGCTGCGCCGGCGCAATCTGATCCAACCCACGGCGATGCCTTACACCACGCCGATGGGCGAGAAGTTCGACAGCGGGAACTTTCCGCACATGCTCGACCGCATCCTCGACAAGGCGGATTGGAAAGGGTACGAGAAGCGACGGGAGCAGTCGCGCAAGCGCGGAAAGCTGCCCGGCCGTGCGATCTCCACTTTCCTGGAGTGGACCGGCGTAGTCCACGAAGAGACCATCGACATGCACGTGCAAGCCGACGGCCGCGTGCTGGTGTACACCGCGATGCAGGCGATGGGGCAGGGCATCGAGACGAGCTACGTGCAGATCGTGGCCGATACGCTGGGCATCGATCCGAAGCATGTCGTGATCGTTCAGGGCGACAGCGACATCGCGCAGGGTATCGGCAGCATGGGCAGCCGCTCGCTCTATATCGGCGGCTCCGCCATGCTGACCGCATCGCAGCAGACCATCGAAAAGGGCAAAGAGCTCGCCGCCGAAGCGTTGGAAGCGGCCGGACCGGACATCGCGTACAAGGAAGGCCGCTTCAGCGTCGCCGGCACCGACCTGGGGATCGGGCTGTTCGACCTGGCGGGCAAGCAGGCCGAGAAGCGCATCGCCATCCACACGCTGCAAAAAGTGGACGGACCGTCGTGGCCGAACAGCTGCCATGTGTGCGAGGTCGACGTCGATCCCGAGACGGGGGTCGTCGAGATCCTGCGCTACACGACGATGGACGATGTCGGACGCGTGATCAACCCGATGATCGTGGCCGGCCAAGTGCATGGCGGCGTCGCGCAAGCCGTGGGACAGGCATTGCTGGAGGGGGCCCGTTATGATCCGGACACGGGCCAGCTCGTGACCGGCTCGCTGCTCGATTACTGCCTGCCGCGCGCGGACGATTTGCCGAACATCGACGAGTACACCGACGAGAGCACGCCGTGCAAGATCAATCCGCTCGGAGCGAAGGGCGTGGGCGAGCTGGGCACCGTCGGAGGCACGCCAACCGTGATCAACGCCCTACTCGACGCGTTGCGCCCGCTGGGAGTGCGACATATCGAGATGCCGGCCACGCCCGAGCGGGTTTGGCGCGCGATCGGCCAAGCGAAGGCGGCGTAAAGGCTGCGGGCATCCGGCGCGCTGAGTGCGGGCTGCGCCCCCGCGCGGCAACTGTAACCCTCAAGGACTCCATGCTCCTTTCTCGAACCGTCGATCGCGGGTTTGCACCGTGCGCACGACTCTCTATATGGCTACTGTCCGCGGCCTTCGCGGCCTGCCTGATGTCGGGCTGCGCAGGCGGGTCCGAGAAGCCGAATCCGGCCGCCGTCAAGCGTTACGCAGACCAGGGCTACGTACCTGAGCGGCGTTTCGAGACGACCTCCGCCCAGGAGACGTGGACCATCGGCTCCAAGTTGGTCGACGTCGTGCTCCTCGCGCCGGCGCCGCCGGGAACCTATCCGGTGGTCATCTACCTGCCGGGGTTGGGTGAGCCGGCCAGTGCCGGACTGGCCTGGCGTCAGGCCTGGGCGCGGGCCGGCTACGCCGTGGTTTCCGCACAGCCGTCGCAGTATGGGCCGGAAGTGTGGTCTTCTCGGCTCGCGCGTGCCGGGGATTTCATCAGCGTCGCCCGTGACGCGTTCTCCGCGTCTTCGCTTCAGGCGCGCACACAGCTCATGCAGGATCTGCTCGATCGGATTTCGCGCCCGCCGCGCAGCGGGGGCGGGAGCGCGTTCGATCGCATCGACGCGTCTCGGGTGGCCGTCGCCGGCTACGATCTGGGCGCGCAAACCGCGATGATCGTCGCGGGCGAGAACGTCCGCGGCGTGGAACCGCTGCGCGTGCCGGCCGGCGTGAAATGCATCGTGGCGATCAGCCCGTATGCCGACTTCTCCGGCATGGGGATGGAGCGGAACTTCGAGTCGGTTCGTCTTCCAGTGCTGTCCGTAACCGGTCCCCTGGACAAGGATGCCTATGGGCTGGTCACCTCGGCCCCGGTGCGTCGCGCACCGTACCAGTACATGCCGGCCGGACAGAAGTATCTGCTCGTGCTGCCGGGAGTGCCTCATTCGCTGCTGGCGGGAGCGGGCCCGGCGACTGGAGGCGAGCCCAAGGGCGGAGCGAAGGGCGCCCCGGCCCCGACGCGGGAGGCGGGGCCCGATGCCGATGCCATGAGCGACGAAGGCTCCCCGGCCGACGAGGACCGGCCCAACCAGAAACGCCGCGCGCGTTCCGCGGGCGGGCGCGGACCCAACGCCGCGGAGCAGGCAAAAGTGCAGACGCAGGTTCAGAGCGTGACGACGGCCTTCCTAGACGCGATCGTCAAAGACGATTCCATCGCCTCCGAGTGGCTCAACCGGAACGCGAAGCGCTGGCTCGGAGATTCGGCAGAGCTTACGTGGAAGTGAGCGAAAGGCCGATCGACCCAGGCCCGGCGCACCGAGCCAGGCGGCCTTTCGCAGCGCGCTGAACCCGGCTTCGGCGCCGGGTCAGTTCTGGTCCGCGGGGAAAAAGAGGATGCCGGTCTTGACGATCATGCAGCTGCCCTGCGACGGAACGAGCGCGACCACGACCGATGGCGTGGTCGGATCCTCGTACAGCGGGGCGTCGCCGAGGCTGGTGTAGTACTTCCAGTCCTTGAAGCTGGTCTCGCGCAGCTTCGCGCAAGAATCAGCGACCACGAACATCTGCACCAGCGTGGCGTCGCAAGTGCCGTCGGCGGTCGGGGACGTGGTCAACGCGGTCATGGACGGTCCGTCCGAATACGGCTTGGCCGTGACCGTCAACGCCGAGTGGCCGTCCGGGCTGGAGTTGTGCCAGAAGTTCAGGTAGGCGAAGTCGTCGGAGTCGTAGATGAACTTGATCAGCCGGGACGCGTCGCCGGCGCACTTCTTGAACCCGCGTCCCTTCAGCCCGTCGATCGCTCGATAGTCGGGTGCGGCATCGGCGGGTTTTGTTGCGGGCGGTGCAGCCGGTTCCGCTCGGGCGGCAGCCAGGCAGACCGAGAACAAGATGAGCGCGCCGCTCACGGCGCGAGTCAGAGTTAACCGCATCGGGGCTCTCCTTGGCAGGAACGTTGGGACGGCGCATCGGCGGCTTCTGCCGTGGAGGACCGTTGGGCCGAGCGTCTCGAAGACGACGGCGCGATCGGCCCATATGCGGGCAGCTGCTGCTGTGGTTCCCAGGACCAGTGGCGTCAAGCACGACGCATTCCAGCATCGGCGAGCCTCTTGCGCTCCTCCGCCGGGATCGTGTCGGTGCGCCGTGGTCGGAGGGCTTCCGGAAAGCAAAAAGCCCCGGACTCGCCGGGGCTTTGCGGGTGAGCTTGCGGGCGCTTAGAGCTCCACGCCGTGCTCCTTCCAGACTTCCGCGGTGACTTCCGCCTGGAGTTTGTAGAAAGACAGTACCCAGTACAAGGCACCGAGGACGATCGCAAGCGGGGCAACGGCGAGGATTACTGCGCTCATTCTTGACTAGCTCCATTATGGCAACGGGTTGCGAAAAGCCGCGGCGCAGGCTCTCCCAGCGGGCTAAGCAGGGCGCACAGCCCAGGCCCGATCAAAGCCTTGAAAGACGAGAGTAAGGTTCTCGCGACGATACCGCGGTCCGGCGCTGCGGCTTGCTCCGCGGTGGGAACACAGCCCCAGCTACCGGAATTCGTGAGCACGGGGAACAGC
>Ga0335077_10010538_pt1 | contig 11515 bp, 8 predicted proteins | sample Lox_Sample_31_FD_207151 | JGI IMG/M metagenome (GOLD analysis project Ga0335077, IMG submission 207151) | Soil microbial communities from Loxahatchee National Wildlife Refuge, Florida, United States - Lox_Sample_3.1 | ecosystem: Environmental > Terrestrial > Soil > Wetlands | place: USA: Florida...
GGCAGCGTTACGCGATGCATCCCGCCGACTCCCGAAAGACCCTGGAACTGATGACTTCATCCATTTCAACGTTTGCAGCGTTGTTCCGGCATGCCTTGATTGCTCTGGGGGACAATCCCCCACCAACCAAGAGAGGTGCAGTGGATCGCCTGGGATCCGTCCTGGGATTTGATCCCAGTCCCTTTCACACGATCTTCGAGATTCGTGAAGGTCACAAGCGTGAACGTGACGTGGATGCCCAGGCAATATTCGATGCATACCTGGACAGGGTCTCCCAGGTCGCGACAGAGATGGACCGCCGGTTGGCAACTCCACCGGCAAATGAATAAAGAAGCAATTCTGGCGGGCGTCTTAAGGCACTCGCCCCTGATTTTAGAGGAGGAAGGTCATGAAAATACTGTTGGCGGTGGTGGGATTCCTGGCGCTGATGGCACTCATTATTGGAGGAGCTTACGTCAGCAGCCGAAACGAAATGGTTCGCAAAAATGAAGCCATCAAACAAGCATGGTCGCAGGTGGATGTGGTGCTGCAACGGCGCGCCGACCTGATTCCGAACCTCGTGGCAACCGTAAAAGGTTATGCGCAGCAGGAGCAGAAAGTGTTCGGAGACATCGCCAATGCCCGCGCCGGCCTGTTGAACGCCCGAACACCAGCAGACAAGATCGCTGCCAATGGCCAATTGGATGGTGCCCTGGGCAGGCTGCTGGCCATCGTCGAGAACTATCCCAATCTGAAATCCGATCAGAACTTCCTGGCCCTGCAGGACGAGCTGGCCGGGACCGAAAACCGCATCGCCGTCGAACGCCGCCGGTATAACGAGGCCATCCAGGATTACAACACCTACATCGGCCTTTTCCCCAACAACATCTTTGCCGGGTGGGCTGGATTCCAACGGAATAACGACTACTTCGCTGCATCCGAGCCCGCGCGCCAGGCTCCCAAAGTGGATTTCGGCGCGCCGAAGCAGTGACCCTGTTGTTTTTTAGCGAGGTTCGCGAATTCGCGACGAGATCGCGACCATGTGGTTCGCATGTCGAAGCGTTTTCAAGAGCTTAGGTTTGGCCTTCGTATTGCCCTACCAATGGGGGAGATCGATGAGGTCAGTCACCGGTGTGACAAACGCTCACGATCAAATCAAATTCGCATGACGCTGAGAGGAGAACAATTATGGCAGAGCTGATCGTAGTTGGTTTTAAGAAAGATATGTACCGGGCATCGGAAGTGCTCAACAACTTGTCGGACATGAACGACGATTGGGTGGTTGATCTGCATGACGCGGTAGCCGTCTACCGGGACAACAAGGGCAAGCTGCGAGTCGATCAAAGCTACCAGATGACCACGGGCGAAGGCGCCGCGTTGGGCGGTCTCTGGGGCTTGCTGATCGGATCCACGCTGGCGATTCCGTTCACGATGGGGGCAAGTGCGGCAGTGGCGGCAAGCGCCATGGCGGCGGGCGCACTTGGCGGGACCGGACTCGGCATCGGGCTGGGTGCCGTCGACGCGGCGTCGTGGAAAGATGAATTTGGCATTCCCGATGATTTTGTTCAGCGGGTCGGCGCGATGATCCAACCCGGCGACTCAGCTATCTACGCAATTCTGCGGGTGGGAGATCCCGAGGTCGTGGCCGATAAGTTCCGCGGCTACGGAGGCACGATCCTCCGCACGACGTTGAGCAAGGATCAGCAGGCGAAGGTGGAGAAAGTTCTTACCGCTAGCGCCAAGTAAGAGCGCTCTTCTCACCAGGGTGATCAGGACTCCTGGGCTGCGAGTCCCGGGGTCCTGATCTGCACCGTGAAAACACAAGGCCATGACAGGAATCCTCAAACTCGCCTACAAGCTGCTCGTCAATGACAAGGCCAAGTTTTCGGCGCTGCTGATCGGGATTACCTTTGCCGTCTTTCTCATGATGTTCGTTACCTCGATGTTCAGCGGGGTCATGAAACACGCGTCCGCCAATATCATTAATATTGGAGCACCCTTATGGGTCATGGATCCGGCCGTCGAAACTGTATCCAATTCGGTCGGAATGCCAGCTTACGTCCTGGACGCGGTTCGAAGCATGCGAGGCGTGAAATATGCCGTTCCTCTTTATTCGGGAGGGGCGCTGGTCAAGCTTCGCGACGGAAACTATCAAACCGTCACTGTCATCGGGTTGGACGACACCAGCCTGTATGGCCGACCCGAACTTATTGCGGGAAAGATTCAGGATATTTATGCGGAGAATGGATTCATTGTGGTGAAGGATGCGGAGTTTTCCAAGCTCGAGAATCCCCACATTGGCTCGGAGTTCGAGCTGAATGATAATCGTGGAGTCATTGTGGGAATTGCCAAGGTGGCGACTTCCGGCTTGTACGGTCTCCCGACCTTGTACACGACCTACGAGCGAGCCATCCAGTACATTCCCAATCCCCGGTTCACGATCTCATACGTCCTGGTTGAGCCGAAGAGCACCAACGATATCCCCCGGATCAAACAGCAAGTCGAGAGGCTCGGCTACCGCGCACGAACCAAGGAAGAGTTCATGCAAAATACCGAGAACTTCTTCTTATACAAGACCGGTGGTGGCACCAACTTGCTCATTATGATGCTGATCAGCTTCATTGTCGGGCTGTCGCTCTCGGGTCAAACTTTCTATACGTTCATCCTGGAAAACCTGGAACGGTTCGGAGCGCTGAAGGCTATCGGGGAGAAGAGCCGCGACCTTGTCTTGATGATTCTGTTCCAGGCCACGTTCACGGCATTCACGGGCTTTGGCCTGGGAATCGGAATGTGTGTGCTCTCGGTCCTACTCGCCAAGGCAAGGCTTCCCAGCTACGCGGCCATGATTACCTTCGGCAATCTCGGGATTTCTTTTGGCATGGTGGTGGTGATTGCCGCGGTCTCCAGCTATGTCGCGGTCCGGCGGGTTCTCAAAATTGAGCCCTTCGATATTTTCCGAGGATGAAATGCCGAAAATAGCCATTCAAGCGAGCGGACTGGTCAAATGGTTTGGCGAAGGAGAAGCCAAGACGATGGCGCTTCGCGAAGTCAGCCTGGAAGCACAATTCGGGGAGATGGTTTATGTCGTGGGGCCCTCCGGCAGCGGGAAAACGACCTTGCTCAGCGTTCTTACCGGCATTCTCAAACCGAATGCGGGGAAGGTTTTGCTGGAAGGAACCGACATTTGGGGTCTGAATTCCGACCAGCTTGCGGACTTCCGGTTGGCGAAAATCGGTTTCGTATTTCAGGACTTCCACCTCTTCCCCCGCTTGACCACGGCGGAGAACGCGGCGATTCCACTAATACTCAAGCGAAAGCCATGGGACGGAGCAATCCAGGAAGCGGAGAAATACCTCGACGTCGTTGGACTGAAGAACCGCGCCGAGTTGCCTCCCGTGAAGTTGAGCGGCGGAGAGCAGCAGCGCGTGGCCATTGCGCGGGCCATGGCCAGTCAGCCGGATATTCTGATTATGGATGAACCGACTGCCTCGTTGGACGGTGACACCGGCGTGTCGATTTTGAGTTTCGTCCAGAAGAACGTCCTCAACAAGGATCGCTGCATTGTGGTCGTGACCCACGACGACCGGATTTATAAGTTCGCGACGCGCATCTTGAACATGGAAGACGGCCGCTTGAAGATGTCAGAAAAGAGTACGTCATGAAAAACAAAATGGTTTTCATCATCTCCTTCATAGGAGCCCTTAGTGGGATCGGGGCTGCAATCCTCTCCGGCATTACGGAGCCTGCGCTGCCTCCGGCTTACAATCCCGCGGCGAGCCCCTATCCGAGCGCGATCTATGCCGAGGGCATTGTGGAGAGCGCCCAGACCAGCGGGGAGAACATCAATATCTATCCGGAAGTGGCGGGCACGGTAAAAGAAATTCTTGTTTTTGAGGGCCAGCAAGTCAAAGCGGGCCAGGCGCTGCTTCTAATTGACGATTCGATCCAAAGAGCGACGGCGGAACAGCAGGGTTCATCGGCAGAAGCTGCCGCGGCGCTCGTGAGAGAGCTGAAAGCCGAGCCGAGAAAAGAAAACCTCGACGTTGCCGACGCACAAGTGGTTGCTGCCGAAGCTACCTTGAAAACCGCTCAGGACACGTTGCAGAAAGACCAGGCGGCTTACGAGATCGATCCGCGATCGGTGAGCAAAGATGCGTTAGACAGCGCCTTCAATTCCGCCGCGGTAGCGAAAGCCAACCTTATCGTTGCCAAAAAGCAGGACGATTTGATCAAGGCGGGAGCTTGGGTCTACGACATTCAAAATCAGGATCGACAGCAGCACTCCTTGGCAAGGGCTTATGCCGCCTCCCAGGCGCTGCTCGCCAAGTATACCCTGCGAGCATCGCGGGATGGCGTTGTGCTGGCTATCAACACCGTCGTCGGGAACTATGTATCCCCGCAGGGATCTTATGACGCTTACACACAGGGGGTGGATCCCGTCATCAGCTTGGGGAGTTTACCATCCTCTCTCCACGTTCGCTGCTACGTCGACGAAATTCTGGTCCCACGGTTGCCCCTCGGCTCAAAAATGAAAGCGCAAATGTCCATCCGCGGGTCGGATGTCAAAATTCCTTTGGAATTCGTCCGGGTGCAGCCGTATGTTTCTCCGAAAATCGAGCTTTCGGATCAACGTCAGGAGCGCGTGGATGTTCGCGTTCTTCCCGTGATTTTCAAGATTGAGAAGCCCACTAATGTGAATCTCTATCCCGGTGAGCTGGTCGATGTCTACATCAGCGAATGAGATCAGACAAGGCTGCGAACGAGCACCCAGTTTCCGTACCCAAGCCGGACGGCCGTGGGAGAAGGTCGAACCTCCAGGGCAAGAGACCGATCGAGAGGAACGCGACATGGAACGCTACGTTAGGATGAGCCGGACCGTCTTGCCAGTCGCACTCGGCACAATCTTCCTGTTGGTTACAGGTTGCGGAGTTGGCCCTAGGTATGTGCGACCACCCGTCCCGAGCCCGCCAGCCTACAAGGAGACTCCACAGGCCGCGGCGAATGGAGCGGAGCTTTGGCGGACAACCCAGCCGAAAGATGGCTCAAACCGTGGGAACTGGTGGAAGGTCTTCAACGATCCGCAATTGAACGAACTGGAAGAGGGGGCGAGTTCTTCCAGCCAGGAAATCGCCGCGGCTGCGAATAACTACCTGGCGGCGCGGGCCCTGGTTCGAGAAGCGCACTCGCAGTATTTCCCGACCGTGACCGCCAATCCGAGCATCCTCAATTCACGCCCCTCGCCAGGACAATTCGGGGGCCTTCAGGCGGGAACCGCGTCGGCGTCCGGATTGACCGTCAAATCGTACACTGATTACTCGCTGCCTTTTGATGCCTCATGGGAACCCGATTTCTGGGGACACATTCGCAGTACGGTGAAGGTCAATACTTATGCTGCGCAAGCCAGCGCCGCCGATCTTGAGAACGTTCGCCTGAGCGTACAAGCGGAGCTTGCCGCCGATTACTACGAGCTGCGCGCCCAGGACTCCCTGAAAGAGCTGTTTGATTCCACGGTCACCGCCTACCAGGATTCTCTCAAACTCACACTCGCTCAGTACCGCGCCGGCCTCGGTTCCGATGAATCGGTGGCACAAGCTGAGGCCCAGCTAAAAGCTGCGCAAGCTCAGGATACGAACCTGGGGATCCTGCGTGCCCAGTATGAGCACGCCATCGCGGTGCTGATCGGCCAACCCGCCTCGTCATTCTCTGTGGGACCCAATGCTTTGAAGGCAAATCCTCCTGCCATCCCGCCTGGGATTCCCTCCGAGCTTCTCGAGAGGCGTCCGGATATTGCGGCTGCAGAGCGTTCCGTGGCTCAAGCAAACGCGGAAATTGGGATGGTCAAAGCTGCGTATTTCCCGACGATCCTGCTCAGTGCCTCCGGGGGGTTTGGAACTACGTCGACTCTGAACTGGCTTACGTGGCCAAGCCGGTTCTGGTCGGTGGGCCCAAGCCTTGCCGAAACAATATTTGATGCTGGCTTGCGCAAGGCGACCGTCCAGCAGTACCGCGCCACGTACGAACAAACAGTCGCCAACTATCGGCAAACCGCCCTCACGGCGTTTCAGCAGGTCGAGGACAATCTCGCGGCGCTCCGCATCTTGTCGCAGGATATCGACCAACAGGATGCCGCCGTGCAAGCTGCCCAGCGGAGCCTTGAGGAAGCCGAGGTCCGGTACAAGACCGGCCTCGATCCCTACCTGAATGTGATCACGGCTCAAACCGCTTTGCTGACCGACCAGCAAGCGGCGGTAAAGTTTCGAATGGAACAGATGGTTGCGAGCGTTCAATTGATCAAAGCGCTGGGTGGCGGATGGGATTCCTCGCAGATTCCCTCGGAGAAGGAAGTGGGAAGCAAGACTCAGGACGGACTGAGCGCCCAACGCTGAGCCATGGGTTGGCGCAAGGGCTGGGGCGCGAACGGAGCGCATCCTGTGTCTGGTCGGTTTTTCGGGATTGTTGGTGAAGGTTTAAGACAACGCGCGATTATTGGCTCACCGTAATCGCAGAAACGAGCAATGCCATGCGCATTGGAAAACTGCTGTTCCTGACTTTCGTCGGCCTGCCGCTGCTGTTTGCTCAGGCGCCACCCGCCAGCGACGAATACTGGCCCAAGGAAATCGATACCGACGAGCTTCACCTGGTTCTCTACCAGCCTCAAGTGGATAGTTGGAAGGGCAACCGGATCGAGGCCCGCTCCGCCGTGATCGTCACACTGAAGGGAGAATCAACCCAGATCTTCGGAACCGTCACGATCAGCGCCAGGACTGAGGTCGATCAGGAGGCGCGGCTGGTTGACCTCGAGGACATCGCCGTTAAGGAAGCGAACTTCCCCTCGGCTCCCTCTCTTCAGGGCAAGTTGCGGAAAGCTGTTCGTGAGAGTGTTCCGGGCTGGCCGCATACCGTATCGCTCGACCGGCTCTTGGCGGATCTTGAGATCACCCAAACGGAGGCCCAGGCCGAAACGATTCACTTGAAGAACGATCCGCCGAGGATCATTTTTAGTAATGAACCGGCCGTGTTAATCCTGATCGACGGCGATCCCGTGTACCGCGCCGTCGAGGGCACCCCGTACACGCGCGCCGTTAACACCCCCGCGCTGCTGTTGTTCAATTCCGCCGTTGGAACATTTTACCTCGACGGCGGAAGTTGGTGGATGACCGCGTCGTCATTGACGGGGCCGTGGACCGCGGCGGCGAATCCCCCGCAGGAGCTTGCGGAGATCAAGCAGCAATTGACTGAAGATGAAGAAAAGGAACCTCCCGAAGCTGCCGCCGTGCCCGCGGGAAGTCCGCCCGTGGTCTACGTGAGCATGGTTCCCGCCGAGTTGCTGGTCACGCGAGGTGACCCAGTCTACGCTCCCCTCGCGCGAACCAGTCTGCTGTATGCCACGAACTCCGATAGCGACTTCTTCATGGATACGAAGTCGCAGCAATATTACACGCTGCTCGCTGGCCGGTGGTTCCGCGCCAAGTCACTGCAAGGAACGTGGGAGTGGGAGCCGGGAGATCAACTGCCGGGCGATTTCACTCGAATTCCCCCGGAGAGCCCCAAGGGTCATGTGCTGGCCTCGATTCCGGGCACCGAACAAGCTCGGGAAGCCGCCATCGCCAATCAGATTCCCCAAACCGCCACGGTCCAGCGTAGTCAGGCCAAGCTGGACGTCAAATACGACGGGCAACCCCAGTTCCAGCCCATCGAAGGAACCGGCATGGAATACGCCATCAACACGTCCGCTGAGGTGATCCACGCCGCGGGACGCTATTACGCCGTCCAACATGGTGTCTGGTTCGTGGCCGATTCAGCGCTGGGGCCTTGGGCTGTCGCAGATATGATCCCGGCGGAAATCTACACCATTCCGCCGAGCTGTCCTCTTTATCATGACCGCTACGTGTACGTCTATGGAGCGACTCCGGATGTCGTGTACGTTGGCTATACGCCAGGTTACATGGGAGCATTCGTATCCGACGGCGTGGTGGTTTTCGGCACCGGCTGGTGGTATCCGGGATGGTGCGGCGACTTCCCGCCGTTCTACTGTTATGGCTGGCCGTGGACCTGGGGATTTGGATTCCGGTTCAGCTATTGGGGTGGCGGCTGGTTCTGGAGACCGGCGGGCCATTATTGGTGGTATCACTCCACACCGCTCAGCCACCGTGTCTTTTCCGAACATTGGAATATGCACTGGGGCAGTCCCAACCGGGCCTGGGTTCGCGGGAACGTGAATGCTTACAGCCATTGGGGCGGGCACGGGGTCGTCACGCGCAGCTTCCAACAGCCCGGAAGGGTCTCACCGCAGGGTCGCGGCGCCCGTCCGGACCTATATGGCGGCAGGGCTGGGGAGGTTTACCAGCACCGTTCCGATGGTTGGTACCAGCAGAACAAGTCCGGGCAGTGGCAAAGGTCGCCTTCCAATCAAGAACTCGAGCGGCAGCGCCAGTCGCGCTCGCTGGGCCAATCCCGTCAGGGGGAATTTCAGAACCGGGGCCAGTCGCCCGGCATCCCTCGAACGATGGCTCCTTTGGGGGGGCGCGGACGCCGTTAAATCTGTGAGTATCGCGCACCGGGTTTTCGAAATATGTCGCAGCCGGAGGCGAACTGAGCTGACGGGGAGGGGCATTGAGACGAAAGAAAATCGGCCGGAGTATTCTCATTGTTGTAGCCGCATTGCTAGCCACAAGCCTAGCCAGGGCCGAGCCGGCGGAACCTGACGTACTCCCACCGGACATTGCCGCGCTTTACAATGCCGGGCAGTATCGCCGCGCTGGGGAAGCACTGCAAGCTGCCAGCGAACGAAATCCGAGTGACGCCTCCCTTCACTATTGGCTCGGCCGTTGCTTCTTCGAGATCCGTGATTATAGTCATGCGATCTCGAGCTTGGAGCACGCCACCACGCTCGATCCCGGCCGCTCCGAATATCACGATTGGCTCGGCAAGGCCTGCGGTCGCAAAGCTGACGAGAGCAGCCATTCCAACATGGTTTCCGCTCTTTCCCTGGCGCGCCGCACCCATCGTGAATTCGAGAGCGCGGTTCGGCTGGATGCCACCAATATCCATGCCCAGCGTGACCTCATTGACTTTATGGCGAATGCTCCTGGCAGCCTCGGAGGCGGGGAGGGGAACGCACTTGCGCAGATTCGGGCCCTTTCGGCCGTGGATTTGTTGGAAGGGGCGTTAGCCCTGGCAGATCTTTATGCCGCGGAGAAGAAGTTCGAGCAAGCTGACGCGGAGTATCAAAAAATCCTTCAATCGGCGCCCAATCGCGTTGACGCATATCTCGAAGCAGCGGATTACTATTGCGATCGCGGCGACTCCGGGCACCTGGCGCAGGCCATCGAGGGTGCTGCGAAAACCGCCCCTACGGATCGCCGCCTCAGCTATTACCGTGGTGTCGCGCTCGTCGTGGAAAAGAAAGACCCCGCGCTCGCCGAGAGTGACCTTCGCACCTACCTCGACACCGTGCCCAACAATTCGGAAGTCCCCGCGCACTCCTCCGCCTACAAATGGCTTGGGAAGCTCTACGAAAACGAAAAGAAACCGGACTTGGCGGCCGAGCAGTATAATGCCGGTCTCGCCCTCGACCCTCAGGGCAAGGACCTACGAGAGGCGTTGAAGAGGCTGCAAAAGAGATAATCCGCTTTGCGACCCAACGGAGAAAACACAATGGGCAGCCCGCTTTCTGGAGAGCCTGTTCGGCACGTTCCATTCCCGGTTGAGGCCGGATCTCCCCATCCTTTGGGGGCAGCACCCTCGTCTTCCGGCGTGAATTTTTCACTTTATTCCTCAAATGCGACGTGCGTCGAGCTGCTTCTATTCTCAGCTCACAACTCGTTGGAGCCCTTCCAAACGATTCGGTTCGATCCTTACGTTAATAAGACCTTCCATTTCTGGCACGTCTCGGTGCGCGGTCTGAAACCGGGCGTGCACTACGCGTACCGTGTCGATGGTCCATTTGACTGCGCCGGGCAGCGATTCAACAGGAACAAGGTCCTGATCGACCCCTACGCCCACGGCAATTCTAATTCTCTTTGGGATCGCGGCAGCGCCTGCACTCCGGAGGATAACGTGCGGACGTCCATCCGTTCCGTTGTCACCGACGATTCTGATTATGATTGGGAAGGAGACAAGCCCCTCAACCGTCCGATGGCGGATTGCATCATTTATGAGGCGCATGTCCGTGGCTTCACACAATCTCCAACGTCGGGCGTTCGACATCCCGGAACTTTCGCCGGCCTCATCGAAAAGATTCCTTACCTCCAGGATCTCGGCATTACCGCGGTCGAATTGCTTCCGATCTTTGATTTCGACGAGACCACAGTGCTCAGAGTCGTCAATGGGAAGCCCGTCCACAATTATTGGGGATACAGCACCATTGGCTACTTCGCGCCCCAGTCCTCGTATTGCCTCCACCCCGAAAGCGGCGGCCACTTGCGCGAGTTCCGGGATCTGGTCAAGGCTCTGCACAAGGCGGATATTGAAGTCATTCTCGATGTAGTCTTCAACCACACGGATGAAGGCAACCATCAGGGACCGACGTATTCTTTCCGGGGCATCGATAACCGCACCTACTATTTGCTCGTGCCTTGGGCGCCGCAATACTACATGGATTATTCCGGGTGCGGGAACACCTTCAATTGCAACCACCCCATTGCCGTGAAGATGATTGTGGAGTGCCTCCACTATTGGGTTCAGGAAGCCCATGTGGATGGTTTCCGCTTCGACGAAGGGTCCATCCTTTCGCGCGGTGAAGATGGAGCGCCTGCCGCTCGCCCCCCGTTAGTTTGGCATATCGAGCTGGACGAATCCTTGGCCGATACGAAAGTGATTGCAGAGGCGTGGGACGCCGCCGGCCTGTACCAGATCGGGCATTTTCCCGGCGACCGATGGGCGGAATGGAACGGCCGCTATCGCGATGACGTTCGTCGCTTCGTGAGGGGGGATCCCGGGGTGGTGGGCGCCATCGCCTCGCGCTTGGGAGGCAGCGCTGATATTTATCAGGAACGGGGCGGGTCACCGATGAATAGCGTGAATTTCTTGACCTGTCACGACGGTTTTACCCTCAACGACCTGGTCTCCTTCAACGAGAAGCGCAACGAGGCGAACGGCGAATACAACTGTGATGGCATCAACGACAACCTGAGCTGGAACTGTGGCACGGAGGGTGATTCCGATGATCCCAACATCGACGCGCTCCGCAACCGTCAGGTCCGCAACTTCATGGCAATCCTGCTGCTTTCGCGTGGGGTTCCCATGTTTGTGGCCGGCGACGAGATCAGTCGCTCACAGAAAGGTAACAACAACGCCTATTGCCAGGATAACGAGATCAGTTGGTTTGACTGGACTTTGGTGAACAAGCACGCCGCGCTTTTTCGCTTCTGTAGGAGCATGATTCGGTTCCGGAAGCTGCACCCGGCAGTCAGGCGCGACCAGTTTTTCAACGGCTCGATGAATGAGCGCGGATTAATGGATGTTGCGTGGCATGGCACGAAACTCAACTGTCCCGGATGGGACGATCCCAGTGCTCGCGCTCTCGCCATGACGC
>Ga0335077_10010540_pt1 | contig 11514 bp, 9 predicted proteins | sample Lox_Sample_31_FD_207151 | JGI IMG/M metagenome (GOLD analysis project Ga0335077, IMG submission 207151) | Soil microbial communities from Loxahatchee National Wildlife Refuge, Florida, United States - Lox_Sample_3.1 | ecosystem: Environmental > Terrestrial > Soil > Wetlands | place: USA: Florida...
GGGGGGGGGGCGGGAACGCAGGTCGATCGGGGCAGTGGCGTCGGCGGCGGGCTCCGTGTTCTCCGGCTCGAGCCTGAGCAGCGGCGTCCCGGCATCCACCTGGGCGTTCGGGACCGCGACCACCTCCCGGACCACGCCCGCCGTGGGGGCCTGGACCACCACCTCGACCTTCATCGACTCGACCCGGGCCACCGGCTCCCCGGCCGACACCCGCTGGCCGACATGGACCGGGATCGCCATCACCACCGACGGCACGGGCGCGACCACGAGTCCGGCCGGCTCCCGCTGGATGACGTGCGGAACCCCGTCGATCTCCACGAGGTGTCGCAACCCCTCCACGCTGGAGAGGACGCGGATTCGCCGGTCGCCCATGGAAAGGCGCTTCTCGCGCCCGGCCAGCCGCTCGACCCTGATGTCGAGGGGGACACCGCCGGGCTGCACCACGCGATAGGCGGTGGGGCCGATCTGCCGCACCTCGATCCGGTAGCGGCGGCCCTCGAGCCTGAGCTCGGCGATGCGGCCGGCCGAGGGACCGACGCGGGGGCGACCACGCCGGGCCTCGGCCAAGAACCGCTGCCGCTCTAGCGCCAGCTCGAGGTCGTACACCTCGAGGGCGGCAGCGACGAGCGCCACCTCGGGCCGCGAGGAGACGAGTTCCTCGCCGCGGCTTGCGACCCGGGTGACGCTCCCGTCGCCCGGAACGCCGGTCACCACCTCGGGGTGGGCGCAGATCGCGGCCGTCCAGGCCTTGGTCGTGCCCCCGCCCCCCACCAGCACGTCCGCGTCCTCGAGCGCCTGGGAAAGGCGCACCAGCGCCCCGGCGCGCGAGTCGCCCATCGCCACCACCGTCGCGGCGGGCTCTCCGGGCAGACACAGGTCGCCCTCGTCCACATCCGCCTCGATCCGGAGCACCGGGTCGGTGGGCAGCCGCAGCCGTTCGACGCGGCCCCCAACGAGGTCGCCCTCCGCGCCCCGAGGAAGGATCCGAGCCCCGACGGCGAAGGCAGCGCCCGGCGAAGGGGCGGAGCGAAGCTCGTCCCCCGCCGCGATGGAAAGTGCGAGCCGGACCAAATCGAAACCCGACACCGCCTCGACGGCCGCGGCCGTCGAGGCCACGGGCTGCAGGCCGCAGAGCCTCTGCCCCCCCGTCGTGTCGAGGGCGACCTGAACAGCGGCCACCCCTACCCAACCCGCCGCCTGGCAGGCCCGCTCGGCCAGAGCGGCCGCCCGCCGCTCCTGCTCCGACCACAGTTCCGGGGCGACGCTCTCGAAAAAGGCGACCACCTCGCGCAACCGCAGCGAAGGGTCTCCCATCCCGATGACCCGGGTGCGCCCTTCGAGGTCGCGGGCCACGACCACTTCCACGATCCGCAAAGACCCGTCCGGCGAGGGCCCCAGAAGCTCGACTCCGAGCTCCGCGGCGACCCCTTTGAGACCGCCGGGTGCGCCGGCGCGGCGAAGGACCTCGGCCGGGGGTCCCACCAGACGAATTCCGTTCTCGGCGCACCAGGCCGCCATCTCCGCCCGGTCCGGCGCCGAAGCCCGGCCCATCCACACCGTACTCGCCCGCGCCGCGGCGATCGCTTCGCGGCGGTCCCGCCCCTCGAAGGCCTCGTCGGCCTCGCGGAGCAGCGTGGCGTGGCGCTCGAGGGGGCCGTGGATGGCCACGGCGGCATCGGCACGGCCAAGCCGCACGAACTCCCGGACGGCGCGGATGACGCGGCGGCCTCCCTCTCCCGGTTCGACCACCGCCACCCGCCCCAACCCGATGGCTTGAGACATCCTGGACCCCTTCGTGCGGCGACCGGCTCGCTGGCCCTCGACCGCGGAGGGCGAGTGGGTCACCTTTGCCAGCGTGCGCTCCTCAAATCAGATGGTGCGCTCTTGCGCAAGCGGCGAGTCGCCCTGCCGCACCGGCCACGACGCGCCGCGGCAGCGCAGGGGGAAGAGGGCCCCTCGCAGGTGGTGTGCTCTGGCGTGCCCTCGGGGCTTTACCCGGGTCCCCCTCCAGGCCGCAAGGCGGCCCCAGGGCGACTCGGTCCCAGCAAGGGGAGAGTCTCGAGGCCAAAGCGGCGCGACCTTCACGAATGGTATGTCGCGGGGCGCCCGCCGATGGCCCTCGAAGCCGCACGCGAGTCGAAGCGGTCGCCGAGAAAAGAGCAACGGACGGGAGATCAAGTTCCGGCGGAGGCGCCGGGTGGCCTTTGGGGCAGACATTCGAAAGCAGTGGGGGGAACGACCCAGCGGAAGTGCTCGGCGGAGAACCAGATGACCTCGCCTCGCCGGTGTGCCGGATGCGGGCGACACGGAGAAGTCGAATCGACGATCGAGAGCACCCCCGCGGCCCTTTGCCCGGGGGCCTCGCCTGCCAGGGCGGTCAGGTCGCGGTTCCCAGCAAGGCCGGCCTCGCCGCCTGCACCACCTCGTCGACCCAGTCGATGACCGCTCGCACGCGCGGGGTCCTCCCCAGGTCGCCGTGGAACAGGATCCACAGCTCGTGGTGCACGGGTTCGGGCGCCTCGAGCCGGATGAGCCCGGAGTCGGCGGCGGCGACGAAGCAGGGCAGGAGCGCGACCCCCATGCCCGCCCTCACCGCGGCCACGAGCGACAGGCTCGAGTTGCACCGGAACGCGAGGGTGCGGGCGGGCGCCACCCGCGCGAGCCACCGCTCCTGCGGGGCGCTCGCGAGCGAGTCGTCGAACCCGACGAACGCATCGGCCTCGAAGTCGACCCGGCCGCGGCGCACGGCCGGTTGCCCGCGGGCCGCGTAGAACCCGTAGGCGACCTCGCCAAGCTTGCGCATCACCAGGCCGGCCTCGCGCGGGCGCCCGAGGCGCAGGGCCAGGTCCGCCTCCCGGCGCGTCAGGTCGAAAATCCGCTGGTCCACCGCGACCTCGAGCAACAGTCGGGGGTAACGCTCGCGGAGCGATGGCAGGGCCGGGGCGAGCAGCTGGGCACAGACGTGGGTGGGGGTGGTGAGGCGCACCGTTCCCGCCAGGTCGCGGTCGGCGGCGTCGGCGTGCCGGGCGAGCGCGAGAACGTTTTCCTCGACGCGGGTCGCGAGCGCGGCCAGCTCGTCGCCCGCGGCGGTGCGAGACCATCCCTGGGGTCCCCGCTCGAACAGGGTGAGCCCGAGCGTCTCCTCGAGCGAGGCCACCCGCCGCCCCACGGTGTTACGGTCCACCCCGAGGCGCCGGGCCGCGCCCGACAGGCTCCCGGTACGCGCCAGCTCGAGGAAGAAGCGGAGATCGCCCCAGTCCAGGCCCGCGCGTCCTTGCGCGGGCCCGTCGCTCCGGTGCGCGTTCCGAAGGTTCTGGGCCACCTCTATACCTCCTCACGACCGCAGACGACCGCCGGTGCGGCCAAAACCGCGGGCGGGCGAGGCGGTCGGGAGAGACCAATATGACGCGTACCTCTGCCATCACGAGCGAACTCCCGGTGCCCGCGTGGGTCGGACGCCGGACAGCCACCCGGGGCGGTGCAGGGGGGGCCGCCTCAGCGACCCGGCGTCGAGCCCCGGGGGGGAGCGGGCTCGCCGAGATCGTGGCGGGTGGGCTTCTCCTCATCGTCTGGGCGATCCTTTGGACCCTCTTCGTCGACGGAGTGGTGGGGCCGGCGGCCAGGTTTTCCAAGGCGGCGGATCGGCCCTGGCTCGACGTGTCGGCGGCCTCGCCGACCCAGGTCTCCCCGAGAAGCCCGGGAGCCGTTGACACGACTCCCCGCGCCCCTTAGGTGGAACCGGGTGGCGACGGTCGCGGAGCGACTGCGAAAGACCGGCATTCAACCGTCCGCTCAGCGAGTGGCGGTGGGAGAATACGTCCTCGCCACGGACGCACACCCGTCGGCAGAGCAGGTCTGGGCGGAGGTGCGGACCCGGGTGCCCCTCATCTCCCGGGCGACGGTCTACAACACGCTCAACCTCTTCGTGCGCAAGGGTCTCCTGCGCCAGATCCAGCTCGAGGAGGGCCGGATCGGCTTCGATCCCAACCTGGCGCCACACCACCACTTCATCGACGAGGTCACCGGGGTCGTCCTCGACATCCCCTGGGATGCCTTGGAGGTGAAACGCGTGGAGGCGCTGCGCGGGCTCGAGGTGCGAGAGTACCAGGTGGTCCTGCGGGGCCGGCGCGCGCGGTTGCGCGCCGGCTGACCCGCCGGCGGGAGATCGGGCGGGAACGCCCAATCGGGACGCCGCAAGGAGTCAGGGTTGAGTTAGACGTTGTCTAGACCCTTACGCCCGGCGCGGGCGGGATCGAGGAGTGGACCCATGGCCAACCTGAAGGGATCGAGGACCCAAGAGAACCTGAAGGCGGCGTTCGCTGGGGAGTCGCAGGCGAACCGCCGCTATCTGTACTTCGCCAAGGTCGCCGACGTGGAAGGCTACCCGGAGGTGGCCGCGAACTTTCGCGAGACCGCCGAGGGCGAAACCGGCCACGCTCACGGGCATCTGGACTTCCTCAAGGTCGCAGGCGACCCCGCGACCGGGCTGCCGATCGGCGACAGCACCCTGAACCTCAAGGCGGCCATCGCCGGAGAGACCCACGAGTACACCGACATGTACCCGGGGATGGCCAAGACCGCTCGCGACGAGGGCTTCGCGGAGATCGCGGACTGGTTCGAGACCTTGGCCAAGGCCGAGAAGTCCCATGCCGGCCGCTTTCAGAAGATGTTGACGACCATCTGACGAGCTCGACTGGGATCTCCGGGGGGCGAGACTAGACCCGCCCCCCGGCCCGTCCCCCGAAGGGCCGGTCACGGCGCCCGGCGCGCTCCTCGCCACCCTCTCCCTCCCCTACGGGCTTCTTCCGCGCTTCAAAGCGGCGGCCGGGTTCACGCACGGCCAAGGCCGTCGCGACGGCGGCACCGTGATCCCACCCGGAAGAACTTCACGCCTCGCGTGTTCCGCAGGGTGATCGGCGGGGTCGCCCGCGATCCGGGCGCGCCATGCGGTGGAACGACCGGAGCAGGATCGGCGTAGCGATATGCGCCTCGATGCTCCTCCACCTGGCCGGGGGCGCCGCTCTCCTCGTCCTCGTCCCACCCCGGGAGGAAGCACCAGGGCCGAAGCCGCGATTCGAGATCTCCCTCGTACCGCGCCCCGAGCCCCTGCCGAAGAGCCCCGAGCCGTCGGCGGGCTCTCCGTGGGAGAGGAGGCGCCCGGGGTTCTCCAAGGCCGCGGAACCACACGGCGAAACGCCGGGTGCCCGGCCGCCGAAGGGCGCGGCCAAGGCCCCCGGCCTGACCTCCACCCCGCCTTCGGGCGAAAGGGTGCCCACGCCTGCAAAGGGGACGCGGGAGTGGATGGAGGCGGAGGGACTCGCGCCCGGCGAGGCGATCTCCCCTCGCGCCCTCCTCCGCCAGGCTCCCGCGCTGCTCGGCCCTTCCCGCGGGGAAGGCGGCGTCGGCGAGGAGGGCGAGGCGAGAGACGGTGGTGCTTCGGATCGCGAGAGGGCCGAGGCGATCCGGGCGCGCCTCGACGGCTTTCTCGAGGAGGTGCTGGCGGCCGATCGGGCGCACACCCTCCCCGACGCCTACTGGTCGGACTTGAAGGGGCGCTTCGAGGAGGGTTTCAAGGTGGCGTGGAGGGTGCTCGACGAGGGGCCACGGAACGGCGAGGTCGTGAGCGGCGGCCGCGTGGGCGAATCTCTCGTCGTCTGGCAGCGCGAGGCGGAGCTCTGGGCGTCGCAAGGAGAACAGGCCCTGCCCAGAGATCCCGAGGAACTCGCCGCCGCCCAAGCGCGCCGTGAGCTCGTGGCACGAGAGCTCGTGGGTGGCGAGGAGCGAAAAGCCGCGCTCTTCCTCACGGAACTTGTCGCTCGCGTCGAGCTGGAGCAGGGCCCAGACGGTGAGCTCGCCGCCTGCCGCCTGGTGGGGACGAGCGGAAACGCGGCGTATGACGAGCTGGTGCTGGAGCACCTCAGGGCGCTGGCGAGGGAGGTGCGGGCGCGACTCGGTCCCCCGCCGGCCCAGGGGAGCCGAACGCGGTGGGCCGTTCTCTCGCGGTTCGAGCTCTTCCCTCCCATCCCGCTCGCGGGATGCAGCTTCGACGCCCAGTTCCGGCCGGCGGGCTGCTTCTACCCGCTCAAACGGACGGTTAGGACATCGCTCAGGCTCGAGCGGGTCTGGACGCGATGATCGGTCCGGGCAGAAGCCGACGGGCCCCCTCCGGGGCCTACGAAGGAGCGCCGGATCGTGGATAACGGGCGGACATGAGCGACTCGGACACGGAGAAGCGTTCCCTCTCCCGCGGGGAGTGGGCAGCAGTGGTCTTGGCCGTGGTGGTGGTCGCTGCGGCGCTTTGGGTTTGGCTTCGCAAGCCCGAGAGCGCACCCGGGCCGGCCCTTCAGCAGGCCTCTGAGGCGGCTCCTCCGCAAGCGGTGGCCCCGGAGGAGGCGCCCACCGCTATGACGGACGCTCAGGCGCGGCCACAGCTCCAGAGCGTGAGCGACGACCCTGCCTTTCTGCGCTGGCTCGCCGCGGCCGGCGACATCGTTCGCCGCTGGGCGATCGTGACGGACAACCTCGCTCAGGGCGTGAGCCCCCGCAAGCAGCTCGAGCCCGCTGCCCCCGGGGGCCGGTTCCAGGTAGTCGACCGGGGCGGCAAGACCTTCATCGCGCCCCAGTCGTACGCCCGGTACGACGAGTTCGCCCGCGCGGTGGCGTCCATCAAGGCCCCGGCATTCGCGGCCGTGTACAAGGCTCTCCGCCCGGCGGTGCAGATAGCCTACCGCGCCCTCGGCTACCCCACCGGATCGCTCGACGCGGCCACCCTGCGGGCCTTGAGGCGCATCGAGGGGGCGCCGGTGGTGGACGGCGACCTCGAGCTCACCCCGGAGCGCGGCGTGTATCTCCTTGCCGATCCCAAGCTGGAGAGCCTGAGCGAGGTAGACAAGCACCTCCTGCGCATGGGCCCGCGGAACGCCCGCGCGATCCAGTCCAAGGCCCGCGAGATCCGCGAGGCCCTCGCCCTTCCGGCGGAGGCGGCCAAGTAGCTCGCAACGATTCGCAACGATCTCGACAAAGCCCTCTCCGGGACCCGAAGTAGGCTCGCCCCCGTCGGTTTCGAAGCCCGGGAGCGCCTCCCGGGCAAAGGAGGGATGGAGATGGGTCACAGGGTCTGTCCGTGGTGGCTGGGGTACTTCCTCGCCAGCCCGGTCCGGCGCCTCGTCCAGGACCCGGCGGCGATCGTGGGGCCGCACCTGCGACAAGGGATGACGGTCCTCGAGCCCGGGCCGGGAATGGGGTTTTTCACCCTGGAGATCGCCCGGCGGGTCGGCACCTCTGGACGAGTCATCGCGGTCGACATCCAGGAGCGAATGCTCGCCGGCCTCCTTCGCCGGGCTCGGCGCGCCGGGCTCGCAGATCGGATCGAGGCGCGCCTGGCCCGAGAGGGCTCTCTCGGGATCGACGACCTCGCGGGCCAGGTCGACCTCGTCCTGGCGTTCGCGGTGCTCCACGAACTGCCCGACCCGGGACGGTTCTTCGCCGAGGTGCGGCGAACCCTCGCGCCCGGGGGCCAGGTGCTCGTAGCCGAACCGTCCGGCCACGTGAGCGAAACGGACTTCGAGGCTACCCTGGCCGCGGCCGTCCGAGCCGGGTTCCGCCGCGAGATGGGTCCCGCCATCCGACGGAGCATCACCGCCGTGCTGGCATGAGGCGGTGGGCTTGAAGGCGCCGGGGGTGATCCACCGGTCGCCTTTCGGCGCCCCTCGGCCCGCGGTCGAAGGTGGGGAGAACACCGTCCCGTTGCCGCCGGTGCCCGCGCCGCGGTAACCATGTGTGGATGTCCAGCGCCGCCGCCGTCCCCCTCGAAAAGCTCGAGCGCGCCATAGAGGAGCTCGTCTCGAAGGGGACACTGCGCGTCCCGCCGTACCCGGCCGTGGCGGTCCGAGTCCAGGAAACGCTCGGGCGCAGGGACGCCGGGCTCGCCGAGGTCGCGCACCTCGTGGGGGCCGACGCAGTCCTGACTGCCGCCATCCTCCGGTGCGCCAACTCCGCCCTCTACCGTCGCGGTCCACCAGTCACGGACCTGCTCTCGTCGATCACGCGGATCGGAGCGGCGGAGGTGATGCGATTGCTGCTGGCCTCGGGGCTCTCCTCCGGAGCCCAGGCGGTGGGCCCGCTGGTCTCGATCCGGCGCCTTATCTGGATCGAGGGGCTTTCCAGCGCCGCCGTCTGCCAGGAGCTGGCCCGTCTGCGCGGCCTGCGCACCGAGGAGGCGTTCGTCCTCGGCCTGCTCCACGACTTCGGGAAGATCGTGGCCTCCACGGCGCTCGAGGCGCTTCTCGAAGAGGGCCGGTTCGAGGGGGAGTGCCCGCTCGAGGCCTGGGCGGCCCTGGTGGAGCGGCAGCACGTGCCGGTGGGGCTTGCCACCGCGGCCGCATGGAGGCTCCCGCCGCTCGTGGGCGAGGTGATCGCCGCCCACCACGCCCCCACGGACCGACGGGCGCGCTGCCGCGACCCCGGCCTCCTCGAGGTGGTGAAGCTCTCGGACCACGTGGTCGCGCTCCTCCTCACCCGGACCCGCGTGACCCTGGCGGAGCTGTCGCGCATCGGCGGCCTGGGGATCGACGAGCGGGCCGCCGTGGAGCGCGTCGTCGAAAAGGTGCCCGAGTTCGTCTCCGCCTTCGAGACCCCTGCCGCGGCCGCCTTCGTGGGGTCGCCCCGGGTGGCCCTCCCGGAGACCGCGCTGCGCGCCCCGAGCCGGCCGCTCACGCTCGGGGTCTCGATCGCCGTCGCCCGTCGCCCCAGGCTCTACCGGGCCCGGGCGATTTCGCCCGAAGGGCTCGCCCTGGCCGGCGAGGAGCCCTTGCCCGAGAACCGGCTCCTCGAAGCCAAGGTCTACGCCGAGGAGCCGTTCGCGCTGTGGGTGCTCACCCGGATGTGCCGGCGCACCGCTGGGGGGTTCGACGTCGAGGTGCAGCCGTTCGCGCTCACCGGGGGGCTCCGGGATCAGTGGGAGAAGCTCGTCGCTGGAGGACCGGCCGGCGCGCGGGAGGAGGCGTGAGTCTGTACCACGAGGAGTTCCTGGCGCGCTTTGGCGGGGGAGGGGCCCCGGCGTGCGCCTGCGGGCGGATCCACCGGGTTCTGCTCCGCGAGGCGATCCTGGGCCCGGGCGCGCTGGAGGAGTCGGCCGAGCGGCTGTCCCGCGGACCGTGGCGCGCCATCTGGGTCCTCTCGGACGGTAACACCGAGGCGGCAGCGGGTGCGCGGTGGAAAGGGCTCGTCCGCGGGAAACGCGTGCGAGGCCGCGTGCTGCCGGCGGCGCCCCGGCCGGTGCCGACCGAGGCGCTCGTCTCGGAGCTCGCCGCGGAGGCGCGAGGGGCCTCGCCAGACCTCGTGGTGGCCGTGGGCAGCGGCGTGGTGAGCGACCTCGGCAAGGCCATCTCGGGCGAGACGGGCCGGCCGGGCTGGTCCATCGCCACCGCCGGCTCGGTCGATGCCTACACCTCCGCCACCTCCGCCATCCGGGTGGCGGGGTACCACACCCCCGTCCCCGTTCCGCCGTCCGAGGTGGTGGTCTGCGACGCGAGCGTCATCGCCGAGGCCCCGAGGCGGCTCTTCTGGGCGGGCCTGGGCGACCTCCTCGCGAAGTACCTGGCCCGGGTGGACTGGTTCCTCGCGCACGCCGTCACCGGCGAGTACTACTGCGAGGCCGTGTCGGCTCTGGCGCTCGGCTCGGCACGCCGGGCGATCGAGGCCGCGAGCCTCCTCGCGTCGGATCCGGCCGCGGCGGCGACCGCGCTCTCGGACGCGTCCCTGGTCTCCGGCCTGTGCATGCAGGCGATCGGGTCGTCCCGGCCGGCGGCCGCGGCCGAGCATACGATCGCCCACTTCTGGGAGATGGCGGGCGCGGTACAGAAGGAGGAATTCGATCTGCATGGGCTCCTCGTCGGCGCCGCCAGCCGGCCCATCCTCGTCGGGTACCTCGCCCTGGCCCCGCGGCTTCGGGCCGCCGAGGTGGACCCAGCGGCGCGCCGGGAAGCGCTCGAGCACGAGCCGCCCTGGGAGGCCGTCCTGCCGCCCGAGCTGGTCCGCTTCCGGGCGACGATCGAGGCCGTGGTGCGGTCGAGCGAGGCGGGCCGGCCGTCGCCCGAGACGAGGCTCCGCGCCTTCTCCCGCCGGCGGGAAGAGATCCTGAATGGTGCCGACCCGGTCCTGCGGGAGCTCGAGGCGGCGGTGAAGACGCTCGAGCGGCTCGGATTCCCGTTCTCGCCCGCGGAGCTGGGGATCGCCGAGCCCTGGCTTAGCCTGGGCGTGCGCCACGTCCGTTGGCTTCGCGACCGGTACACGACCTTCGACCTCGCCCACGACCTCGGGGAGGAACCCACGCTCGCGGCGGCAGTCGAGGCCGCGCTGGCGGCGCCGTAGGGGCCGGGGAACCCGCTGGCCATCTTCGGGCGGGAGCCGCGAAAAAGCCTTTCGCGCAGGGGCGACCTTCGAGGGGCGCAAGGGCCCCATCGCAGGCCGCGTCGGGCGAAGGAGCGCGAGCCTCGTCGCGCGGGCCCTCCAAATCCCCGCGTGCGCGGCCCAAGGCCCGGCCGGCACGCCGGTGCGAGACAGAGGCGAACCTCCCGGAACCGCTGCTCCTCGACCCAGACCGATCGGACGCGGAAAACTCCCCGCGAGCCGGCCGCGCGCGCGGGCGCTTGACGACCGGGGGGGGACCGGCTTTAGTGCGACGACTGGACTAAATCGGCGGACCCCCGATCGGCAAGGGCGCTGGTCGCGGTCGGGCGCCGCGGCACCTCTCCGCGGGGGAGTCGCGAGATGTATCTGGGAATCGACCTGGGGACCAGCGAGGTGAAGGCCGTGCTCCTCGAGGACGGCGGCGGGATCGCCGCCTCGGCCAGCGCACCGCTCGAGGTACAGCGCCCCCAGCCTCGCTGGTCGGAGCAGTCGGCCGAGAGCTGGTGGGAGGCCTCGCTCGCGGCCGTGGACCGGCTCAAGGGGGCCAACCCCAAGGGCCTGTCGGCGGTCCGCGGGATGGGGCTTTCTGGCCAGATGCATGGCGCTACCCTCCTCGACGCCGCTGACCGTCCCCTCCGCCCGGCCATCCTGTGGAACGACACCCGGTCGGACGAGGAGTGCCGCGAGCTCGAGGCGCGGGTGCCCACCCTACGCGAGCTCACCGGCAACCTGGCCATGCCGGGGTTCACCGCCCCCAAGCTCCTCTGGGTCGCGAAGCACGAACCGAAGATCTTCGCCCAGGTGCGGTCGGTGCTCTTGCCCAAGGACTACCTGCGGCTGCACCTCACCGGGGAGAAGGTTTCTGAGATGTCTGATGCCGCGGGGACCCTCTGGCTCGACGTGGGCAAGCGCGACTGGTCCGAGGCGCTGCTCGCCGGGACCCGGCTCGGGCGGAGTCACATGCCGCGGCTCGTGGAAGGCAGCCAGCCCTCGGGCGAGCTGAGAGCCGAGTTCAGGCTGCGCTGGGGGATGGGGGGCAGGGTGGTGGTGGCCGGGGGCGGCGGCGACAACGCCGCGAGCGCCGTCGGCATCGGCGCGGTGGCG
>Ga0335077_10010541_pt1 | contig 11514 bp, 10 predicted proteins | sample Lox_Sample_31_FD_207151 | JGI IMG/M metagenome (GOLD analysis project Ga0335077, IMG submission 207151) | Soil microbial communities from Loxahatchee National Wildlife Refuge, Florida, United States - Lox_Sample_3.1 | ecosystem: Environmental > Terrestrial > Soil > Wetlands | place: USA...
CCCCGGCCTGAGCCAGGAGCAGGCCGAACGGGTCTTCGAGCGGTTCTACCGGGCCGACCAGGCCCGGGACCGCAAGACCGGCGGCGCCGGGCTGGGCCTGGCGATCGTCTACGCCCTGGTGAAGGCCCACGGCGGGGCCGTCGGCGTGGACACCGCCCCCGGCAGCGGCGCCATGTTCTGGATCACGCTCCCGCTGGCCGCCGAGGCGGCCTGACCGCGCCTGGGACGCAGGCCGGCCGCCTCACGCGGCCAGGGCGGCCCGGGCGGCCTCGGCGACCGGCGCGGCGTAACCGGCGCCGAACAGGCAGGCGTGGACGAGCAGCGGATGCAGCTGGTGCAGCGGCACCCGCGCCCGCCAGCCCGCCGCCAGCGGTGCCGCCTCGTCGTAGCTGGCCAGGATCCGGTCCAGGAACGGCGCGCCGAACAGCGCCAGCATCGCCAGGTCGGTCTCCCGGTGGCCGCCGTGCGCGGCCGGGTCGATCAGCCAGCCCCGCCCGCCGGACCACAGCACGTTTCCCGACCAGCAGTCCCCGTGGATGCGGCCCGGCGGCTCGGCCGGACCGGCCAGCCCGGTGATGCGGGCCAGCACGGCCTCCACCGGCCGCACGTGCTGCGGGCCGAGCGCCCCCGCGTCGGCGGCCCGGCGCAGATAGGGCAGGAGGCGCCGGCCCGCATACCACTCCGGCCAGGCGCCGGCGCCCGCTGTCGCGTCCCCGGCCGCAGGCCCGTCGTTCGGCAGCGGCAGGCTGGCGATGAAGCCCGGCCACGGCGCCCCGAACCGGTCGGCGCCGGCCGCGTGCATCCGGGCCAGCTCACGACCGAACCGCCCGGCCGCGGCCGCATCCGCCGCCCCGGGCGGCACCCAGGAGATGACCAGCAGGGAATCGTCCCAGCCGACCACGCCGGGCACCGGCACCGCCCCGGCCCCGCCCAGCCAGCCCAGCCCCCGGGCCTCGGCGCTGAGGGCGGCGCCCTGGCCGGCTCCGGTGGCCGCCTTGACGAACACCGCCCGCCCGTCGGCGAGGGTGGCGCGGTAGTGGCGGGCCTGGTGCTGGGAGCCGGTGGGCCGCAGCTCGCTCACGCCGGTGCCGGCCAGCCGGGCCAGCCGCTGCGCGATCTCCCGGTCGGCGGGCCCGCTCACCGGCCGGTGGGTTGCGCGCCCAGGAACCCGGCGAGCCGCCCGGCCAGCCCCTTCGCGGCGGCATGGATCAGCTCGAACGCGCGGCCGTACTCGCCGGGCTGGCCGCCGTAGGGGTCGGGCACCTCGCCGTCGAAGGGGTCGTCGCCGGTCAGGCCGGGGTCGAACGAGCGCAGCAGCCGTATCCGGCCGGCGGCGTCGGAACCGCGCGCCATCCGGCGCAGGTCGGCGGCGTTGCTCGTGTCCATCGCGAGCAGCAGGTCGTACCGGCCCAGCCAGGAGGCCTCGATCTGGCGGGCCCGGTGCGCGGACCCGTCGTAGCCGTGCCGGGCCAGCTCCTCCCGGGCCGGCCCGTAGATCCGCTCCCCCACGTGCCAGTCCCCGGTGCCCGCGCTCTCGACGGTCACCGCCCCGGCCAGGCCCGCCCGCGCCAGTTCCTCACGGAGGATCACCTCGGCCATGGGTGAGCGGCAGATGTTCCCCAGACAGACCAGGCAAACCCGGTAGGGGCCAAACGACTGACGGGGCCCGGGCAGTGCCTCGGTGGCGGGTCTTTGAACGGACATGCAACCAGAATGCCCCACCCGGGCTAGTGTTGCCCGTGATGCCTGCGAATGAGACATACCGGTCACTGTCGTACTGGCTGGACTCGGTGCCGGGCCCGCTGGCCCCCGCCGACCCGCTGCCGGGAGACCTCGACGTCGACGTGGCCATCGCCGGCGCCGGCTTCACCGGGCTGTGGACGGCCTACTACCTGGCCGGCGCGCGGCCCGGCCTGCGGGTCGCGGTCTGCGAGGCGGACATCGCCGGGTTCGGCGCGTCCGGGCGCAACGGCGGCTGGTGCTCCGCGCTGTTCCCGGCGTCGCTGGCCAAGCTCACCCGGATGGCGGGCCGGGACGCGGCCATCGCCATGTACCGGGCGATGCAGCAGACCGTGGACGAGGTCGGCCGGGTCGCCGCGGCCGAGGGCATCGACTGCCACTGGGCCAAGGGCGGCACGGTGCACTTCGCCCGCTCCGCCACCCAGCTCGGGCGCGCCCGGGCCGAGATCGCCGAGGCGCGGGAGTTCGGGTTCGGCGAGGAGGACCTGCGGCTGCTCACCGCCGCCGGGGCACGCGAGTACGCCGAGGCGACCGACGTGCTCGGCGCGACGTACACCCCGCACTGCGCCGCCATCCACCCCGCCCGGCTGGTGCGGGGCCTGGCCGGGGCCGTGCGGCGGCGCGGGGTCGCGGTCCACGAGGCCACCCCGGTCACCGAGATCGCGCCGGGGAGCCTGCGCACGCCGCTGGGGACCGTGCGGGCGCGGTACGTCATCCGGGCCACTGAGGGCTACACGCCGCGGCTGCCCGGCCTGGAGCGTGCCATCGCGCCGGTGTACTCGCTGATGATCGCGACCGAGCCGCTGCCGGAGGAGGTGTGGGCGCAGATCGGCCTGGCGGGCAGGCCGACGTTCGGCGACCACCGGCACATGGTCATCTACGGCCAGCGGACGGCGGACGGGCGGCTGGCGTTCGGCGGGCGCGGCGCGCCCTATCACCTGGGGTCGGCGATCCGGCCGGAGTTCGACCGGGTGCCGGGGGTCTTCGAGATGCTGCGGCGCACGCTGACCGACCTGTTCCCGGTCCTGGCCGGCGCGAAGGTGACGCACGCCTGGGGCGGGCCGCTGGGCATCCCGCGCGACTGGTGCGCGTCCGTGGGGCTGGACCCCGCCACCGGGCTCGGCTGGGCGGGCGGCTACGTCGGCGACGGCGTCTCCACCACCAACCTGGCCGGGCGGACCCTGGCCGACCTGATCCTGGGCACGGACAGCGACCTCACCCGGCTGCCGTGGGTGAACCACCACTCGCCCCGCTGGGAGCCCGAGCCGCTGCGCTGGCTGGGGATGAACACCGGCCGGCACGTCATGAGCTGGGCCGACAAGCGGGAGCCGCACACCGGCCGCCAGTCCCTTGCGGCGCAGGCGTTCGGCCGGTTCCTGGGTGGCTGACCGGCGGCGCCACGGGCGGGTCGCTGGTTCGCGCCACCGGCGGGAATGCTGTTACCATCACTGAGTCTCAAGCGCCGCTAGCTCAACTGGCAGAGCAGCGGACTCTTAATCCGCGGGTTCGGGGTTCGAGTCCCTGGCGGCGCACCCGTCCTGAACTGCGGTAATTCTCTCTTTCGGCCTGCGATCATGGCCTGGCGTGGAACGAACTCTCTCCGCTGCTTCGATGCTCAGGACGATCACAGTGCACAGCCGTTACTCACGCACAGTGACCGTACCGCCAGTTCGACCGGTGCGATAACCCGTCAGACCGACCGAACCGGTCCCGCCGAATCGGGTCGCCATCGTGACCGGGGTTGGGAGATCGTGACCAGGGTTGGGAGGAGGTATCTCCCGACGATCCATGCGACACCGTCGGCCCGACTTCACCGGAGCGGCTCGCTGCCTTACCCCTGCCGGGCCTGGGCAGTGGCGCACGCTAGGTCTGATCATGGTGCCTCGTTTCGGCCTGGCCAGTGTCCAGCCGACGCACGGAGATCAGGCAGAGCCCGAGGTCGCGGACCTTCGTCAGCAGCCCGTGCAGCGCGGGCTGGTCAGCGAGCAGGCCCCAGATGACCGTCTCCTCGCCCTGGCCGCTGATCTGGAGGCCATCGAACCAGGCGGTCCACCGGCCATCCAGGACACCCGCCACGCGGATCTCATACCGGGCAGGCCCGCCGGAGGCGCTCACTCCACCTCCAGCCAGCACCCGGGCGGAGCGGCGGAGCGCACCATGCCCGGCGTTGCGGATTGCGCCCGCGGCAAAGACTCGCGGTTTCCTGGCCGTTCACGGGCCGGCCTGAGGGCAGCCATTCCTGTCCTTCCTGCCGGTTGTTTTTCCTTCATCTGTGGACGGTAGGAGCGGACACAGGGGCTGGGCGTCACCCGAAGGTGGCATGTGAGTGGGATCTTGCGGTGATGGGCGCGCCGACGGGGCGCCACGAAGTGGTATCGCCTGCACCACCGATGTCACTGCCCGCTGCAAAGGCAGCGGCAGCACGGCTCCGTGAGCCCCGCGGGCGATAATCTGCTTGTGGCGGATGGCCTGACGAAGACTCTCACCCCTGAGCCGCCGCCGGGCCGCGTGGAGACACCAGATGACGGACAGCGGCACGTTTTCGCGCAATAAGCCTGTTGGCCTGGGCGGGTAGGTCACCGATGGCTGACCCGTCTGTAGCGGCCCCGGCCGGGGTCGCCATGTCCGGGCAGGATGTCCTGCTAGCGACCAAGCTGCATGTGCCCCGGCCGCAGCCGGGATTTGTGTCGCGCCCGCGTCTGGTAGAGGCGCTGGGCGAGGGCCTGGCTAGGGGCCGAGTGCTGGTGTGCGCCCCGGCGGGATTCGGCAAAACGGCGCTGCTGGCCCACTGGGCCCGCGGTGGCGGGCGGCCGGTGGCGTGGCTGGGCCTGGATGCCGGCGACGGCGACCCGGCCCGGTTCTGGCGCTACGCGGTGGCCGCGCTGGACCGGGCCCGGCCGGGGCTGGCCGGGCGGGTGGGCCCGTTGCTTCCGCGTTCGTCTGATGGGCTGGTGACGGCCCTGATCAATGAGCTGGCCGCCGATCCGGGCCCGGATGGGGTGCTGCTGGTCCTGGATGACTATCACCTGGTCGACTCCGGGCCGGTGCACGAGTCGGTGGCGTTCTTGCTGGAGAATCTGCCGCCGGGCCTGCGGGTGGTGGTGTCCGGCCGGGCTGACCCGCCGCTGCCGCTGGCGCGGCTGCGGGCCCGCGGCCACCTGGCTGAGCTGCGCGCCGCCGACCTGCGCTTCACCCCCGGGGAGGCGGCGGCGCTGCTGGGTGAGACGGCGGGGCCGGGCCTGCCGGCCGCGGCGGTGGCGGCGCTGGTGGCCCGCACCGAGGGGTGGGCGGCGGGGCTGCAGCTGGCCGGACTGTCGCTGCGGGGGCACGCGGATGCGGCCGGGTTCGTAGCTGCGTTCAGCGGCAGCCACCGCTTCGTGCTGGACTACCTGGCTGATGAGATCCTTGACAACCAGGCCGGGCCGGTGCGCTCGTTTCTGCTGGAGACCTCGGTGCTGCAGCGGCTATCGGGCGAGCTGTGTGATGCGGTCACCGGCCGGGCCGGCGGCCAGGCGATGCTGCAGGACATCGAGCGGGCGGGCCTGTTCCTGGTGCCGCTGGATGAGGTGCGCGGCTGGTGGCGCTACCACCACCTGTTCGCCGACCTGCTCCGCGTCCGGCTGCAGGCCGAGCAGCCAGGCCGGATGCCGGCGCTGCACCGGACCGCGGCCGCCTGGTGTGAGGAGCATGATCTGGCCGATGACGCGGTGCGGCACGCGCTGGCCGCGGGGGACGCCGCCTGGGCGGCGCGGCTGGTCGAGCAGAACGTCGAGGCGCTGCTCGGCCGCAGCGAGGGCGCGACACTGCGCCGCTGGCTTTCGGCGCTGCCGGCGGATTCGGTACGTGCCCGGCCGCGCCTGTGCCTGGCCCAGGCGTACGGCGCCGCCCAGGGCTTCCAGGTGGAAGCGCTCGAGGCCCTGCTCGATGACGCCGAGCGCGCCTATGTGGTCAGCGGCGACGAACCGTATGAGCCGTCCCTCGGACGGCCACAGGGCGATAGCGTGCTGGCCAATGTCCCCGCGGGGATCGCGTTCCTGCGCGCCTCGCTCGCGCGGCTACGCGGTGATGCCGCCCTCGCCGCCGGCTACGACCGGCAGGCCCTGGCCCAACTGGGCGAGGACGACTGGTTGATGCGCTCCTTCGTGCGCTGGAACCTGGCGGTGGTGGACTGGCTGCACGGTCGGCTCGAGCCAGCCGAGCGCGGCCTGGCCGAGGTGCTCGCCGAGCGGCGGGCAGCCGACGAGGCCTTCGGTGGCTTTCTCCCCATGCGCGCGCGCCACGACCTGGGCGAGGTGCAGCGCGCCCAGGGCAACTTGGATGCGGCAGCGGCGACCTACCGGCAAGCGCTGGACACGGCCGGCGAGAGCAGCCAGGCGGCCCTCATGGGTCCGGCGCACGTGGGCCTGGCCCAGGTCTTGTACGAGCGGGATGAGCTGACCGCCGCCCTCGACCACGCCACCCGGGGGGTCACGCTGTGCCGGCAGCTTGCCTTCACCGCGGCGCTGGCCACCGGCCTGGCTGTCGTGGCCCGGATCCGGCACGCGCACGGTGACGCGGCCGGGGCCTGGGAGGCGATGGGCGAGGCCGGGCAGGTCGAGCTGAGCCCACAGGTGATCGCCCTGTTCAACCCGGTGCCATCGCAGCGGGCGCGGCTGCTGCTGGCCCAGGGCGACGTCCACGCGGCCGCCCGGTGGACGGCGGCTGCTGGTCTCAGCCCAGACGACGAGCCAAATTACCCGCGGGAGCCGGCCTATCTGGTGCTGGCCCGGGTGCTGCTCGCCCACAACGACCCCGTCCCGGCACTCACGCTGCTGCAGCGGCTGCTCGACGCCGCCGCCAGCCAGGGCCGGACCGGCAGCATCATCGAGATCCAGGCGCTTCGGGCGCTCGCGCTGGCCGCCCACGACGATCACGCCGGCGCCCTTGGCGCGCTCGCCGAGGCGCTCACGCTCGCCTGCCGGCACGGCTACGTCCGGGTCCTTGCCGACGAGGGCGCGCCGATGCGCGCCCTGCTCGCCCAGCTGCCCGCTGCCCGGCTGGGCCAGCAGCACGCGACTCGCCCCATCGACCCCGGCTACCTGGCCGCGCTCCTGCGCGCCTGCGGTCAGGCAGACGCCGCGCCGCCGCCGAGGCGAGGCGCGGCCGCGCCGCCGGGCCTGGCCGAGCCACTGACCGGCCGCGAGCTCGACGTGCTGCGGCTGATCGCCGCGGGCAAGTCAAACCAGCGCATCGCCCACGACCTAGTGGTGGCGCTCGACACGGTCAAGACACACGTGACGCACATCCTGGGCAAGCTCGGCGCCGCCAACCGGACCGAGGCCGCCGCGCGGGCCCGGCAGCTGGGCCTGATCCCCTGACACCGCACCCCAGCCTGCCCGGTAGCACCTTCGGGTGAGGGATCGCCGCGCCGCGACATCCCACCCGGCAGGCACCTTCGGGTGATGCCCCATGCAGGCGAGAATTCGTACCGTTTCCCCGAAGAGCCGGGCCAAGAGGGCCGGGCTGGGCCCCACTTGCATCTCGCAGGCCATAAATCTCCTTTGGAGGTCACATGTCGCCGGAAATCATCTTCTCACTGCAGCTCGTTCTAGGTTATGTCGCGTGGCTGCTTTGCTTCGGCGTGTACATCATGCCCAGGCTCAAGGCGATGGACCGGGTCGCAGCACATCGCGCCATCGCTACTCTCAACAGCTTCCGGTTCTTCGGGCTGGTCTTTATCCTTCCAGGCGTCGTCGGCCCTCATCTGCCCGCTAGCTTTGCCACATTCGCCGCTTACGGGGATTTCGCAACCGGCGTCCTGGCCATGCTGGCGCTGCTCACGGTAAGGATACGTCCGTTCTTTTGGTCATTCGTGGTCGCCTTCAATATCGTGGGGATTGTCGATATCCTCCTCGACTATTACCACGCCATCCAGGCCGGGCTTCCTGCGCTGGCGGGGCAGTTGGGCGCCGGGTACGTGATCCCGGTCATCTACGTGCCCTTGCTGATGATCACGAACGTCGTCGCGTTCTATTTCCTGCTGCGTCCCAAGCCTCGATCCAAGATCACCGCACCCCGGCCTGGCGTAGCGCAGCAGGGGCCGCGGCCGCGGGCAGGTCAAACCAGCGCATCGCCCACGACCTGGTCGTGACGCCCGGCACGGGCAAAACGCACGTGACCCACGTCCTGGGCAAGCTGGGGCCGAAGGCGCCCGCGAACCCCGCGATCCCAGTGGCCCCTGCCTAAGCGTCGACCCGGCGCTGGTGCGCATCCACGACCTGCCCAGCGGCCACCTCGCCACCAGCGAGCACCCCGACCCGCTCGCCAGCCTCATCCGCGCGCTCCCGCGCCGCGCCGAAGGGAACCTGCCGTCACGACCAGGCCGGTCACCCGCCACACCGCCGGAGGAAATCATGTCCAGCCTTCGCCCGCTCCTCGAGCGCAACCGCGCCTTCGCCGCCACCGGTGCCCGCGCCGGGCTGGCAATGAAACAGCTGTCCGGCCAGCGCATCGTGCAGTCGGGTGAAGGCCGTCGTGTACGCCTGCGTCTGGAGGTCCTGCCATGACCGAGCCGCTTTCCCAGCCGGTCTTCTTCGTCGTCGATGAGGACCCGACTGCCGTGGAGACGCTCGTCGGCGACCTCGAGCGACGCTTTCAGGCCGACTACCGGGTGATGGGCGAGACCTCGGCTCAGGCGGCGCTGGAGCGCCTGGGTGCGCTGCGCGAGTCGGGTGAGCAGGTCGCGCTGATCATCTGCTATGAGTCCATGCGGGCGATGCCGGGCTCGGAGCTGCTGGCGCGCAGCCGGTCCACCCACCCCAATGCTAAACGGATCTTGCTGATCGGCTACGCAGACATGTTCCCAGCGGCGCGGCGGGTCCGGCTCCCCGGCTCATACACGAGCATGCTGGAGGTCATCGCTCATGGCATGGCGCTGGGTCATGTGGAGTACTACCTGACCAAGCCGTGGCGGCCCCGCGAGCATCTGCTCTACCCGGTGGTCGGTGAGGCGCTGGCCGCCTGGACCCGACTCAATTCTCCGGGGTTCGCGCTGGTGCGGATTGTCGGCGACCACTGGGATCCGGTCTCCTTCGAGCTGCGGGACGGACTGGAGCGCAACAGCGTCCCGTACGCCTTCTATGATCGCGGCTCCCCCAAGGGCGCCGAGCTGCTCCAGCAGCTGGACGATATTCCCGGCAACCCGGTGATCTTCCTGGCTGGTGGGCGGGTGCTGACCAGCTATACCCGGGCCGACGTCGCCGCGGCGGCCGGTGCCCAGGTCCGGCCGAGACTCGGCGCCTACGACCTGGTCGTGGTGGGCGCCGGGCCAGCGGGGCTGAGCGCCGCGGTCTACGGGGCGTCGGAAGGGCTTTCCACCCTGGTGCTCGAGAGTACGGCGATAGGCGGGCAGGCCGGCACCAGCTCGCGGATCCGCAACTTCCTGGGCTTCCCGGCGGGCATCAGCGGCGGCGAGCTGGCCGACCGGGCCTACGAGCAGGGCTGGATGCTCGGCGCGGAGTTCGTCCTTATGAACGGCGCCTGCGGGCTGTCCGCCGGCGCGGATGGGCTGCAGGTCACGCTCTCCGAGGACGGCCAGGTGAGCGCGCGGGCGGTGGTGCTGGCCACCGGTGTCAGCTACCGGCAGCTGGACGCGCCGGGCATCGCCGGCCTGGTCGGCGCGGGGGTGTTTTACGGCTCGGCGCTGTCGGAGGCGCCCGCGGTCAAGGACCAGGACGTGTTCATCGTGGGTGCCGGCAACTCTGCCGGGCAGACCGCGGTCTACCTGGCCCGGTCGGCGCGCAGCGTCACGTTGCTGGTGCGTGGGGACAGCCTGGCCACGAGCATGTCCGACTACCTCGTGAAGGAGATCGACGCCACCCCGCGGGTGCGGGTTCGGCTGCAGACCGAGGTAGCCGGCGCCCGTGGCGACCACAGGCTCACCGAGCTGGTCCTGCGCGACCGGGCCACCGGCCGCGACGAGACGGTGCCGGCGGCGGCGCTGTTCGTGATGATCGGCGCGACTCCGCACGCCGACTGGCTGCCCGATGATGTCGCGCGCGACCAGCACGGGTTCATCCTGACCGGCAGCGACCTGCCAAGCGAGGGCCGGGCCGAGGCGGGCCAGCCGGTGCCGCTTTCGCTGGAGACCAGCCTGCCCGGCGTGTTCGCGGTTGGTGACGTGCGCGCGGGCTCGGTGCAACGGGTCGCCTCTGCCGTGGGGGAAGGGTCGGTCGCCATTCCACAGGTTCACCAGCACCTGCAGCGGCAGGCCACCCAGCCGTCCCCGGTCGCACCTGCGGGTGAGGGGACGCCGCGCGGCGACATCCCGTCCGGTAGGCACCTTCGGGTGACGCCCCACGGCGGCCGGAATTCGTACCGTTCCCAGAAGAGCCGGGCCAACAGGACCGGGCTGCCCGCCATCGGCCCCCACGGGATGGGTGACTGACCGGGGAGATGAGAAACATGCAGCGGATCCGTATCCACCGGCCGAGGGCCCGGCGCGAGTGCCCCTGGCATGAGGTCCTCCCGCCCGACCCACGGGACCCAGATGTGGTCCGGGCCAAGGCGCTCGCCCGTGCCTGTGATTGCGCCCGCAGAAGAACAGGCAGGCAGTCACGTCCCCTCCGGCCCGCCGAGACGGCGAACTGACGGGACTCAGATGTTCACCCAGTTCCTCGGCACCGCAGCGACCGTCTACGGCGTGCTCGCCGCCCTTAAAACGCTCCTGCAGACACGGCAGATGCTCACCCGCCGCACATCGCGTGCAGTCTCGGCACGGTTCTTGGCTCCTATACCGGCGGTTACGCGATCTGGCTGATCTACGGGCTCAGTACTGGCAGCCTCCCGCTCATCGTCGTGGACACCGTCGGACTGCTCTGCGGAGGGCTGACGCTCGCCGTCACCCTGTCCCTCCGCGGCTCGCTTATCCGCCCAGCCACCTGGAACAGCTGCGACACGACTTCAATCTCACAGAACTACCTCCGAGGGTAAGAAGCCGATGTTCGGAACCTATGGCCGGGGACTTTGCATCCGCTTAGCGCTGTGCTCACGGGCGCCGAGCCGGCAGCCCAGGTCGGCGGCTGCCAGGCCGCGCCGCTCGCCGAGCAGCTCAAAACAGCCCTGCGCCGCCGCGAGCGCCGCGACCGCTGCCGCCATCTCCCCCGACATCTCGCGCAGGCCCGCGAGCAGCATGTACTGCCAGCCGAGGCGGGGGATCGCGCGCAGCGCCAGCGCCTGCTCGAGCAGGCCGATGGCCTGCTCAGGGCGGCCACTGAGGACCTCGGCCACAGCCAGGTTGTTCAGGGCGCCAGCGTGGCCAGTAAGGTCTCCAGACCGGTCCATCATGCGGCATGCTTCCCGGCCGAGCGCGCGCGCCCGCTGGCCGTCACCGAGTGCGGCCTCCGCGAGCGCGACGCCGGTCAGTGCGATGGCGGTGCCGCGCCGGTCGGGGATTTCCGCCCGCAGGTCGGCGGCCGACCGGAAGCATTCCCTGGCAGCGGCGGGATCGCCGCGGCTGCGGAGCAGGTGCCCGCGTTGATCGGTGCCATGATCGTCGCCCCGCTCGGCACGCCGACCATGGGGATAGGACTCGCGGTGGTGATCGGCGGCGGGCGACGGCTGTGGAGATCAGCGGGCCTGGTGGCCGGCGGCAACGCGAGCAGCAACAGGCAGCGAGCAACCGAGTCTAAGCGCGCGGGCATGCACCTAGGCTGAGTCGTTCGTCGTAGGCGTGGCTGTTGCGCCAGATGATGTACCGGCGGATCATGCTGGCCTGCTCGCGGTGGGTGGCGTGGC
>Ga0335077_10010542_pt1 | contig 11514 bp, 13 predicted proteins | sample Lox_Sample_31_FD_207151 | JGI IMG/M metagenome (GOLD analysis project Ga0335077, IMG submission 207151) | Soil microbial communities from Loxahatchee National Wildlife Refuge, Florida, United States - Lox_Sample_3.1 | ecosystem: Environmental > Terrestrial > Soil > Wetlands | place: USA...
AAGGCGAACATCCCGGCCTTCATCAAGTCCGTCAAGGAGAGCGGCGGCGAGACGCGCCTCATGGGCTTCGGCCACCGTGTCTACAAGAACTACGACCCGCGCGCCAAGGTCATCAAGAACATGGCCGAGAAGGTTTTCGAGGTCACGGGTCGCAACCCGCTCCTCGACATCGCGCTCGAGCTCGAGCGGATCGCCCTCCAGGACGAATACTTCCTGAAGCGGAAGCTCTACCCGAACGTGGACTTCTACTCGGGCCTCATCTACCAGGCCATGAAGTTCCCCGTCGACATGTTCCCGGTTCTCTTCGCGATCCCGCGCATGTCCGGCTGGCTCGCCCAGTGGAACGAGATGATCGAGGACAAGGAGCAGAAGATCGCCCGGCCGCGCCAGGTCTTCCTCGGCGCTCGCGAGCGTCACTTCATCCCGTTCGAGAAGCGGGAAGTCAGGACGGAGGGCGTTCTCACGACGGCGTAACGGACGGGCGCGCGATCGGGGACGGGCGCCTCTTCTCGTCCACGTTCACGTAGACGACCTCGGCTTCGGTCACCTTCACGGTTTCGTCCGTCTTCCGCCAGCGCTCGGCGGTGACGACGACCTTGATGGTGATCGAGGTCCGGCCGATGCGGGTGACGGTCGTGTAGAAGCTCACGATGTCGCCCACGAAGACCGGGGCGTGGAAGACGACTTCGTTCATCTTCACGGTGAGCACGCGGTCGCAGTGCGGCCGCGTCGCGATCGCGCCGGCCTGGTCGATGTAGGCGAGGAGCACGCCCCCGAAGATCGTGCCGTGGCCGTTCGTGTCCCGCGGGAACATCGACACGCGGATCGCGGGCTGGAGGCCCGAGGAAGGAACGGGAGAGCCGGCCGCTTCGTCCATCGCCGGATTATGACGAAGAGGAAGATTCTCTAGAATCCCTCTGGTGCCCAAGATCCCTCCCCGGAAGGCAGTCACCGAGCATCCTCTTTACCGGGCGGCCATGGCCGCGCAGCACCTCGCCTATCAGCTCATGCGCGAGGTGCCGCCCGAGCAGAAGGCCGCCGCGACGCGGCTGCACGCGTCGCTCGTCCACGCGACGACATACGCCGCCTATGCCGTCGACCCGGACGTGGCCGACAAGGAGGCGCAGCGGGCGGGCCTCGCCGGCGCCGCCGCCCGGGCGAAGGAGCAGCTCGAGCCGCTCGCGCGGTTCGCCGGCGATGCGCGCGACGTGGAGAGGCTGAGCGAGAAGATCGGCGAGCTCTCCTCCGCAGGGGAAGAAGGCGTCACTCCTCCTTCTTCGTCCCCAGGATGACGAGCACGATCAGGAGCAGGAGCACGATCAGCCCGATGACGATCGTCGTCGTGCGCGAAGAGCCGGCGGGCAGCTCCTGGGCCGGGGCCTCCGCCTTCGCCGCGGTCGCGGGCTTCGGGGCCTCGGCCGTTGCGGGAGCGGGAGCCGCGGTCGAGGGTGCGCCCGTCGACGCCGCGGCGGCCGTCGCCGCTTCGGCGGGCTTCGGGGCGGCGGCGGGACCGGCGGTCGACTGTGAATGGGCGGCGGACGAGACGAGGGCGAGAGCCAGGGTGAGGGCTGTGATCGCGGCGCGTGGCTTCATGACCGGTGAAACTATCGGGCGGACACCGACGCGTCAAGCGGGCGGGACGTCCGCGTGACGACGCTCCCCCGGGCGGGCCGGCGACTCGACGCGGCCGTTTTCCTCTCGGGGGCGGCCCTGATGGGGCTCGAGATCGTGGGGAGCCGCGTCCTCGCCCCGGTCTTCGGGACATCGCTGTTCGTCTGGGGCGCCCTGATCACGACCTTTCTCGCGGCGCTCGCGCTCGGATACGCCTTCGGCGGGCGCCTGGCCGACCGCCGGCCCGATCCGGGGATGCTGGCCACGCTCCTCGCGTGCAGCGGGATCGTGGTCTTCGCGGGTTTCGCGTTTCCCCAGGCTCTGCTCGCGGCGCTCGGCCGCTCCTCGTTGCCGGATCGCTTTCGCCCGCTCGTCGCGGCGGTGATCCTGTTCGGCCCGCCGAGCGTCCTGATGGGCATGGTCACGCCCTTCGCGGTGCGACTCGCCGCGAGGGAGATCTCGACCGTCGGCTCGGCGTCGGGCCGCCTGTCCGCGCTCTCCACGGCGGGCTCCATTCTGGGGACGTTCCTGACGGCCTTCTTTCTCATTCCGGCGTTCGCGACGCGGCCGATTCTCTTCGGCCTCGGCGCGACGCTGCTGATCGCCTCGCTGCTCGTGCCCGCGCCGCGCACCGTCGCGCGATTCGCGATCGTCTTTCTCCTCGCGGCCGGCGCCGCGGTCGCGTACCTCGTCGTGTCCTCCGAGGGGGCGTCACCCGATCCGGCGGGGAAGGTCGTGTACGAGAAGGAAACGGCCTACCACCATCTCCGCGTCGTCGACAGCGGGCTCCGGCGCTCGCTCTACTTCGACAACCGGAGGCAGGGCTACGTGGCCGTGCGCGCGGGTGTCGACCTCGGGACGAATTACGTCGACGGGCTCGCGCTCTCGCTCGTCTTCCCGGCGAAGGCGCGGCGGATCGTCGTGATCGGGCTGGGCGCGGGCATGATGCCGTCCCTCCTCACCGCGCGCGCGCCCGAGATCGAGACGACCTCCATCGAGATCGACCCCGAGGTCGTCGCCGTCGCACGGAGATATTTCGCCTTCTCGCCGGACGCGAACGACCGCGTCATCGTCGGAGACGGCCGCCGCGAGCTGGGTCGGCAGGTGGAGGGAGCCGACGTCATCATCATGGACGCTTACTTCTCCGACAGCATTCCTTTTCACCTCATCACGAAGGAGTTCGACGAGATGTGCGCGAAAAAGCTCACGCCCGACGGCGTGCTCGCCGTCAACTTCGGCGGCGACCTGACGGGCAGCCGGAACCAGCTCTTCTGGGCCTCGTTGAAGACGCTCGGCGAGGTCTTTCCCCGCCTGTACGTCCTCTCCGCCGAGCTGAAGTCGGGCCACGCGCCGTTTCTGGGGAACGCGATCGTCCTCGCGACGCGCTCGCCCGATCGCCTCGACCCGGGCACGCTCGCCGACCGGGCGCGCGCGGTCGCGGCGCGCCTCGGGCGCCCCGGCGTTCTCGAGTGGTCGGGCAGCCTCTACGAGGGCGAGCTTCGGACGGCCGACGTCCCCGTCCTCACGGACGCCTACGCGCCGACCGACGCGCTCCAGAGCCTTTCGCGATGAATCGCCGTGTCGGTCCCGCATCCGCGGCTTCCGCCCTCGCCGTGTTGCTGGCCTGCGCGCCCCGCGAGAAGCCCGCGGCGGATTTCCCGCTCGACCGGGCGGGCGAGACGCTGGAGGCGGACACGCGGGCGCTGTGCGCGCTCGGCCCGCGCGTCACGGGCTCCGACGCGTGCACGCGGGCTGAGGAGCTGGCCGCCGCGCGCTTTCGCGAGTCGGGCCTCGCCGTGCGTCTCGAGCCCTGGGAATGGCCCTCCCGCCCGGCCGGAGCCGCGATTCCACGCAACGTCGTGGCGGAGGTTCCCGGCCGGGACCGGCCGGGCGAGATCGTCCTTTTGGCCGCGCATCTCGACACCGTCGCCCTCAGCCCCGGCGCGAACGACGACGCCGTCAACGCGGCGCTCGTCCTGGGAGTCGCCCGGGCGATCCGCGCGGCGGGTCCGGCTCGCCGCTCTCTGCGCTTCGTCCTCTTCACGGGAGAGGAGGAGAAGCTTCTCGGCTCGCAGGCCTACGTGAAGGCTCACGCCTCCGAGCTCTCTTCGCACGTCCTCGCCGTCGTGTACGACCTCGGGTCCGCGCGGACGCTGGGTTTCTACCTGAACGGGCGGAGGGGGGAGCTGCGCGACCTCTTCAAACGCGCCCTTTCCGCCCGCGCCGCCTGGCGCAGCCTCTTCGGCCTCTACACCCTCTGGACGGGAGCCGACAGCTTCTCGTTCGTCGAGGCGGGAGTCCCGGCGCTGACCGCCTATCAGGACCTCGAGCCCTATCGGGCCGTTTACCACTCGGAGAGGGACACGGTCGAGACGGTGGATTTTGCGGCGTCGCGCGCTAACGCGGCGCTCGCGGCCGCCCTCGTGAACGGCGTCGCGAACGACCCGGAGCCTGCCCTCGGCCGAATGGCCCCGGGAGAGATTGCGGCGCTCCTCGCCCGCTTCGGAATCGGAGAGAAGCCTCCGCCTGTCAGTGCGTCCGCTCGCCGGACCGCTCTTCCCGGAGCTGGGCCAGCTCGGCCCTGAGCGCGGAAAGATCGGCCAGGAGGCTCTCGCGGTCGGCCTCGGGGATCCCGGCGAGGGCGGGTTCTCCGGTCAGGAGGCCCGCCACCTCGGCCAGCTTCGCCTCGGCGAGGCCGAGGGCCTCCTCGATGTCGCTCCGCGGAAGGTCGAGAAAAGCCTCCGAGACGAGCGACGGAACCGAAACCGCGGCCTTCCGGAGCCGCGTGCCGGCCTCGGTGCCCTTCGCCCCGGCGGCCTCGACGGCGGCGTAAACGGTGTGAGCAAAACTCATTCCGCGCTTCCAGGCCGGGACGTTCTTGTAGCCCGCCACCATCCACATCCTAGTACGTTTGCATGGTCGTCGGCGTTGCAACCCCGGTGCTAGGCTCCTCGTTCGGGCACGTCTTCGGAACCCTGACGTGCGAGGAAGGAGCGAAGCCATGCGACGCAAAGTCACCGTGATCGGGGCCGGAAACGTGGGCGCGACCGTCGCCCAGAGGATCGTCGAAAAAGAGCTCGCGGACGTCGTCCTCGTGGACATCATCGAGGGGGTCCCGCAAGGCAAGGGGCTGGACATGGTCCAGTCGGGCGCCGTCGAGGGCTTCGACATGAGGATCGTCGGCTCGAACGGCTACGAGGAGACCGAGGGGTCCGACCTCGTGATCCTGACGGCCGGCCTCGCGCGAAAGCCCGGCATGTCGCGGGACGACCTCCTCAGGAAGAACGAGGAGATCGTCCGGGACTGCATCTCGAAGACGACGCGCGGCTCGCGCGATCTCAAGGTCATCGTCGTCACGAATCCCCTCGACGCGATGTGCGAGGTCGTCCGCCGCATCACGAAGCTCCCGAAGCAGAGCGTGATCGGGATGGCGGGCATCCTCGACAGCGCGCGCATGCGCGCGTTCATCGCGATGGAGCTCGGAGTCTCGATGACGAACATCCACGCGACCGTCCTCGGCGGCCACGGCGACACGATGGTTCCGCTCCCGCGGTACTCCACGGTGGCCGGCGTGCCGATCACCGAGCTGATGTCTCCCGAGCGCGTCGCGGCGATCGTCAAGCGCACCGCCGGCGGCGGCGCCGAGATCGTGAACCTCCTGAAGACGGGCTCGGCCTACTACGCCCCGTCCGCGGCCGCCGTCGAGATGGCCGAGGCGATCTTCAACGACCGCAAGAAGATCCTGCCGTGCGCCGCGTACCTCGAGGGCGAGTACGGGATCAACGGCGTCTTCGTGGGCGTGCCGGTCGTGCTCGGCAAGAACGGCATCGAGAGGGTCATCGAGCTCAAGCTCACCCCGGAAGAGTCCGCCGCTCTCAAGAAGTCCGCCGGCTCCGTCCAGGAGCTCGTCGGGCTCCTGACCGTCTGATTCCGCCTTTGAACCGAAGGGGAGGAGACTCGATCGCATGGCGGCTCCCGCGCACCTGCTGAAATCGTCGGTCGGCAAGAAGATCGTCATGGCGGTCACCGGGATCGTCCTGTCGCTCTTCGTCCTCGGCCACATGGCCGGAAACCTGCAGGCCTTCCTCCCGAACGGGCCTGCGGCGCTGGACCACTACGGCGCCTTCCTGCGAGAGCTGCTCCACGGCACGGGCATCTGGTTCGTGAGGGGCGCGCTCCTCCTCGCCGTGGGCCTCCACATCTGGGCGTACCTCGGCCTCACGCTGAAGAGCTGGGCAGCCCGCCCGAAGGGGTACAGCGTGACGGACTACGAGGAGGCGGGCTTCGCCTCGCGCTCCATGCGCTGGACGGGGCCCATCCTCGGCGCCTTCATCGTCTATCACCTCCTGCACCTGACGACGGGCACCGTGCACCCGCACTTCGTCGAGGGGAAGGTCTACGAGAACCTCGTCACGGGCCTCGCGCCGGTCCCCGTCGCGCTCTTCTACGTCGTCGCGATGGGCTGCCTCGCGTTCCACCTGTGGCACGGGGCGTGGTCGATGCTGCAGACGCTCGGCCTCTCGCACCCGAAGTACGACCCGTGGCGGAAGCGTCTCGCGTTCGCGTTCACGATCGTCGTGGCCGGAGGTTTCGTCCTCGTCCCGATCGCGGTGCTGGCGGGGGTGTTGAAATGATGGAACTGAAGTCGAACGTCCCCGACGGTCCTCTCGAGAAGAAGTGGGACAAGCACCGCTTCGACATGAAGCTCGTCAATCCGGCGAACAAGCGCAAGTACTCGGTGATCGTCGTCGGCTCCGGCCTCGCCGGCGGCGCGGGCGCGGCCTCGCTCGCCGAGCTGGGATACAACGTCTCGTGCTTCTGCTATCAGGACAGCCCGCGGCGCGCGCACGCGATCGCGGCGCAGGGCGGCATCAACGCCTCTAAGAACTACCAGAACGACGGCGACAGCATCCAGCGCCTCTTCTACGACACGATCAAGGGCGGCGACTTCCGCGCCCGCGAGGCGAACGTCTACCGGCTCGCGCAGGTCTCCTCGAACATCATCGACCAGTGCGTGGCGCAGGGAGTTCCGTTCGGCCGCGAGTACGGCGGCACGCTCGGGAACCGGTCGTTCGGCGGGGCGCAGGTCTCGCGCACGTTCTACTCGCGCGGCCAGACGGGCCAGCAGCTCCTCCTCGGCGCCTATCAGGCCCTCCAGAGGCAGGTCGGCCTCGGCAACGTGAAGATGTATCCGCGCCACGAGATGCTCGACGTCGTCCTCGTCGACGGCCGGGCGCGCGGCATCGTGACTCGCGACATGATCACGGGCGCCGTCGAGTCGTATGGCGCCGACGCCGTCATTCTCGCGACGGGCGGATACGGCAACGTCTTCTATCTCTCCACGAACGCGGCGGGCTGCAACACGACGGCGATCTGGCGCGCCTACAAGAAGGGCGCGGCCTTCGCGAACCCCTGCTACACGCAGATCCATCCGACCTGCATCCCCGTCACCGGCGACCACCAGAGCAAGCTCACGCTCATGTCCGAGTCGCTCCGGAACGACGGGCGTATCTGGGTGCCCCTGAAGAAGGGCGACAAGCGCGCTCCGGGCGACATCCCCGAGGCGGAGCGCGACTACTACCTCGAGAGGAAGTACCCGAGCTACGGGAACCTCGCGCCGCGCGACATCGCCTCCCGCGCCGCCAAGCAGGTCTGCGACGAGGGGCGCGGCGTGGGCGAGACCGGGTACGGCGTCTACCTCGATTTCGCGGACGCGATCAAGCGCCTCGGCGAGGACGTGATCCGCGAGCGCTACGGAAACCTCTGCGACATGTACGAGCGCATCACGGCGGAGAACCCCTACAAGGTTCCGATGCGCATCTACCCGGCCTCGCACTACACGATGGGCGGCCTCTGGGTGGACTACAACCTCATGTCCACGATTCCGGGCCTGCACGTCGCGGGCGAGGCGAACTTCTCGGACCACGGCGCGAACCGCCTCGGGGCGAGCGCCCTCATGCAGGGCCTCGCGGACGGCTACTTCGTCCTGCCGTACACGATCGGCAACTACCTGGCCTCGACGAAGCAGACCAGGGTCGACACCTCGCACGCGGCCTTCAAGGAGGCCGAGAGCGCCGTGGCCGCGCGGGTCGCGCGCCTCCTCTCCGTGAAGGGAAAGCGGACCTCGGACTCCTTCCACAAGGAGCTGGGAAAGATCATGTGGGAGTACTGCGGCATGGGCCGCAACCGGGAGGGCCTGAAGACGGCCCTCCGGAAGATCCCCGTCCTGCGGGAGGAGTTCTGGAAGAACCTCACGGTCGTGGGCGGGAAGGACGAGATCAACCAGACGCTGGAGAAGGCGGGACGCGTCGCGGACTTCATCGAGCTGGCCGAGCTGATGTGCCTCGACGCTCTCGAGCGCGAGGAATCCTGCGGCGGCCACTTCCGAGAGGAGTACCAGACGCCGGACGGCGAGGCCCTGCGCAACGACGAGAAGTTCTGCCACGTCGCGGCGTGGGAGTACGCGGGGGAGGGCAAGGCGCCGGTCCGCCACGTCGAGCCGCTCGTCTTCGAGAGCGTGCACCTGACGCAGAGGAGCTACAAATGAAGCTCACCCTCAACGTCTGGCGGCAGAAGGACTCGAAGTCCGAGGGGAGGTTCGTCACGTACGACGCCCCGGGCATCAGCCCGGACATGTCCTTCCTCGAGATGCTCGACGTCGTGAACCAGCGCCTCATCGAGAAGGGCGAGGAGCCGATCGCGTTCGACCACGACTGCCGCGAAGGCATCTGCGGGATGTGCGGCATCGTCGTGAACGGCAACCCGCACGGGCCGCGCCGCGGCACGACGAGCTGCCAGCTCCACATGCGCAGCTTCAAGGACGGCGACGTCATCACGCTGGAGCCCTGGCGCGTGACGCCGTTCCCGGTGCTCAAGGACCTCATCGTGGACCGCTCGTCCTTCGACCGGATCATCGCGGCCGGAGGCTTCATCTCCGTCGCGACGGGCAGCGCGCCCGACGGCAACGCGATCCTGGTCCCCAAGGACTGCGCGGAGCGCTCGATGGACGCGGCCCAGTGCATCGGCTGCGGCGCCTGCGCCGCGGCGTGCCCGAACGGCTCGGCGATGCTGTTCGTCGCGGCGAAGGTCTCGCACCTCGCGCTCCTGCCGCAGGGCCAGCCCGAGCGCTACGACCGCGTCCTCTCGATGGTCGAGCAGATGGACGCGGAGGGGTTCGGCACGTGCACGAACCACGGCGAGTGCTCGCGCGCCTGCCCGAAGGAGATCCGCCAGGAATTCATCGCGCAGCTCAACCGCGACTTCCTGCGGGGGAGCCTCTTCTGGCGCCCGAAGGCCGCCGGGAGCGGCACGGGCTGACGATCTAGTCGAATCCCACATTCATCTTCCAAGAAAAACAGCCTTACGTGAGCCCCACTGGGCCCACCGAGCGCACCGGTTGGAAGCGGGCGCGCCGGAAGCCGGGTCGCCCTCTCTGCTCGTGGGCTGGTAGTATGGTAATGGTATGGCAAAGGTGAAGATGACCTTTACGCTGGACCGCGAGACGGTCGGACGCCTTCGGCAGGCATCGGAAAGGCTCGCGAAACCCCAGAGCGCCGTCGTGCGTGAGGCGATTCACGACTTCAGCGATCGGGTCGGCCGGCTCAGCGAGCGTGAGCGCCTGAGACTGCTTCGTGTCTTCGACGAGGTCGTGCCACTTGTTCCGCCAAGGCCGGTCTCGCACGTGAAGAGGGAAATCGAAGAGATCCGGCGCGCTCGTCACGCGGGAGGACGCGGCGGAGCGCGAGACATCGCTCGATGATCCTGCTCGACACGTCGACGCTCATCGACGGCTTGACGGGCCCGCGAAGGTCTGCGCGTGCGTTGCGCGAAGCGATCGAACGAGGCGAGCGGATGCTTCTCCCGACGCTCGTTCTCTATGAGTGGTTGCGAGGACCCCGGCGGCCCCAGGAGCTGGCAGCGCAGGAGGCTCTCTTTCCCAGGGAGTCGGCCATCGCGTTCACGGCAGCGGAGGCAGCGCTTGCTGCGGCCATCTACTCCCGGATCCGGAAGGCGAGAGGCCGCGAGATCGACCTGGCGATTGCCGCCTGCGCCCTCGTTCGCAACGCACGCCTTTGGACTCTGAATCTCGAAGACTTCGTCGATATTCCCGACCTTCAAGCCTCGCTGCCCGGAGTCTGGTGAGCCGCGGCATGAACCTGCGGTGCGCCGTGTTCCTCACGACGCTGCTCGCCGCGCTTCGTCTTTCGGCCGCGGAGGCGCCGCCGCCCGCGATCCGCGTCACGCTCCTCGGCACCGGCAACCCGCGCCCGTCGATGGCGCGCTTCGGGCCGTCGATCCTCGTCGAGGCCGCGACGACGCCGCCGACGCGCATCCTCGTGGACGCCGGACGCGGCGCGACGCAGCGCCTCTTCGCGATCGGCGGCCGCGACCTTCTCTCGGGCATCGACCTCGTTCTGCTGACGCACCTCCATTCGGACCACGTGGTGGGTCTGCCGGACCTGTGGCTGACGGGATGGCTGTTCGGCAGGGCGAGGGCACTTTCTTTGAAGGGTCCGGAGGGGACAGCAGCTCTCGCCGGTCATCTCGAGAGAGCCTTCGCGTTCGACGTGAGGGTGCGGCGGGATCTCGACGAGCACCTGCCCGGCGCGGGCGCCGCTATCGACGCGACGGACATCCCTCCCGATTCGGCCGTCGAGATCTCCGGTGTCCGGATCACCGCGTTCGCCGTGGACCACGGCCCGGTGAAGCCGGCGTACGGCTACCGGATCGACTACGCAGGGAAGTCCGTGGTCCTGTCGGGCGACACGCGGTATTCCGCGAACCTGATCGCGCACGCGAAGGGCTGTGACGTCCTCGTCCACGAGGTCATCGTGCCTTCCGTCGAGACGACGCGGTCGGCGCTGGCCGACGCCGCCACGACCCGCCGCATCATCGAACACCACACGACGCCGGAGGACGCGGGGAGGGTCTTCGCGGAAGTGAAACCCCGCCTCGCCGTCTACTCCCACATCGTGCCGTCGCCCGCGGCGGAGAAGGACCTCGTCGCCCCGACCCGCAGGACGTACTCCGGGCCGCTCGCCGTCGGCTACGACCTCATGTCCATCTCGATCGGCGAGACCGTAACGGTCGAAAAGCGCGAAGCCCCCGTGGAGTGAATCTCCGGCGCGTCCGCTTTCACCCTGGCAGCGGGTTTCCGTGGCCTCGTTAAGATTCCGGCATGCTCCTCCGCGCGCTTCTGTCCGCCCTCCACATCCTCGCCCTCCCGCTGGGCTTCGCGAGCCTGTTCCTGCGCGGCCTGCGCCTGCGCGAGCTGAGGAAGGGCCGGGAGAATGCTGTGGCGCGAGCGTCGCTCCTCCGCGCCGACAACGTCTGGGGCCTCGCGGCGATCCTCTGGATCGCGACCGGCCTCGCGCGCGCGTTCGGAGGGCTCGAGAAGCAGCCGGACTTCTATCTGAGGAACGGGTTTTTCTGGGTGAAGATGGGCCTCTTCCTTCTCGTCTTCGTCCTCGAGGTCCGGCCGATGGTGACGTTCATCCGCTGGCGCATCGCGAAGGACCGCGCGGGAGACCTCGTGGCCACGGCGCCGCTCGACGGGTTCATCGCCCTGAACGACGCGGAGGCGATCCTCGTCCTCCTCATCCCGTTTGCCGCGGCGCTGATGGCGAGAGGAGCGTGGCTGTTCTGAGCGGGCGACTGCCCTATCTCACCGGCATCGCGGGCCGCTTCGGCTTGACCGGCGGGTTCCTTTTCAGCTCCTCCATGACGATCGCGATCGCCTTTTCGAGTTGCGGGTCGTGGCCGGCGATGACGTCGGCGGGCGTCTGCTCGACCTCGACGTCGGGCGGGACGCCGACGTTCTCGACGCCGAAGCCTTCCTCCGGCGTCCAGAAGCCGACGTTCGGCGCGGTGACGACCGCGCCGTCCATGAGCGTCGGGAAGCCG
>Ga0335077_10010546_pt1 | contig 11512 bp, 9 predicted proteins | sample Lox_Sample_31_FD_207151 | JGI IMG/M metagenome (GOLD analysis project Ga0335077, IMG submission 207151) | Soil microbial communities from Loxahatchee National Wildlife Refuge, Florida, United States - Lox_Sample_3.1 | ecosystem: Environmental > Terrestrial > Soil > Wetlands | place: USA: Florida...
TGGACAGCATGTAGATATTGGGCAAACGGACGAATTTGTATTTGGTTCGGAGCAAACGAACGTTCCGGCTGGAATCTCTGACTTCGTGATCCCCGTTAATTACCCAGAGAAACTTGGTCAGTATGCTTCGGTTATTAGCGCTGGGCACGCAAATTTTGCAGTAGGTAGTGATTACTATTACGGTACCGGATTTGGTGAGGTTGATCGGGTTTTCTCTTGCTATTACTTTGGGCCTCCCATACCGAACTATCGGGCTCCGTCCAAGGCTTCGTGGAAGCCCTGTGCCACTCAACTTCTGACCACAGAAACTCTTCCACCTGGCGGCGCTACGTCCGCCCTTGATGAGGGAGGAAAACGCCTCGTGCAGCGATATAACGCCCAACACCCCGCAGAGAAATAACGTGTATCTCACACTTGGGGCCAGAGGATTCCATTAACAATTTCGCCAGCACAGGACGGGAGTATTACTGAGTACTCAATAAATGTCTTTGCTAGGAATCGGACAACGCATGAGAGTCTCAGACTCCGCTGGAATCGTTCTAAGTTGTACTGGTAGTCAGCGTTTACGGTCATTGACGGTTCGAGTCATAAAGTACTTGAGGTTTCGAAGCCGACTTGGCGGAGTATGGCAATCGGTAAACCTAAGCAGCGGTGAGTTGTCTATATTCGACGTGCAGCTGCATTTCTGACTTGCGCTTCCTTCCCAAACTGGAACGTCGCATTACCTTCGTTACCTCAACTCAACCCATTCCTCGTGACTTGCATTTGGGCGGCTTCTAGAATTGTTCCAGCGGCCTGATTGGACTGCTGGACGTCACATTCTGTGTCATAGAACGTCCGCGACGTCGCGCCCGTAAGCTCTTTGAAATCAAGTATCTGCCTATAAGTCGCTGGGGCTCAATCATTTGCCATCGATTTGTGGCCTAAAGGTAATAATTGTCTTGACTAACCCACGCCAATTTGATACCGTTTGGGCATGGCGGATAACCTAACGAACGAGTTATTAGGGGCGCTGGCCGATCTTTTGGTCGAGAACCGCGCCCTCACCTCTGCGCTTGACGTTGTGAAGGAATATCTTCCGGCGCAGGCACATGAGCGACTCCGTGTTCATGTTGAGACGATAAAAGCCGACCCAGCTCTTCGCGCAGCCGTGGCCGATAGGTTCGCTCAATTTCGCGGTCAACAAGTTGAGAACATTCTCCCAGAGCTTCTGAAAACGTTCCCGAAAATAAAGAGATAGACATGACAGACATTTCCTTTCCAGAGACCTTACAGCAAGCGATTCAATACTTCAGCGATGAACAGGTCTGCATCGACACCTTCGCTGCTCTCCGTTGGCCCAACGGCCCACAGTGTCCAGAGTGCCGCGCCAAAGAGCCGTACTACATCAAGACCCAGAAACGGTGGAAGTGTCGCCCCTGCCGTCGCCAGTTCTCCGTGAAACTGAACTCTGTCTTTGAGGACTCGCCGATCCCCTTACAGAAATGGCTTCCGGCTCTCTGGCTGCTGGTTAACTGCAAGAACGGCATCTCCAGCTACGAACTCGCCAAAGACTTGGGAGTTCATCAGAAGTCCGCTTGGTTCATGCTGCATCGGCTTCGCTTGGCCCTCAAAGACAACTCACTGTTCAAGCTCGGCGGCCCCGATGCTGGCCCGGTTGAAGTTGACGAAACGTTCATCGGCGGCAAAGTGAAGAACATGCACCGTAATCGCGCTGCTCGCTTTGCTGCCCAATCTGGACATCGGGGCGGAAGCACTGGCAAAACCATCGTGCAGGGATTCCTTGACCGCGAGCTTCGCCAAGTCCGCGCCAAGGTTGTTCCCGACATCAAACGCGAGACGCTACAGAATGAAGTCTTGCGCGAAGTGCGATTCGGAACCAAGGTCTACTCCGATGAGGCCGCTGCTTACGACAAACTCCACAGCCGCTTTGTCCATGCCGTTGTGAACAAGATGGAGAGCTACGTTGATGGACAAGTCCACGTGAACGGAATGGAAAATTTCTGGGCGCTCCTCAAGAGATCGCTAAAAGGAACCTACGTCGCGGTAGAGCCGTTCCACATGGAGCGCTATTTGGATGAGCAGATTTTCCGGTTTAATAACCGTGCAACTAAAGATAACCCCTTAACCGATTCCGACCGTTTTGTTGCCGCTCTCGCGCAAGTGGCGAACAAGCGGCTAACGTTCGCGGAGTTGACGGGCAAGACTGGCAGTGAAGCGCAAGCCTAATGTTTACCGGAAACCTCGCGGCCCGAAGCCGAAGTTTTAGGCTTCGGCCCTGGCTTCTGCTTGCCGATTTTGCTCTGGCGCTCTTGTTCGAGCATTTGGTTGAGGTCGCTCTTGGACACGCGCCCCACGCACCGGAGAGCACCTTGGAACCGCTCGAATTTTTGCTGCGGCGTAGTCTCGCTGTCGAGTTGGTCAGATAGTTTCGGCTTTGGTACCTGACTCATGTCGGAATTCTACTCCACGAGCAAGCGGTACATGGGCGATATTGGCCTAAAGGTCAAGCGGGCCGATAAGCACATCCAGGATTGCCGTATCGCGTTGCAAGGGTTCATGGGTACCAACCCGTATGAAATCGTCAGACAGCCACACCTGAAGTCCGGCAAGATGGTTTACATCGCCGAGAAAGTGGCACCCGTTCCCGCTCCCATCCTCGCCATTGCTGGCCGATGCCTTTCAGAATCTCAGAACCGCGCTGGAATACCTGGCGCATGGCCTTGTGGTCGCGAACAAGCGCACCCCCACCAGAGAAACGTCTTTCCCAATACTCAAAGGGGACATCGACTCCAAACTCTACAGTCCCGCTTTTGACGGAAAAGTAGTGGGAATGGGGGATAAAGCTATTGAGGCGATCAAGCGTCTCAAACCATACAAGGGAGGGAACAATGTCCTGTATCGGCTTCATGCATTGAACAACCGAGACAAGCATCGGCTTTTGTTGGCTGGCGGCTCTGCCATCTCCGTTTTCACGGATGAGCCGCTCGACGAGCAGATCATACTCGACCCCGAAAAGCTCGAACAGGCACTGACCAATAGATTTCTCCGCATCCCCGGTGCATTCCCTCTGTATGAAGGCCAAGAAATCCTGATCGACCCCCCACTTGCGGAACCGCACGAGAACGTGACACTTTTTGGCGAGGTAGCGATCAACGAACCGGAGATAGTTGAACCCATCCCCCTGATCGTCGCTTTGCTGCAGTCTCGTCGCTGTGTGTGGAAAATCCTCTGGGACTTCGGTGAGTACTTGAGGCACGGCTGACATTTGACCTGATTATCGCACTTTTGGTTAGTCATCGCAATTATTGCCGGCATAAAATGTTGAAAACAAGTCATCTGCATTTCATTTTTTTCGTGATCTGCGTCACATTTCCCCGATTACCACGGCTCGCTGCGAGTTCCCCAAGGTGGTAACCCAGTTTTCCACTTTCGCCGGATGTTCGCCTGGCGTAGAATACGGCTTCTACCCCCGGGAGCCCTGATGAGCATTCTGCTGACGGTCTTTCTCCTTGCCTTCGGAATCCTCGCCGGCTACGCCCTCGCCACCATGGCAGCGCGCTCGAAGTCGGCGGTGCTTGAGGAACGTGGGGCCTCCCTGGGCGCAGACAACGCGCACCTTCGGACCCAGCTCTCGACCCAGCAAGCGGACTACAATGCGCTGCTCGCCTCCAACGCCTCGCTGCAAGCCACGCTCGACTCCGAGCGCCGCAACAACGAAGAGAAGCTGGCCCTGCTGACCGAAGCCTCCGTACAAATGCAGGCGCAGTTTCGCGCGCTGGCAGCCTCGGCGCTGGAGAGCAACAACACCAACTTCCTTCAGCTTGCCAAGGCGACGCTCGAGGCGCAGCAGGCCGAAGCCAAAGGCGAGCTGGAGAAGCGCGAGCAGGCGGTGAAGACGCTGGTCGAGCCTCTGGCGCAATCGCTCAAGCAGGTGGACGAGCAGGTCCGCGCGCTGGAAGAAAAGCGCGCCCACGCCTACGGATCGCTCAACTCGCAGGTGGAACAGTTGCTGAACACACAGAAGGCGCTGCAGGCGGAAACGGGCAATCTGGTGAAGGCTCTGCGCGAGCCGCAAGCTCGCGGCCGCTGGGGCGAGGTGCAGTTGCGCCGCGTCATCGAGATGGCGGGCATGCTGCAATATTGCGACTTTAATGAGCAGGTCACGGTGATTGGCGACGATCGCCGTATCCGCCCTGATGTTGTGGTCAACCTGCCCGGCGACAAGCAGGTGGTGATTGACGCCAAAGCGCCAATCCTGGCTTATCTCGCCTCGCTCGAGGCGCCGGACGAAGCCACGCGCACCGCGCTGCTGGCCGATCATGCCCGGCAAGTCCGGGCGCATATCGAGCACCTCGCCTCGAAGCGCTACTGGCAGCAGTTCGAAGCTACGCCCGAGTTCGTCATCCTGTTTCTGCCGGGCGAAGTGTTCTTCCGCGCCGCCTGGGATGCTTACCCGGAGCTGATCGAGGAGAGCGTGAGCCAGGGAGTGGTGGTGGCATCGCCCATCACGCTGATCGCCCTGCTCAAGGCGGTGGCGTATGGATGGAACCAGCGCAACGTTGAGGAGAGCGCGCGCAAGCTCATCGACGCCAGCAAGACGCTGTATGAACGTCTGTGCACGATGACGCGCCACTTCGAAAACCTGGGCACCAGGCTGGGCGGCGCTTTGGACGCGTATAACTCGACCATTGGCTCCATGCAGCGGTCGGTGTTTCCCGCGGGACGCAAAGTGGTGGAGCTGGACTCATCGTTGGACGCCGAGGCGCTGCCCGACTTGCAGCCCATCGACAAGAGCGCGCGCCAGCTCGATGCTCCGGATTGGCGCGACCAGGACGTCGATAACCACCTGCTCTTCCCCGAGCATGCGGACGAGGCGAAGGCCTAGGGCTGGGTTTGAAAGGGCACGGCGTCACAGGCCGCTGAAAAAGTCGAATTCCGGGTAGTGCTGGCCTTTAGGCCAGCGTTTATGCCGTGAAAATACGTGAGGGCTTTAGCCCCGGAGGTACTTCGAATGGACTTTTTCAGCAGCCTCTTTAGCCCTGCCGGCTGATGCGCTCTTTTTATGAATTGTCATCCTGAGCGGAGCGAGACGAAGTCGAGCGCAGTCGAAGGACCTCTCCAGCAACTTATTGCGTGCTCGCACAGGCGCAGTTGCCATAGGCTCCCACGCCGAGCCCTTCGATGGCGCAATACAGTCCGCGCACCGTATCGGGCGGGACCTTGGCGGCATCGCTCGATACGTTGTAGAGCTTGAGCCAATGCGCTCGCGCAGCATCGGTGGACGCGATCTGGTTGTAGATCTTGCCCAGCGAGGCCGCATCCAGCTGCTTCGTCTTCCACTCTTTCGAGAAGACGTATTCGCGCTTCCACTTGCCCTGGAGCCTGGCATCGGCGGTGGTGAGATTACTCAGGTAATAAGTTGCTTCATTCTGCAACTGTAATCCGCTGACCTCCAGCACGCGAAAGGAAGGGTTCTGCTGGTACACCGGCGAGATCGGTGGATCGACGAGCACGAACGCGCGTGGTGCCGTGCCGTCGAGAATCACCCGGAAGTCGTCCGTATGCGTGTGCCCGGAGAAGCTGGCCTGAACGGTATCGGCGTTGCTGAGCAGCAGGCTGTCGAACTTGACGGTCCATTCGGGAATCCACATGGGAACGATGTCGGTAGCGCACGAGCCCTGGTGATTATGCACGCTGGCGTACCCGTCAATGCCGGGCGGGATGTGGAACATCAGCCAGACTTTCTGGTGGGCCAGCCTGGCATCGCCGACCGCATGCTCCAGCCATGCGAACTGCTGGCTCGGCGCCGTGGTCTGTATCTCGGCGCAGGATTGCTGAAAGCTTTGCGCCTCGTACTTCTCGGAGAAGAAGACGCTGTTGAGCGACACAATCCTCATGCCCGGCAGGGCCGCCGGCACGAGCGAGTAGCTCCCGAGCGCCTTCCAGTCGGAGGCCAGCTGCTCGTCACCGCGCGCCAGTTCGCGGATGAGCGCAGCCGTGTCGCTGAGGAATGCCCCACCCGCTTCGATGGTGTAGTCGCCGCAGTCGTCATCGTTGTTGCCGGGCGTCAGCAGGATCTGCGTGTCGGGCCAGCGCCGTCGCAGTTGCAACGCGAGGAATTGCACCGTCTTCAGGACGAACGCGCGGTAGTGTTGCTGATCGTTATCGTGCGTTATCTCCTGGAACATGCTCGGGAAGCGGTGCGCCAGCAGATCGCCGAGGATCAGAAAGACCGCGGGATGCGGCAGCGTTTTGGGCATCTGGTTGAGCGACGCTTGCAACAGCCACCAGTTCGTGTCCTGCCCATAAGGACTGAAGGCGTGCGGCGTCGTCTGATTCAGGATGGCTTCCCACTGCGCAGGCTCCGCGCTGATGAGCTTGGGCACGAGCGACGCGTCGGCCATGGGATTGAAGTGGATGTCGGAAGCCACGAGCACCTGTTGTTTAGCAGCATTGCTGGCAGATGCCGTGCCGGGAAGCCAAATGCAGAGGAGGGCCGCAAGGATCAGGTAAAGCGATGGGCCGTGCGCCTTGTAAGTGTGAGTTCTCATCGTTCCTCGGCGGTGCGTGGCATCTTAGCACTTAGGCCACTCATCCTGAATGGGCGCCCGAAAGCTTGTGTCCGCATGATTGCGGCATCGTTTAGAATCGGGAGTCCGAGAATTTCGCGGACAGCCATTCTCCGCATTGCAACTTCATCGTGGGCCCAATCGGCCCGAGGAGGTTTTGCCGTGAAGCTTACCCCTGGAAAACTAGCCGGCATCAAGAATGTTTCGAATCAGCGCGGCGTGATCGCGGCCGCTGCCATGGATCAGCGTGGTTCGCTGAAGAAGGCCCTCGGGCAGTACGCCACCGATGACGGTTTGGAACAGTTCAAGATCAATGTCGCCGAGGTACTCACGCAACATGCCAGCGCGATTCTGCTCGATCCGGAGTGGGGGCTGCCGGCGGCACGACGCCGCGCGAAAGGCTCGGGCCTGCTGCTGGCCTACGAGAAGACCGGTTACGACAAGACGCTGCCCGGCCGTCTGCCCGACCTGCTGGATGTTTGGTCGGCGAAGCGGCTGAAGGAAGCCGGCGCCGATTGCGTGAAGATCCTGCTCTATTACACGCCTTTCGACGAGCAGAAGATCAACGACCACAAGCATGCGTGGGTGGAGCGCATCGGGGACGAGTGCAGAGCCAATGACATTCCGTTTTTCCTTGAGCTCGTGGGATACAAAGAGGGGCTCGACGAAAAGGGCGCCGAGTTCGCGAAGCTCAAACCCGAAGTGGTTGCCAAGTCGATGGCGGAGTTCTCGAAGGACCGCTATGGCGTCGACGTGCTGAAGGTTGAGATCCCGGTGAACCTGCAGTTTGTCGAAGGCGCGAAGTCGTTCAAGGGAACGAAAGCTTACACCAAGGCCGAAGCCCTCAATCACTATCGCGTCGCAGCCGGCACCACCAGCAAGCCGTTTATCTATCTGTCGGCGGGCGTGAGCAATCCGGAGTTCATCGAAGACCTGGAGTTCGCTGCCGAAGCCGGCGTGAAGTTCAACGGCGTGCTCTGCGGGCGCGCGACATGGAAAGACGGCATCCCCATCTTCGCCGAGAAGGGCGTAGACGCGTTCCGCAAATGGCTGGAGACCGAAGGCGTAGCGAATATTAACAACGTCAACAATGCGCTCAAGGCTGCTACACCGTGGTACAGCATCTACGAGGTACAGGAGCCCGTAGCCGCAGGCCGTTAGCACTAGGCATTGAAGGCGGGGCGCGTCTTTCGTTTCGGGCGAGGACTGAATGGAAGCGGCGGTCCATCACGATCGATCCCACCTCCGATTCAATATTGATCTCGATGGGACCACGGCCCTGCTGACCTATAAAGAGGTAGGCGAAACGATTTATTTCGTTCACACCGAGGTACCCGCTCCGATGGAAGGAAAAGGAATCGGAGGCAGGCTCGCCAAGGCCGGCCTCGAGTATGCGCGGGAACATGGATTGAAAGTGGTAGCCCGCTGCCCATTCATAGCGTCGTATCTGCAACGCCACCCGGAATACCAGGACCTGCTGCGCGCCGACTAAGCTTCACTTCCTGCAAGTGGCGCAATAGCCGCCGATCTCAAAGCGCGCGATCAGGATGTGGAACCGGCAATCGCGTTCCACCTGGCCTTTCACACGATCGAACAGGTCGCTTTCGAACTCCTGGACCTTGCCACATCGCAGGCACGTCATGTGCATGTGGTCGCGTTGTGGACGCCGCTCGTAGAAGTGCCCCTCGCCCTTTACGTGCAGCAGGTCGAGCTCGTCGACCAGTCCCTGTCTCTTCAGTAAGGCCAGTGTGCGATAGACGGTGACGCGATTGATGGTGGGATCGACCTTGGCAGCCTTGCGCAGAATCTGCGCCGCGTCCAGATGCTGCTTCGCAGTTTCGATGATTTCGAGGATGATGCGGCGCTGGCGCGTCAGGCGAATGCCGCGGCTCAGCAGCACGTTCTGCAGAGCGCCAGGAGCAGCAGTTTCAGCGAACGGCATGGATCCATCCTATCTCAGTTGCATTCAGTTGCAACTGACGTGCAACGAAATCGTACGATTGCGCGGCTAGCCTATTGTGCAACCCCTGCGCGATGTTGCCTAATAGATAGGAGTCAGTTGCAACGCAGTTGCAACTGTAAAAGCCGTTCTCATTCTACCATCTGCGAGGACTTTGAGGTGAGCGTTAAGATTCCCCGTTTCGCTTTCTTACTTCCTGCCTGGGTCGTGTTCCTGACCGTCGCTGCTTACGCCGGCGATCGTCCCTACTTCATCACCTACGACCACACCATGGAAGAACCGGGCAATCTCGAGATCGAAGCCTCCGGCCTTACCGGCCAGCCCAAGGGCGGTGATATGTTTACCTCGGGATTAACCGAATTCGAATACGGGGCCAAGGGCTGGTGGACGACCGAGTTCTATCTGGACGGACAGACCACTGCTAACCAGAGCACGATCTTCACCGGCTACCGCTGGGAGAACCGTTTTCGCATGCTGATGAAGGAGCACGCCATCAATCCCGTGTTCTATGTAGAGTTTGAAGACTTAAGTGGGGCGGACAAGACGCTGAAGGAAGTGGTCGGCTTTGATGGGCAGGAAGACGGACTCGTCCCCAACAGCATCGCGAGGCAGGACAAACAGCGCGAACTCGAGATGAAGCTGATTCTCTCCAGCAACGTGGGAGGCTGGAACATCGCCGAGAACATCATTGCCGAGAAAAACCTGTCGGACGAACCGTGGGAGTTCGGCTATTCGGCGGCCTTTAGCCGGCCGCTGTCTTTCCTGGCTTCCGCGAACGAGTGCGTACTGTGCCGTGAGAATTTTCAGGCAGGCGCCGAATTCTATGGTGGCCTGGGTACGGCAACCAATTTCACCGTTCATGGAACCTCGCACTATGTTGCGCCTATACTCGGCTGGCAGGTACACAACACGATGTTCAAGATCGCGCCCACGTTCGGACTAACCGATGCCAGCTATCGTGTCATGCTGCGCTTCGGCGTGACGTACGAGATCGACGGATTCGGGCGCAAAGTGAGGAAGCTCTTCCACTGATCGGCGACAGGGCTAACCGAGACCGGCAGGTTGGGCTTCGGTGCGTGCTTCCGCTTCTTCCGTGCTTCCGCTTCTAAGGGACACAGCCCGGCTCCGAGCGAGCCGGCTAATGTTCTGTCACTGGCGTCTGGATCGTTCCCACAGCCACGGCGGTGCGCCTCGGAAGCAGTTCGCCGATGCGGCGTATCTGAGCGCCGACGCCTTTTAACTTCTCTTCGATCCGTTCGTAGCCGCGGTCGATGTGGTAGACGCGGTCAATGATGGTCTCGCCGTCGGCGACCAGCGCGGCCAGCACCAAGGACGCGGATGCACGCAAATCGCTGGCGAGCACGGCTGCTCCGCTGAGCGGAGTCTTGCCACGAACGACGGCGCGACGGCCATCGATCTTGATGTTTGCCCCCATTCGCACCAACTCCTGTGCGTGCATGAAGCGATTCTCGAAGATATTCTCCGTAATCATGCTCGTGCCTTCGGCCTGCGTCGCCAGCGCCATGAACTGCGCCTGCATATCAGTCGGGAAGCCGGGGAACTCTTCGGTTACCATGTCGGCGGCTTTGAGCCGAGCATCACCCATCACGCGCACCGACTCACCGTTGGCGCGCAGCGTCGCTCCACATTCCTCGAGCTTTTGCAGCAATGCCGCCAGATGAGCCGGCTCGCAACCGGTAACTATTACGTCGCCGCCCGTCAGCGCTGCCGCGATGATGAAAGTACCGGCTTCGATACGGTCGGGGATGATGCGATGGCGAGCGCCGTGCAGCTTATCGACTCCGCGCACGCGAATTTTGTATGTTCCTGCACCCTCAACCTGGGCGCCCATTTTGTTTAGCAGAGAGGCAAGATCGGCAACCTCGGGCTCGCGCGCGCAGTTCTCCAAAACGGTTTCACCTGCAGCAAGGGCTGCAGCCATCATGAGGTCCTCGGTGCCGGTGACCGTAATCGTATCGAAGAGGATATGCGCGCCCTGCAGGCGATCAGCCCGAGCTTCAATGTATCCGTGCTCCTGCGTGATGGTGGCACCGAGCTTTTCCAATCCTTTGATATGTAGATCGATGGGGCGCGCGCCAATGGCGCAGCCTCCGGGGAGCGATACCCGGGCGTACCCCAGCCGAGCAAGCAGCGGACCAAGCACCAGGGTCGAGGCGCGCATCGTCTTGACCAGCTCGTAAGAAGCCTCAGGCTTGGCGAGATTGCGGCAATTGATGGTGGTGCGGTGATGCGCGCGTCCGTAACCGAGCTCGACCTCGGCGCCCATGGCGGCAAGCAGCTTGCGCTCAGTCTCAATGTCGCGCACCTGGGGAATGTTCTCGAGGATGACATCCTCTTGCGTCAGCAGCGCGGCAGCCATTGCCGGGAGCGCGGCGTTCTTGGCCCCGCTGACGCGGACTGTACCCAACAGCGGACTGCCACCGCGGATGACTAATTTGTCCATGGAACTTCCTGATCGTAAAAACGCACTAAGACTTGCGCGATCGTCCCTTTCGCAATTGTACGGGAGGCGGGTAGGGCGTTGAACCGTCATGCTATTGCCCCTCAATGGCTTCGACAATCACATCATGTAGCAGTGGCCGCACTTCACGGATGCGCTGTGAACTTCGGTCGGGCCAGGTGCGATTTGTCAGAAAAGTCACCGACAGATGGCGTTTCGGGTCGATCCAGAGGGACGTGCCGGTAAAGCCGAGGTGGCCGTACGAGCTCGGGGAAAAGCGCGTTCCCGAGGATGACGGTTGCGAGGGGGTGTCCCAACCAACGGCGCGCGACGTTCCGAGGGGCGATTCTTCACGGCGGGTGAAAAGCGCCAGGGTGGCAGGTGAGACCAGCGGGGCGCCCCTGTTCAGCAGGCATTCGGCGAAGGTAGCGAGATCTGTGGCGGATGCGAAGATGCCGGCATGCGCGCTGACTCCGCCCATCACCCACGCATTCTCGTCGTTGACTTCTCCCTGGATGA
>Ga0335077_10010548_pt1 | contig 11511 bp, 10 predicted proteins | sample Lox_Sample_31_FD_207151 | JGI IMG/M metagenome (GOLD analysis project Ga0335077, IMG submission 207151) | Soil microbial communities from Loxahatchee National Wildlife Refuge, Florida, United States - Lox_Sample_3.1 | ecosystem: Environmental > Terrestrial > Soil > Wetlands | place: USA...
AGCCCTAAGCGCGGACGATCACGCCGTCTGAATCTCCGCCGCTTTCGCGAGGTGCCGCTCCTTGATCTCTGTCTGCCGGATCACGTATTTCTGAATTTTCCCCGTCACCGTCATGGGGAACGAATCTACGAAACGGATATACTGCGGGATCTTGAAATGCGCGATTTGGCCTTTGCAGAAATCGCGGATCTCTTCTTCGGTCGCCGTCGCGCCCGGTCTTAGGCGGATCCACGCCGCCACCGTTTCGCCCAGCTTTTCGTCCGGCAATCCTACCACCTGCACGTCGGCGATCTTGGGGTGCGTGTACAAAAACTCCTCCACCTCCCGCGGATAAATGTTTTCGCCGCCGCGGATGATCATGTCCTTCAGCCGTCCGGTGATGCGGAAATAGCCGTCGGGCCGCATAGTCGCCAGGTCGCCCGTGTGCAGCCAACCCTCCGCATCCACCGTGCGCGCCGTTGCCTCCGGGTCCTGATCGTAGCCCTTCATCACTGCGTAGCCGCGCGCGCACAGCTCGCCCTGCTCGCCCACCGGCAGCGTTTTTCCATCCGCCCCCGCGATCCTGATCTCCGTCGCCGGACATGCGGTCCCGACCGTCGCCACGCGACGCTCCATCGGATCGTCAACATACGCCATGGTGATCACCGGCGACGATTCCGTCTGGCCGTAGAAAATCGTCATCTGCGGGCAGTGCATGTCCTGCACCACCCGTTTCATTACTTCGATCGGGCACGGAGCTCCCGCCATCACCCCGGTTCGCAGGCTCGAAAAATCGAAGCGTGAAAATTCGAGATGCTGAAGCTGCGCGATGAACATCGTCGGCACTCCGTAGACGCTGGTAGCGCGGTCGTGATGGATAGCCTCCATGGTCGCCAGCGGATCGAAGGTCGGCGCCGGAAAAATCATCGCCGCGCCGCTCGAAATCGTGGTCATCGTGCCGCCCACGCACCCGAAACAGTGGTACAGCGGAACCGGAATGCACACGCGATCCTGCTCCGTGTAGCGCAACCCCAGGTTGACAATGCGACCGTTGTTGATCAGGTTGTGATGCGTCAGCAGAACCCCCTTGGGCGATCCCGTGGTTCCCGAGGTGTACTGAATATTGACCACCTCGTTGCAGTCCGATGGCCCCGGACCAACCTCCGCGCCGTTCTCGAGCATCCGGTTCCACGAATCCTCGCCCAGGTACACCACGTGCCGCAGCGCCAGATTCTGGCCGCTGCTCGCGTCTTCGAGAATTCCGCGATAATTCGAGCGCGAATCCTCCGCGCGCAGAATCAGCGCCTTCATGCCCGACCGTTTCAGCACATACGCCAGCTCGCTCGAGCGATACGCCGGGTTCACGTTCACCTGCACCAACCCCGCTCGCGCGCACCCGAGCTGCAGGTAGATCCACTCGGCACAGTTCGTCGCCCACACGCCCACGCGATCGCCCGGCTTTAGCCCCAGTCCAACCAGCCCGCGCGCGGTTCGCTCAACCTGGTCGGCAAGCTGCCGCCAGCTCAGCCGCACGTTCTGGTGCCGCACGATCAGCGCGTCACGATCCGGGAATCTGCGAACGGTATCGAGAAAAACCTGGTGCGTAGTCTGGGTCGAGAGCTGCATCTCCGGCCCGCGGATATAGCTTTCCATCGAGAAAGATTCTATCAGGCCGGGATCGTTAGGAGTGTATTGAAAAAAGGGGACAGACTACTCTGTCCCCATCCGAAGAGGTTCATTGCGTTCAGAGCGATGGGCGTGGACAGAGCGGTCTGTCCCCTTTTTCAACGCATCCTACAACAGTTCCGACGCGCTGAAGAAGAACGGAATTTCCACCGCCGCGGTCTCCGGCGCATCCGACCCGTGTACTGAATTCCGTTCGATCGACTGCGCGAAGCGCTTGCGAATGGTACCTTCGGCCGCGTTCGCCGGGTTGGTGGCGCCCATCGTGTCGCGCCATTTGCGAATCGCATCCGGCGCTTCCAGCGCCATCACGATCACCGGACCCTCTATCATGAACGTGACCAGCGACGCGAAAAACGGCCGCTCCCGGTGCACCGCGTAAAATGCCTCGGCCTCCAGCCGGCTCAACCGCTTCATCTTCATTCCGACGATCCGGAATCCGGCCTTCTCGATGATGGCGAGAATCTCGCCGCTGTGGCCCGCCGCGACCGCGTCGGGCTTAATGATGGCAAATGTTCGTTCCATGTCTAGAGTCTGGATTTGACCTTTTCGCCGATATCGGCCGGCGACGCGCACACCGTCACTCCCGCCGCCTTCAGCGCCGCGATCTTGTCTTCCGCCTTGCCGCTGCCGCCCGAAATGATCGCTCCCGCATGACCCATCCGGCGCCCCGGCGGCGCGGTCTGCCCCGCGATGAACCCGATCACCGGCTTCTTCACGTTCGCTTTGATGAACGCCGCCGCGGTTTCCTCCGCCGTCCCGCCGATCTCGCCGATCGTCACGATCGCGTGCGTGTCCGCATCCTCATTGAACAACCGTAGCGCGTCCGTGAACGTCGTCCCGATCACCGGGTCGCCGCCGATGCCGATGCACGTCGATTGTCCGATGCCCAGCTTGGTCAACTGGCCCACGGCCTCATAAGTCAGCGTCCCCGAGCGCGACACCACCCCTACGTGTCCCTGCAAGTGGATATGTGCCGGCATGATCCCGATTTTACATTTTCCCGGTGAAATAATTCCGGGACAATTGGGGCCTATTAATCTGGTCTTCTGATGCTTTTTAAGATATTCCGCGACTTTCACCATGTCCACCGCCGGAATTCCCTCGGTAATGCACACCACCAGGGCGATGCCCGCGTCCGCCGCTTCCATGATCGCGTCGGCGGCGAACGGCGGAGGCACGAAGATCACCGATGCGTTCGCCCCAGTCGCCTTCACCGCGTCGGCGACCGTGTTGAACACCGGCAGATCGAGATGCTTCTGCCCGCCTTTACCCGGCGTCACACCGCCCACCACCTGCGTATGATACGCGATCGCCTGCGAGGCGTGGAAAGTGCCTTCCTTGCCCGTAAATCCTTGAACAATAACGCGCGTATTCTCGTTGACCAGAATGCTCATTGGGCCAGCCTCACCACTTTCTCAGCCGCGTCCCGCATCCCGTCGGCCACCGTAAAATTGAAGCCCGATTCCATCAGGATCTTGCGTCCCAACTCGACGTTGGTTCCCTCCATTCGCACCACGATTGGCACTTTGATCGACAACTCGCGCGCCGCCGCGACCACTCCCGTAGCCAGGGTGTCGCATCGCAGAATTCCGCCGAAAATATTGATTAATACCGCTTTTACTGCCGGGTCCGACAGCAGAATCCGGAACGCATTTTTGACCTGCTCGGCGTTCGCCCCTCCGCCCACGTCCAAAAAATTCGCCGGATTTCCGCCCGCGTACTTGATAATGTCCATAGTCGACATCGCCAGCCCCGCCCCGTTCACCATGCACGCCACGTTGCCGTCCAGCTTGATGTAGTTCAGCCCGAATTTGGACGCCTCCACTTCGAGCGGAGCTTCTTCATTCAAATCGCGCAGCGCGGCCAGATCCTTGTGACGAAACATCGCGTTATCGTCGAGATTAATCTTCGCGTCGAGCGCGTACACTTTCTGATCTTTCGTCAGAATGAACGGATTGATTTCCGCGAGCGTCGCGTCCAGCGCTTCGTTCGCCCGATCGAGCGCGACCATCGCGTTCGCCGCCCCATTCGCCGCCGCTCCCTGAAACCCGATCCCGAACGCAAGCTTGCGCGCCTGAAACGCCTGAAGCCCGAGTCCCGGCTCGATCACTTCCTTCAAAATCCGCTCCGGCGTCTTCGCCGCGACCTCCTCGATCTCCACTCCGCCATCGGCTGACGCCATGAAAACGTTTTTTCCCAGCGCGCGGTCAAGTACGATGCCCAGATAAAACTCGTGTTCGATCGGCAGCGTCTCCTCGATCAGCAGCCGCTGCACCACGCGTCCCTCGGGGCCAGTCTGGTGCGTCACCAGGGTCATGCCCAGCATTTTTTGCGCGATCGCCCGGGCCTCGGCCGCGTCCTTGGCGATCTTCACGCCTCCGCCTTTACCTCGTCCGCCCGCGTGAATCTGCGCCTTGACAACCACGCTTCCGCCGATTTTCCGCGCCGCCGCCTCGGCCTCCTCCGCCGTCAGCGCGACCTCGCCTCGCGGCACAGGAACATTGTGTCGCGCCAAGAGAGCCTTGGCCTGATATTCATGAATTTTCATTGGGTAAGAATCCATCATGATACCGAATCCCGGCGCCCGATGGCCGGCTCCCGGATCTCGCTGCTGCGCGATCATAGAAATAAGTGTCGTTGAAACTCTTCCTTCATCGCGTCACCTCGGGCGAGCATCTCTCCTCCGCCGACGCGCACTGCGCCATGAGCGTCATCCTCGAAGGTGGCGCTACTGAAGCGACGTTAGCCGCGTTCCTGATCGCGCTCCGCATGAAGGGCGAAACCTCGGCCGAGCTCGCCGGATTCGCCCGCGCCATGCGCGAGCACGCCGTCTTTGTCGATTGCGGCGACGACGTCATCGACACCTGCGGCACCGGCGGCGATCAGGCTGGTACCTTCAATATCTCCACCGTCGCCGCCATCGTGATGGCCGGCGCCGGCGCGCGCGTGGCCAAGCACGGCAACCGCTCCATCACCAGCCGATCCGGCAGCGCCGAAATGATGGAAGCCCTCGGCGTGCGCTTCGTCATGACCCCTGAGGAAGCCGTCGAAGCCGTGCGCGAGGCCGGCATCGGATTCCTGTTCGCGCCTCACCTGCACCCCGCCATGAAGCACGCCCAGCCGGTGCGCCGCGAGCTCGGCGTTCGGACCGTTTTCAATTTGCTCGGACCGCTCGCCAATCCCGCGCGCGCCGGACGCCAGTTGATCGGCGCCCCTTCGCGCGATGCCGCGAGACTCATGGCCGACGCGCTCGCCGAGCTCGGCACGCGTCACGCCTTCGTCGTCCACGGCCACGACGGTCTCGACGAGATCAGCATCTCCGGCCCCACCGACGTCTATGAAGTCCGCGGCAGCGCCGTCCGTCACCTCACCTGGACCCCCGCCGATTTCGGTGTCCCCTGCGCCGAGCTTGCCTCCGTCCTCGGTGGAGACCCCGCGCACAACGCGCAGATCGCGGTCGAAATTCTGGAAGGACACACGGGCCCGCGCCGCGAGATTGTGCTCATCAACGCGGCCGCCGGGCTGGTCGCCGCGGGCATCGCCCGCGATCTCCAACACGGCGCCGCCATCGCCGCCGAATCGATCGACTCCGGCGCCGCTCGCGCCCGTCTCGCGCACCTGAAGAAAAAGTGGCCGAGCGTGAGCTGATTCCCGCCCCGAGCGTGCGTTATCAGATGTCGGAGGATCGGCCGGGCGCGAGTCGAGCGCGTCCGGCCGTCATGTGGTCCCGCCCAGCGCGTGATTCGTCCACAAAAACTTCCCCCCGCTCTCGGTGACCTCGTGGACCGCATCCGCACCCACGATCTTCCTCAGCCGCTCCGCCGCCGAATCCTCGCCCACGACGTAATACCGCGCTCCGCTCCGCCACATCTCCCGAAACTGCGCATCGTCGATGAACACATCTGGCGCACCCGGCGCATACGACCCGTACACCAGGTTGTTGTAGCGCCCGTTCAGCAGCAGCGCGCTCCGGTTGGTGTAAAAAAACACCGACGAAAACGTGTAGTAATGATGATTCACGATCAGCTCGCCCGGCGGCATCCGCAGCAGCGTCTCGGCCATCGGCCGCGACGATAAATACGGATCGAACGCGACCATCGCCAGCCGCGCCGCCTGGAAAAACAGGACGCACATCGCCACCGTCGTCAGCACAAACCTCCGCGTCAGCGCCCCCGCCGCGCCGATCAGAAACGCGATCGCCGCCAATAGCAGCGGAGTCCGCAGGTACGCGAACGACTTTACCGTCAGATCCTCGATATGCCCCAGCGACAGTTTGTACGCCTGCGGATTCTGCGTCAGCGCCGAGGAAATATCGCCCGGCGCCGCCACGCCGCGCACCGCCAGCCAGAATCCTCCCGCCGCCACTCCCGCGCACAACAGCACCGCGAACAAAACCGCGTTCCCCCGCTTGATCCACGCCCCCTCCGCCGCCATAGCCGACCCGATCAGCAGCGCCAGCGCCGGATAGCACGGCATCGAATAATATTCCTGCGTGGTCGAAAAAGTGAAAAACACCAGCACGACTCCCACGAGCGCCGCGGCCAGCAGCCGCGTCCGTCCCGCGCGATCCACTGGCCGAAAGTTGAGCTTCATCACTGCCGGCAAATACACGCTCCACGGAAACAGCCAGACCAGGTGCAGCAGCCAGAACGCCGCGCGCGGAACCGTGTCGTAATCCCGCGGATAACGCAGGTTCAGGAATCGCAGAAGCTGCTCATTGATGAAGAAGAACCACAGAAATCCGTGATATTGTCCCGGCACGCTGCGCATCGTGAAATCGAACACGGGCGGATTGCGGATCGCCGCCAGCACGTGCCACGGCGCGGCAATCGCTAGAATCACCAGCGTCCCGCTCAGCGGATGCAGCCGCCGCCAGATCTTGCCCTGAAAAATCTGTCTGGTGATCGACAGATAAATCAGCCCCGCCCCCACCGGAAACACTACGCCGATCAGGCTCTTGAACAGCAGGCTCACGCCCAGGTTCGCTGCCAGAATGAACGCCCACAGCCGCGGCCGCGTTTCGACCTCGTCGATGGTCCGCAGAAACGCCCACATCGACAGCGCCACGCTCGCCGTCAGCATCACGTCTGGAATCAGAATGCGCGTGAACAGCCACAGCCCGAAGCACGTCGCCATCGCCAGGCCCGCGTACAATCCCGCCCGGTCGCCGAACGCCCACCTCCCGAACGCCGCCGTGATCAGAGCCAGCAAGATCGCCGCCAGCACCATGGGAATCCGCGCGGCCCAGTCGTGCGCCCCGAAAACCTTGTAGGAGCACGCCATCGCCCAGTAAATCAAAGGCGCTTTTTCGAGATACGCGACCCCATCCAGCCGCGCCGTCACCCAATCCCCCGACGTGAGCATGTTGCGTGCAATCTGCGCCTGCACCGCGTCCACATCGTCCATCAGCGAGGGAGGCGACACCATGGTCCCCGCATACACTGCGGCCGCGGCCAGCGCGACGATCAGCAAGGTTTTGTTGCGCAGAAAGCGCATTATAACGTACAAACCATCGCCGCTTTCACTTAAGTGCCAAACATGCGGACCCGTCCCTGTTCTGACTCAACACGTCGGGGTTTGAATGAGGCGCGGCATTCATGCCGCGCGTTTGGCCCGGCGTTAGAACCTCGTCTCCGACAACGAAGCCGCCGCCGCGCCCGTCCGTGTCCGCCGCTCGTTCTTCGCATTGTCCCAGCGCACCTGCGGAAGAAATGTCGCCGTGTCGATCCGCTCCCGGTACTTGATCGCGATATTCATCAGCGAATCGAGCAGCGAATCCGACAAATAGTGGGGCTTCAGCCCCAGGTCGATCAGTTTCGAGTGCTTCGCGTTGTAGTAATGCTCCTCGGCCTCCACCCGCGGACCCGGCAGGTGCTCGATCTCGGCTTCGAGCCCCAGCTCCCGCGCCGCGATCTGCACCATCCCGGCCAGTTCCAGCACCGAAAACTGCTCGGTGAACTGGTTGTACACGCGGCACTCCCCGCGCTGGGCCGGATTCAGGCACGCCAGCTCGATACACCGCACCGTGTCGCGAATGTCCAGGAATCCGCGCGTCTGTCCGCCTTTTCCGTACACCGTCAGCGGATGCCCGATCGCCGCCTGCACGCAGAACCGGTTCAACACCGTCCCGAAAATTTCGTCGTAATCGAAGCGATTGATCAGCGCCTCGTCGAGCGTCACCTCGTCGGTCACCGTCCCGTACACCACTCCCTGGTTCAGATCCGTCGCGCGAATCCCCCAGATTTTGCACGCGAACATGATGTTGTGGCTGTCATGCACCTTCGACAGGTGATAGAACGACCCCGGCTGCTTGGGGAACGGCAGCACGTCGCTCCGCCCGTTGTGCTCGATCTTGATGTAACCCTCTTCGATGTCGATGTTCGGCGTTCCGTACTCGCCCATCGTTCCCAGCTTCACCAGGTGGCAATCCGGCTGGAATTCGCGGACCGCGAACAGGAGGTTCAACGTCCCCACCACGTTGTTCACTTGCGTGAACACCGCGTGCTTGCGGTCGATCATCGAGTATGGCGCCGCCCGCTGCTCGGCGAAGTGCACCACCGCCTCGGGACGCAGCTTGTCGAACGTCGACGCCAGAAAATCGTAATCCGTCACGTCGCCCACGAACTCGTGAATACGATGTCCGGTCAGCTCGTACCACGCGCGCAGCCGGTCCGCCAGCGGCTGGATCGGCGTCAGCGTCTGTACGCCCAGTTCGTGATCCCAGGTCCGCCGCGCGAAATTATCGACAATGGAAACTTCGTGGCCTTTTTTCGACAAATACAGCGCCGTGGCCCAACCGCAGTAGCCGTCACCACCCAGTACGCAAATTTTCATGGATTCCTTTTGAAACACATCCTCCGCACAATAGACGCGCCTTCCCGTGCGGAAAATTCCAAGTTTTTAGAAAGCTAACCCCAATATTCGCCGGGCCTTCGTTGGCCGCGAGGCATATCTATATGACCGTGACGGCCGCGAAATGGATTACCTGATACCGTATTTTCTCAAAGAAAATCTCCGCTGTCGCGTCGTTCCAGGCGCTCACTCAATCGTCAGCATCAGCCGATCTCCCGTCACTGTGACTCTCACCACCGCACCGGGTTCGATTGCTCCGGCGGCCACCATCGCCGCCAGCGGCTGCGTCAACTGTCGCAGGATGGTGCGCTTCAGCTCGCGCGCGCCGTACTCGTCGCTGGTGCCCTTCTCCAGCAGGAATTCGCGCGCCGGCGCTTCCACTTTCAGGGCGAAGGCGCGCTCCATCAGCCGGCTTTCGATGTGTTCTTCCAAAATCTCGATCTGCTGATCGACGATGCGGCGCAGCGCGTCGCGGCCCAGCGGCTGATAGGTGATCATCGCGTCGATGCGATTGACGAACTCCGGCGAAAATCTGCGCCGCACCGCGCCCATCCCGATGTTCTCCAGTTTTTTGTGAAGGCCGCGGCGCCCCGCCGGCATGATCGAAGCGAAGCCGAAATCCGGCGCAATCTCCCGGCGCATTTCGCTCGCGCCCAGGTTGCTGGTCATGAAAATCATGGTTCGCTCGAAATTCACCTGCGTATTGTCGCCGAGCCGCAATACGGCTTTATCGAGCACGCCCAGCAGCAGACGCGTCATGCTCGGCGCCGCTTTTTCGATTTCGTCGAACAGCACCAGCGACAGCCCGCAAGTTTCGCTGGCGACCGAGATCAGCTTGTTGTGCGTGAGCATCGGCTGCGTCTCGCGATGCCCCAGGTAACCCGGCGGCGCGCCCACCAGCTTGGCGACCTCGTGCTCCATCTGAAACTCGCCGCAATCCACGCGCAGGACGTTCCGCTGGCTGCCATGCAGCACCTCGGCGAGCGCTTCCACCGTCCGCGTTTTCCCCGTTCCCGTGGGACCCAGCAGCAGAAAAACTCCCGCCGGCCGAGCTTCCGGCGCCAGGCCCGCCTGAAACATCTCCACGTACGGCACGATCTGCGACACGGCATCGGGCTGGCCCACGACGCGCTCGGTGAGGCGCACGGCCAGACCATCCGGCTCGTTCGCGCGGCGGCTTTTCCCGGCAACTGGCAAGGTTCGCATTGGCGCTTCGATTATCGCCGTGGAGGGCCCCATGCGCGCGCCGGCCCAACCGCCAAGCCTCTGATTTCAGTTCCGAAAATAGCCGCTTCTCGCGCGTACCACCGCGCCTTTGCGGTCCACTTCCACGCTCAGCCGGTGCCATCCCGCCTCGCTCGAATCGGGCGTGTAGCGCAGGTGATACTCGCTGTGGAACTCGGCGCCCAGGGCGGTCATCGCCGATTCGAGCGCGCGCTGATTGTGGAATTCGATGGCGCGTCCACCGGTGTATTGCGTCAGAATCGCGATCGCGTTTTCCGCTTTCAGCTTTTTCGAGCCGCGAAAGATTGCGGGGACCAGATCCGTCAGATCGAGCGTCGCCGCCGGACCCTCGGCTGCTTCGTCGGAAAACACGTGCGAGTGCGGGATGGTCAACGCATAAACGCGCACGCCGGCTGCTTCGGCCGCAGCCAGGACGTCGCGGATGCGCGCCGCTTGATCGCGCTGACCGGCGAGCGCGATCAGCAGCAGCAATCTGCGCCGTTTCGGCGGCTGATGCGCCAGCAGATCGATCGCCTGAAGCGCGGCCGCGACGCTGTCGCCGTTGTCTCCCGATGGCGCAAGCGACCGCATCGCTCGGTCGATCCGCTCGGCTGAATGCGTAAACGGCTGCACCAGCTTCACCTCGTGGCCGAAGCCGAGCACCGCGGCGTCGCTCGCCACGCCCAGCATCAGGATCTCGATGATGCTCGGAATCTTGCGAATCTCCGGCAGTGAGCGGCTCACCGCACGATCGCATTCGACTGCGACGGCGAGCGAGATCGGCTCGAACTCGGTATCCATCTGGACGCGCTGCGGCCGGCCGTTATCGAAAACATGGAAGTCCGCCGCGGTGAGCCCGTCGACCAGTTTTCCGTCCGGCGTGAAAACCGACACCGGAGTGTTCACTTCGCGAACGGGAACGTGGAATTCGGCAACCTGCGCCAGCGCCACAACCATAAGCCAACCGAGTGCGGAAAGCAATTTCGCTCCTACGGATTGCCCGGATGCGGAGCGCCCGGCTCGGCGCGCTGCGCGCGAGCCAGCGCCAGGATGTGATCGGCGGCCTGCTGCGGCCGGTCGATCGAATCGATCTCGATGCGGCTGGTGCTGCCCGCGGTTTCAATCGACAGGTCGCCGATATTCACCATGCGCTGCCCGATCGATTGCGTCACCGTCACGTCCTGCACCTTGACCAGCTCGATGGTGCGCGTGGTCTTGGACGCGAGTCCCGCTTCATAGCGCAGCCGGTCGCCCAATACGGTGATCTTCACCATGCGTTTCTGAATGTGACGGATCAGCGTAAAGAACGCGAGAATCACCGGGACGATGAACAGATAAACGGCGTGCGGAAACGGCTGCACCGTCGCCAGCAGGTAAACTCCCAGCGCCACAGCCATCAAAGCGCACAGGATATAGCTCAACTTGACGAACTTCAGCGAGGGCCGCAGGAGCATGGTGTGAGCATCATAACACTGTGCGCCCCGCGCGGGACCGAGCCGCACGCGTGTAGCAGCCGTCCGTAGCGGGAAGTAGGAAGTTGGAAGTGAGCAACCACCTACTCACTCCCCACTACCTACTACCTAGTTCCCAGTCCCGCGTTCCCGAAACTCGGCGAAACGGGAGCGCCAGCACGAAAAACAGCCCCAGCGCGACAAAGTCCGCGAAGAAAAGATACGCCGGCCACGGCCCCAGGTAGTCGAGCAGCGATGCCGCTTCCGGCTTCGCCCGCAGATACATGTAATTCGCTCCGAATCGCCAGTCGAAAATGCC
>Ga0335077_10010549_pt1 | contig 11511 bp, 11 predicted proteins | sample Lox_Sample_31_FD_207151 | JGI IMG/M metagenome (GOLD analysis project Ga0335077, IMG submission 207151) | Soil microbial communities from Loxahatchee National Wildlife Refuge, Florida, United States - Lox_Sample_3.1 | ecosystem: Environmental > Terrestrial > Soil > Wetlands | place: USA...
TGCTCGGCACCTACGTCAAAGGCGCCGAAGTGCAGTACCACCACGAGGTCTACAACCAGTATCTGTGGAACCAGTTCTAACCGCAGCTACGTGACGCGAAAACGCCCCGGCGGGAAATTCCTGCCGGGGCGTTTTCATTTTCGCGCGGCGCGATGCCGCGAGAGTCAGAGCGACCGCACGGGCAGGCGCGCCACGTCGTCGATCTGCATCACTTCCTTCACCACGAAACCCTCGGCGTATTTCACGCCGATCATCCGCCCGTAGTGCCGCGCGACCACGTCCATTCGCTCTTCCAGCTCGTCGAGCGGAAGCGCCACCTTGGAGCGTTCTTTTTTGAGCGGGCGAAATTGCGAAGCGTAGGCGAGAATCGCGCGGCGGCGGCCGTCATATTGTTTGGTGATGTCCACGGCGATCGTGGGGCGGACGTCCGCGTAGGCCGCCGCGTACAGGATTTTGAACGGGCGGAAGGCCTCGCCCTCGAGCGGATAGTTTTTCAGGCCTGCAACGAAGCAGCCTTCGTATCCGAGGCGCGCGGCCGTGTAGTGGTCCGGGTGGCGTCCCTCCCAATAAGGAAGGATCACGGTGTGTGGCTCGAGCTCGCGAATCACTCCGGCGACGGCGGCCTTGAACTCGTCGCTCACCTGCAAGTGCGCGTCCGGCAAGCCGAGATTGCGCCGCACCTGCACGTGCAGGATTTTCCCGGCGCGGGCCGCTTCCTTCAAACGCGTTTCGGGATTGCCGCGCGTCCCGGTCTCGCCGCGCGTGAGGTCGAGAATGCCGGTGCGGTAACCGGCCTGGGCCATCTTGAGCATCGTGCCGCCGCAGGTCAGCTCGACGTCGTCCGGATGCGGGGCAATCGCCAGAAGATCGAGTTTCATTGAGTCTCCGATGATTGCACGCCGGCCCGGGACGCTACGGCTTTGCAGGCTGAAACCCGGGCGCGCCGAATTGCCAGAGCGTGAAGCTCATCGTGTCGGCCTGGAGCTCTTCTCCCTGCGTTTTGGTCGAGCCGATGCCGTGGCCGGCGTCGTAATCGACGCGCAGCAGGACCGGCTTGCCGCTGGACGACGCCGCTTGCAGGCGCGCCGCCATTTTTCCGGGCTGCCAGGAGATCACGCGAGGATCGTTCCAGCCGGTGGTCACCATCACGGCCGGATATTTCGTTCCATCCTTCACGTGGCCATAGGCGCTCATTTCGGAGAGCGCCTTGAATCCATCGGGATCCTTGACCGTGCCGAATTCCGGGATGTTGGGCGGGCCGTTGGGCGTGAATTCGGAGCGGAGCGTGTCCGACTCGGGCACTTCATCGAGCGCGACGGCGAACAGATCCGGGCGCTCGGTGATAGACCGGCCGACCGTGATTCCACCGGCGCTTCCTCCTTGAATTGCCAGGCGCCGAGTCGAAGTGTATTTCTGGGCGATCAGATATTCGGCGCAGGCGATGAAATCCTTCCAGGTGTTTTGCTTGGTGAGCAGTTTTCCGCCGAGGTGCCAGTCTTCGCCGTACTCGCCGCCGCCGCGAACGTGAGCCACAGCAAAGACCCCGCCAAGCTCGTACCATGCGAGGAGTCTCGGATCGTACACGGGACCCTGGGTGATGCCGTAGGCGCCGTATCCCCAGAGAATGGTGGGATTCGAGCCGTCGAGCTTGATGCCTTTCTTGTGGACGATTGAGAGCGGCACAAGCGTGCCGTCGTAGCTCTTCGCCTTCACCTCCACCGACTCGAGATCGGCAGGCTCGTCAAACTTCCCCACGGGTTGCAGCTTGGTGTCCGTGATTGTGCGGTGCGCGGAATCGTACGCATAAATCTTGTTGGCTTTCGTCCACGAAGTGATGTCCAGCAGCGCTCCGGCCACGCGCTGGTCGGTGGCGGCAAAGTCCAGCGTTCCATCGAGCGGGAGCTTGACCCCCTCGGGCTTGCCCGTCGCGTACGGCACGCGCACGAGGCGTCCGATGCCGCCGTCCAATTGCTGCGCGTACAGGGCGTCGCCGGCTGCCGCGATGGTTTGAATCACGCGCTCGCTCGGCGGCACGACCAGATCGGCGTGCGCCATGTCCGGCGCAGAAAGAGTTGTGTGAAGCACTTTGTAGCGGGACGCGCCGTGATGGGAGAGCAGGTAAAGATCGTTGCCGTGCACGTCAAAGGAAGTGATGTCAGCGTCGACGTCGCACAAGAGTTTCCAGGGCACGCTCGAGCTCGCTAGGGAATCGAGCGGCGCAAGGTAGATTGTGAATTCATTTTGGACGCCGTGTTCCAGCACTCCAATGGCGTAGGGTATGTCCGGCGCCATGGCGACAATCGCAAAGTCAGTCGGGACGGCCTTGACGCCTTGCATCCCAATGCCAAAAACGAAGCGGTCCGCGTCGGGATCCGCGCCGAGCACATGCAGATAAGTCTTGCTGTTCAGATATTTGTCGGTGGGAGCGGAAGCCGCAGTGAGTTTTTGCAGGCGGTTATACGTAAACGATCGCCCATCCGGCATCCACGCCGGACTGCCTGCCTGGGCGCGGTCGATCACGTCACCGGTCTCGCGACCCGTGGACGTATCGACCACGCGGAGTACGGCGTCCTCCGATCCAGCCGCCGAGACGCCGACCGCGACATAGTGTCCGTCGAACGAGGGTGCGTAGTAGCTGATCACGTAGTGAGGCCCGCCGGCCGTCATGAACTTCGCCGGATCGATCAGCAGCTTTTCGCTGCCGCCCAGGCCAGTGCGCATGTAAAGCTTGGCCACGTCCTCGGACGCCAGCCGCTTCTGGTAGAAGTAGAGATCGCCGGGGAGGCGGCGCACATCGGACACGCGCTCGGTCGTGGATGCGTCGAGAGTTTTAATTCGGGCGAGCAGCGCGTCGCGGCCCGGAATTCGCGCCAGGACGGAGCGCGTGTAATCGTTCTGTCCCTTGAACCACCCGCTCACTTCGGGAGACGACATGTCCTCCATGTAGCGATACGGGTCGACGACCTTGACGCCGAAATACTCATCGGTGACGGGGCGTACGGGCGCAACCGGAGGAGCGGTGACAGTCGCATCGGAAGCTTTGGAAATGGCGCGCGGCGCTGAGGCGATTGCGAGGACGAGGAGAGCGAGGAGCGAGAAAATCCACGGAGATGCAGAGCGTTTCTGGGTCATGCACGTAGCCTCCACGAAAGTTCGGGCGCCATGCAGGCGACCGTAGAACCGCCCCGCAACATCCTAGTGCGGGCCGCACGCCGAGTCAATGAGAGCGCGATGGCTGCACGCCGGACGGTGTGTTTGCCGAACCTCAGCGGCTAGACGCGGCTTAGCGCGGGCAGGCCAAAATGCAGGCGCGCGGCGTTTCCAGCCGTGTGATCGTGCTGCGTGGTGACATGGGTGCGGATGACGGCAAGGTTTCGGAAGTAGCGGCCGAGCGGCGCGGATTTGGCGGCGGCGGAAGTGCCGCTGGTGCGGAACATCAAGTCCACCGCCTCCCAACAGAGCCGCACGCACTGCTGCTCGATCTGCAAGAATCTGCGGTCCTGCTCCTCGCTGAAAATGACGCCGTCTTCAGCCTCATGCCGCGAGCACTCCGTGTAGTCCGCGGCCATTTGCAGTAGCGCGGATTCGGCTGTGTCCACAAGAGACAGGGCGTCCCCGAAGTGGCGCTGGAACTCCGGCTCCTGCCAGCGCGGGCGGAACGGCGGGAAGCTCGCGACCTTGGCGCGAAGGATTTCCTCGTAGATGTCGAGCGCCCCGCGGCCGATTCCCACGCAGACAGCGCATAGTTCGGAGACGAGCAGAGACGCGATTCTTCCTCGATAGAAAGGATTCTTGTGCAGGAAGCTGCCGGGGCGCGGATGAATCGTTTCGCCCTTCTCGTTCGACAACATCAGGGCGCGATGCGCCGGCAGAAACATCTCTTCGATCACCACGCGACGCGAGCTGGTGCCCTGCATGCCGATCACGTGCCAGTTGTCGATCACGCGGTAGTGATCGCGATCGAACAGGGCGAAGAGCATGCCGAGCGGGGGTGCGGATTCCGGTCCCGGTATCACGCATGCGCCGATGAAATGCGTGGCCAGATTGCATCCCGAGGTGTAATCCCACGCGCCCTTCACGCGATAGCCGCCGTCCACCGCAACGGCCACGCCGCCCGGGAGCGCCACGCCCGGCGCGCGGAACTCGCCGTCGTTGCCGAAGGCTTCGCGCTGTCCCGCTTCAGGGAACGTTGACATCAGGAACGCGTGGCCGGCCGTAAGGGCCAGCACCCAGCCGCTGTCCGAGCAGCCGCGCGACACGGCGATCATGACCCTTATGAAAGTGGGGAGGTCGAATTCGTATCCGCCGAAGCGGCGCGGCTGAAGGATGCGATAGAAGCCCGCGCGGATGAACTGGTCGTTGGTGTCTTCGGAAACCTGCCCGTTTGCCTCGCACGCCGCCTGGCGCTCGCGCAGCATCGGGCGCATCGCTTCGGCGCGGCGCAGAAGTTCGGCGGGAGTCAGATTCGGCTCGGGCGGCGCGATATCTCCGGCCGGGCGAGTCTCAGCCGAGCTTGTCGAGTCTGACATGCGAGCGGGCGACATTATGTCCGAGAGAGCCCGGGCATGCAAACGCCGGGTGTTCGCGGGAGGCCGGCTAATGTTAATGTGTCGGTCTGCACCGAGGAGGTCTTTGCAGGATGGCTGAGAAGCCGCTCGCAAGTCAGGTGGCGCTCGTGACGGGCGCGGCGAAGCGCATCGGGCGAAGCGTCGCGCTGCGTCTCGCGGCCGAGGGCGCGGCCGTCGCGGTGAATTACAAGTCGTCGAAGGCCGAGGCGGAATCGCTGGTGCGCGAGATTCAAGGAAGCGGCGCACGCGCGGTGGCGATTCAGGCGGACGTATCGAAGCGCGCGGAGGTTGAAAGGATGTTCGCAACGGTCGAGAGAGAATTCGGCAGGCTCGACGTTCTTGTCAACAACGCCGGAATGTTTTTTTCGGCGAAATTCGAAAGCCTCACGGACGATCAATGGGATCGGATCATGAACGCGAACCTGAAGTCGCAGTTTCTCTGCTCGCAGGCGGCGGCGCCGATCATGAAGCGGCAGGGGCGCGGGCGGATCATCAATCTTTCATCGCTGGGGGGACTGCTCGCGTGGCCGAGCTACACGCACTACTGCGTTTCGAAAGCGGGCTCGATCATGCTGACGCGCTGCCTGGCGCGCGCCCTCGGACCGGAGATTCTGGTGAACAGCGTGGCGCCGGGAACGATTCAGTTTCCCGGCGAGCCGCCTGATGAGGATTACATCAAGCGCGTTCCACTCCATCGGACAGGCACGGGCGACGACATCGCCGACGCGGTCGCTTACCTCGCGAAAGCCGGATTCGTCACCGGCCAGGTGATCGTGGTTGACGGCGGCCGCGCTCTCGTATGATCCGATCCCCAGGCGTCGAAATTCTTTTCTCGATTTAGGCGTGGCTTCCTTGTGCCGCAGGGCCTAAGATCGCCTTACAGGCGATTTACGTGAAAGATTGCGACAACAAAGACTTGGGAGCGACAGCCATGAGGATTTCAGGCAACGGCGCGCGAAGAGTTTTATACGCTTTTCTGGGGACGACGCTCATCTGCGCATCTTGCACTGTGCTGGGCGCGCAATCGCAAACGGCACCCAAGCCTCCGGCCCAGCCCGATCAATCCACGCCGCTGATTCGCTCTCTCGAAGGCCCGGACCTGTTTCGCGCGTACTGCGCTTCGTGCCACGGCACGAACGCGAAAGGTAACGGCCCCGTGGCCGCCTCGCTGAAGGAGAAGGTTGCCAACCTGACCGTCCTATCGAAGGACAACGGCGGCAAGTTTCCCGAGGCGCGCGTCCGCAAGGTGATCATGGGCGACGATATTGTCGCGGCGCACGGCTCGCGCGAGATGCCTGTGTGGGGGCCGATCTTCCATCAGATCGAATGGGACGTGGACCGCGGAAATGTCCGGCTCGATAATCTGGTGAAATACCTCGAATCCATCCAATCGCCGAAGTAGCCGCCGCCCGCGCCGGGCGCATCCACAACTTCACGAACCGCCGCAAATTCCCGGAGGCGCACATGCCGACACTGATCGAAAAGCCGACGCGTATCGAAGCGGCGGGCACCAAGCCGAAGATCATCGAGGAGTTCGTCGGGCACGTCAATTCGAAGACGCCTGCGGTCAGCGTCGCGCACATGCGCAGCCCCGCGGGGTGGCTCGAGCCGGGGCAGACTCCGGAGTTCGACGAATACACGCTGGTGTTGAAGGGCTCGCTGCGCGTGACGCACAAGGGAGGAAGCCTCGACGTGCGTGCGGGCCAGGCCGTGATCGCGCATCGCGGCGAATGGGTGCAGTATTCAACGCCCGAGGGCGCGGAATATATCGCCGTATGCCTCCCGGCGTTTTCTCCCGCGACGGTCCACCGCGACTGATTCAGTCGTTGACGATCTTCATTGGCCGCCCGGCTGTAGCTTCGCTTCGAGCGCTGCTTTTGCCGCGGGCCACTCATCATCCAGGATGCTGAAGTAAACGTCATCCCGGACGCGGCCGCTCCACGTAATCATGTGCTTGCGCAGAATCCCCTCCTGCTTCGCGCCGATCCGCCGGATCGCATTGCGCGATTTCTCGTTGAACGCGTCCGTCTTGAGCTCCACGCGCAAGCATCCCCAATTTTCGAACGCGTGGCGCAGCATCAGGTATTTGGCCTCGGTGTTGACCGCGGTCCGCTGCCACGGCGGCGCGATCCACGTGGATCCGATCTCCACTCTCCGGTGATTAAAGGCGATATTCATGAATCGAGTGCTGCCGATGATTCGGCCCGACGCTCGCTCGATCGTGACGAAGGCCATCGACTCGCGGCGCTTCCGCTCCGCAATAGCCGTCTCGACGAACTTGTGGAAATCCTCGGGCGTTCGCATGCGATAGGAAATCCAGCGAAAGATGTCTTCCGCCGAGTCTTTGGCGATGTCCCATAGCGCCGCTTCATGCTGGCGATCGAGCGGCGCAAGCCGGACGACGTTTCCCTCCAGAATCGTTTCCTCAACCACGCTCCATTCCGGTTCGACGTACGGCACAGGCATATCTCCTTCGGCTGATGTATTGCACGCACCAGCGATTCTACCGGTACGGAGGGGCGAATTCAGATCGGCAGAGCGGCGCGCGCACAAGGCTGGAATGCCAAATTGTCTCCCCGAATCTGGAAATCATGCCGGCCGCGCGCCGGAAAACGAAAATCGGAAATCGAGAACGCGTTTGTCAGCCTGAAATTGTTATTTGCAAAGCGCGCGATCTCGAATATTCTATTCGTGTTTGGGGGAGCAAAACAGGGTGGCGGATTCTTCGGCTGTCAAGGAGTTGACCGGCTTCGGCAGTACGCAGCGACGAGACGCTTGGTGGATCGAAATATTGCCGGCGCTGGTCGTCTTCAGCGCATTCATCGTTTACGCCACGTGGCGCGCGTTCGAAGGCAGGTTTTACGAAGCAGGGCCCTACCTTTCCCCGTTCTATTCACCGCTGATCGATCCTAAACACCGCTGGTGGCCGTGGTCGCCCGCAATCCTGATTCTCGGCGGACCGGCGGGGTTCCGCGTCACCTGCTACTACTACCGCAAGGCGTACTATCGCGCGTTCGGGATGCATCCTGCCTCGTGCGCGGTCAGCGAAGGCGAGCACCGGGGCTATCGCGGCGAGACGTCGTTCCCGTTCATTCTGCAAAACGTTCACCGCTACTTCTTCTACATCGTGACCGTCATTGTCGGCTTCCTCTGGTACGACGCCATCGTGGCGTTCAAGTTCCCCGGAGGCTTCGGGATCGGCGTGGGCAGCGTCATCATGCTGGTCAACGTACTCTTCCTGACCACGTATTCCGCTTCGTGCCACTCGCTGCGCCATCTGGTCGGCGGCAAGCTTGACTGCTTTTCCTGCGTGACGCTGGGCAAGCCGCGTCGTTCGGCGTGGCGCTTCGTGACGGTCCTCAACGAACACCACATGCTCTGGGCCTGGCTGAGTCTTTTCTCCGTCGCGCTCACGGACCTGTACATCCGGCTCGTCTCGGCCGGAGTGATAAGGGACATTCGACTGCTGTGACGCCCGCCTCTCAACTCGAGACCCACGAACACGACGTTCTGATCATCGGCGCGGGCGGCGCGGGATTGCGAGCCGCGATCGAAGCGCTGGCGCAGGGCGCGCGCGTGGGCGTGGTCTGCAAATCTCTGCTCGGGAAGGCGCACACCGTGATGGCCGAGGGAGGCCTGGCCGCGGCGATGGCCAACCTCGATAAAGCGGACGACTGGCGCGCGCATTTCCGCGACACGATGAACGGCGGAAAGCGGGTGAACAACTGGCGCATGGCCCAGCTCCACGCGCAGGAAGCGCCGGACCGCGTGCGCGAGCTCGAGCAGTGGGGCGCGCTTTTCGACCGCACGGCGGACGGCGAAATTCTCCAGCGCGCGTTCGGCGGCCACACCTACAAGCGGCTCTGCCACGTCGGCGACCGCACCGGCCTCGAAATGATCCGCACGCTCCAGGACCGCGGCGTGCAGATGGGCTTCGACGTGTACATGGAGTGCACGATCACGAAGCTGCTGAAAGACGGCGACCGCATCACCGGAGCGTTCGGCTACTGGCGCGAGACGGGCAACTTCGTCGCGTTCAAGGCGAAATCGATCGTGATCGCGACGGGCGGCATCGGCAAGTCGTGGAAGATCACGTCGAATTCCTGGGAGTGCACCGGCGACGGCATGGCCCTGGCCTACGAAGCGGGTGCCGAGCTTCTCGACATGGAATTCGTGCAGTTTCATCCGACGGGCATGGTCTGGCCGCCGGGAGTGCAGGGACTTCTGGTTACGGAAGCCGTGCGCGGCGAGGGCGGCATCCTGCGCAACAAAAACGGCGAGCGCTTCATGGAAAAATACGATCCGAAGCGCATGGAACTTTCCACGCGCGACGTGGTGGCGCGCTCGATCTACACCGAAGTGAAGGAAGGGAGGGGAAGCCCGCACGGCGGCGCGTTTCTCGACATCTCGCACAAGCCGGCCGAATACGTGAAGCGCAAGCTCCCGAGCATGTACCACCAGTTCAAGGAACTCGCCGATGTGGATATCACGAAAGGGCCGATGGAAGTTGGTCCGACGTGCCACTACGTGATGGGCGGAATTCGCGTGGATGCGGAGACGGGGCGGTCGTCGGTGCCCGGACTTTTTGCCGCGGGCGAAGCGGCGGCGGGACTGCACGGCGCGAATCGCCTCGGCGGCAATTCGCTTTCGGATTTGCTGGTGTTCGGCCGCCGCGCGGGATTGGCCGCGGCGGAGCACGCGAAGAAGACTCCGGCGGCCGCGCTCGACAATTCCCAGATCGAGGCAGCCGAGCGCGAAGCGCTCGCGCCTTTCACGCGCCCCAGCGGCGAAAATCCCTACAAGATTCACCACGATCTTCAGGAAGTGATGCAGAGCCTGGTCGGCATCTTCCGCACGGACGAAGACCTGCGCAAGGCGCTGAGCGAACTCGACACGCTGAAGGCTCGCGCGGCGAAGATGCGCGTGGAAGGCTCGCTCGCGTTCAATCCCAGTTGGCACCTTTCACGCGACCTGGCGTGCATGCTGACGGTTTCGGAAGCCTGCGCGCGCGCCGCGCTCGGGCGCAAGGAAAGCCGCGGAGCGCACTGCCGCCTCGATTGCCCGAAGACCGAGGACGTCTGGGGCACGAAGAATCACGTGATCGCCAACAAGAGCGGCGCGATGACCCTTTCGGAAGTGACGCGCCCGGAGATGCCTGCGGAATTGAAGCAGATTCTGGCGGAAGACAAGTAGCGGAGGCGAGTGATGGCGGAAGTGACCCTGCGCGTGTTTCGCGGCGACCGCAACGGCGGCAAGCCCGTGGATTACCAGGTGCCGCTGACCGAGGGCATGGTCGTGTTGGACGCGATTCACTCCATCCAGGCCAATCAGGCGCCCGATCTCGCCGTGCGCTGGAACTGCAAGGCCGCGAAGTGCGGATCGTGCTCCGCTGAAGTGAACGGCAGGCCGCGCCTGATGTGCAAGACGCGCATGGATTCGCTGCCGCACGATCAGCCGATCACCGTGTATCCGATGAAGTCGTTTCCGGTGATCAAGGACCTCGCGACCGACGTCTCCTGGAACTACCGCGTGAACAAGAAGATTCCGCCGTTCCAGCCGCGCCCCGGCGTCGAATGGAAGATGTACCAGCCGGACGTGGACCGCGTGCAGGAATTTCGCAAGTGCATCGAATGCTTCCTCTGCCAGAACGTGTGCCACGTCCTGCGTGATCACGACAAGAAGGAGCAGTTCGCCGGGCCGCGCTTCTTCGTCCGCACCGCCGGGCTGGAGATGCATCCGCTCGACGGGCTGGACCGCACGCGCCTGCTGAAAGAGGAGCTGGGCATCGGATTCTGCAACATCACGAAGTGCTGCACGGAAGTATGTCCCGAGGAAATCCACATCACGGACAACGCGATCATCCCGCTCAAAGAGCGCGTCGTGGACGAGTTCTACGATCCGCTGACGATGATCGTCCGCAAGATCTTCGGCGCGAAGTAGCTTTCCGCTTCAGGACCGGAATTCACCGCAGAGACGCAGAGACCGCTGAGAAACACAACTCGTTCAATCTGATTCGGGCCGGGATCTTCGCTTATTGCGAGGGCTTCTCGTGGCCTCTTGAGGTTCCTCTGCGAACTCTGCGTCTCTGCGGTGAGTCCTTGTTCTAGTCCGGGTTGGCTTTGGGCAATTGAATCTCACCGCTCGCCAGTTTCTGAATGAGGTCCTTGTCGGCCGGGAGGAAGTCCAACTCGGGTAGAGACCCGATCTTGCACCACTGTATCTGCTCGAATTCGAGATTCTTAACCTCGCGGGGCGCAACGGTGGCCGCAAAGAAGACCAGCTCGAATGGTTCGCCGGCATCTCCATACTTGTGCCGCAGGCGGTGAATCTCTGGGCCGATCTTCGCCTCGACGCCCAGCTCTTCGCGCAACTCGCGCGCGAGCGCCGCTTCGAGCGCCTCGCCCGGCTCCCTCTTGCCGCCCGGGAATTCCCACAACAGCTCGAACTTCGAGCCGCGCTTCCGCTGGCACGCCAGCAGCATTCCGTCCGATTCGATCAGCGCCGCGACGACGGTTAGCATTTCCGCCTGCTCCAACCTCGTTGAGATTCTCCGGTCTTCTCTGCGCCCTCTGCGTCTCTGCGGTAGATGTTCTGAGCCGCAGCAACTGGCAGAAACAGAAACGCGCCGGAGAGCCTTCGCTCCCCGGCGCGCTCGTTTTCAGAACCGTCTACTGATCCGCTTCCACCTTCTTCAGCGAGGGTTTCGGCAGTTGCCAGATCAAGCCGACGTCGTCGGCGCCGTTTGGATAGAACTGCGCCGACTTCTTGCCGGAGGGCATCAGGATGATGTCCGCGCGGCGGTTGTAAGCCAGCCAGCTCGTGCGCTTCGCTCGCATATGCATCTTGGGCGCCTTGACGGGATTCGTGTCTTCAAGCTCCTTCACGGTCGCTTCGGGCATCGGCTGGTCCTTGCCGTAGGCAGCGGTCTCGATCTTGTCGGACG
>Ga0335077_10010551_pt1 | contig 11510 bp, 10 predicted proteins | sample Lox_Sample_31_FD_207151 | JGI IMG/M metagenome (GOLD analysis project Ga0335077, IMG submission 207151) | Soil microbial communities from Loxahatchee National Wildlife Refuge, Florida, United States - Lox_Sample_3.1 | ecosystem: Environmental > Terrestrial > Soil > Wetlands | place: USA...
ACACCTCGCCCAGCGAGCCGCCGAACACCGTGAAGTCCTGGCTGTACACGCACACCGGCCGGCCGTCGATGGTGCCGAACCCGGTGACCACGCCATCCCCGTAGGGGCGGTTGGCCTCCACCCCGAAGTCGTCCGCCCGGTGCCGGGCCAGCTCATCGAGCTCGGTGAAGGAGCCCGGGTCGAGCAGCCGGTCGATCCGCTCCCGCGCGGTCATCTTGCCCTTGGCGTGCTGGCGTTCCACGGCCCGCGCCGAGCCGGCGTGAATGGCCTCGTCCCGGCGCTGCTGCAGGATGGCGATCTTGCCGGCGGTGGTGTGCGGATCCGGTATGGCTGGTTTGCCGGAAACCTCACTGCTCATGCGCCTCAGGGTAGCCGTCGCCGCGATCACTCGCGGCGGCGCGGGAGATGGCCCCCGTGGTGATCGTTAGGCTGACCGGCGCCAGGAGAGAGCCGCCTGCCCCAGTTCGGCCCGCTGCCGCCGGTGGGCGTCCCAGCAGGGGAACCGGGCATCCGCGCCCTCGCCGCGCAGCAGCCCGGCGACCGCCTGCCGGGTGGTCCCGTCGGCGGGCGTGTAGACCACCACCCGGGTGCCGGGGACGGCGAGCACGGCCAGGCTGGTGGTGGTCATGGCCAGCCGCTCGTGGGCCGGGTGCCGGAAGATCTTGAGATAGGTGGCCTGGCTCGCCACGTCGTGCTCGGCCCACAGGCGGGCGAAGTGGGGGCTGCGCGCCTGCAGCCGGCGGACGAACCCGGTCCAGGCGGGCTCGCCCAGGTGACGGCCGTACGCCCCGCGCAGCTGGGCCACCAGGGTGGACAGCTGCCCGTCCCGGTTGACATACGGGTGGCAGCACTCCGCATGCATGAAGCTCAGCCAGAGCACGTTCCGCTCGCCGGGCTCGCGGCTGACGACGGTCGGCCACAGGACCTCGTACGCCGCGTTCCAGGCGAGCAGGTCGAACCGCTCGTTGAGCACGCTGGCGGGCAGCGGCACCAGCGAGTCCAGGATCTGCTGGACCTCCGGCATGACCTGCTCGGCGCCCGCCCTGCCGGTCCCGGTGGCGCTGGCCGCGTCGGGGATGTCGGCCAGCCGGAACAGATGCTCCCGCTCGGCCGGGTCCAGCCGCAGGGTGCGGGCCACGGCGGTGAGCACCTGGGTGCTGGCGTTGATCTGGCGGCCCTGCTCGAGCCACGTGTACCAGGTCACGCCGACGCCGGCCAGCTGCGCGACCTCCTCCCGGCGCAGGCCGGGGGTGCGGCGCCGGGTGCCGGGCGCCAGCCCGGCCTGCTCGGGGCTGATCCGCTCGCGCCGGCTGCGCAGGAAGGCGGCGAGTTCGGCCCGCCGGTGCTGCCCGCTGGCCGCGGTCACCATGCTCATACGTCCATCCTGCCGAGGTGGATCGGCGGTTGCCAGGTGGTGCTGGTACCAGGATAACCAGGCTCTTGGTACCTGGATCCGGGAAGCGGCAGGCTCGATCCCATGACCGACACCCTCACCAGCACCGGCCCGGCACGCGCGGCCCAGCGGCGTGCGCCCAGCCCCGGCGCGATCCTGGCGATCGTCTTGACCGGCCAGTTCATGGCGCTGCTGGACGCCTCCGTGGTCAACGTCGCCGCCCCCGCCATCCATGCCAGCCTGCATGCGTCCGGGGCGGGCCTGCAGCTCGTCATCGCCGGCTACGTGACCACCTACGCGGTGCTGCTCGTGACCGGCGCCCGGCTCGGCGACATCATTGGTCACCGCACCGTGTTCCTGTTCGGGGTGGCCCTGTTCACTCTCGCCTCGCTGGGCTGCGGCCTGGCCGGCTCGACCAGCATGCTGGTGACGCTGCGGTTCGTGCAGGGCGCCGGCGCGGCGGCCATGATCCCGCAGGTGCTCAGCCTCATCCAGCGCTCCTTCCCCGGCCCGGCCCGCGCCCGGCCGATGCGCCTGTACGCCGCCGTGCTGGCGGGCGGGGCGGTGGCCGGCCAGGTGGTCGGCGGGCTGCTGGTCAGCGCGGACCTGTGGGGCAGCACCTGGCGGCCGGTGTTCCTGCTGAACGTCCCGATCGGGACGGTGCTGCTGATCGCGGGCAGCCGCCTCCTGCCGCGGGGGCGCGGCGAGCCGGGCCGTGGCCTGGACCCGGCCGGGCTCGCCATCTTGACCCCGGCCGTGCTGGCCCTGGTGCTCCCGCTGGTGCTCGGGCAGTCCGAGCACTGGCCGGCCTGGGGCTGGGCGTGCCTGGCCGCCAGCACGGCGGGCTTCGCCGTCTTCGCCCTCGTGGAGCGGCGGCTGGCGGCGGCGGGCGGCTCGCCCCTGATCCCCGGCCGGGTGCTGCGGCTGCCCGGCGTGGCCATGGGCATCGCCGCGCTGTTCGCGGTCCTGGCCGTGTTCGGCGGCTTCTTCTTCACGCTGGCCCTGCACCTGCAGGGCGGCCTGGGTGAGTCGGCGCTGCGGGCCGGGCTCACCTTCGCTCCCGCCGGGCTCGCGTTCGCCCTGGTCAGCCTCAACTGGCAGCGGATCGGCGGCGGCAGCCAGCTGGCGCTGATCATCGGCGGCTTCGCCGCCAACGCGGTCGGCCTGCTCGCGCTGGCGTTCCTGCTGCGGGGCGGCCGGGACGGCGGCGCCTGGCTCTACCTCGCGACGGCGGTGACCGGGGCCGGCATGGCCGCCTCGTTCAGCCCGCTGATGACCGACGTGCTGATGCGGGTCCCGGTGGCCGACGCGGCCGACGCGACCGGCGTCATCGTGACGGTCAACCAGCTCGCGCTGGTGGTCGGTGTCGCGACCTTCGGCACCTTGTACCTGAACCTGGCCGGGCGGCTGCCGCTGCATGCGGCGGGCGGCTTCCGGGCGCTGTCCGCGCACGCGGCCGTCGTGACCTGTGTGGTGCTGGCGGGCGGGGCGGTGGCCGGCGGGGGGCTGGCCTTCACCCGGAGCATCCTGGCCCGGCGGCAGGCCGAGGTGGCGGCCGCCCGGCCGGGCCAGCCGGCCGCGCTGCCGGGCCGGCGCTAGCTGGCCGTGCTGCTGGGCGGGCGCTAGCTGGCCGGCGGGGCCGCGGGGCTCGCCGCCGGGGTGGCGGGCCCCGCCTGGGCCGCGGGGCCGGTGGGGGTGGCCGCGGGGCCGGCGGGAGTGGCCGCGGGACCGTTGGGGGTGGCCGCTGAACCGTTGGGGGTGGCCGCTGACCTTGCCGGGGTGGCCGGGGCGGCCGGGCTCGCGGCGGGCAGCTCCTCGGGCGCCGGGGCGGCCGCCTGCCGCGAAGGGCCGCCCGGGTCGCGCGGGGCGAAGGCGAGCGCCGCCGCCAGGCAGATCACCGGCAACGCGATCAGGGCGTACCGTTCGGAAAAGTCGGCGGTCATCACCGGCACCACCAGCAGCGTGACCGATGCCGACCAGGGGAGCAGGCCGGGGCCGCCCCAGCCGTCCAGCCGCCGGAACCCGCCACCGCGCCAGCTCCGGACGATCCCGCCCAGGCCGATCAGCAGCAGGACCCCCAGCAGCGCACCCGGCAGATAGGCGAAGCCCTGGTAGCCGCGCAGCCAGCCGGCGAACGGCTCGACCGCCCGGGTGGAGGTCACCCCGCCGTACCGGAGCTGGTCGGACGCGACGGTACGGCCGGCTCCGAGCACGTAACCGGGGGAGATCCAGTGCGTGGTCGCGTGGGCGAACTCGTACCGCTGGGCCATGGCCCGGCTCGGGTGATCCGGGTTGTTCCAGTAGAAGCTGAGCGAGACGTCATGCAGCACGTCCGCGAGGTAGCTGCCCGGCTGGGCGGCGATCGCCCGCAGCGCGAAGTGCAGCGCCAGCGCGTTCTTGCTGGCCGAGAACTTCGGGCCCGGCACGCCGTTCAGCGGCGAGCTGGCCTCCCAGATGAAGGTGGACGCGGCCGGCCGCTGCGCCACCGGCTGGCGCGGGCACAGGGCCAGCTCGTCCGCGGGCGGCTGGATGACCGCGCAGTTGGCGAACGTCATCGTCCGCGACCACAGGTAGATGCCGTCGCTGTTGCTGAAGGCGTACCGGCCGTAGTGGCTGTGGAACCACAGCACGTAACCGGCGAGCGGGATCGCCCCCGCGGCCGCGGCCGCCCCGAACACCCGCCAGCCCACCCGGCGCACCGCCAGGTACAGCAGGAACACGATCAGCACCGGCAGGCCGACCGGCCACAGGGTGGCCGCCGCAGCCAGCACGAGCCCCGCCGCGACCGTGGCCCACAGCGGTCGGTCACGCCGCCACCACAAGGTGAGGGTGATCGCCGCCATGACCAGGAAGCCGAACGTGGCGCTGGGCAGGATCTCATGCTCGAGCTCGAGCTGGTACGCGTCGAGCAGGACCGGCAGCGCCGCCAGCGTCGCCCCCCAGCCCGGCAGGCCGTAGCGCCGGAGCAGAGCGTAGATCATCACTCCCACCGCCAGGCCCATCAGATGCTGGACGGCGGTGACCACCGCGAAGCTGTGGAACGGCTTGAGCAGGAACAGGACGAAGCCGTAGCCGGACAGCCGGGAGGTGCCAGGGGCGTGGTACAGGGCGGTGGACAGATACGAGGCCGAGTCGCCCCCGAACCAGATCGCGGGCGGGAAGCCGAGCATGGTGATCAGCCGGAGCGCCAGGCCAAGGCCGAAAGCGACGATGAACAGACGGTGCCTGCCCAGGAAGGACCGCGTAACGGCTAGTCGGCTCACACCTCCAAATCCTGCCATGGGATCCGGGCCGGTCAGGCCAGGTCCGCCCGTTGGCACGGGCCGGCCGCGCGGGTCACGCCGGGCACCCTCTAGCCTTAACTGCGGTCACCCGGCCCCGCGCGGGCCGGAGCCATGACGTTACCGATCCGGATGGCAACTCTGGGTGATGAAGACGGATTCGCTGCCCCGCGATGACGGGCGCCTGCCGCTGCTCGACGCGGCCCGGCTGAACGGCGCGCTGGCCTCGCGGCCGGGCCTGTGGCGCGAGGTCAGGGTGGTGGAGGAAACCGGGTCCACCAACGCCGACCTGCTGTCCCAGGCGCGCTCGGGCGCCGGCGAGGGCCTGGTGCTGGTGGCCGAGGCGCAGACCTCCGGCCGCGGCCGGATGGGGCGGCGGTGGATCAGCCCGCCCCGCCGCGCCCTCACCTTCTCGGTGCTGCTGCGCCCCGCCGCGCCGGCCGGCCTGCTGGGCTGGCTGCCGCTGCTGGCCGGGGTCGCGGTCGCGTCGGCCCTGCAGCACACCGCCGGGGTGGACGCCCGGCTGAAGTGGCCGAACGACGTGGTCGTCGGCGGCGCCAAGATCGCCGGGATCCTGGGCGAGCGGTGGGGCAACGCGGTCGTGATCGGCACCGGGATCAACGTGCTCCAGCAGCCCGGCGAGCTGCCCGTGCCCGCCGCGACCTCGCTGCTCGTGGTGCAGGGCGCGCGGGCGGCGGGGGCGCAGGCGGCGGGCACGGGACCGGCCGCGGCGGGGGCGGCGCAGGCGGGGGACGCGGAACCGGCTCAGGGGCCAGCGGCCGGGACGGATATGCGGGAACGGCTGCTCACCGCCGTGCTGGAGGACCTCGCCCGCTGGTACCGGGCCTGGCTGGACCAGCCCCAGCCGGGCGACGCCGGCCGCTGCGGGCTGCGCGAGGAGTACCTGCGCCGCAGCGGCACCGTGGGCGCGAAGGTGACGGTGATGCTGCCCGCCGGCCAGAGCCTGACCGGCACGGCAACCGGCATCGACGCGGCCGGCCGCCTGGAAGTCCGCACGCCCTCCGGCCTGGTCCAGGTCAGCGCGGGCGACGTCGTCCACCTGCGGGGGACGGCCGCCCGGCCGGCCGGATGAGCTGGGCACTTCCCCGCGTTACGTGCCAGCATGAGGCCCATGGCCGACGAGACCGAGCTAGCCGAGGGGGAGCGCACCGTCCTCCTCCTGCACCCGCACTGGAAGATCCTCCTGCGGCCCACCTTCATCCTGCTGCTCGTCGCCGTCGTGGCGGCGGTGGTGCTGCTGATGATCCCGCCGGGTTCGTACGCCGGCCCGGGCCGGATCGCGGTCGGCGCGCTGGCCGTGGTGGCGGCCGTGGCCTGGTTCGGTGTCCCGTTCCTGCGCTGGCAGACCACCACCTACGAGCTCACCACCCGCCGCCTGCGGCTGCGCGAGGGCATCCTGTCCCGGTCCGGCCGCGACTTCCCGCTGATCAGGATCAGCGACGTCTCGTTCTCGCACGGGCTGATCGACCGGCTGCTCGGCTGCGGCCAGCTCGTGGTCGAATCGGCCGGTGAGCACGGGCAGCTCGTCCTCACCGAGATCCCGCAGGTCGAGCAGGTGCAGGCCACCCTGTTCCAGCTGGTCGAGGACGAGCATGCCCGGCTGGCCAGGGAGGAACCCGGCAGCTGACCGGCGCCGGGCCCGAACAGGCGCCAGGGCCTGACGTCCTGGCCCGTACGCTGGGGGCATGGACGGCATCACGATGCAGCCTCACCTGGCCGGGCACGCCGGGGTATGCGAGATCATCCTGGACCGGCCGGAGGCGCTGAACGCGATCGACACCGCGATGGCCACCCGGCTGGCCCAGGCCTGTGCCGAGCTCGCCTCCGAAAGCGGCTCCCGCGTCGTCGTGCTGTCCGCGGCGGGCGACCGCGCCTTCTGCGTGGGCGCCGACCTGAAGGAACGCAACCGGCTGTCCGACGCCGAACTGCTGGCGCAGCGCGAGGTGTTCCGGGCCGCGTTCGCCAGCGTGCTGGCGCTGCCGCAGCCGGTGATCGCCGCGGTGCACGGGTATGCCCTGGGCGGCGGCTGCGAGCTCGCCCTGTGCTGTGACCTGATCGTGGCGGACGAGACGGCGGTATTCGGCCTGCCGGAAACCACGGTGGGGCTGGTGCCGGGGGGCGGCGGCACCCAGCTCGCGCAGCGCAAGCTGGGGCCGGGCCGGGCGGCTGACCTGATCTTCACCGGGCGCCAGGTCACCGCGGACGAGGCGGAGCGGATCGGCCTGGCCGACCGGCTGGCGCCGGCCGGGAAGGCGGCCCAGCAGGCGCTGGAACTGGCGCAGCAGATCGCGGCCAACTCGCCGGTTGCCATCCGGGCGGCCAAGCAGGCGATCCGGCACGGCGCGGGGATCGGCCTGACGGCGGCGCTGGACGTGGAGGACGCCGCCTGGCGGGTGGCGGCGATGTCGCAGGACCGCCGGGAGGGGATCGCGGCGTTCAACGAGAAGCGCGCGCCGAGCTGGCCGGGTCAGTGAGCCGGGACGCCGGGGACGCCGAGGAGGCGGCATGAGCGATCTGCCCGCGCGGATCTCGGTCCGCGAGGTGGGCCCGAGGGACGGGCTGCAGAACGAGGACCCGGTGCCGGCCAGCGCGAAGATCGCGCTGATCGACCAGCTGGCGACGACCGGGGTGAGCCGGATCGAGGCGGTCTCCTTCGTCCGGGCCGAGGCGATCCCGCAGATGGCGGACGCGGACGAGGTGTGGGCGGCGGTCACCAAGGACCCCGCCATCCGCTACTCGGCGCTCGCGCCCAACCTGCGGGGCGCGCGGCGGGCCCTGGACGCCGGGTTCACCGAGGTGGAGGCGGTGGTGTCGGCCTCGGACACGCACAACCGCAGAAACGTGAACCGCGGCACGGCGCAGTCGCTGGACGAGATCGCGGTCATGATCGACGAAGCCCATCAGCGGGGCGCCACCTGCCAGGTGGTCGTCGCCACCGCCTGGGGCTGCCCGTACGAGGGCGACGTGCCGGCCGAACGGGTGCTGGCGGTCGCCGGCCGGGCGGTGGCGGACGGGGCGGATGCGGTCTCGTTCGGCGACACCACCGGCATGGCGACGCCGCGCCGGGTGCAGGACCTGGTCGGCGCGTTCCGGTCCCGCCACCCGGGCATACCGCTCAACCTGCACTTCCACAACACCCGCGGCACCGGGCTGGCGAACGTGCTGGCCGCGCTGGAGCTGGGCGTGGACGACTTCGACGCGTCGGTGGGCGGGCTGGGCGGCTGCCCGTACGCGCCGGGGGCGAGCGGCAACATCGCCACCGAGGAACTGGTGTACATGGCCGAGGACATGGGGGTGGGCACCGGGGTCGACCTGGCGGCGATGATCGAGGCGGCGGCCGCCGCGGAACGCATCGTCGGCCGTGAGCTCCCGTCCCAGGTGCTGCGCGCCGGCCCGCGGACCCGGACCATCCCGGCCTGACGAGAGCGGGCGGGTCCTCGCCGCCCTGTGGTGTGTGCAGCTGCCTGTTGCTGATGTTTTTGCAGGTGTTCATGTAGGCGTTTGTGCAGAAGTCTTGTGCAGACGTTCTGTGCAAGTACGGCAACTCGGCGGAGTCGACCGTCTATGGTTACTCCGGTGAGAAACCAGACCAAGGCCTTTTCGTTATTGAGTGTCGCCATGTCGGATGCCGTGGCCGAGGAGAGGTACCGCCGCCGCATCGACCCGCTGGAAGAGCTGATCTGGCACTGGGGGATGGCCTACCGGATCTGGTCCGCCGACGGCAGCTGGTACGCACGCCGCCATGACCGTGACGAGATCATGCAGGCCGACGATCCCGAGCGCCTGTCGTTCATGATCAGGGATAACTACTTCCACCGGGCCGGGCCGGGCGCCGCTTCGCCGCCGGAGCGGCCTTAGCCGCACCCCGGGGTACAGTCGCCATCGTGGCTGAGCACTCGGATCTGCCGGAGGTGCGTGCCCGGATCGAGCAGGGCGGTGCGCGCAAGTACCACGAGGCGGCGGCGGCCGCGGGCAAGCTGTTCGCCCGGGAGCGGATCGCGCTGCTGATCGACGAGGGCAGCCTGGCCGAGGACGGCCGCTACGCGAACGTGCTGGCCGACGGGCTGCCCGCCGACGGCGTGGTCACCGGAACCGCGACCATCGACGGCCGGCCGGTGGCGCTGATGGCCAACGACTCCACGGTCAAGGCGGGCTCCTGGGGGGCACGCACCGTGGAGAAGATCATCCGGATCATCGAGAAGGCCTACGGGACCGGTGTCCCCATGATCTACCTGGTCGACTCGGCCGGGGCCCGGATCACCGACCAGGTCGAGATGTTCCCGGGGCGGCGTGGCGCGGGAAAGATCTTCCACAGCCAGGTCCGCGCGTCCGGCGCCATCCCCCAGGTCTGCGCCCTGTTCGGGCCCTCCGCCGCGGGCGGCGCCTACATCCCCGCGTTCTGCGACTACGTGGCGATGGTGGACGGCAACGCCTCGATGTACCTGGGCAGCCCGCGGATGGTCGAGATGGTGGTCAAGGAGAAGACCACGCTGGAGGAGATGGGCGGCGCCCGGATGCACTGCACCGTCTCGGGGTGCGGCCACCACCTGGCCGGCTCGGAGCGCGACGCGCTGGCGGCGGTCAGGAGTTACCTGTCCTACCTGCCGTCCAGCTGGCGCCAGCAGCCCCCGCCCGGCCCGGCGGCCGGGCCCGAGGACATCGACCTGGCGGCGATGGTCCCGGCCAGCGAGCGGCAGGCCTTCGACATGCGCCGCTACCTGCGGGGCCTGGTGGACACGGACTCGTTCTTCGAGATCCACCAGCTGTGGGCGCGGGAGCTGACCATCGGCTTCGCCCGGCTGGCCGGGCAGGTCATCGGCGTGGTCGCCAGCAACCCGATGTTCAAGGGCGGCGTGCTGTTCGTCGACTCGGCGGACAAGGGGACCCGGTTCATCCAGCTGTGCGACGCGTTCAACGTGCCGCTGCTGTTCCTGGCCGATGTGCCCGGGTTCATGGTCGGCACCGCCGTGGAGAGGCAGGGCATCATCCGGCACGGCGCGAAGATGATCAGCGCCGTATCGGAGGCGACCGTGCCGAAGATCTGCGTGATCGTGCGCAAGGCCTACGGGGCGGGCCTGTACGCGATGGCCGGGCCGGGGTTCGAGCCCGACGCCACCATCGCCCTGCCCACCGCGAAGATCGCGGTCATGGGGGCGGACGCCGCCGTCAACGCCGTCTACTTCAACAAGCTGGCCGGCATCGGCGATCCCGCCGCCCGGGAGGAGGAGACACGCCGGCTGCGCGAGGCCTACGACAACGACATCGACGTGCTGCGGCTGGCCTCCGAACTCGTCGCCGACGACGTGGTGGAGCCCGTCGGCCTGCGGGCGGAACTGATCAAGCGCTTCGCGGCCGCGGCCGGCAAACAGCGCCGGTTCTCCCGCCGCCGCCACGGCGTCACCCCGGTCTGAGGCCGGGCCGCCGCCGCGCCGGCGCGGGGCGGCCGTATGTCTTGCCGGTGTCTCGGCCGCATTACTTCTCGATTGCAGAAGTGCTGGATTGGTCGGAACTCGCCTTACCATCGGATCATGACCAGCGTTCTGCTTGCCGAGGATGACCTCTCCATCTCCGACCCACTGGCCCGAGCGCTGCGGCGCGAAGGCTATGACGTCGATGTTTCGCCGGACGGCCCGAGCACGCTGGATGCGGCCATGGCCGGCGGGCTCGACCTGATCGTGCTCGACATCGGGCTGCCTGAGCTGGACGGGCTGGAGGTATGCCGGCGCCTGCGCTCGGAAGGGCAGTCCGTCCCCGTGCTGATCCTCACCGCGCGAGCGGACGAGGTGGACACGGTGATCGGGCTCGACGCGGGCGCCGACGACTACGTGACCAAGCCGTTCCGGCTGGCCGAGCTCCTGGCCCGGGTGCGCGCCCTGCTCCGCCGGGGCAGCGTGGAGACCAGCACCGTGCAGGGGGTGCGGGTGGACCCGGATGCCCGGCGGGCCTGGATCGGCGACAACGAGCTGGAGCTCACCACCAAGGAGTTCGACCTGCTGTGTGTGCTGGTGAACGATGCCGGGAAGGTGGTCACCAGGGAGCAGATCATGCGGGAGGTCTGGGACAGCAAGTGGTGGGGCTCGACCAAGACGCTCGACATGCACATCTCCTGGCTCCGCCGCAAGCTGGGCGACGACGCGCACAGCCCGCGCTACATCACCACCGTGCGCGGCGTCGGGTTCCGGTTCGAGCGAGGTGATTAGGCCGTGAGCAGGGCGCCGGCAGGCTAGCGTGCGCCGCCGGCTGCTGTTCTCCACACTCGCGGTGGCGGTCACCGCGGTCGTTCTGTTCGGCTTGCCGCTCGCGTTCGTGCTGATACGGCTGCAGAACAACGCGGCCCACCAGCTGGTGCAGCGCGACGCGACGACGGTGGCCAGGACGCTGCAGAACCGGCTGCGGTCGGGCCTGCCGCCCGACCCGACCGACGCCGCCGCCGCGGCCCACTCGCTGCCGGACAGGTACGTCACCATCAGCCGGGACGGGGGCCCGCCGGTGACGTTCGGGGACCCGCCGGGACCCGACGACAACATCACCGCCCGCGCCGTCACCAAGAACTTCCGGGTCACGGTGGTGGCGGACGACTCGGTGGCGACCGAGGGCGTCACCGAGGCGCTGGCCCTGACCGGCACGCTGGCCCTGCTCGCGGTCACGGTGGCGGTCGCGCTCGCCATGTTCCAGGCCCGGCGGCTGGCCCGCCCGCTGCAGGACCTGGCCGGGGCCGCCGACCGGCTCGGCTCCGGGGACGCGCGCCCGCTCGGGCGCAGGTACGGCGTGGCCGAGCTCGACCGGGTGGCCGAGGGCCTGGACGAGTCGGCGCA
>Ga0335077_10010552_pt1 | contig 11510 bp, 7 predicted proteins | sample Lox_Sample_31_FD_207151 | JGI IMG/M metagenome (GOLD analysis project Ga0335077, IMG submission 207151) | Soil microbial communities from Loxahatchee National Wildlife Refuge, Florida, United States - Lox_Sample_3.1 | ecosystem: Environmental > Terrestrial > Soil > Wetlands | place: USA: Florida...
CGGCAGGGCTGACATTCACTTTTGCTTCACGTCCGGAAGATAGTCGCGATCAGCAAGGACTCGTTCATGGGCGTAATTGCGTCAAACCTGTGACCCCTATTGTGACCCCTACCAGACGCTCTGGAGCGACACGAGGCGTTGCGGTGAAGAATTGGGGTTTCGGGAAGTGTCAGAAATGACAGGAGATAGCAGTAGGTGGTTGGTAGCGCTACCGGGAATCGAACCCGGGTTTGAAGATTGAGAATCTTCCGTCCTAACCCCTAGACGATAGCGCCACTTCCAGCAACGAGCACGAGAGTCAGCGCATTTCGCCGCTGGTCGAGAACTCTTGCGATTATAACAAATCAACAGCATGGTTGGAGACGCATCGTGAGTGCATAAAGCGGGCCTTGAAAATCTGCATTGCCAACGACGAATACAAAGAAAAACCTCTTCCAGAGCGCTTTCGTAGGGTATTGACAACTCCGAATCCTCGTAGCAAAATCTCACTGTAGGCGAATAAAAAGCGATAATGCTGCCTTGGCCTGCTCTGCCCTGAGTGTGCATGGGCCTGCGGCCCACCAAAGGAAATGAAAATCAGGTTGTGGCAATAATGTAACATGCCCTTTATCGAAAACAAAGGACTTACACGTGATTTTCGACAGCGACCCGATTTTTTCACCGCTCCCTGACCCGCGCTATTCGCTCCTCGCCCACTAGGTCGTTATGGCATCCGCTGCCCCTCTGCGCGCTCGCCTGGAGTCTTCGCTGCCCGAGCGACTCTCCTCCACTCTGCGGCTACGCGAGGTTGCACCGCTGACGGTTACAACTGGAATAGCTGCGCTTGACGCGCTTACCGGTGGTCTGCCGCGAGGAGCGCTCAGCGAGATTATCGGGCCGGTCTCGTCGGGTCATACAGGAGTGATCCTGGCGGCGCTGGCTGAAGCCACTTGCCGGCGGGAGGTGTGCGCGTTGATAGACGCCAGCGATAGCTTCGATCCAGCATCGGCAGCGGCGGCCGGTGTCGATCTCGAGCGGCTGCTGTGGGTGAGATGCAGCGACAGGCCGCGGCGGAAATTTGACGCGGTACGCACCGGCCGTACGAAACCAGCGCTCCCGGCAGCTTCCGGCTTTGCCTTCAGTGACGTATTGGAGCACGTGCTGAAGGTGACCGACCTGCTGCTGCAAAGTGGTGGCTTTGGCATGGTCGTGCTCGACCTGGGAGACATCCCGCCGGAAAGTACGCGACGGATACCGCTTACGTCGTGGTTTCGTTTTCGGCGCGCGGTAGAGCCTACCGCAACTGTGTTGCTGCTGGTGGAACAAGAATCTTGCGCGAAAACCTGCGCCTCGCTTGTTGTGCGATTGAGACGCGAGGCAGTGTTCACAAGCGATTCGGCATCAATTCACACGTTCGGTGGCTGTCAAGTTGTGGCGAGCGGTGAGTCAGGCATTCCGGAAAATAATATTGTGAGCCATGCCGCATTGCTGCGCGGAATGAGGTTGCACGCTGAGGTGGTGCGTTCCACCATGACATCGAGCGCAAAGGGGTCGTTCGATGGGAACCGAGGTTCGGCACAACGCAAACCAGCACAGTCAGCCGACGTGGATTTTGAACTGCGTAGCATGTGGTGAAGCCATGTTTGCCTGTATCTATATTCCTGATTTTCCGGTGGGAGCCATCGTTCGTACTGACCCCTCTTTGAGCGAGCGAGCGGTGGCTGTGCTAGAAGGCAAACCGCCCCAGATGCGTGTAATCGCACTGAATGAAAAAGCGCGTCGGCTTGGGATGGAGATAAACATGACCAAGCTGCAAGCTGCGGTTTTTGCGGCGCCGGGAGAGAAAAGCCCGGTGATTTTGCGCCAGCAATCGCCGCAGCAAGAGAAGTCGACACATTCTGCGCTGCTTGATGTTGCTCATACCTTCACCCCGCGCGTGGAAGATACCGCCGCCGATACTTTGCTGCTTGATCTCGCAGGGATGGAACGGCTCTGCGGCGCGCCCGCAAAGATGGCACGTGCGTTGGCATCGCGAGTGAGGGCAGTCGGTCTGAAGGCAAACATTGCTCTGGCCGGTAATCCTGACGCGGCAATGCACGCCGCGCGCGGATTCAACGGAATCACTGTAATTCCTAACGGAAAAGAGGCGCAGCGGCTGGGTGTTCTGCCGTTGGGGGTTCTGCTGGAAGCGTCCGAACTGTCGCTGGACAAGAATTCGGATGTCGGACGTGAGCGCAAAAAGTTGCGCGAACAGATGCTCGACACCCTGGAGCGCTGGGGGGTGCGAGATTTTCGTATGCTGGCGCAGTTACCTGAGCATGCTCTGGCCTCGCGGTTGGGCGGAGCAGGAACGCATTGGCAGCGTCTGGCACGCGGAGCCAATATGCGCACCCTCGCGCTGTGCAGCCCGCCGTCACGTTTTGAAGAGACGATGGAGCTGGAATCTCCAGTGGAAACGCTGGAGCCTTTGTTGTTCATTCTGAACCGGCTGCTGGAGCAACTGTCCGCACGGCTGGAGGCTCGAGCTCTCGCTGTCCAAGAGTTGCATCTGCGTCTGCAACTGGAGCAGAGAGTGGCCGAGGAAGAACCCACGACAATACAGGAATTGACCTGCAGCTCTGACACTGCAGGACCAGCAATATTTGAGCGCACTTTACGGCTTCCGGTCGCCATGCGTGATGTCAAAGTGTTTCTCAAACTGCTGCAGTTGGAGCTGGCAGCACATTCACCGGGTGCTCCAGTAACCAAAATGTGGATCAGGGCAGAACCGGCGCCACCCCGATCGGCGCAACGAGGGCTATTTCTGCCGATTTCTCCTGCACCGGAAAGGCTGGAAATCACGTTGGCTCGTATCAGCGGCATTATTGGTGAGCAGCGAGTGGGAATGGCACATCTGCTGGACAGCCGTAAACCCGACAGCTTTCGTCTGGGCCGGTTTGTAGCTGCACCAGAAGAATCAAAACCTGCTAAGCATCCCACATTGTCAGGGGGTGGAGAGATCACGCGATTGGCTTTGCGGATGTTTCGTCCTCCACGGCAGCTTCGAGTGCGGCTGTCCGAAGATCGGCCTCTTACTTTAACTACTGTGGCGAAACAGGCCGATTGCACTGGACCGCAAGGCAACGTCTTATGGTCGGCTGGGCCATGGCGCTCGTCCGGCGATTGGTGGATGGCGAAATCGAATGATGATGGAAAACGGTCTGAGTCATTCGATCGCGAAGAGTGGGATGTGGCGCTTGCGGATGAAAACGGTGGGAGCGTAGCGCTTTATCGCATTTATCGGGACCTGGCGAGCGAACATTGGTTCGCGGACGCAAGCTACGACTAAACGATGTACATCGAACTCCATGCTCGCTCGGCGTTTAGTTTCCTCGAAGGCGCCTCGGTTCCGGAGGAACTGGCAGAGATGTGCGCGGCCCATCAGATGCCGGCAATGGCGTTGCTCGACCACGATGGCGTGTACGGTGCGCCACGCTTTCATCTGGCGATGAAGCGGCTCAAACTCAAAGCACACATCGGGGCGGAGATCACCTCCCTTCTGATTTGCGCGGATGTCAACGAACCCCGCCGCGTTCCTCTGCTCTGTGCTTCGCGCACGGGCTATCAGAACCTTTGCCGGCTGATAACGCGAATGAAACTACGCGCGCCGAAGTATCCAGTTGCTTTACCACGCCGCACAAAGCCCGAAGAAGAAATCGTGCTGCGCTCTCAGTCGATAGCGTCAGTGGCCGATCTCAGCGAATTTTCGACAGGGCTGATCTGCCTCACAGGAGGTGACGAGGGCCCGCTTGCGTACGCATTGGCATCCGGGGGCATGGAAGAAGGCCGCGGCATACTCCAACAACTGATTGCTATCTACGGACACGACAATGTGTATGTTGAACTACAGCGCCACTACAACCGCGCACAAGAAGTACGTAACCAGGCGGCCATCGAGCTGGCACGCAGCCTGCGATTGCCGCTGCTAGCGACGCAAGGCGCGCAATATACCAAACCGGAAGAACGCCAGATTCTCGATGTGTTTACCTGCATCCGTAATCATCGGACACTCGATACGGCCGGACGTCTGCTGGCGCGCAACAGCGAGCGCTATCTCAAAACGCCGCAACAGATGCTGCAACTCTTTGCTGATCTGCCAGAGGCCACTGCGAACACCCTGGAGCTATCCGCACGTCTCGACTTCACGATGAACGACCTCGGCTATCGGTTCCCGCGTTATCCGGTGCCTGAAGGCGAAACGATGAACTCGTTTCTGCGGGCATGCACGATGGAAGGCGCGCGCGACCGTTATCTGCGTCCCGGGCAGAGCGACTTGTGGCAGCGCGCCCAGCGCCAGATCGAGCGGGAACTGGCGCTCATCGATCATCTCGATCTGGCCGGCTATTTCCTCATCGTGTGGGACATCGTTCGCTACTGTCGCACGCACGGCATTCTGGTGCAAGGTCGCGGCTCAGCAGCAAACAGTGCAGTCTGCTATTCGCTTGGCATCACCGCCGTGGATGCAGTTGGCATGGAGCTGCTCTTCGAGCGCTTTTTATCGGAGGAGCGCGGCGAGTGGCCCGACATTGATCTCGATCTACCCAGCGGCGATCAGCGCGAGCGCGCCATTCAGTACGTTTACGAGCGCTATGGCAAACTTGGCGCGGCGATGACGGCCAACGTCATCACCTATCGCGGGCGCTCGGCGGCGCGCGAGGTGGGCAAAGCGCTCGGCTTTGATGGCGAAACGCTCGACCGCCTGGCTGGTCTGGTGAGCTCGTGGGAGTACAAAGATCCCAGCGACACGTTGGAACGGCAGTTTCGCGATGCAGGGTTTGACTTGCGGCATCCACGTATGCGCAAGTTCTTCGAGCTTTGTGTGGCAGTGCAGGATCTGCCGCGCCATTTGGGACAGCACTCCGGCGGCATGGTGATCTGCCAGGGGCAGCTTGACTCCATTGTTCCGCTGGAGGTCGCGACCATGCCCGGCCGCGTCGTGGTGCAGTGGGACAAGGAAGACTGTGCCGATATGGGCATCATCAAGGTGGATCTGCTGGGACTGGGGATGATGGCCGCGTTGGAAGATTCCATCGAGCTCATCCGCGATCACTACGAAGAAGAGGTTGACCTGGCAAAGCTGCCAGCCGATGATCCCACAGTGTATGACGCTCTTCAGAAGGCCGACACCGTCGGCATGTTTCAGATCGAGAGTCGCGCACAGATGTCGTGTCTGCCGCGATTGCGTCCCAAACGCTTCTACGACATTGTGGTACAAGTGGCGATCATCCGCCCGGGGCCGATTGTCGGTCAGATGGTCAATCCGTTTCTAATGCGGCGGCAGGGGAAGCAAGAGGTTGTCTATCCTCATCCATCACTGGAGCCGGTGTTAAAACGCACGCTGGGAGTGCCGCTCTTCCAGGAGCAACTGCTGCGCATTGCCATGATTGCTGCCGGCTTTACCGGCGGGGAGGCGGAGGAGCTTCGGCGGGCCTTTGGCTTCAAACGCAGCGAGAAGCGCATGCGCGACATCGAGGTTAAGCTGCGCGCCGGTATGGAGCGAAATGGCATCTCGCCTGAGGCGCAGGAGCAGATCATCCAGTCGATTACCTCGTTCGCGCTCTATGGCTTCCCCGAATCGCACGCCGCCAGCTTTGCGCTGATCGCCTATGCCAGCGCTTATCTTAAGTGCCATTACCTGGCCGCGTTTACCGCAGCGCTGCTGAACAATCAGCCGATGGGATTTTATTCTCCGGCAACGATTGTAAAGGACGCGCAGCGGCATGGACTGCGAGTGAGGCCGGTGGACATTACAGCGTCGGCGTGGTTATGCACGGTGGAGGCTGGTGAGATCGTCACAACGTCAGCGAGCGCCGGCGCCGGACCGTCGGAGCGCCTAGCTCTGCGTATGGGATTTCGCTATGCGAAAGGGCTGCGCGAAGAAACAGCGCAGGCTATTGTGCGCGAGCGCGGCAAACGCCCGTTTGATTCCATCGCGGACCTGGCGCATCGCGTGCCTGAATTGCGCCGCGATGAACTGGTGCTGCTGGCTTCGATCGGAGCGCTGAATGCAATTGGGTCAGTCAGCCAGATTGATTTTGACAATGGGAAAGATCCCCCAGATCCTTCGACTTCGCGCCGCCTCGACTCGCAACACCGCCCAAATGAGCGAAAAGACGACGCTCGTTGGGGACCCCGGATTTCGCAAATCGGAAAAGAGTGGCGGCGCTTCGCTCAGAATGACAAAGCAGAGAAGACTTCGCTCAACAAGCTGCACCGGCGGGACGCACTATGGCAGGTGGAACGCGCCGCGCGATTTGCCGGGCCGCTGCTGGACAGCAGTCCCGAGATTGACACCGCTTCGCCGCTCTCACCGATGACGCCCGAAGAGCGGATTATCGCCGACTTCCGCGGCACGGGACTGACAGTCGGTCCGCATCCAATGGCGTATCGACGCGACGATCTTAGGCGCGCGCGAGTGCTTTCGGCGAAGGAGTTGACGAAGGCTCCAAACGGCAGTTATGTACGAACAGCGGGATGCGTGATTGCTCGGCAGCGGCCGGGAACGGCGAAGGGGTTTGTTTTTCTCAGCCTGGAAGACGAAACCGGAATCGGCAATGCCATCATCTCTCCGGACATTCTGGAGAAAAATCGCGTTGTGATTTTGGCAGAAAAATTTCTGTTGCTGGAGGGAGTGCTGCAAAATCAGGAGGGCATGATTTCCGTACGCGTGCAGCGGGTCGCCCCCATGCGCGAAGCGTATGCCGCCGAGACAGTCGATGTTACGGTTGCGGACGTGCGATCGCACGATTTTCATTGATAACCGCACACTCAATTCTTGCCTTTAATCCCTACTTCAACGGGCTCACGTTGAGTGGCAACCCGTCCCGGCTCCTGTCCGGGATATTCGTACACGCCGCGACCCGCCTTTCGGCCCAGGCGACCGGCCTTTACGTACTGCACCATCAGTGGTGCAGGACGAAATTTCTCGCCCAGCGTCTTGTGAAGGTATTCCAGAATGTGCAGGCGAGTGTCGAGCCCGACGAGATCGACCATCTCGAATGGGCCCATGGGATGGTTCAAGCCAAGCTTTAAGGCTTTATCGATATCTTGTGGAGATGCAACCCCTTCTTGAAGCATGTAAAAAGCCTCGTTGCCGATCATGGCATTGATGCGGCTGGTGATAAATCCGGGCGATTCCTTGATGACGACGACTTCTTTGCCCATGCGCTTGCCAACTTCCACAGCGGCCGCAAGTGTTTCTTCGTCCGTCTCCAGCGCCCGCACAATTTCCAGCAACTTCATCTTGTGGACCGGATTGAAGAAGTGCATCCCAACGCATTTCGGCGCACGATAGGTCACCGAAGCAATTTCGGTGACGCTGAGCGAAGAAGTATTCGATGCGAGGATTGTGTTGGGCCGGCAAACTTTGTCGAGCAAGGCGAAGATCTCGATCTTCGATTCCATCTCCTCCGGCACCGCCTCAATCACCAGGTCCGCCTCGCGAGCGGCCTGCTCCACCGACGACGCGTATTCGAGACGGCCAAAAGCCTGGTCGGCATCTGCCTTGGTCACCTTCCCGAGTTCGACCGCCTTTTCGAGATTGGCGCGTATCTCGGTCTCGGCCTTGCGCAATGCGGTGGGGAGAATGTCTTCCAGGATGGTGCGATAGCCGCCCAGCGCCGCGGCGTGCGCAATGCCGCGCCCCATGATCCCGGCGCCGATTACCGCAATCGTTCTGACCTCTGCCATCACCTACTCTCCCTTTTCCAACTGATCGACAACGGCGATGAAGTTCGGGTCCGAGTTGCGCATGTATTCGGCAAGGCGTTTTTTCTCTTCTCCAGTGATGAGGTAGAGGCTTGCGTTGATGCGGCGGAGTGTTGCCGCGATATCATCCACATAGTTCATCATGCGAATCAATTCGCCAGTGGCGGCCATAAGAGTCCTTTCCAGCACACTATCTTAAACAATGATTTGTTCGACTACGCAGCGAAGTCTTCCGGTTTCCGGTCGTCCTGCTCCGCGTCCGACGAAGGCGCTGACTGACTGCAATCGCGGTCGGTAACCTCGACCAGGACCGCGAGCTTGGCTGCGAGTTCAGGCGTTAGCGCTCCCGGGCGCAGGCGCCACGACCAACTGCCGACTGTCTGGCTGGGCACGTTCATGCGAGCGTCAGAGCCCAAGCCCAGCACATCCTGTACGGGAATGATGGCGAGATTCGCAACCGACGCCAGCGCCGCACGTATGAATGCCCAATGTATTTCCTCATCACCGATTCCCAGATAGGCCGTCGCCAGATTTTTCTGCTCATCCGTCGCACTTGAGTTCCACCAGCCAACAGTCGTGTCGTTATCGTGAGTCCCGGTGTAAACCACCGAGTCGGGTTGAAAGCGGTGAGGCAGATACTTGTGCGCGCCGCGATCACCAAAGCCAAACTGCAGGACCTTCATGCCGGGAATCTCCAGTTTCTTGCGCAGTTCGGTCACCTCGCGAGTAATGTAGCCCAGATCTTCTGCGATGAATGGCAGGTCACCCAGCGCGCTGCGTAGCGCCTTGAACAGGTCTTCGTTGGGTCCCTGCACCCAGTGACCGTGGATGGCAGTGGGCTCACCGGCCGGGATTTCCCAATAAGCCTCGAAGCCGCGGAAATGATCAAGCCGGACGATGTCGCAGGTCTCGATTGCCCAGCGCATGCGTCTGATCCACCAGTTGTAGCCGCGCGACTTCAGGGCGTCCCAGTCGTACAGCGGATTTCCCCAGCGCTGGCCATTTTCGCTAAAGGCATCGGGCGGAACCCCCGCCACCACCTTGGGTGATAGGTCGTCGTTCAGCCGAAAGATTTCCGGATGTGTCCACACGTCGGCGCTGTCGTAGCTGACGAAAATGGCGACATCACCGATGACCCGAATACCCCGCTCCGCACAGTGTGACCGCAGAGCGCGCCATTGCTCGAAAAATGCAAACTGCAGGAAGCGTTCTTCCTCGAGCTGGTCGTGTAGTTCCTTGTGCAACTTCGCAATCGTTTCCGGGTGACGGTGAACAATCTCCTGGGGCCAGCTGTTCCATGGTTGACCGGCGAAGCGTTCGCGCAAGACGCTGAACAGGACATAGTCCTCCAGCCACCAATGGTTTTGGCGGCTGAAGCTCTCATATCGCTTGGCGGCCGCTCCCGAAGCCGAGCGCAGGAAATTCCTGGCCGCCTGGCGTAACAGCGGGAGCTTGTGCACGCGAACACTACTGAAGTCGACCCGTGAATCTCCGTCGGGCAAAGCCGCAACCAGCGCGGGATCGACCAGACCACGATCCGCCAGGCGTTCCAGGCTGATCATCAGCACATTGCCGGCGAACGCCGACGTACAAGAGTACGGTGAATTCCCATGACCCAATGGCCCCAGAGGCAGCACTTGCCACAGCCGCTGCCGGGCCGCGGCCAGCCAGTCCACGAAGTCATACGCCGCCGGGCCCAAATCGCCGATCCCGCCGTGTGAGGGCAGCGACGTAGGATGCATCAGGATTCCGGATGAGCGTTGCGAAGGCACGGCTAATCTTTCATTCTATCCACTATCGGTGGCGCCTGGAGCGGAGCACCATGGGGTTGACTTTGAGTTGCCGACCTGCAAGCTCCTTTGCCTTGGGCACGCCGACGGTGTTCGATGGCTATCCAGGACCATTAACTGTGTCGATACTATAGCGATTCCGACTCTCCTTCTTTAGAATCAATAAATTATGCAGGAACCATTTCGTAAACTCCTGATACTAAGGCTGTTACTTGTATGCAATAGTACTGTAAACACTTGTTCCTTGTCAGAGTCGGCCCACGCTAAGCGATCTGGCGCACCGAAGGTTAACATAATGGTAAACACAGTTCGTCCTTTCGCAACTAGGGTCGTGAACGCACGGATTCGGCACTGGGCGTTGGCCCGACGAGAGACACCATTCCCTCCTCCTCCTGACCATTAATAGTCGTCTGAAGTCTCCTGCGGCAAGTGCTCAAGTCACGTTGATCTGTGACGCGACGCAATCTCCGTCATCGCAATTCTGAAATAGGTTTGCTGTAAGCGTCACGTTCGACTAAGATTGCGCCGCACCAAAGGCAGGACCATTTTCAGCTTCTGAAAAACAGGAGAGGACATGAAGGCAAGAGCGATTGTGCTGACCCTCGCGCTGGGCGTTCTGGGAGCAGCCGTGTGTCTGGCCAGCAACGCCAATATGGGCACGTGGAAGTTGAATGATGCCAAATCGCAGTTCGCCGCCGGGGCGACCAGGAACACCACGGTGGTCTACATGGCGGCAGGCGACATGGTGAAAGTGACGACCGACGGGACAACCGGCGATGGTAAGCCCGCACACTCCGAGTGGACGGGTAAGTTCGACGGGAAAGACTATCCGGTTACGGGCGATCCCAGCGTGGACACGCGGTCGTACAAGAAAGTTGACGATCGCACGCTCGATATAACCAGCAAGAAAGGCGGCAAGGTTGTTTCCAGCGGTCGTATTGCTGTTTCAGCAGACGGCAAGAGCCGCACGGTCACAATCAAGGCATCGGGTGGCACGACTACCGCGGTCTATGACAAGCAGTAGGATCTAACCGTCCAAGGCGGGAGCTAGCGCCTCCCGCCCCGCAGTTTTAGCTTGTTTCGGCAGGCTGGCTGAGGCGCTCCATTTCCTTCTTGTTGATCCTCACCTTGCCCTCTTTCTCCAGGCGGGTGCGCAGGTTTTCCAGATAGAGGCCCTCAATTTCGTTGCGCTTCTGCTCCAGCAATGTTTCTTTGACGCTGTCCCAGTTCTGCTTCAGTTGTTCGGGCGAAGGTTGCTGCAACTCCAGCACCTTGATTACGACGCCATTATTGCCGGCCTGGATGGGACCACTGATCTCGCCGGGTTTCATGTCAAAGGCCGCACTCGCTCCGCCGCTCATGGCGCCGACTTCCGGTACCTGAGAGGTGCGATCCACCAAATCGCTGGTCTTCACGGTTGCCCCGGCTTCTTTGGCTGCCTTGTCCAGGTCGTGTTCGGCGTGAGCACGATCGGCAAGCTGCTGCGTCTTCTGAGCCAGCTGCGTCTGTGCCCTTTGTTGTTTGAACTGCTCCTCCACTTTGGCCTTGATCTGCTCGAAGGTGGGCGTCTGCGGTGGCTGAATGTCTGTCACCTGATAGATTGCATAGCCCTGCGGCAAGGGTGCGCTGGCGGGAGGATCACCCTTTTTGGCAGAGAATATCGCGCTGACGAGTTCAGGAGCGTCGCCAACACCGGGCAGAGGGTCTCCCTGTGCTACGGGACCAACCGTTGTGACCGTCAGGCCCTTCTCGGCTGCCGCCCGGCTCATACCAGCAGTGCGGGCCAGGTTTTGCACACCGTTCGCCAGATTCTGTGCCTCGGTCGAGGCTTTCTGGCCCTTCAGCACGGCCTCAATCTCAGGCTTCACTTCGTCGAGCGACTTCAGATGTGCTTGCTGCCGGGCCTCCACGTGAATGATGTGGAAGCCATAGCTGGTGCGGATGATGTCCGTTGTTTGTCCAACAGGCGTATTAAATGCTGCTTGCTCAAACTCG
>Ga0335077_10010554_pt1 | contig 11508 bp, 13 predicted proteins | sample Lox_Sample_31_FD_207151 | JGI IMG/M metagenome (GOLD analysis project Ga0335077, IMG submission 207151) | Soil microbial communities from Loxahatchee National Wildlife Refuge, Florida, United States - Lox_Sample_3.1 | ecosystem: Environmental > Terrestrial > Soil > Wetlands | place: USA...
CGAGGAAGCGTACTACCTCGAGGGGGAGATGCTCGCCACCAACACGAACGCGAAGATTGTAAGAGGGATGTACGTCTTCCACGAGCCGGGGGAGGAGCACGGGCCCTTCAAGTGCCTGAAGACCTGCCTGATCCTCGAGTTCAGGTACTACACGCCCCGCGACCGCGGCAAACGGGGCTAGGCCTTGCCGAATGGGAGGACCGTGATGTTCCTCTCTGGGAATGTCCTCTGAACGTAGCTCTTCGCGGGCACGTAGCACTCTGCAGGGACCACCAGGAACACCGCGGCGTTCTGGACCTTGGACAGCGCATCGAGCCGGGCGCGAGAGTCGACGTAGGCGTATGTGTCGCACTCCTCCGCGGCCCCGAAGACCGGCTGCCCGACCATCAATGTCACGCCCTCTAGGTCGGGGACGCTTCCGTTCACGTTCTTCGGCCTCCGCCCGGATAGCACGCTTCCGGTCACGGTGACCAGCCGGTTCTTCGCCAGGTACCTCTCCAACGCTGCCACCATCTCCCGGCGGTGGGACTCCACGCCGCCACTTTTCTCGGCACACCAGATAAGCTCGCCAGACGAGCTCCGTCGGCCCCGCCAAACGCCTAAAGGGAAGATTTCAGCCCGTCGGCGACGACTTTGCCCCTGGCCGATGTGAAGGCAGAGGCGATGAGGCTCCTCCAGGCCTCGTCCGAGGACGAGATCGTCCTGAGGCTCATAGGCGGGGTGGCCATCGCAATTCGGTGCCCGTCTGCCACCCGGGACGGGCTCAGGCGGGAGTACGCGGACCTGGACTTCGTCGGCCACGAGCGGCAGTCCAGGGCGATCAAAGAGTTCTTCGCCAAGGCCGGCTACGAGCCGAGAGCAAGGTTCAACGCCCTGATGGGCGCGAAGAGGCTGATATTCAACGACCTCGAGAACGAGAGGCGCGCCGACGTATTCCTCGACGTCTTCGAGATGTCCCACAAGTTCGACTTCGCCGCTCGGCTCGGGCTGGAGCCACAGACGCTCCCGCTCGCCGACCTCCTCGCCACCAAGCTCCAGATCGTCGAGATCAACGCCAAAGACCTCGGAGACGTGACCGCAATCTTCCTCGACCACGACGTCGGGCCGAGCGACGGGGAGATGGTCAACGGACCCTACATTGCGAAGCTCTGCGCCCGGGACTGGGGCATCTACAAGACCCTGACGACCAACCTCGCCAAGCTGGAGGCCTCTCTCGGATCCTACGGCTTGGGTCCTTCGGAGTCGGACGCCGTCAGGTCCAAGGCGAGGAGGCTGGGAGACCTGATAGAGAAGGAGCCGAAGAGCATCGCCTGGAAGCTCCGGGCCCGGGTCGGGGAGAGGGTGCGCTGGTACGAGGTCCCGGAGCCCGACCCGGCGTCCTGACTCCCTAGGCAGAGTCACCCGGAGGTCAAGATGTCGGTCTTGACCTGGTCGCCCTCGACGTCCGCCAGGAACCCCTTCAGTACGCCCTCGGTGTACTCGCTGCCGGGGTTGGCGCAGAGCGTCCTGCCCAGCTTGACTATCCCGCGCGACTCGTGGATGTGGCCGTGAAGGCCCAGCATCGGTTGGTACCTCAGGATGGCGTCCCTGCATGCCTTGCTCCCCGCGGACATCATCTGGACCTCCCCCGCCTTGACGACGATTCTGTAGCCCTCGTCGACGCGCGGCGCCTGGTCGATAGCCGTGTCTATGGGCGGGACGTGGATGTTGAAGATTGCCGACTTCATGTCCCTCACCTTCTCGGCCATCGAGGAGATCTTCTCCGCCAGCACCTCCTCCTCGACCTCCCTCGGGCTGTTCCACGGTGTGCGGTTGGTCGTCCCGAGGGTTATCATCTCGTGCTGGCCGTCTATCTCCACGACCCTCTCCTCCGGGGCGACCACATACCGCGAAGAGCTGAGCACGGGGTCGACCGCTAGGATGTCGTCGTTCCCCGGTGAGATGTAGCACCTCACGCGCGTGTTGGCGAGCCTCTCTTGGGCCAAGGCCACCCACTCCTGCACCCTCTCCACGATCAACTTCGAGAAGAGCTCCTCTACCCTCGCAGGGTCTGCGTTGAGCTCCTCCAGCTCAGGAGGGCTCACAACGTGGGTGTACGTTCCCGTGTCACCCGCCTTCTTCCGGAACTCGTGTACCTCCTCCTTGCTCTTCATCACGACGTCGGTTCCCCGGTGCGCAGCGGTGAAGGTACCATCCCTCTCCACGACCGGAGTCATCACCTTCCCAGTGATGTCCCCTCCCAGGATCAGCACGTCCGCCTTGTAGAAGGCAGCCGCGTTGAGGAACTTCCTGAAGCACAGGTTGGACCCGTGGACGTCGGTCACGAAGAATATCCTCGATCGAGCCACGACGAGCTTTCGACCTCGGCCATACATTAACCTGAACCACAGCCGAGGCGGAGAAAGATTACAAGAGAGCGGCGGCGAGAACGTGGGGTGCCGCCGCGCCACACCGTGGGCCTGGAGGACTTCCATTACAAGTGGAGCAGGTCCCACAGGCCTGTCCTGACCGTCAAAGACGGCGACGTGGTCCGGTTCAGGATAAACGACGTGGCCTCGTGGCAGCTCACCGAGGACTCGACGTCCGAGGACGTCGCCGGGGTGGACGCCTCCAAGCTCTATCCGCTCGCCGGCCCCGTCTACGTCGAAGGCGCGAAGCCTGGCGACGCACTCGTAGTCGAGACGCTCGAGGTCAAGGTCGCCGACTTTGGATGGTCCGCTATCATCCCCGGATTCGGTCTGCTCGAGGAGTTCAAGGATCCATACCTCTACAAGTGGGACCTCACAGACAAGAAGGAGGCCAAGTTCGAGAAGGGGATCAGGGTGCCCATCCGCCCCTTCTGCGGAGTCCTCGGGGTCGCGCCTCCAGGACGGAAGGCCGTAGAGGTGATGCCGCCCGGGAAGCACGGAGGGAACATGGACATCCGCCACCTGACCGCACGGAGCAAGGTCAAGATCCCAGTCTGGGTCGAGGGCGCCCTATTCTCGGCAGGGGACGTCCACGCGGCGATGGGCGACGGGGAGGTGTGCGTCTGTGCGATAGAGTGCGCGGGCGAGGCCACCCTTCGGCTCTCCCTCGAGCGGGGGCGACGGCTCCGATGGCCGCAGTATGCGTCGCAGGGTGACCCGAAGCCGCGGCATGGGTACTACACCGCTACGGGAATCGCCCCGGACCTCTGGGATGCCGTCAAGGAGTCAGTCCGGAACATGCTAGACCACCTCACGGCCACATGCGGGCTGACAAGGGAGGACGCCTACGTCCTCTGCAGCGTGGCCGCTGACGTCCGCATCCACGAGCTGGTGGACAAGCCCAACTGGGTGGTGGGAACCACCATCTCGCAGGACATATTCCCGGGCCAGGCGGGACCATCGAAGGTACCCGCGACGCGTCCGCAACGTCTCTAAGGTGCTGCTGCCCGAGGCGCTGGGCGAGCTCTCGGTCATGGTCTGGCTCCTCGCCAATAGCGCGACGGCAAGGGCCGCCGTGCCACCGGCCGACCTATCCCTCTCCCAGGGCCTTCAAGAGCCTCTGCGCCAGGACGGCGTTCTCGCCGGTCTCGTCGTGCCTGAGGTAGACGTAGCGCTCACGCGAGCCCTCCGCGACCTGGCGGACCTTCTTCGCCCAGGCATCGATCGCCTTCGAGTCGTACGAGTCCTTCCTCAGCCTGAAGTAGGCCAGGCCACCCGTGACCCGGAAGACGGGCTCCATGTCCTCCGTCTCGGCGATGCAGAACCCCGCTTCGTTCTTGTCGAGCAGCCTGTAGGTAGGCTCCTGGAGCCAAGATGCGTGCCTGAACTCGAAGACCCTTCCACCCTGTCCCGCGGTGTCGGCCAGGAAGCTCTCGAGGAGGCCCAAGTCCTGCTTGGTGAAGGGCGCTAGCTGATAGAGGACCGGTCCCCGCCTGGTACCCAGGCCCTCGAGCGTCTTCGAGAGCCTCGCGGCCGCCTCCGCCGCTCCCTTGCCGAGCTTGAGGATGTGTGTTACCTGCTTGGGCGCCTTGAAGGCGAACCTGAACCCCTCCTCTGTCCTCGAGGCCCAGCTCTTGACCATCGCCGCGCTGGGCGCGGCGTAGAACGAGCTGTTGATCTCGACGGTATTCAGGCGCTGGGCGTAGTAGGGAAGGAAGTCCTCGCTCTTGGTGTCGTCTGGGTAGAACCTCCCCTTCCAGGCGGGGTAGCTGAAGCCGGAGACTCCGACCCGTGCCTTCGCGCCCACGCCCGTCCTCCCACCCGGCTCCTAATGAACCGAGGCCTCTCCGGAGGTTCCCAACGCTTGGGATCGCCTTACATCCTTATGACGCAGGGCGCCCACCAACCTGCGATGAAGGTACTGGTCGCCTACGCGAGCAAGTACGGTGCCACCGAGGGCATCGCCGAGTCCCTGGGCACGAAGCTGAGGGAGATGGGCCTGCGGGCCGACGTCGCCGAGGTCGGCGAGGCGAAGGACGTCGGAAGCTACGACGCCTACGTGGTCGGGAGCGCCGTCTACATGTTCCACTGGATGAAGGAGGCCAGGCGGTTCGTGGCGAAAAACAAGACCGTCCTGGCGGCCCATCCGCTGTGGCTCTTCAGCAGCGGCCCCGTGGGCACGAACAGGACGGACTCCAAGGGACGCGACGTCATCGCCTCCTCGGAGCCCAAGGAGCTCGGCGAGTATCTGGCCCTGAAGCCCCGAGACCACAAGGTGTTCTTCGGGGCGCTCGACGGGAGCAAGCTCACCGGCACGACCGGCTTCTTCTACAGGATGGCGCGGAGGAGCGAGTCCGCCCGGAAGGAGATGCCCGAGGGCGACTTCCGAGACTGGAAGGAGATCGAGGCGTGGGCGGGCGAGATTGCGCGAGCCCTCACCGGATAGGCTCAGCGGAGCTTCTTGACGAGGACGAGGACGGCCACCCTCGAACGTCCGACCTTCTCCACCGCCCTCCCCGACTCGGTGAACCCCGCCTTCTTGTAGAAGGCTGACGCCCTCCTGTTCTCGACCTCCGTCTTCGCGAGAATCCGCAGCGACCGGCGCTTCCTCGCCCCATCCATGGCCTTGCGGAGGAGTTTCGTCCCGACCCCCCTCCCCCTCGCCCTCTCCAGGACGACTATGCCGGAAAGCTCCGAGTCGCCTTCCCTGAGCAGCCTCACGCTCGCGAACCCGACGATCTCCCTCTCCTCCTGGGCGACCACGATGTATGTGGCCGGGCTCGCCAGCCTCCGGGTGAGGAACTCTGGCGACGAAATCTCCTCGATGGCCTCGTCGGTCGCCCCGGAGAATCCCATGGCTCCCGGCCCCGCCTCTCGCCAAGCCTCGACGAAGAACTTCGAGAGCATCGTGACGTCGTTTGGCCGCGCAGGCCTGACCTCAGTCCTGGTGCCTCCCTGTGTAGGTCCCAAAGCTAGCCTCCGAGCACTACCACGAGGCCTTCATCTTCGCGCCGCACTCCGCGCCCCTCTCTTAACCGTTCGGCGCCCAGGACCTACCCTCACCTCGAGGCGGCTCCCTCGCCGGAGGAAGTCCTTGCCCAGCCTCAGGAGGGCCGTCTCCAGCCTGACCACGTCAATGCCCTTGCCACTGGCAAACCTCTGGACGTCGCTGATTCCCAGGTCCTCCATCGCCATCCGGACGAGGGGCGTCGGCTCGGGGTGGGCCTTGGGCCAGAACGGCCGCAACTCTCTCAGGAAGACGGAGACCGTCGTCGCCCCGATTCCCTTTCCGAGCGCCCTTAGCCTCCTCTCCAGGTCCTCGCCGTCCTCGGCCACCTCGTGGACCCTGTTCAGGTCTCCTCCGTAGTCCTTCTCCAGGTTCCCGAACACCTGGAGGAGCTTGGACGCGGTACTGAAGTCATATCTCGTGTAGCCTCCTTCGTCCAGGAGCGAGACCAACCCCTCCCAACCGGTCTCAACGACATTCTTGGGAGTCAGCACCCCCTCCTCGGCGAACGTCTGGTAGGTCAGGGTGGCCGTCGACTCCTGGATCGGCTTGCTGTAGAGTATCGCCGCAAGGAACCACTTCGCCAGTTCGCCCGGCTCCCGCGAGGCCAGGTCGATCCCCAAGGCCTCGGAATAAGGCCGCCCATACCTCTCGACGAACTCGCGGAGTCCCAGTTGCTCCGCTCCGCCGCCATTCGCCCTCTCCTGCCGACGAGCCCTGGGAGCCACCGACCCGCTCGCCCGCCTACTCTCTCGGCGGCGAGAGTATCAGGCCGTTCTCCACGAGCACCTGAGCGACCTGCCTCGACTCTTCGACCACGGTCTTCGCCCTGTGGAGGATCTCTTCCCTACCTATAGTCCTCCTCGCCAGCCCCTCCCTCTGGGCCTCCTCTCCGACGGCCGCGGCGACCCGGGGGAAGACGTCCCAGTCGACCATCGTGGGCATGATGCTGTCCCTCCTCAGGCCTTTTTCCCTCGCGAACGAGGCAAGCTCCCTCGCAGCTGCTATCGTCATACCGTCAGAGATCTTCCTAGCCCTGACGTCGAGGACGCCTCTGAAGAGCGACGGGAAGAGCAGGCTGTTGTTGACCTGGTTGGGAAAGTCGGACCTCCCGGTCGCGACCACCTCGGCCCCCGCAGCCCTCGCCTCGTCCGGCCACATCTCTGGCGTCGGGTTCGCGAGCAGGAAGACGACGGCCCTTCTGTTCATGGCTCGGACGTCGGCCTTCCTGATCATCCTCGGCCCTGGCTTCGACGCGGCGATGAGGACGTCCGCTCCCCGCAGCGCCTCCTTCAATCCTCCCCTGACATCCCTGCCGTTTGTCTTGGTCGCCAGCTCGTACTTCCACCTGTTCGTCCTCCGGAGCTCCCCCGCGTCCTCTCTGCCGGCCCAGAGGGCGCCCCTCGAGTCTAGGAGGACCATCCGCTCGGGCCTCGCGCCGGCCTCGACGAGGAGGCGGGACGTGGCGACGTTGGCCGCTCCCGTCCCGAGGAAGACGATCTCGCTCTCCTCCAGCGTCCTCCCCGTAAGCTCGAGCGCGTTGATGAGCCCTGCGAGGACGACCCCTGCAGTCCCCTGCTGGTCGTCGTGCCACACCGGGATGTGCATCCTCCTCCTCAGCCGGTCGAGGATGTCGAAGCACTTCGGCGACGATATGTCCTCCAGGTTTATCCCCCCGAACGCCGGCTCGAGGGCCTCCGCCGTCTGGACGAACTCCTCCTCTGTGGAGACCCTGATGGGGATTGGGATCGCGTCGACCCCTCCCAGGTACTTGTAGATCAGCGCCTTGCCCTCCATGACCGGCATCGCTGCCTCCGCGCCGACGTCCCCCAGGCCGAGCACCCTCGTCCCGTCAGTAAGGATCGCGATGGTGTTCGACCTATTGGTGTACTCGAACGAGAGGTCGGGGGACTTTGCTATCGCCCTCGAGACCGCCGCCACGCCAGGCGTGTACCAGATCCCAAAGTCGGAGAGCGACGAAATGGGCACCTTGGGGACTGTGGCGACCTTCCCTCCATAGAACTCCGAGTAGCGTATCGCCTTCCTGCCTTCTTCCTCGGTGGCGGCCTCGAGCGACCCGCCCCGTCCCTGCGTCTTTCGCCGCGCCCTCGGTCTCCCCGCGTTCGAATGGTCCATGCCCTGGCGCCGCGCTGCCCGCCTCGAGGCCGGGCGCGGCATAATAACGCTTGGCCGATTCTCACGGTTAGGAATCCGAGGCACCTTTTTCTGGCCGGAGCGCGTCGATGGGTCCCGAAGGGGGCGGGAGTGGAGATGTCTTTGGCGGGCAGGGCGACTGTTCGGCGCGGGCTTTGTGCGGCTTCGGCCGCCCCTTCGGGGTGTCAGCATGGAAGGTAGCCAGGGCGAGAGGGCCATCGTCGCCCAGGATGTGGTCAAGGCGTACCCTCGCGGGGTCCGGGCCGTCGACGGCGTGAGCTTCTCGGTCGAGGCGGGGGAGATCTTCGGACTCCTGGGCCCAAACGGCGCCGGGAAGACCACGGCCATCAAGATGATCACCGGGCTGATCAGGCCGACCTCGGGCTCGCTGAAGCTCTTCGGTGTCGACGTCAACTCGTCCCCCCAGGGGGCCCGGAGGCTCATGGGCTATGTCCCCCAGAGCATCTCTGTCGACGGTGACCTCTCCGGGTACGAGAACCTCCTGATATTCGCGAGGCTCTCCTTCGTCGGCAGGAACGAAAGGGAGGAGAGGATAGAAAGGGCCCTGCGCTACGTCGGGCTCAGCGGGAGGGAGGACGAGCTCGTCAAGCACTACTCAGGGGGGATGATGCGGCGGTTGGAGGTGGCGCAATCGCTAGTCAACCGCCCCAGGATACTCTTCCTCGACGAACCCGCGATAGGCCTCGACCCGTCGTCGAGGAGGGACATCTGGGAGAGCATAAGGCAGCTCAGGAGGGAGTTCGGGACGACCATATTCATCACCACGCACGACATGAGCGAGGCCGACTACCTCTGCGATAGGGTCGCGATAATGGACTCGGGGAAGATAGTCGCGATGGGGTCGCCGGCCCAGCTCAAGGAGTCCCTGGGGGGCGACGTCGTGACATTCGACCTCGTAGGGCCCGGCCCCGCGCTCTCCCTGCCTACTGACCTGGGTTCCGTGGTCCACCAGGACGACGCCGCGATAAAGGTGCTCACCCACGACGGCAGGAGGACAGCGCCCCTCATGGTCCTGGCCGTGAGGGACCAGGGAATAGAGATCAGGGCGATGTCCATAGACATCCCCAGCCTGGACGACGTCTTCCTGAAGTACACCAAGAAGAGGCTAGACGAGCACGGGGACATCGCCGAAGCGCGGGCGACCCGCAGGAACATCGCGAGGTACTCACGATGACCCTGGAAGAGAGGGTCTCCAGCGCCCTCACGATCGCCGACATGGAGGCGAGGAAGATCCACCACGACTCGACCGAGCTCTGGACCCGCCTCGTCCAGCCCGCGCTCTGGCTCCTGATATTCGGGGAGGTGATGAACGGGATCAGGGGGCTCTCGACGGGGAACCTCTCCTACATCGAGTTCATCACCCCCGGGGTCCTCGCCCAGTCGGTCCTCTTCGTCGCAATCTTCTACGGGATCAACATAGTCTGGGAGAGGGACGTCGGCGTGCTCACCAAGCTCCTCTCGACGCCCTCGGCCTACTCGTCCATAGTCGTCGGCAAGGCCCTCTCCGCGGGGCTGAGGGGCGTCTTCCAGGCCGTGATGATCTTCGGTCTCGCCCTCGTACTGGGGGTCAACGTGAGGCTCGACCCGCTCGACGTCGCCGGGGTGTTCATAGCGATAGTCGTCTTCGCGATGTGCTTCTCCAGCCTCTCCATGCTCCTCGCGTCCTACCTGAGGACGAGGGACAGGATGATGGGCATCGGGCAGCTCATAACTATGCCCCTCTTCTTCGCCAGCAACGCGATCTACCCCCTCTCCATCATGCCCATGTGGCTCCAGTACGTCGCGGCGGTGAATCCGGTCAGCTACACGGTGGACGCGATGCGCGCCATGCTCCTCACGGGGGACTACTCGAACCTGGGGGTCGACGTCGCCGCCCTCTCCTTCGCGACCCTACTGTTCGTGTCGCTGGCCTCCCTGAAGATCAAGCGGATGCTGGAGTAGGCCTAGGGTTCCTCTCCTCCTCGAAGAAGACGTTGTACCTCACGTAGTGGAGGATGACCCATGTGAGAAGGTACGCGGCGAACGCGTCGTAGCTGGTCCACCACTGCTCGTAGACGAACAGCACCTGCCCTATGAGGAGCCTCTCCCCGAGCGCGCCGAAGGTGGCGAAGGCCAGGCAGTCGCAGATCGAGTGCCCGAGGTCGAACTCCCTTGGGAGGTAGAGCGCCCAGGCGCTACCCCCGAAGAACGCGATGACCATCACTTGGAGGGGGACGACTCCCACGGCGGCCTGGCTCTTGGTGTACCAGAGGTGCACCAGCCAGCCCGAGTTCTCGAAGGCGAAGTCGAACAGGAGGAGGAAGGCCCCGACCGCAAGGGCGCTCCGGAGCCTCCCGCGGTTCTCCCTCGCCTCCATTCCGAACCAGACCAGGGCGCTCACCATGATGACGTACCAGGAGGCCTGGCCCAGGGGAATGGAGTACAACACCAGGGCGAGGATGATGAAGTAGACGGTGAGGAGCGTCAGCTTCCTGAACTCCCTCGTCCTCGTGAAGGCGCCTCTCCAAGCCATCAAGCCAAGGCCTCCGTCCGTGGGATAATAAGGCCGGGGCTAGGCTTCGGTCAAGTCGCTGCTGTGGGAGGGGACGACGTTCGCTTCCGGACTGACGCGGGTCTTGGCCACGTTGACCGCCACAGCTGCCTGCGCGAAGGCCGTGGCGATTATGTTCAACTTGACCGACCTGAACTGCTTCGCGATGTCGCCGGCCACGAATATCCCGCGGATGTTCGTCTCCATCCCCTCGTCCGCGACCACGTCTCGTCCGATCATCTCGAGCCCCCAATTCTTCACAGGGCCCACGTCCGCCCTGAAGCCGATGTTGACCAGAATCCCGTCGACCTCGAGCTTCGTGGCCTGGTTCGTCCTGTTATCGGCTATGACCGCTCCGGTGACGCGCTCCCGGTCGCCGACCACCTCTTTCAGCTCGCAGAACGTCTTGACCGTGACCCCGCTCCTCATCATCTGGGAGACGTCTTCCTCCAGGGCCCTGAACGTGTCCCTCCTGTGGATGAGGGTGACAGTCCTGGCGTAGTTGTTGAGGTTGAGAGCCCAATCGACCGCCGAGTCGCCCCCTCCCACTATGAGGACGCGCTCGTCTCTCATGATGGCCTTGTCCCTGAGGAAGTAGTAGACGCCCCTGCCTTCATACTCCTGGCTGCCGGGGATGTCGAGCTTGTTCGGGTAGAACGCCCCCGCTCCCGTGGCTATCAGGACGTTCCTCGAGAGGTGCTTCGAGCCCGTCGACGTCTCGAGCTGGATGAAGCCGCCGTCCAGCTTCCTTATGCTCACCACCCGCTCGCTCAGAACGATGGTCGGGTTGAACCTCGTCGCCTGTCTCACCAGATCTCCGACCAGATCCCTTCCCAGCACCTTCGAAAACCCGGGGACGTCGTAGAGGAACTTCTCGGGATAGAGGACGGCCACCTGTCCGCCGAGCTGGTCGAGGGCCTCTATCACCTTGGTCTTCATCTGCCTCAGGCCAGCGTAGAACGCCCCGAACAGGCCGGCCGGGCCCCCTCCCACTATCGTGATGTCAAAGACATCTTCGTCGTTCGTGGCCCTCATTCTTGCTCCGCGCGGCCGTATAAAGCGTTTCAACGATGGGGGATTCCTGGGAACCGCCCGGCAATTCCTAGACTTGAGAAGCGTGCCTCCACCCAAATAGCCGCGGGACCCCTGGTGTGTGTCGGCCTTGGTCCAGTACAAGTGGGTCGTGCTTTCGAACACGACCATCGGGGTGCTCATGTCGGCGATAGACGAGACAATCGTCCTGATCTCCCTCCCAGCAATCTTCCGCGGGATCAAGCTCGACCCCATGTCCTCCTTCCAGTACCTGATCTGGATGCTCTTTGGCTACATGATAGTGACGGCGACCCTCCTGGTCACCTTCGGCCGCATATCCGACATGTACGGAAGGG